>JGI2924J29684_1078494_pt1 | contig 57299 bp, 51 predicted proteins | sample BenlonsequencITS_FD_29684 | JGI IMG/M metagenome (IMG submission 29684) | reverse complement strand
CGAGCCCCTCCAGGCCCGCCTCCCTAGCGATATCGGCCTTCGTCTTGCGCCGTTTTTTGAACGGCAGGTACAGATCCTCCAGGCGAGCCTTGGTGTCGCATCCCAAAATCAGCGAGCGTAAATCGTCGGTGAGTTTGCCTTGTTCCTCAATCGCGGCGAGGATGCTTTGTTTACGATCCTCCAGCTCACGGAGGTAACTGAGGCGTTCTTCCAGGTCACGCAGTTGGGTATCATCGAGTCCCCCAGTGATTTCCTTGCGGTACCTGGCGATGAACGGAACGGTGTTTCCTTCATCCAAGAGCTTGATGGCGGCCTCGACTTGTTCATCTTTGACGCCGAGTTCGAGAGCAATCGTTCGAGAAATTGATGACATTTGGGCAATTCTACCCGGAATGTGTGCTCGACCCCCGAAGGATCACCTGCCCCTGCAAAACCACATCGCCGGTGGGAAGTTCGGGATTTTCAATCAGATCTACCAACAAGCGCACGGCCTCTTTCCCCATCTCCTCATGCGGTGGAACAAACGTGGTAATCCCCGCGCCGACAAAGCTGTACCACTCAGGATCGTCATAACCACCAATCACCACATCGTGGGGAACGCGGACATTCAGGCGAGTAAAAGCACGCATCACCCCAGCCATCAGCCGAGGAGACGCCACAATCAATGCATCGGGAAGGCCGTTGTTAAACACCACCTGAGCCATCTCTTCGCCAGATTCGACAGAATAGTGGCCAAAATGGAACGTCACCTCAGCCCCATATATCGACGCCGCATGACTAATACCGCGCATTCGTTCCTGCGTGGTGGAAAGTGATTCTTCACCAACCAAAGCAGCAATGTTCATTCCGCTGCCGCCCAGCACCGACTCGGTCAGCTGAAAAAACCCAGCCTCATCATCACACAACACCCGAGGGAAACCAGGACCCAATTCACCACGAGTCAACTGCACCATGGGGATTCCTTCAGGAGCAATTGAGCCGACCACTGGAACGTGGATAATTCCTGCAGCTTGAATCGAGATCAACGATTCCATCACCACGTCCTGCGCCTGCACACTGTTGGCCTCCGCAACCAGCATTTGATAGCCAGCAGCTTTCAGATCCTGCTGAATAGTCTGCAGCGATTCCGAATAATACTCATTGGACAAATCCGGAACAATGACCCCCACCAAGGCACTGCGATGTTCCCGCAACGCCTTGGCCAGCTGATTTGGTACATAGTTCAGCTCTTTAGCCGCCGCCTGAACTTTCTCCCGCGTCTGCGGGGACACATACCCCTTGCCAGATAGTGCCCTCGAGGCTGTGGCATAACCGACTCCAGCTAACTCAGCAACTTCCTTGAGGCTCGATTTTGCTGACATCTCCACACCCCCTTACCTTTAATTTTCAATTACCAGAGTCCGATGACATTCATCCACAAACCACCGATAACCAACCAGATTGTAATCGATACCGCGCCAGCAATTGCCGAGGTCCGCCACCACTCACCCACCGTGATGTAGTTCAAACCAAACAATGTTGGCGAAGGACCACCAGAATACTGAGTGAGTGAAGAGAACAAATTGGAGGTGTACGCCAACACCAGGGCCGCCATCAACGGGGGTGCACCAATCGCAATCGCAGCACCCAGGAAGGCCAAGTACATCGCAGAAATATGCGCTGTTGCCGAGGCAAAGAAATAGTGACTGAAGAAGTAAATCAGCACCAACACAACCAAAGCAACGACCCAGTTCATGCCACCCAAACTGGAAGCAATTACCTCAGAGATCCATGCGATGAATCCGTACTGCGATAACGCTGTTGCCATCATGTATAGCACCGCGAACCACACCATGGTGTCCCACGCAGTCTTTTCTTGAATGATGTCCTCCCACGTCAGCACGTGAGCCACTAGCAAGATGATGACGCCAACGAAAGCGGTGGTAGTTGCCGAGATTCCCAAGACCAAATCGCCACCTGTCCAGAGCAGCAGCAACACAACAAAGGTTCCCGCCAGCACCTTCTCACCATAAGTAAACCCACCCAATTGCTTGAGCTCATCAGAAGCCATTTTCTTGACCTCAGGGGTGTCCTTCAACTCAGGTGGATAGATCTTGTATACCACCCACGGCACCACAATAAGCGCCACCAGACCAGGCACAATCGCACCCACAGCCCAGTTTGTCCACGTGATATTGACATCCATCTGCGAAGCCAAAGAGGCGATCAAGGGGTTTCCTGCCATTGCAGTTAGAAACATCGCGCACGTAATCGCATTTACCTGTCCCACATTCAGCGCCAAGAACGCGCCAGCCCTGCGACGAGTTGGGCCAGGAGTGGAATCATAAGTCAATGCCACCGACTTCATAATCGGAGCCATAATGCCACCACCTCGGGCAGTTGCTGATGGAATCGCAGGAGCCAACACCAAATCAGCGAGCGCCAAACCATAGGTCACACCCAGCATTTTTCCGCCGACTTTAGACACAAAGAACAACGCTATTCGACGTCCAAGCCCCGTCTTGATGAATCCACGCGAAATCAGGAACGCCATCACAATCAGCCAAATGGTGCCGTTACTGAAACCAATAAGGCCATACACCGCGCCGGGATCATCAGAAGACGCCGTCAACGGCACCAAACCAGTCAACACCGCGGCGATCATGCCGATAATTGTCACGGCACCCATTGGCATTGGCTTGAGAATAATCGCCACAATCGTCGCGATGAACAGGCCAAACATCCGCCACGCTTGATCCGTGAGTGCTTCAGGGTGCGGGCAAACCACATGGCAACCACAATCAACGCTGGAATTCCCAACTTGATTAAAAGATTGCTCCAATGGGACCTGGCAGGTGCATTAACACCTTGGGATTGGTTCTTGATCGGTGTACTCATCGTGCGTAAACTCCTGAACGATTCGAGTTGTTAAAGTTTTGGGTTGTTAAAGTTGGGCATTCCAGGCGGCGACAGCTGCATTCACCATGGATTGTGCTTCGCCGACGTAGTCTGCAGGCTGCGCAAAATTCTTAGGCAACAGGTCTTCGACCCCATGTTGAACTGCAATTATCGGCAGTTCTTCTGCCAGCGTGGTGTGCTCTTCACGAGTCTTTGTGGATGCTTCATAAACCAAGTCATGAGCTTTCTCACGCCCCAGAGCTGGAGCTAGTTGAATCATCTGAGCTTCCGCCATGATCAATCCACCAGCAAAAGCCAAGTTCGAGGACATACGATCTGTATCCACTCGCATTCCTTCAGCCACCACAATGGCTTCATCGAGTGCAGCGCCAGCTAGATTGGCCAACGTTGGAATGACAAGCCATTCTCCCTGCCACTCTCCTGCTGCTCGTTCATGTCCCGATTCCTGAAGCCGTGGCAAAGTCGAGGTCAAGGCACCCGCCACCACTGAAATACCAATCATGAGCTCGGAAGAAATCGGGTTGACTTTCTGAGGCATCATGGAAGATGCACCCCGATGGGAGTTGTAAGGCTCAAAAACTTCTCCGATTTCAGTTCGGGAAAGATCCACGATGTTTCGGCCAAATTTTGCCATCGATCCACACAGCGTTGAGCACACCCATCCGAAGTCCCCAAGCACATCGCGTTCCACATGCCATGACACCACCGGGTCCTTCAGATCCAACAGGCGGGCCATCTCTGCACGAACCGTTGCCGCTTGTTCGCCTTGTGCTGCGTTGTTTCCACCAGCACCAAACAGCGAAATGACTCGCACGCGCTCGAGTGCTTCCTCAAGTCGTTCCCTCTGCCTGCGGATTTGATCCAAAAAGGTAGCGAGGGTTGCTCCAAATGTAGTGGGAATTGCCTGCTGAGCATGGGTGCGTCCCGGCATCACGGTGTCTTTGTGCTCTTCAGCCCGTGCTGCCAGTGCATTCCCCAGACGCACGATCTGTTTATCAAGGGCGTTCAAAGAGGCAGTCATTTGCAACACCAGTCCAGTGTCCATGATGACTTGGGTCGTGGCGCCGTAGTGGACTCGCCCGTTGGGGCCTTCTGGAAGGTGACTGGCGATTTGTCTTACCAAGCCAAGGATGGGGTAGCCGACATTTTTGGCATCTTCCCACAGCTTCTCGCGGTCAATGTTGGAAAGGACTGCCGCCTGGTTGATCTGTGCAGCATCGTCTTCAGTGATCACACCATGGCGGGCTTGAGCAGTTGAGAGTGCTCTCTCCGCAGCCAACCAGCTTTCGATTGTGGCATCTGAAGAAAAGATTTCTAGTTGAGTGTCATTTCCTGCGTACTGCCAAAGTTAGGAGAATGGGGCTTTGTCAGTGGGATACATTGTGCGCGCTCCTAGCACCTATGGGCTTGTGTGGAATCGTATCCACAAAGGTATGATGATCGTTATTCCTGGAGCCGAAAAGTAGGAAAACTCACACTTGCCCCACGCGGCGTTTTAAGCGCTCAGATTTGAGAAACGCACCCGAGGGTCAATCTGGTCGAGTTACCTCCTTAAACGGTCATATAAAACATCATCATTTCCGCATGTAATGGGCGATTTTGACACCTGTGAGATCCCTGATCAAGAATCCGACCAGCTAGCATACCTGAAGCTCTAAATCGAACGAATTTTTGCATGGAACCTCGGCTTTCGTGCAAATTTTCGACTGATTTCGGGTCCCCACCACCCAAATCGGTCGGATTTTTGCATCTCACCATCCACCGCGGTGCGGATCCAGCATTTTCGACAGTGCCCCTCCCGAAAAGCATTTCCGCCAGAACGGCGGGCTAACTGACTAAACGCGGAAAACTAGCCCCGATGCTGCCACGCGCATGATGCGTTAACGCCAGGTTCGGTCGCACCTTCAAGGGAAGTTCCATACCAGTAGGTCCCCTGAGGCAACGCCCCCACCACCTTTTTGGTGAGGTCTTTAAGCTCCAGGTCGGAGGAGCCGTTAATTACTAGGCGGTGGAGCACTTCCACAATTGGTGGGTGGCCCTCTAGCTGGGAGAACTGGGTGACAAGCATGTTGTCGGGTTCGCAGGTGAGGTCGACGATCTGGGAGTGGATTTCAGAGGCTACGAATCCGGACTCACTCAATGTCGCTGGTAGGTTTTCTAGTACTTTTTCCCATTCGCTGGGGACGATGAGGATGTTGAGGTCGGTTGAAACTTCTCGCATGGTGGTCATATTCCTTTCAACCATTTACTTGGCAAATTGCTTCCGTGCGCGGAAAAACATCAGCGCCAGCAATCCTAAGGTTATCCAAAGCATGTAGCGGTTGACCACGTTGACGATGTCGAGGACTTGTTCGCCGAAGGTGTATCCCAGCCAGATGAATAGTCCGTTGACCGATAGTACGCAGATCGCATTCCAGGCCATGATGATCCAGAAGCGGATTTTCACCAGGCCAGCCACTGCGTTGAGGATGGTTCCCGGCACTGGTCCTGGGAGGTATGCGAGTGGAATGAGGCCGATGATCCAGGCGTAGAGGCGGGTGGATTCGGAGTCGACGGATTTTTTGAACATGCGGTGGAAGCGGGGCATGTATTGGAGGGACATGTCGATAAATTCCATGCCCCAGCGCTTACCCATCAGCCAATAGACGGGCATGAACTTCAGCGCGCCGATCAGGGTGCAGAGCCAGTAGACCCACCAGATGCCGTTTTCTACCGAAGCGTTCGCGCCGCCCACGACTGCACTGGTGTAACCACCGACGATGAGGGTGTAGGCCAGAGGTTGGGTGAGCATCCAGGCGCGCAGTGGGATCATGCAGAGGGAGAAAATGCCCATCACAATGAGTGCGATGAACAAAATGATGTCGGCGCGTTCTGGGTTGCTGAGAAATTTCGGGAGCTCGGGCTCTGGCTTTGGGGGTTGAGGTGTGGTCTCTGTCATTTGTCCAGTCCCAATACTTTGAGGTCGGTGGAATCGAGGAGGGATGCGTCGATAAGCTCAGGCCTAATTGCCTGGGTGCGTAGGAGCGCCTGATCGCGTCGCCAGCGATCGACCTTGGCGTGGTTGCCCGAGAATAGTACTTCGGGGACGTCAAGTCCGCGCCAGGTGCGCGGCTTTGTGTACGACGGGCCTTCGAGCAGGCCATCGGAGAAGCTGTCTTCTTCGTGGCTACGACGGTTTCCGAGCACGCCAGGGATCAGGCGCACGACGGCTTCCGCGATGACCAGGACTGCCACTTCCCCGCCGATCAGCACATAATCGCCGATCGATACCTCGCGCACGCGGTAGCGGTTGGCGGCATCATCAATAACGCGCTGGTCAATGCCCTCGTAGCGCCCGCACGCGAACACAATGTGCTCCTCGTTGGACCACGCCTGCGCATCCGCCTGCGTGAACGGCTTGCCAGCCGGGGTGGGCACCAGCAACAGCGGCAGGTCGCGGTCTTCTTCCACGACATAAGCACGCTTTTCGACGCCACCCAGCTCATCATGGCGCACATTTTTCAGGTGCAGCGAGGCCGAATCGAGTTCCGCACCGCTCACCCGGCCTGCGGCGACATCATCAAGCGCTGGCCCCCAGACCTCTGGCTTCATCACCATGCCCGGGCCACCGCCATACGGGGTATCGTCGACGGCCTTGTGTCCGCCGGTCGCCCAATTCCGAAGATCATGAACACCGACTTCCAAAATGCCATCCTCAATCGCCTTACCCAGCAGGGCATGGCGCAGAGGATCCAGGTATTCGGGGAAAATGGTCACGACATCAAGCCGCAGACGGTGGGAATCAAGATTTTCGGAGCTAGTCACGGACTTCAATCTACCAAGAGGTCTACGCTGGAGGCATGAAGCCTCACACACTTTTGCGACAAGCTTTAGCAATCGGCAGCGTGGGTGGGCTCTTGGTGCTCAGTGCCTGTGGCAATTCTGATTCAACTTCTCCTACTGTTTCGGAAACTGTCACAGAAATTGTCACTGAAACTTCGGCCCCTGATTCCACGGCAGCCCCGATAGAATCCTCGCCTGCTACCTCTTCAGATGCTGTGCCTTCAGAAGTTGTGCCTTCAGAAGGCGTGCCCAAGCAATGCACAACCTCGGAACTCAACATCTCAACCGGTACGCAACAAGGCGCTGCAGGAAGCGTGCTGATTGACCTGAACTTCACCAATGCTGGCTCCACAGACTGCACACTCCATGGCTTTCCGGGCGTGAGCTTTGTGGGAATGGATAACGGCACGCAGATTGGCGCGCCAGCGGTTCGGGAAGGAGACGCCTTCCCTGCGGTCACGCTTGGACCCGGTGAGAACACAATCGCCGCTCTGAAAATTTCCAGGGCAGAAAACTACGACTCGGACGCATGCTCACTGCAACCAGTTGATGGGCTACGCGTCTACCCGCCAGGTGAAACCGCATCCGAATATCTTCCGCTGGAAGGATTCAATGGATGCGACAATGATGGTCTTAAGCTGCTGACTATTAAATCTGTCGGAGCCTAAAGATCTAACAAGCCCTCTGGAGGGGTGATCGTTGCGGTTCCTTCTTCCAGATCCACCTCAGGAACAATGGCGTGCACAAAAGGAATCAGTGTTTCCTTGCCTGAGGTCAGGCGGACTTCCAGGATCTCACCGGCTGGGCCATGCATCACGCCGGTGACTTCACCGATATCCTCGCCCTCGTGAATGACGCGCAGACCTTCCAACTCATGGTCGTAGAAGCCATCCTCATCGTCTTCATCCTCAAGAGGTGCCGCAAAGAATCGAGTTCCACGCAAAGAATCAGCAGCGGTACGATCTGGGACCTCTGCGAACTTCACCAAGAGTCGACCTTGGTGCATGCGCGCTGCATCGATGGTCAGTGAATGCTCCTTGCCTGCCTGCTTGCCGTTGAGAACTTCCCCAATGGCGAAGCGAATGTCTGGATCATCGGTGCTCAATTCCACCACGACTTCACCCCGAATGCCGTGGGATTTTACAACTTTTCCGATTTGCAGTTCCTGCTCTGTACTCATGTATAGAAAGTTTATGTCACGAGCCCACATCCGCCCTATTTCAGCAATGTTTAATACCGGTGGAATCGTTTTTATTAGGATGGGTGGATACCTATCTTTAGTGAGCCGTACTAGCGAGAAAGCTGCCCCATGACTGTTTTCAATGTTCTCCATGACGCACCCGCACCACAGCCGGATAAAAACCGCCCCGGTGTCAAACGTCTCCTCCAAGGTGATGGCGCAAACCTCATCGCCTTCACTTTCAGCCCTGGACAGTCACTTCCCGACCACCGCGCCGCACATCCCATCACCGTGACCGCATTTTCTGGCCAGCTCACCTTCAGCTATGGCGAGGAAACCTTTGAGCTCTCCCCCGGTGTGACAGTGCACTTGGAAGCAGGAGTTACCCACCGCGTGGACTGCCCGCCAGAAGCACCAGGCGATGCAGTAATGCTGTTAACTATGCTCACTGGTGAAAAACACTCAGTCAACCAGGCCTAACAACTAAAAAACCACCCGCCCACGATCACTCGTGTGCGGGTGGTTTTTAAAGAAGTACAAACAAAAGTGGCTTATGCCTCTTCTGCAGCAGCTTCCTCAGCTGGAGCCTCTTCGGACTCTGCAGCGGCAGCCTTTTCAGCAGCAGCCTTCTCAGCTGCTTCCTTAGCTTCCTTGTCCTCGCGAGCCTTCTTCTTCTTTTCAGTGATGGCTTCAGCGGTTGGGCCGTTGTTAGCCTCAGAAAGAGCCTGGTTGAACAGCTCAAGCTTGGATGGCTTAGGCTCTGCAACACGGAGGGTGCCTTCTGCGCCCTCGATGCCCTTGAACTTCTGCCAGTCGCCGGTCACCTTGAGCAGCGCTGCAACAGCCTCGGTTGGCTGAGCGCCAACGGAGAGCCAGTGCTGCGCACGCTCGGAGTTGATCTTGATTACGGAAGGCTCAGCCTTTGGCTCGTAGATACCGATGTTCTCGATAACCTTGCCGTCGCGCTTGGTGCGTGCATCAGCGATGACAACGCGGTAGTGCGGGGTACGGATCTTGCCGAGGCGCTGGAGCTTAATCTTTACAGCCATGTGAATTTTCCTCACTAGGTCACTGGGCAGTACAGTCACTCACCGTGTGCTGGTGAGCCGGTTCAGCCCTTCTTGTTTAACCTGCGCGTGACTCCTCCGGACGACCGGGGTCGTTGGCGGCAATACGCAGGAAAGTCTGTTAGACGTTGCCACGCCCATTCGAGCGCAGACAACCTGAACAATCTTAGCGGTAACTGACCAAGAAATAAAATTGTGGTGTCTTCTTGTCAAATAACCACTGTTTATAGGGCAATTCTTTGGCAATGTACCCAACTCATTACCCACCTGCTGATTCAAAGAGTAGATTTAAATAGTGTGCTTCCGATTGCCTCCGGTAACGATGACCGGAATTTAATCCGTTATGTCGACGGTGGTCGATTTGATGAAATCATGCTCACCGGAGACCTCACTGGCCTGAGCAGTTTTCTTACCAACGCTGGCCCGAACGCCCGGGATGATTTTGATCTCACGGTGCTCATGCGCGCTGCCGAGGCAGGCAACCTCATGGTTGTTGCCCGCTTGTTAGATTTAGGTGCCAATCCCCGACTCACCAATCCTCGTGGTGTCACGGCCCTACATATCGCAGCGATCGCCGGGGACGATGGCATTGTGGAATGCCTCATTGATGCAGGCGCTGAAGTCGATGCTGTAGATGATCAAGGTCGCACTCCCCTATGGAACGCAGCGGCTCATCATCTGCCTGATTCTGCGGTGGTGGATGTGCTGCTTCGCGCAGGTGCGAATGTGAATCTGCGCGATTGCAATGGAGTCAGCCCAGAAGACATGCTGTAGAAGCATTCTTTAGCAGGATTTATCGCACCACGCTTTTCATTTTGAACGCGGCAATGAGTCCAAACACCACTCCCCATGAGGCAACAATTCCTACTGCCACCCATGTAGAAACGGGTTCCCCAAACATTTCCAGTTTGAGTCCGTATCCGAATTGGAAGATATCGAAGGCTTCGGGTGGAAGTGAAATCGCGTCCAATGCTGGGGCAACCACAATTTGTCTGATCAACATTCCAGCTGGGGTAAACGGGAGGAAGTTCAACACGTTTGTCACTGCTTCAGGCAATGCGATGGGTGGAATATAAGCAGCAGATAAAAAGCCCGCCAGGGTGCCTACCAGGCTTGAAAGCGCAGACATTCCGCCTTGAGATTTCACCAAGGTGATCAGAAATGCTGCAATTGCGGAAAACACCAGGGTGAGCAGAAGCAAGGCGACTACCAATTCGAGCACGCGAGCAATGCTCATGCTGAAGTGCCCCAAAATAGCTAAACCAATACTTCCCACCACGATTTCAAAGATCAAAATCGTCATGGCGACAATGACTGCTGCGAAGATATAGGACACCGTCAGCGTCGTTCTGGATACGGGTGCCACGAGGAAATCTTTGATGCCTCCGCGGGTGCGATCTTCAACCAGCACTCCAAGTGCTGCTTGCGGAACAGTGATTGCGGACGTGATGAGAATTCCGGAAAACACCCAATTGAAGACGAATCCTTCAACATCGTCTCGGGCTGAGTCAGGTAGATCCACCATGAGACCGTCAATTTGCAGTTTTCCTAAAAACAGCACGTACAGGACCAAAAGGATGAGCGCACCCATGATGGAAAACAGCACTGCCATGCGGTCGCGGAAAAAGCAGCGCAAGTGTCTGCGTGTCAGAACTGTAATCATGATCGTTTCCGTTCAGCTGTAACTGCTAGAAATACATCGTCCATGGAACCGTGGCGGATCTCTACGTCGAGAACCCCATCTAGTTCTGTTGCCAGGCGCGCAGCTTCGAGCCCATTTTCCAACTTGATCCGCAGTCGGTCACCGTCGATTTCTGGGCTCAAGTGGGCCAACTCTTTACCCGAATGAGTAGGGTCGTTTGTTCTAAGAGTCAATTCTGTTGTGGTGTAACGGGCGCGCAGTTCCATCGGGGTTCCTGATGCGACCTCTTTGCCACGGTCAATGATTAGAACTGAATCAGCCAGTTCTGTTTCTTCCATGTAGTGAGTGGTCAAAAAGACAGTGAGGCCCACATCGTTACGCAGGGAATTGATGGTGTCCCAAACTTGGCGTCGTGATCTGGGGTCGAGGCCTGCTGTGGGTTCATCAAGAAAAAGAATGTCTGGGCTGTGCAGTAAAGCTCGTGCGATGTCGGTGCGACGTTTTTCACCGCCCGACAACACTCCGTATCGGCGGTCCGCAAACCCTTCCATCCCGATTTGCTCAATGAGCTGTGCAACCCGCTGCTTCCCCACCCCTGGGTACAGCTGTCCGCGTGTTTCCAAGTTTTCTTTGGCACTCAGCAAAGGGTCTAAGACGGATTGTTGAAACACCACTCCAAGTTTTTCAGAATCTACTTGGCCACCCTGCAGTTCGATCTCCCCAGAGGTGGCTTGATCAATGCCAATCAGGCATGAAATCGTGGTTGTTTTTCCTGCGCCGTTCTCCCCTAGAAAGGCAAAAATTTCCCCTTGTGAAACATCAAAATTTAAACCGTCAACCGCAACGGTGTCGCCATAGCGTTTGACGAGGTCCCGCACTTTTAGGATGGGTGACATAGTTAAATTTGTAGCAAAAACAAGTAATCGGCGCATCGCTTAGGGAAAGTGATGCGCCGACCAACTAAAGCAAAGTTACTTCTTACCGAAGTCTAGGTTGTTGAGATCTATGTTCTCCATGCCTTTAGGCGGCTTTGGCATGCCCGGGAGTCCGCCACCAAGGCCTCCCATACCGCCACCTGCTCCACCAAGCTGCTTCTGTAGTTCAGCAAGGTCAGGCATTCCGGCTCCACCCATACCCGGCATCCCAGGCATTCCTGGCATACCGCCCATTGGCATCTTTGGCTGGGTTGGGCCCTTCTTGGCTGGTTTACGCTTGCCGTTCTTACCCTTGCGGCCCTTGGCTTGCTTCTTGGTTGCACTGCGGGATCCAGGACCCATGCCAAACTGGCCAGCCATTTGACCCATCATCTTGCGAGCCTCGAAGAAGCGTTCAACAAGTTTGTTTACTTCGGACACGGTCACACCGGAACCGTTGGCGATGCGCTTGCGCCTGGAAGCGTTGAGGATCTTTGGATTATCGCGCTCGGCCGGGGTCATACCGCGGATAATCGCCTGGATGCGGTCGAGTTGCTTCTCATCAACCATGTCCGCCATTTGGGACATCTGCTTGCCACCAGGCAGCATCTTGAGGATGTTGCCGATTGGTCCCATGCGGCGGATCATCAGCATTTGGTCAAGGAAGTCTTCCAGGGTGAGCTCGCCGGAGCCCAACTTCTGGGCAGCGACCTCTGCCTTTTCCTGATCCATGACTGCTTCGGCCTGCTCGATGAGTGACAGTACGTCACCCATGCCCAGGATTCGGCTGGCCATGCGCTCTGGGTGGAAGACGTCGAAGTCGTCGAGTTTTTCACCAGTGGAGGCAAACATGATGGGCTTGCCGGTGACTTCACGGATGGATAGTGCAGCACCACCGCGGGCGTCGCCATCAAGCTTGGTCAGGACAACACCGGTGAAGTCGACGCCGTCGCGGAATGCTTCGGCGGTGTCTACGGCGTCTTGACCAATCATGGAGTCAATGACAAAGAGCACTTCATCAGGGTTGATGGCTTCGCGGATGTTGCGTGCCTGAGTCATCAGGGTTTCATCGATACCGAGGCGACCTGCGGTATCCACGATCACGATGTCGTGCTGGGTGCGCTTGGCTTCTTCGATACCTGCGCGCGCTACCTCGACTGGATCACCGTGGGAGGTGCCCATTTCGTGCTCGAGGGAGTCGATGCTGGTGCCTGGATCCGGTGCGAAAGTGGTAACGCCTGCGCGTTCACCCACAATTTGCAGCTGCTGAACTGCGCCTGGACGCTGAAGGTCACAGGCAACAAGCATAGGAGTGTGACCCTGCTTGACCAGGTGCTTGGACAGTTTACCTGCGAGGGTGGTCTTACCTGCACCCTGCAGACCTGCCAGCATGATGACGGTCGGTGGGTTTTTGGCCAGTGACAGTCGGCGGGTTTCGCCACCGAGGATCTGAACCAGTTCCTCGTTGACGATCTTGATGACTTGCTGCGCGGGGTTGAGTGCCTGAGAAACTTCTGCACCAACGGCGCGTTCCTTGATTCGGTTAATGAAGGCACGAACAACCGTTAATGAAACGTCAGCTTCCAGCAGCGCGAGACGGATCTCGCGTGTGGTTGCATTGATGTCTGCCTCGGTGAGCTTTCCTTTGCCGCGCAGGCCGGAAAGCGCGCTATTCAACCGATCGGACAGTGACTCAAACACGAATGAACTCCCAGTAGGTTCTAGAGTGCGGGGTTGCTAATCCCTACATGTTAGCCGGTTGCCCCCGCTCAGGTCACGTCAGCTACCTGCCAACGACCTGACTACGGAGCGTTCCACCGTTGCTCGATCGAAGCCGGGCTTCAGTGCTGCCTGGATAATCAGGGTCGCACCGCGGGTCACAGCGTTGATCCAGAGGGCATCGGGCAATGTTCTGAGCAGGGCAAAAATAGCTCCTGTGCGAAGCTCAGTGCGCACTTCTAAAGTGTTCCCGTGCCAAAATGTGGCTGTTATCCCAAGTGCTGGAATGGGAACCTCGGAAAACACACCGGATTGATATGCCTGCAGGAAATGCTGCGGATCAAAATCTTGGGGGCCGTTTGCGCGGACATCAAATTCCGCACTCCATTGACCATTGGCCAGCATGCGCGCCGCGGTGATTGTCCATCCTTTGGCATAAATTACGCCAAGAATCCGATGTAAGTCTTCGCCGTGCCATTGCACTGTGAACACGCCATCGCGTTCCACCAAACCAATTTCACTACGTGGCGCAATCATCGGCGCAACCGGGCGAATATCGGTGAGGCGATCACGCGCACGCTTGCACACAATCCGCAGCGCATGCTCCAAACGCGCCGTCCACACGCCAGGCCCCGTGGCTTTCGCATCAGCTTCTGTTAGCACCTCAAGCAGATTCAATGTCACCAGGTCATACCTAACAGCATCAAGCAGCTTATCGACGGCGCCCTCCGAGGAGGGATCAAGGCGCGCGGCGATTTTGGCCACCGCGGTGTGCTCGGCGACCAGCGTTTGCACGCTGGCACGATCGCGAAGGTTCAATCCCATGCGGCTTGCAGCCCTCGCCACCATCTCTGCACCTACTTGTTCGTGTGGACGCGGGAAGCCCTTGCCAATGTCGTGGTACAAGGCTCCCAAAACTAAAAGATCGGGGCGCGCGACGGTCACAGTTTCTAGCGCACATCCTGCAACAGTGTTCAGACTATGTTCATCGATGGTGGAAATATGGCTGGGTTCACGGGGCATAAGCCCTTTGATGCGGTCCCATTCTGGAACAAAACGCGACCACAATCCGTGGCGATCCATATTTTTCACCACTCGGCGTGAGTTTTTCGGACTGGAGAGAATCCGAAAGAAGTCCCCTGCTGCATTGGCAGGCCATGGCTCAGGAAGTGGCGGGCATTCATTAAGTCGAACCCAGGTTGATTCTGCCACCGGAAGTCCGGTGGTTGCTGCGGCTGCGGCCACTCGAAGTGGAAGTGCGGGATCATTAAGATCTGGTTTTTTGGACAATTCGATGGTGCCGTTGGCGTCGACGACATCAAGATCAAGTGGGCGTCGAGAAGCATTCCTGAATGCAAAACCTGTGCGACGTGGCAAAATGCCACGGGCGGTGGCCAGCGCGGTGGTCAGGCCATCATCAATGGCGCGGGCTGCATCGGCGATCTCCCGGCCCAGGTGATAGCGGTCAACAAAGCCCAAATCCATGGCCACATCCACCGCAAATTCGGGGTCAAGGACGTCGCGGGAGCGTCGCGCGTGGACGTGCAGCAAGGTGCGGGCGTCGAGAAGCAGCTGGTGTTGCGCATCAAGCTGTGGAAGGTTGCATAGGTGGCCGAGCGCGAGGGCCTTGATCAGTTCGAAATCGCGCAGCCCTCCCCTGCCGTGTTTAAGATCTGGCCGCGTCATTGCCACGACGGGTCCGGAGCGGCGCCAACGGGCAATCGCGGTGTCCACAACGGCATCGAAGTTTTTGTTGAGTTCCTGGCGCCACTTCTCCACGATGCGCCGGCGCGTTTTGGCACACAGATCCTCATCGCCAGCGACAAACCGCAGGTCAAGCATGGCAAGGGCTGCAGTGGAATCCGCAGAAATCATAGCCACACACTCATCTGGGGTGCGCACGGAGTAGTCGAGACGCTTTTTTGCGTCCCAAATCGGGTACCACAAATCCTCCACGCCATCCGGGGTGGCTCCTGGTGGATGGATCAAAATGAGGTCCAAATCGGAATACGGCGTGAGTTCGGACCTGGCCAAAGATCCGGTGGCGGCAAGCGCGGTGCCGGCGGGTAAAACCAAAGAGCCCAGCAACGCCAGGACTTCCTTTTCAGTATCTTGGCGCAGCTGGGCTGGATTATTCATAAGTTTTTAAAGGGCTGCTTCGCCGCGCTCACCGGTACGAACACGAACCAGCTCTTCGATGTTAGTCATCCACACTTTGCCGTCGCCGACTTTGCCGGTGCGTGCGGTCTCGACGATAATGTTGATGACTTCCTCAGCCTGAGCATCGGAGATAATAACTTCAATCTTGACCTTAGGCACAAAATCGACAGCGTATTCAGCACCACGGTACACCTCGGTGTGGCCTTTCTGCTGGCCAAAGCCTTGGGTTTCGGTGACAGTCATGCCCTGCACACCTGCCTGCTCGAGAGCATCTTTAATGTCGGTGAGGGTAAACGGCTTGACAATTGCGGTGATGAGTTTCATGATCGTCTCCTTCAAAAAGACATTCGGAATAATGTCAGAGTGGTTTAGGTATTTTTAAACAAACTTAACGAATTTCCGGACCCGTGGTGTCATAAGCGGATTCTGCGTGTTCGTGAGTATCAATGCCTTGCTGCTCCACATCATCATCAACGCGCCATCCTACTGTGGCCTTCAGGGCGAATGCGATGAGCGCAGTAATCACACCTGCGAAAACTACAGCGACTAGCGCGATGACGATCTGGACAATAAAGAGTTTAAGTCCATCCATGCCACCACCACTAAACCATCCGATGTCAGTGGCAAGAAGTCCTACACCCACGGTGCCCCACAGGCCAGCGACCAGGTGCACACCAACTACGTCGAGGGAGTCATCGAAACCGAAGCGGTACTTCAGCCCCACGCCCAAGCACGCCAAGATGCCGCCGATTGCACCGAGGATCAGGGAGGTCACTGGGGTCAGTGCGCCAGCTGCTGGAGTAATTGCGACCAGACCGGCGACGACACCAGAAGCAGCACCCAAGGAGGTTGCGTGTCCATCGCGGAATTTTTCAGTAGCCAACCAGCCAAGCATCGCAGCTGCGGTTGCCGCCGTGGTGTTCACCCAGGCCAGGCCCGCAAGGCCGTCGGCTGCGAACGCCGAGCCACCGTTGAACCCGAACCAACCAAACCACAACAGCGCAGCGCCGAGCATGACCATGGGCAGGTTGTGCGGCCTGGCAATTGCCTTGCCAAACGTCTTTCGCTTGCCGACGATAAAAGCCAGCACAAGGGCCGCTGTGCCCGCCGAAATGTGAACAACGGTACCACCAGCAAAGTCGATCGGAGCGATATTGGCTTCACCATCGGTAGAACCAAACAACCACGAAGCAAAACCAGTGACATTATGGCCCAACAATCCGCCACCCCACACCATGTGTGCCAGTGGGAAGTACACCAAAGTCACCCACGCGCCGCTGAAAATAAGCCAGGTGGAAAACTTCACACGCTCTGCCAACGCACCGGAGATCAGTGCAGTGGAGATAACGGCGAAGGTAAGCTGGAATCCGATATCAATAATGTTTGGGTAGCCAGCTGCGCCCTCAATGTAGTTGCCGTCTGCATCAACGATGGAATCTTTAAGACCGAAGAACTCAAAAGGGTTAGCAAAGATTCCCGCGATTGATTGGGTTCCATAAGACATCGACCATCCCCACAAGAGGTAAATAACAGTAACGACGCCCAATGCTCCAAAGGACATCATCATCATGTTGAGCACGGACTTTTGACGAGACATGCCGCCATAGAAAAGTGCCAGTGCTGGTGTCATTAGCAGCACGAGCGACGCGGACATCAGCATCCAAGCTGAATTGCCGGAGACTGCTGCAATTTGATCTGCACCCATAGCGTGGATGACCTCCTTTGACGTTGAAGTTTTGTCAAGCTTTTTCATGAGTTCAAGGAGTGCCTTTTGGGATTGACACCCCTTGAACCAGCTCTAACTATAGACCTACAGAAACTAATTTCAATAGATCTATAGAATAGGTTTTGGAGGGTTTTGGATATTTTCTATAGTTTAACAGGTAATTTAATGAATTGTTAAGTGCATCACAGCTGCTTTTTGGTGGTACCCAGGCAAAAGAAAACCACCTGCCAGACAACATCCGACAGGTGGTTCTCGCTTATCGGGTTTCTAGCCCAGCAAAGCGTCCACGAAGCCCTCAACCTCAAACGGTGCCAAATCATCCGCACCTTCACCAAGACCAACAAGCTTCACAGGAACACCCAACTCTTCCTGCACCTGGAACACGATTCCGCCCTTCGCAGTACCATCCAGCTTGGTCAACACCACACCCGTAATATCCACAACTTCACGGAAAATACGAGCCTGCTGCATACCGTTCTGACCAACCGTGGCATCCAAAACCAGCAGCACTTCATCCACCACTGCCTTCTTCTCCACCACGCGCTTAACCTTGCCCAACTGATCCATCAAACCAGTCGACGTGTGCAAACGACCCGCAGTGTCAACCAAAACGACATCCGCCTGACGCTCAACACCCTTAGCCACAGCATCAAACGCAATAGATGCAGGATCCGCGCCCTCAGCGCCACGAACAGTCTCCGCACCCACACGGCGACCCCACGTCTCCAACTGATCCGCAGCCGCCGCACGGAACGTATCCGCAGCACCAAGAATCACCTTATGACCCATGGACACCAACACACGAGCAAGCTTGCCAGTAGTCGTCGTCTTACCGGTACCGTTCACACCAACAACCAACACCACCGCTGGCTTACCCTCATACGGCATAGCCTTAATGGAGCGATCAAGGTCAGGACGGCAAGCATCAATCAGCGAAGCACGCAGCATCGCACGCGCCTCTGCCTCACTACCAACACCATGCTCTGCGATCTTGTCACGCAGCTCATCCACCACACGCGCAGTGATCTTGGCGCCCAAATCCGCCTTGATCAACATCGCTTCGATGTCTTCCCATGCGTCTTCATCCAAGTCACCCGCAGACAAAATGCCCAACACTGACTTACCGAAAACACTCTGTGACCGAGAAAGACGACCACGCAGCTTACCGATACGACCCGCCGCCGGCACGATCTCATCAATAGGCTCCGCAGCTGGCTCCGGCTCCACATCTGGAACTGGAGTTTCCTCCAGCGCAGCTTCCGCAGATTCCACAGCAACCTGAGCAGCCTCTGCAGCCTCGGTGACCTCAGCAACTGCCGCAAGTTCTTCAACTGCAGGTTCTTCGATTGTTTCGGGAACTTCCGCTACTGCAGGTTCCTCAACAACTGCAGGTTCCTCTGCTACTGCAGGTTCCTCAACAATTGCTGGTTCCTCTGCTACTGCAGGTTCCTCTGCTACTGCAGGTTCCTCTGCTACTGCAGGTTCCTCAACAATTGCTGGTTCCTCTGCTACTGCAGGTTCTTCAACAACTGCTGGCTCTTCAGTTTCGACCTCTGGCTCAACAGCGACAACTTCTTTAACCTCAGGCTCCTTAACTTCTGGTTCCTCGACAACATCATCAGAGGTTTCTGGTTCAGGAGTTGCAGGTGCTTCTTCAGCAGGCTTTTGAGCTGCGAAAGTTTCAGTCGATTGCTCCGGCGCCTTTTCCTCTTCAGGAGCTGCCGGCGGAATAACTACTGGTGGAACAATCGGTGTTGTTTCAGCCTTTGGTGCGCCAAGATCTTGGCCTTCACGCAGCACTGGCTCTTCTGTTTGTTTAGCTGGGGCGAAGTTGAATCCACCTTGGGCTTGGTAATTTCCAGACTTCTCTTGCTGGGTTAGTTCTTTTTTATTCTCTTCAGGTTTTTCAAAACTAACGGTCTTTGATTTACCTCGCTGATTTCCTACGATCAATACAATGATGATCGCGAGAACCACGAGGACTACTAGTCCAATGATCCAAAAAGTCGCATCCATACCCTCTATAGTGGCAGGTTTGACCCCGATGCACACAGGTACCCCACGTTAAATGTGGTGAAACTCTTGCTTTCATGGAGTCGAGGTCGCCGAAATGGGGTCTCGTTTTCGCTTTTGGAGCGAAACGATTCCAGTTTGAGCAGGTCAGAAGGCCTGACTCCCCCAGCGCCGTTTTAAGCCACTCATTTTATAGAACGAGTGTTTGTATCGGCAAAGTCGTTCTATGCCGTTAGAAGCGAATCTGTTGAGTCGACTTTTTGGGTCCAGGTGCCAGAAATTGGGGTAGACCAAACCTGAATGCCCAAGAATCCTAAATGTGAAGTTCGTGGGCATCTGTGTCCGATTTGAAGCCCTGAAAACCACACTAGAATGCCCAAGATCTAGAAATCAGCGTTTGGTGGGCACTGTGGTTTGGTCTCGGCTTGCCAATACCCAATCAGACCAGACAAGCATGCCAACGAATCTGAAATTCCACTGTTTTTGTCACGTGTGTCCGGTTTATCAAACAAAAAACCGGACAGGCGTGCCAAAACTTCCGACAAATCGAAAATCTTGTCACGCCTGTCTGGTGCCCGCTAGGTGCCCTCCGATGAAATCAGGGACTAATCGACGAGTCCTGGGTTTCGAGCTCCCAAAACCATTGCCTCCGCGGAGATCAAGTCACCGGTGACAAGGTCTGGCACCAGATCAGCGATTCGACCCCAACCGGCAGATGCACGATCGAGAGTTCGGGTCTTGCCGATCAATTCGTGTGCATGCAAACGGGATGACAACGCGAACACCAGTGACACAACTGGGGTGAGTGCCCACATGTTTTCTGGGTTGTCAGTGTTGACACCATCGAGCTTGTCGAATCGAATACGTGCGGAGGAATACAGCTGACGCTGGGTTCCACGCATGGCACGAAGAAGTTCTACAGCGGTCTTAATCAAGCCTTCAGTCTGGAGAACCTCACGGAGTGCATCGCGCTTCTTGAAGGTTTCGAACACTGCCATGAGGCGGGTGTTGTCTTCCATTAGTGGTCCAGGAACGATGTCGGCGTTGCTGAAGAACATGTCCAGCAGGGCTTTTTGCTGGGTTTCGTTCATGCCGGCAATCGCAACGGTGGATTGGTCGATGCATGCGGTGTCCAAAGTGGAGTCACGGCCAGTTGCAAGGGTGGACAGGATGTTCTTGCCGGCGACTTCCTCAAGTTGTCCGAGGATTGGCAGCAGTGGTGTGCGGTTGCCAAGCTCTTCGGCTTCCTTGAATGCGCTTGGCAGTGCACCCAGGAGTTGCAGGGTTCCGATCCATGCGGTGCGGTGCACTTCTGTTGCTGGTGATTCCGTGGTGAACGGTGAGGCTGCCAGTCCGGAGGAAATGACTTTTCCAGGTAGTGCCTGTGCGGGAACCAGCGAAGCGGACAGACCCTTCAGTGCTGCGGCTGGTGAGGAGCGCAGGGCGGCATGGACTACTGGAAGATGCTCGGTGTTTCCCTGTTCGGTCCAGATATGGGAAACATCCCAAAGTGCGGGGACCACAGCGTCACTGATTGGTGGTTCTTCTACTTCCCCACCGAAGAATGCTGAAAGCTGTGCATATTCTTCGGTTTGTGCTGAGTAGTAGCCTTCTTGCTCAACGGTGACCGCAGCTTTTCCTGGTGACAGTGGGGTCACGGAGGTAGTGAATGGGTCAGCGGTGTGGAGTTGAACAATCAGGTTGCCTGCGCCGACGAGAACTTCAGGGAGTTCCAGCTCTGGTCCGGTGACAGCAAGTTCCACTGCGCTTACCCACGGTGCGGTTTGTGGCCACACCCATGCAGCGAGTTGGCGACCGGCTGCGAGTTCTTCGAATACGAGCTTTCCATCTTCGATGGTGATGCCAGTAAAGTTCTCAGTTTTGTCAATGACAGCAATCGTCACGGAAACGCGACGGTCAACCTTGCGGTCAGTCCACTCAAATTCGATGGATCCGCGTGGCATCACAAAGGTACTGGCTGCGATTTCCTTCATGCTGGCAATCCAGGTACGGCCGTTGTCAGGGGTGACCATTTTCACGGTTCGCAGTGGTGAACCGTGGTGGTTGCGCACACTGACCTTTGGATCGCCGACATCGACACCGGTGCGGATGCGGAGTTCGCCTGCACCGTCGAGGTCGCGTGGTCCACAGACAGTACGGGTGACGCGCCAGGTTGGTGGCTCGGTGGTCAGTGGAAGTTCGATGGCGATTTGTGGTGGCACAAATCGCAATGGCATTTGATCGCCTTCATCGGTGGTGACCACGAATGATGCGTTGGGGTCGGTTGCTTCAACGGTGACCAGGCGTGGCTCTGCGGTGAAGTGCTTTTCACCGGAACGCACGCGTAGGCTGGCTTCGCTGAGACCAGTGGTGGTTGGGATTCGAAATGATGCACCTGAGGCGACTTCGAATTCGGTGGTCATGTCTTCGACGATGGCGAATTCGTGTCGGAAGGATTCATTGCGTGGGCCGCGGAGTCGGACCAGGTATTCACCCACCCATGGGGCGTCGTATATTTCTGGGTCGAAGATGGCGAAAAGGCCACCGTCGGCAGGGACTTCCAAAGGCTCTGGCTCGGCGATTTCTTCACCAGCAGCGCCTACACCTGCGAAAGCCGAGATGGAGAGCATCCAGGTTTCGTCTTGTCCGCTCAGGGTTGGTGGGAACTCGGCGATCAGGGACTGCGCGTGTACGGGGAGTCCGGAAATGGATCGTACGTGAGGGACCAATTCGGCTGGGTGGTGGAAGGCAACGCGTCGACGTGGGTCAATGCATCGGACTTCTTTGTTGACCTTCAGAGAGGACAGGCCACGGGCGTCCACGCGGGAGCACACCCATGAGTTCCAGCCCTCTACGAGGAATTGCTCAATAACTGGTACTGGCTGGCCAGTGACCATGTCTTCGAGTTTTGCTTCCGCTGGCGCGAGAACGTAAATCTCTTGATGGTGCAGGGAGACCTTGTCGGTGAGGTTTTCACCGCGCGCGGAAAACACCAGCACTGGGTCGTTGAAGTCCACGACTGGGACAACCCAGGTGATTTGGTTTGAGGTGTCGGTGACGGTGGTTTCGCGGATTTGACGCTCGACAGTGATGTCGAGGGCTTCGGAGTATCCAGAAGTATCGCCCCATGCTCGGCGGGTGGAGAAAATCCGGGTGGTGCCTTCTAGGCTGACTCGCCAGTTGATTTCATCGTCGCTGACGCGCTGTTCAGGTAGACGCAGGCAGACTTTGCGGCGTTCTGCATCCAGGATGAGGCGTGGGCGAAGCTCACGAAGTGCCACACCAACGGAGTTTTCACGGTCGGCAGTACCAACTGGGCGTTCCCGAAGTTCCGCCACAACGATCTCATCGATCATGGCTGGCAGTGAGGATTCGCGCTGGCGGTCTGACCAAGAAGTTCGGTGGGTGGTGGCAAATTCAATGAGTTCTTGAACTCCGCCGATAAGGGTCTGTGCCCACTCAGGGGTTAGGCGCAGGACAGCGTCGAACATGAATGGATATTCGGTGGTGCCGTTTTCCACTTCGGTCAGCACTGCGGCCACTTCGTGGTTACTAATGCCTGCGTGGATGGATAACAACTCCAATGGAGATGCAATTCCCTCAGGAACGAGCAGGCCAGCCTGTGCGAAGAGCTTTTCGGTCAACCCTTCAACAACTGCTGCGTGTTCTGCGCTAAGTCCCAGTCCTCCGATGTATTCACCGAAGAAATCTGCTGGATCGCTGATCCGTGACGCCCGAGACACCAAGGTGGTGACTGTCAGGCATGGGGTCATTTCAAAAAGATCCCCAAGGCTTGCGCCCGCGCCTACCTGGCGGGACAAAAAGGTGCCGTAAAACCGATGAATGCGCTCGAGCTCATCGTGTCGCAGCTGAATTTGTGGAAAGTACTCTACCCCTGCAAGACGCTGGTTCAGATCCAGCTCAGTTTGTGATGCCCATCCGAGCAATGAATCTGTCATGTCTGCGATGCCAGCCGGCATGTATACACTCTCCCCGCGCAAAAAATGCGTTTTCCTCTAGAACTAATTGTGATGTTTAAACACACTACCCCACTGCAAGCGCTGAAACATCTGTAGCCAACCTGCGCTGTGAGCTGGAACATCATCCGTGCTCAGCGCAGGTTTTACCCCGCCACAGTTTCCATTGCAGAAGCAGGTTCCATGCGTTGGGAGATCACGCGGGTAACGCCATCGCCACGCATGGTGACGCCGTAGAGTACGTTAGCCACATCCATGGTGGGTTTTTGGTGGGTGATCACAATGAGCTGGGAGTCGCGGCGCAACTCTTCAAACAGTGCGATAAGTCGGCGAAGGTTGACATCATCGAGTGCTGCTTCCACCTCATCCATCACGTAGAAAGGGCTGGGTCGGGCGCGGAAAATCGCGACGAGCATGGCTAGTGCGGTGAGGGATTTTTCGCCACCGGATAGCAGCGATAGGCGCTTGACGCGTTTTCCTGGTGGGCGGGCTTCCACTTCGATGCCGGTTGCCAGCAAATCATCGGGCTCGGTGAGGATCAGTTTGCCTTCGCCACCTGGGAACAAGGTGTTGAACACGCGTGGGAATTCTGCTTCCACGTCGTTCCAGGCATCGGTGAAAAGCTGCAGAATTTTCGCATCGACTTCTTCAATCACGCCGCTCAGATCGGCGCGGGCTTGTTCCACATCGGCCAATTGGGTGGAGAGGAACTCGTAGCGCTCTTCCAAGGCTTTGAATTCTTCCAAGGCCAGGGGGTTGACTTTGCCTAGTGCGGCGAGGTCTTTTTCGGCTTGTTTGAGGCGTGCCCGTTGGAACTTTTCATCAAAGTTTTCATCTGGGGTGTAATCGCGCAGCAATTCTGCGACCGGAATGCCAAGTTGCTCGGTGATTTTGGCAACGGCTTCCTCCATGCGCACTTGAGCTTGGCTGCGCGCAAGTTCCATGGAGTGGGCGTTGTCGCTGAGTCGATTGAGGTGCTGGCGTGCAGCACTCACAGCATCTTTGGCGCGCGCTAAGTGTGAGGTCAGCAGCGCTTTGTCGCGGTTGTGCTGATCTCTTTCGATGGCTGCTTGGGCAAGGGCAGCTGAGACACGCTCGGCCACATCGCGTGCGCCATTTTGCACGGCTGCAGCCAATTGGGTGCGCCTGCGACGGGCTTCCATGGCTTGTTCATGCCGGATTTTGGCTTGGCGCTCATGCTCGGCCTGGCGTCGCAGACTATCGCCCTTGCCCCGCTGCTGCCCGGCGCGCTCTTCGGCGGTGCGTTGGGCAAGGCGTGCTTCCATTTCCATGGCGCGGATTTGTTGCAGCTCGGCATTTGCTTGGTCGCGGGCGGTGGTTGAGGGTTCGTCAGCGTCTTCTTCGTCTTCCACGCGGGAGAGTCGATCGACGATGTCTTCTAACTGTTCGCGCAGCTCTTCACGGCGTGTTTCCGCAGCATGCAGGCGTCCAACATGGCGGACGCGCTCGGATTCGGCGGCCTCATGTTGTTTGTCCAAGCGCGCGAGATCGCGGGTGATGGAATCCCTGGTCATGTCGAGTTCGCGCAGGGCTGCGGTGCGGGCAGCCACCTCGACGCGAGTGTTGTCGGCAGCGTGGAGGGCGCCATCAAAAGTGCCGGCAATGTCGTCCAAGGCGGCAGAGGCCGCAGCAAGTTGAGCTTCTGCTTCCTCAATTTGAGCTGTGATTTCCACAGTCGAGGTTTCGGTGCCGACCTGAATCCACCCAGCGCCGATGAGCACACCATTGCGGTCAACGGCACGCAGACGGGGATCATCCTCGATTGCTTGGCGGCCGAGGGAGGGGTCGTCGACAAGCACAACGTCGGCAAGCAGCCGGTTTACCGGGCCGGCAATCGCCGGATCCAGATCAACATGGTCGAGCAGCCAGCTCGCCCCGGCCGGAATGTTCGCGTCCAGGCGCCATGCGCCGCCAGCCTGCGTGCCATCAACGATGATGGTGCGTGCAACGCCGGCGTCGATAAGCTTCTCGACGAGCCCTTCCGCAGCCTCGCCAGCCAGCGCCTCGGCATGCGCACCCAGGGCGGCAGCGAGAGCCTTATCGACGTTTCGTTGCGGTCGAATCAACGTGGCCAGCTGCGGGTAATCCACCACATCAGCAGCATCGGAACGTGGCCTATTTTGGTTAAGCGTCTCAATGCGCGACTGCAACCTGGATACTTCTTTTTCCAGATCGCTGCGCTTAGTACGAAGCTCCTCAAGACGAGTCTCTGCTGCTTCGGCTTCATGTTTTGCCTGTTTGAGGGCTTCTTCCAAGGGCGCACGATCCGTGTCAACGCCCTGTTTACGCTCATCGGTGAGGCGACGTTCACGTTCCACATCCAAAATGCGGCCGATGAACTCCTCAAGCTGCTCACTGAGTCGCTCAGCTTCCTCCTCTGCTGACGTGTGCTGGGTGCGCAAAGATTCCTCAGATGCAAGCAGGCGCACAACACCTTCACGACGATCAGAAATCGCCCTGACCTGCGCCAAGTGTTCACGCTCAGCCTCACGAGCCTGCGCGGCCTTATCCTCGGCTTCCTCTTGAATGGAGGTCAAACGCTCGGTGGTCATTTCCACGGCCATCTCGAGTTCTTCTAATTCTTTGTCAGCAGTTTCGGCCCGACCAAGCAACTCATCAGGATCCTGGCCCGCATACGGCACATCCGCGGCACCTGAACTCGCACGGTCTGCAGCAATACGCATCGTTGCCGACACCCGCTCAGCCAGCGAAGACAAATCAAACCACAACTGTTGCGCAGCTTCAGCCTGCGGAGTGATCTCCGCCAACTCCATCTCCACTTCCATCTGAGTTGTGGTGGCTTCTTCCAGCTGCTCTTGTGCTGCTTCCGCCTGCTCACGAATCATTTTCTCGCGCTCAGTAGAGGTTTCCAGCTTTTCCGAGAGCTTCACGATCTCAAAGCCAGCAATCTGGAAACGCGCATCACGCAAATCAGCCTGCACCGTCGCCGCACGCTGCGCTGCTTCCGCCTGCCTAGCCAACGGCTTGAGCTGCTTGGCCAACTCATGGGTCAGATCCTGCAAACGATCAAGATTGACCTGCATGCCCTGAAGTTTGCGCTGCGCCTTTTCTTTCCTGCGCCGGTGCTTGAGCACACCCGCAGCTTCTTCGATATACGCTCGGCGCTCTTCGGGGCGGGACTCCAAAATCTCTGCGAGCTTTCCCTGCCCCACCATGATGTGCATTTCACGGCCAATACCGGTATCCGACAACAGCTCCTGGATATCCATCAATCGAGCTTTCGCCCCATTGATCTCATATTCACTTGCACCATCACGGAACATCCGTCTGGTCACCGACACTTCGGTGTACTCAATGGGCAGTGCGCCATCAGAGTTATCAATGGTCAGCGTGACTTCTGCGCGACCCAACGGTTTACGATCGCCCGCGCCAGCAAAAATGACATCTTCCATTTTGCCGCCACGCAAGGTCTTCGCAGAACCTTCACCCATCACCCAGGCCAGCGCATCAACCACATTGGATTTGCCTGAACCATTCGGACCCACCACGGCACAAATGCCTGGCTCAAATTTCAGGGTCGTCGCAGACGCGAAAGACTTAAACCCCTTGAGCGTCAACGATTTCAAATACATAACGGGGTTAAAGTCTAGCGCTCCACAAAGCCTTCAACGTCACGCGGCTCGCCCCATTGCTCAATAACTGTGTCCACATGACCTGGTCTGCGATACGAGCTGGGGTTTTCCTTCAACCTTCTCAGCAGTTCTTCGCACTGTGTTTGTGGCCCTTCAGCAACCACGCACACCCGGCCGTCACTTAAATTACTGGCAGAACCTGCAAGTTTTAATTCTCGTGCCTGCGAGGTAGTCCACCATCGAAAACCCACGCCCTGGACATGACCATGAACAAAAGCAGTCAGACGAACTTTCTCCATTGTGTTTCTCCTAATCAGTTTTCTTAGCCCGCAGTTTTAGAAACGGTGTTGGGGCTGGTGGTTCGAGTTCTTCAAACCAGCCAGGTTCCATCCCATGATCGCTCAAATACTTCAACGCCCGCTCAATAGTCGAACGCTGCTGCTCGAAAGCTTTCAAAATGGGCGAAGAACTATCCGACACGTTTTTCACACGCGTGTGCTCCCGCACAATCAGACGTTCTGCCTCCGCGAATTCTTCCCACACCTCATGAGTTCTATCTATCTCATGGCGCTGCCACAAAATAGCCAAACTTAGCTTCTGTACAACGAGCGCTTCGATCTCTTCCGTGGTGTTCACCGAGCTCAACACCCCAGCGGTTAAACTGCCGCCACCAACTGTGAGCAGTGTTCCTGCAGTGACCAAACCGCCCATCATCCCACCTGGACCAAATGCTGCGAGTGTCGAGGCAACAGTGGCTACTCCAGCAACAGTCGGCACAGCCGCCAAAGCCAAACCACCCGTTGCAGCGGTCAAAGCTGCAGCCCCCACACCAAACGCTCCCCATTTGCGCCAATTGCTCTTCGCGCTTCCCGACACCACCCCAACAGCCATTTGCAATGCATCAAAAATATCAGCGCCCACGGTGGAACCCAATTGAGTTTCCGCCGTGAAATCCCTCAGTGCTTCCCGCTGAATTTTCTCCGGCACCTCGATCTCAAAAGGCAGCAGCAGGTTCTGTCCAATGATCTCTAAAAGCCGCTCAATTGCCTGCTCTTTGGGCATAAATGGGCTCAAACCTGGAACAGGAGCTGCTGCGTTTGGATCACCGTTATCAAAATCCAGGCGTGCGATTTCCTTCGGAATCGGCCGGCCCTCTTCGGCGTTTCTGGATTTAATCTCCTCAATCAGGCGATCCTGAGTCTCCCGAAGTGCGTACTCATACCTTAAGGCTTCATCGCCTTTGAGCCGTTGCAAAATGAGGTAACAATAACGCAGCGCCTGCAGCACAAAAATCTCCGCGTCATTGAGCGGAATCTGCAGATTTTTCTCCGCAAGGACGATTTCTTTGCTGCGCGATCCGAACAGCCCAAACCCAATTGCTTCCGCCACTGCATCATTGGCACAGTATTCCCGCGAAGAATGCCCAGGGCCTGGGACCAGTGAGGTTTTCACACGAAAATCCAATACCCACGGAACAGCCACCGACACTCCGCGTTTTGCTGCAACAGGATCAGATCCACTCCAAAAATTCACCCACCACGACACATTGCTCAACGGCGTGCGCAGCAACTTAAACAAATCATCCACATTGAATTGACCATTTGCCAACGGACTACCGATGGTGACAAATCCCTTCACCGTAAGCTCTGGCGGCAATCGCCTCAAAAGGTCTGCAGCAATTACCGACCCCAAACTGTGCCCCAACAGCACAATCTCTCCCTCGGTTGGAAGCTGCTCCAAAATACGGCGATGCACTTGAGCTCTGATCTGCTGATTGTTGAGGAAATTCCGGGCCTGTACAAAAAGTGGCAACTCCACGCTTCGAGACACCACCGCCTCAGGAAATGCGCCACCCGCTCCCCGATTATGCCGACCAAGCCTGGTTTCCATCGCAGCTGTTCGACGCTCGAACTCTAAAAGCTCCAAGCCACTTAACGTCATATGTTTTTGTACCGGTGGCACCGCAAAATTATGTTGAGCTTCCGGATCTTCCCACAAATCATCTGCGTATACCGGATTTAAGACAGTGACATCATCCAGGCTCGGAAACCCAATCCTGGCCAACCCCTGCGAAAGCTGGTCTTTCCACTCTTGTTTGAGATCTCCCCGACCCACCCCATGCAAATAGACAAGAGTTGGTGTTGTCACAATTGCCCCACTTTCCACCGTTTTCCGCCGTTGGAGTTAATGATTAATCAACGCTCGACCGGTCCAATTAGTTCCACTGATGTTGGTTTATGCCTTTAGGGTTCTACTTAGGATTCCTCGTCCCGAAAGCTCAACAGGGCGTCTATAAAAGATTTTTCTACGTCAGCTAATGTGCGTCCTTCCTTCACCAACATCCATGCATCGCGTTGTGCCCAAGGTTCCTCGATGGGAAGTACATTCTTTGTCCGGATCCCTAATCTTCTCGTAGTTCCAAGCGGAAGAATTGCCGATCCTGCTCCAGTACTAGCAACCGCATAAACCGCACTTAACGTGGGCAAACGGACTCGGTAGTTGGGAGTGATTCCATCTCTTCTAAGGTGCGCATCAATATAGGTTTGAAGTGGGATCCCAGCAGATAAACCAATCATTGGACCCTTTAGTGCTTCCACTGATGTCTTAGCTGACGTGCTGACAATCATCAAAGGATCTTCCCATAATAAGTGTGCTTCTAAACCTGTTCGAGACTCCAGCACTGACACCACCCCTAAATCAGCAGTGCCTTCTCGAACCCGTCGTGCAACCTCACTGCTTGACTCTTCTTCCAAATCAACGTTGAGCTCTGGATACTTATTAAGCGTTGCTGCCAGAAACTCTGTCAGTGAATCCACCGCGGAGGTATTACTCACCAATTTGATGTGCGTTTTTTGGTGCTGTTGGAAAGCACTAGTGAGCAGGTCGGCTTGCTCAAGAAGTCTCCGGCTTTGAATTAGGACTACTTCGCCAGCTTCAGTGGGAACCACTCCGCTACGTAGTCTCTGCAATAGGGACACACCATGTTTCTTCTCCAGAGCCGTGATCCTGGAGCTAGCTGCCGACAGTGAAAGCCCCACTGCCTGGGCACCTCCTGTAATCGACCTACAATCCACGGCAGCTACCAAAAGCTTAATGTCTCGCAGATCGATGCTCACCTAATGTTGCCTTTCGTAAATTCGAAGCGAGCTTCTAATTCTAGCAAGCTTGGTGATGGAGTATCCTGCCAAAATTTGTCCTGTTGCTTATTGTGCAGGAATTCGGAGGCGGACATGTCAATCGAGTGGTTACAAATTGTTGAATTAGGAGCGATCTTTGGTGCAGGTTTCCTCGCAGGAAGCATCAATGTAATTGTCGGAGCAGGAACATTAGTGTCGTTTCCTATTCTCGTGTTCCTGGGCCTTCCACCGTTGACTGCCACCATCGCCAACACCATCGGCATCGTTCCTGGAAGTATTTCGGGTGTGGTTGCTTATAGACGTGAACTACACGCCCATGTAAAAACCATCAGATTTCTGCTGCCAGCATCAATCCTCGGAGGGATCACCGGCGCCTCGCTCTTGCTGCATTTCTCCGCAGATGTTTTTACAGCAGTAATTCCCTGGCTGATTGGATTCGGCACGCTGTTGGTTATCGCAGGTCCATCAATTAAGAAGCATGTTGGCGCTCATACTTCAGGTGGCATCTCTGCTGGGTTTAGGCAATTGCCTTTCCCGAGCCGAACCACCTTCATCGTCTCAGTATGTGGTGCCCTGTTGCTGGGCATGTATGGAGGGTACTTCAGCGCAGCTCAAGGCATTCTTCTCATCGCATTGCTTGGCATCACATCAACGCTGCAGATGCAGGAACTCAACGCCATCAAAAACCTCACAGTGGCGGCAGTTAATCTCATCGCAGCCAGTGTTTTTATAATCATCTCCCCTGAGTTGATCTCCTGGCCGACCGTTGCCTTAATCGCGCTTGGCTCAGCTTTAGGTGGATACATCGGCGGACGGTACGCCCGCCGACTTCGCCCCAGTGTTTTTAGAGCATTTGTGGTCATCGTCGGAATCACCACGGTCATCGTTATGACGATCGGTTAATGCAGCAGACTAGTAACCCCTCTAGTTGTGAAGGGAACTACCTCGATGCTGGCGGTTCCAACAAGCGTGATCAACGCAAGAACAACATCTAGAGCAATTACTGCAGCAGCTCAAAAGAGGGCGTCTGAATCGCTTGAGTTTTCTTCGCCTGAGCATTCAAATTGCCACTCCAACTTGGATATACCCGAAATCCCCGTTTACCGGGACGCTTAGTGGAACGAGTAATTCCCTGCTGTTCAAGCTGCTCTCGCGTGAATCGAAATACTCCGAAATTACTCTCATCTTGGACAAAAATCAGAAGGCCTGCGCAGGCCTCAGAGGAATCAAACGGGCAAATTTCGCCTTGTTCATTGCGCATCCAAAATGCAACGAAGGCACCAGGTTTTGTCGGGGTGACTCGAGCGGTTCTGATATGCCAGGTCTCCGATCCTAAGAGAACAGTCCCCGCTTCATAATCGCTGTGCTGTTCTTCGCTGTGCGGTGTACCTGGCTTGCCATAGCGATTTGCAACGAGCCCAATAAACTGCTCAAATCCAGAAAAGCTCATACTGCTCCCCTAATCGATGGCTTCCCCAGCAAGGGCTTTGGAGGCGAGGCGTTCTTCCTCACTGACTTCCCACACCTCGTGAGCGGCGTGCAGTGCGAGCAGAATGATGAAACAACCTAGGATCAAATCTGGCCATCCAGACGTCGTCCATGCGGTAATTAAGGCCATCATGATGATGGCAATGTTGATCAGGACGTCATTTCGGGCGGATAGGAAGGCAGCTTGGCCAAGCGAGCCACCATGTTGTCGCACTCGAGAAATAATGATGGCACTCGCGCCGTTGATCACGACGGCGCCCAGAGAAGCGACGATGATCGGAAACACTTCGGGCGCTTGCGGTGCGGAAAACCGTTGAATCGCTGCCCACGCAGCAAAAGCAGCAGGTGCAAGAATCACAATCGCCATAAGTTTGCCCATCACTGCGCGCCTCGCCAACGGCCATCCTAGGGCAATGAAAATGAGCAGGTTGATGGAGGTGTCTTCAAGAAAATCGACACTGTCAGCCAGTAGAGAAACGGAGCCTGCGCTTAATGCAATAAAGAATTCTACAAAGAAATAAGCGAAGTTAAGCAGCGCGACGGTGAGCACAGCTTTGCGCACTTTGGTTGCATCAAAAGCTTCGCTCATCAGCTAGCGCCGCTTCTGGCAGTTTGGGCAGTAGTGGGAGCCGCGGTTCATGAAACTCTCCCGGATGATTAATGTTCCGCAGCGTCCGCACGGCTCCCCGGTTTGCGCATAAGCATTCAATGACAGCGCAAAGTAGCCGGAGTTGCCATTGACGTTGACATAGAGCGCGTCGAAAGAGGTGCCACCTTGAGCAAGTGCTTTGGTCATCACGTCTTTGCCAGCTTGAAGAAGTTCTTCCAAGCGAGCTAGGGACAGTCGATCGGCACGTTGCAATGGGTGAATTTTTGCTTGCCAGAGCATTTCATCGGCATAGATATTTCCGATGCCGGAGACGATCTCTTGGTTAAGCAGGAGGCGTTTGATCTCCGATTTCCGAGATTTCAAATTCCGCGCAATCGCAGAGAAATCAGCAGACTCATCCAATACATCTGTGGCAATGTGAGAGACGCGTTCGGGTACTCCATCAACTAGGTCGCCGAGCCACCAATAACCGAAGGTGCGTTGATCGACAAACCACACTTCATCGCCATTATCTAGCTCGACTTTGGCTCGAAGGTGTGGACTAATTGGTGCATCTGGTTCTTTGATGAGCATTTGTCCACTCATCCCAAGGTGAACCAGTAGCCCTAAATCGGGACGGGTTTCGCCGGAGGGTGCGTCGATAAGCTCAAGCCAGAGGAATTTGCCGCGTCGCTTGGCAGCGCTGACCCTAAGCCCTGCGATGTTGGCCTCGATTTCGGGGCCACCGCCGAGTTGATTGCGGGCTGCGCGCGGGTGAAGCACTGTGGCGGACACGATGGTGTGGCCGACCATATGATCTTCTAAACCGCGGCGCACCACCTCAACTTCAGGCAGTTCAGGCACGGGACTCCCGAAGCTTTCGGAATGCCTGGTGCGCTGCTTCCTGCTCGGCCAGCTTCTTGTTCGGGCCTTCTCCCCGACCCATTTCTTCACCTTCCAGCGTCACGATGGCGGTGAACACTAGATCGTGATCCGGACCGACTGAGGTGGCGGAATATTCAGCCATGGGGCGCTTGCGCTGAGCAAGTTCCTCCTGCAGCGTGGTCTTCCAGTCCTGGTGAATGCCCCTGGCCGATGCGTTATCGATCTTGTAGGCAAACAGGCGCAAAATTACGTCGCGGGCGGTTTCAAAACCGTGCTGGCGGAAAATCGCGCCGAACAACGCCTCTGTGGTGTCCGCAAGAATGGAATCCTTACTGCGACCTTCGGTGAGCAATTCGCCTTTGCCCAGCAAAATGTGGTTGCCAAGATCAATTTCGCGAGCGATATCTGCCAGGCCGTAACGGCTGACAATTGAAGCGCGCATCTTGGAGACATCAGATTCAGGGCTGCTGGGGTACTGCTCATAGAGCTTGTTGGCCACGGAGAGACCCAAGACGGCGTCGCCGAGGAACTCCAAGCGCTCATTATTGGGCAGCATGCCGTTTTCGTTGGCGAAAGAGCGGTGAGTCAACGCAAGCACCAACAGATCGCGCTGGATGTCCACACCAAGGTGGTCAAGCAGCGGCTGATGATCTACTGCATCGAATGCTTCATTGAGTGCGTCTACCCCGGTGAGGCGATTCTTTTTCCTGCTCACAGGAACTTCTCCAAACCAGCCCAGCGCGGATCGACCTTTTCCTCGTCTTCTACTTCTTCAGAGACACCGTCAGGAGCTGGCGTTTCATCATCCTGGCATGCGCCGTACCCAAGTTCTTCGCAGACAGGGTTAAACGGCAAGGTCAGACCAGCTTCATCAATGACAGACTGAAGCAGATCAATCTGGTCTTGGTTAACCATTGGCAGCTCATCTTCGTCATCTGCTGCATCTTCACCAGTAACAAAGTCTGGATCGGCAGCAAAAACCTCAGAGACGTGCAGCGTCTTGGTTGGGGTGAGTTCGCGGAGGCAGCGGGAGCACTGTCCCAGAAGCTGCGCTTCGATATCTGCTTCGACGGCCAGGCCTCCACCGAGTGGAATGATCTGGGCTTCTACGATAACTTTTCCGCCCTCGGGGATCGCGATCATTTCCGGACCAATGCGGGTCGGGCTTGGACCTGATTGGGTGAGGTGTTCCGGAAGGGCACTTCCACGAAGGAGTGCGGCGACATCAAAAATAAATGGAGATTTCATGACCAGGAAGATCCTACTCGTACCTCATCGTGACTACATACATCAGATGAGGATCGCTAGACGGAAAGGTGAAAAAGCCTAAATGGTTTCTTGGAAACTAGTAGTCTCGATCGTCGCGTTCGTAGCCTCGTTCATAATCACGCTCGTAGTCCCGCTCATATTCACCACGCGCTGCCGGTTGCTCATCGCGCAGCTCGCGGCCAGTAGCTCCAGCTCCTCGGCGTAGTGCGGAACGATCAGCAGTGACAGAACGCAACGTGGTGGACAGCGAGGTTTCAAACTCTGCCAACTTGGTATCCACGTAGTCATCGCATTCATTGCGCAGCTTGTTGGAGTCAGCGTGCGCTGCATCCACAATGCGGTGTGCTTCTTCCGTGGAGCGACGCACCACTTCTGCCTCGCTGACCAGGCGATCCTGCTCGGCCTGGCCTTCAGCAACCGCGCGGCGATACGCATCATTGCCGGAGTTGACCAGGCGCTCAGATTCAGCCTGGGCGCGCTCGGTGACGCTGTTTGCTTCTCGACGAGCGTCACTCACGATGCGATCCGCTGTGTCATTAGCCTTAGCAACGACAGAATGCGCATGCTTGGTGGCGTCTTCCACCATGGCATCTGACTCCTCAGTTGCGCGTGCAAGGAGGTTTCGGGCCTCGTTTTCTGCATCGTCGACCAAGGCAATGGCCTTTTCTTCAGCTTCACGGATCACACCATCACGGTGGTCCAGCACATCTTGTGCATCATCAAGTTCTACAGGAAGCGCATCACGTAAATCATCGAGAAGCGCAAGCACTTCCTGACGGGGAACCACGCAATTTCCGGTCATGGGAACGCCGTATGCGCGTTGAACGGCTTGAACTAAATCATCCAGTGCTTCGAAGACCTTGTACATGGGGTTAATCGTACTGAAATCCTGTGAACCATGCGTATGGCGCGCCTAGGTCTCGGTGCGTATTTTCCGCAAAGCTCCACGTAGACGGTATTCGAAAACTTTTCCGATCAGCCCCGGGGGAAGGCCGTGTCGCATGCTCGGGCTAGCCTTGGATCTCAAGAAGAATTCGACTGGTTTAAAGTCTGGGCTTTAAGTGCAGAAAGGTTGTGGATTGATGCGCTCCCTGCTTCGTGATATCCCTGCGGTGGGTTGGCTAATCACCGCGACGATTGTTGTGCGCACGCTCGTTGTTGCGCTGGTCATCGTTGGGATCGGCTTGCTTATCGACGTCCCCTCGCCCGCTCATTCAGCCATGTTGTGGTGGGTTCTGGCAGGTGCCACGGCAGCAGCTGCGCTGCTGTGCGCGGAAGCGGTGCTCCCCCAACGTATTCGTGCACGAGTTGAACGATCCTGGCGGCGGCAGTTGGCTGCTAAAAATCTGGAGCTGAATTCCAGTTCGTCAGATGATGCCCAGTTGATCACACTGGCAACTGAAGCCACCTCAAAAGCATCCACTTACACAGTGATGTTTCTGGGGCCTTACTTTGCAGTATTTTTGGCCCCACTGACAGTTATTGCCGTTGTCGGCGCGGCTATTTCCTGGCCGATTGCGGGGATACTGTGCCTCGGGTTGTGCGTGATACCTTTCGTTATTTCTTGGGCACAGCGCATGTTGAAAGGCGCTGGCGCGGGATACGGGCGAGCATCTGGGCAGTTGGCAGGCGTGTTTTTGGAATCGGTGCGCACACTAGGCACCACGATGATGCTGAATGCCGCTGGGCAGCGCAGGCAGATCATCACACAGCGCGCAGAGAATATGCGCTCCCAAGTGATGTCATTGCTGTACCGAAATCAGTTGATGATTCTGGTGACCGACGGCGTGTTTGGAGTTGCCACCACAATGGTTGCTGCGGTGTTTGCCATTGGAGGATTCTTTTCAGGCTCTCTTACTCTCGGCCAAGCTGTAGCACTCGTATTGCTGGCCAGGCTGCTTATTGATCCCATCAACCGCATGGGTCGCACGTTTTACACCGGCATGGCAGGCAAACCCTCGCTGATCGCCATTGAAAAAGCCCTCGCGACAACCTTTACTGATCAGCCAACTCAACAGGGACAGCGCCACGATGGGGATCTGGTGGTCAACAACTTGAAGATCGCCCGCGATCACAGGGACATTGTGCACGGTATCTCTTTCAGCATTCCCCGCGGTTCCCACATCGCGGTGGTAGGTCCCAGTGGCGCTGGTAAATCCTCTGTGGCTCTAGCGTTGTCCGGACTTTTAGAGTTTGATGGTGCGATTTCCCTCGGCGGCCACAACTGTGAGATGTTAGATCTTCGCGCCTCAGTCAGTTTCGTGCCCCAATCCCCCACGCTGTTTAGCGGAAGCATCAAAAGCAATATCGATCTGGCGCGCACGGGTGTTGATTCTGATCACATCCACGCAGCACTTTTAGGCGAAGAACTCCCCGCGGACCTCAAAGTCGGTGAAACCGGCAAAGGTGTCTCCGGCGGCCAAGCAGCACGCATTTCCATTGCCCGAGGTTTAGTAAAGAATGCTGCCGTGATTGTTCTCGACGAGGCGACCGCACAACTCGACTACACCAACGCCCGCCAGGTTCGACATCTTGCCAAATCCCTTGAGTGCACGTTGGTTGAGATCACCCACCGCCCATCAGAAGCCCTCGATGCAGACTTCATCATTGTTTTAGAGGATGGCCAATTGACCATGATGGATACACCCAGCAACGTTTCCCAGCACAATGCGTTTTTCCGCACCGCTGTGATGGAGGAAGAACAATGATTTCCCGACTTCTCCAATTGGCTAAGAAAGTATGGCCGGAACTTGGAGCCTCCACGCTCCTGCGACTGCTCAATCAGCTACTCACCGCAGCACTCATTGTGTTCCCCGCCTGGGTGCTAAGCCGCAAACCAGACATCTCCCTGCTCGCCGTCGCCATCATCATGGCGCTCATCGCGCTGACAGCAGCTGTCTGTCGCTGGGGTGAGCAGGTATGCGGCCACCGCGCTGCCTTTGGGCTGCTTGCCCACATGCGCGTTATGCTTTACGACGCCCTCGTCCACAAAGGTTCCCCCTCGCCGATCCACGGCAGCGGTTCGATCATGTCTGTTGCCACCCGTGACATTAACTCCATCGAAGTATTCTTCGCGCACACCATTGGGCCTACAGTCACCGCAGTGCTGCTCAGTGCGGGAGGCGTGATCACGCTGGCAACGCTCGATCCCGTTGCTGGTCTAATTGGTTTACTCGGTGTCCTCATCGCGTGGTTGATCCCCTTGATTGGAAAACAATCCTCAAGCAGTGAAGCCACATCACGTGGACACATCGCCCAGCACCTCACCGAAGATGCCGCCGGCAGGCTTGAAATCAACTCACATGGAGCGCAAGCCACACGGTTAAATGCGCTCGAGGTGAAAGAGCAACAACTGGAACAAGTTGTGACCCGACAGGGCTTGATCGTCGGTATCCGTCAGGGCGCAGCACTTTTATGGCCGTGGATATCAGCTGTGTTGTTGGTTGCTCTGGTTCCTCATGTGGGCATTGTTGCAGCCGCGATTATCCTGGGCATCTCCCCTGCGTTGGATGCAGTTGAGGGATTTGCTCGCACCATGCCTACCGCGTTAAACAGTGCGCAGCGGTATTTCCAGATCATCGATGCCCCTGTTGCTATCGCTGAACCTGACGAGCCGAAGCCTTTGCCCAAAGGCCCGCTTAAGCTGCGAATTTCTAGAGTTCCAGTCAGCGCAAAGGGCACCGTGTCTTTAGAGGTTGCAGCTGGTGAACACATCGGCATCATCGGATCCAGCGGTAGTGGAAAATCCACTTTGGCCAAACTCATCCTCAAGCTGGCGCAACTACGGTCTGGAACCATCACCATCGGTGGTGTTGATATCGCAGAGGTTTCATCGGCGGAGCTTCGCAAATCCGTCACGCTGGTTGAGCAGAAATCTGTGCTGTTTAGAGCAAGCGTGCTGGAGAATTTACGGATGGGCAATCCAGAGCTGTCTGAAGATGAAGCAAGGGAAGCCTTGAGGTTGGCGTCGATAAGCGAACTGCCTTTAGATGCTGACGCCCTGCGCCTATCTGGCGGACAGCAACAACGGCTCTGCCTGGCGCGTGCTTTGGCACGCACCCCTCAGGTACTGATTGTCGATGAAGCCACCAGCCACCAAGATGCGCTCAATCAAGCGGATCTTTCCCAGACTCTGGCCACGCTTAAAGACACCACGGTGATCATCATTGCGCACCGCACAGCTGCATTAACCCATGTGGATCGGATAATTGACCTGGAAGAAATCAAAAATCCCTGATCCTTAACGCGGATCAGGGGTTTAAGTAAAGCGCAGGGGTCTTAGATGACGCCCTGTGCCAGCATCGCGTCAGCTACCTTCTTGAAGCCAGCAATGTTAGCGCCGACAACGTAATCGTTCTCGTGTCCATACTCTGCTGCGGTCTCTGCACAGGTCTTGAAGATGTTCTTCATGATCACCTGGAGGCGCTCGTCGGTGTACTCGAAGCTCCAGGAATCGCGCGAAGCGTTCTGCTGCATCTCCAGAGCGGAGGTTGCAACGCCACCAGCGTTAGCTGCCTTGCCTGGTCCGAAGCGGATGTCGCGCTCACGGAAGACCTCAACAGCCTCAGGGGTGGAAGGCATGTTCGCGCCTTCAGCAACGAAACGGCAGCCGTTGTCTGCAAGAGTCTTAGCGTTCTCGCCGTTGAGCTCGTTCTGAGTTGCACAAGGAAGAGCGATATCGCACTTGAGATCCCAGATGGAACCGTCGGTGTGGTAGGTTGCGCCTTCAACTTCGTCGGCGTACACGGATACGCGTGCGCGACGAACTTCCTTGATTTCGCGGAGCTTAGCCACGTCAACGCCGTTAGGGGTATGAACCCAACCGCTGGAATCGGAGAAACCAATAACGGTTGCGCCGAGTTCCTGAGCCTTTTCAATCGCGTAGGTTGCTACGTTGCCGGAACCGGAAACGATGATCTTCTGGCCGCTGATGCTCTCGCCCTTAGCCTTGATCATTTCACTCACGAAGTAAACGCAGCCGTAGCCAGTTGCCTCGGTGCGGACCAGGGATCCACCCCAGGTCAGGCCCTTACCGGTCAAAACGCCGGACTCGTGCTGGTTAGCCATGCGACGGTAGTGGCCAAACAGGTAACCGATCTCGCGGCCACCAACTCCGATGTCACCTGCAGGAACGTCGCGGTACTCACCGATGTGGCGGTGTAGCTCGGTCATGAAGGACTGGCAGAAACGCATGATTTCCAGATCGGACTTGCCCTTAGGGTCGAAGTCGGATCCACCCTTGCCACCACCGATTGGCAGGCCGGTTAGGGAGTTTTTAAAGATCTGCTCAAAGCCCAGGAACTTCACAATGCCCAGGTTTACAGATGGGTGGAAGCGCAGGCCGCCCTTGTATGGTCCAAGTGCAGAGTTGAACTGCACGCGGAAACCACGGTTGACGTGGACCTGGCCCTGGTCATCAACCCAAGGCACACGGAAGATGAGCTGACGCTCAGGCTCGCACAGGCGCTGGATGAGACCGTAATCAGCGTAATGAGGGTCCTTTTCCAGGACGATCTTCAAAGATTCCAAAACCTCTGCCACTGCCTGGTGAAATTCAGGCTCGCCAGCATTGCGCTTCAGAAGCATGTCGTAATAGTTAGAGACCTGCTCATCAACTGTCATGATTTCCTCGTTCCCATCTCGGCTGCATGCGCGCACGATTTTAAAGTGTGTACCTGGGCCATTTAGTGATGTTGGTGGTTCCCATTGAGGGCACCATGTACATCCTAGGCGTTTGCTGGAGCAAAATGCCTGTGAAAAATCTGATCCTGAAACTTTTAAAAACTGCGTTCACATCAACCGGCTTGTCATACCTAACGGTTAATAGTTTTAAACTACGGATGCCCTAAAGAGCAACTTCTTGCTTTGAGACTTAACTCACTGCGGGCATTTAGGCTGGTAAATGCTCACGTTCAATTATGGCAGTGTCGCACAGATATGACCACAAAGAATTAAAATTGTTTGAAAATTTCTTTAGGTTTATCAATTTTGTATCGCCAAAACGCGCGGTAACTGCATGAAGTCTCTTCTTTAATTAAATTCATCCGACCAGCGAATGAGACCAGTTGACTGACTGGTTATATAACCTGGCCACAATTGAGCGCCCTCAAATGGAATTGGTACGACTTTTATAGGCGCTACATCGGAGAAATTTGACCCGTTTTTCACGATCTCCTAGAGCTCCCGAGGCTAGCTAGAACAACGCACATTCGGGCACTTTCCGACCTTTTCGATAGCCGTATATGCCATGGACCCACTCCTCAATTGGGCGACCGTTAGACTTGAAACACTAAGGCTAGAGATTTTAACTAAAGAGTCTCCTCATGGATTCCCATTTGGAGCCTTATTTACACAGGCCACCTGGCTTGTTTCCCACCGCGATGTGCCACAATAACGCCATAACAGAAAGGCATACTGACACAATGTCCAACTCCCCCACCGACGTTTCAACGAGCGCACCTCGAATTATGATCGCGCCAGATTCCTACAAAGGAACCGCTACCGCATCAGAAGCTGCGCAATACTTAGGCGAAGGCGTGTTGGAAATTTTGCCCAACGCCTCCATTACGTTGGCACCCATGGCCGACGGTGGCGAAGGAACATCCTCAGTTTTCGGCGGGCAGGTCATAACATTACCCACGACAAATGCCGCGGGACGCCTCACCGAAGCCAGCTACACCTTAGATTCCGAAACAAACACTGCCTACATTGACATCGCCGCAGCCTCCGGTTTGCCCGCCGTTGCAGACGATCTAGTCCCCACCACCGGCGATACCTACGGCACCGGCGTTTTGATCGCAGACGCGGTCACCCGTGGCGCAACTCGCATTGCTTTAGGCCTTGGCGGATCAGCCACAACTGACGCCGGCTCAGGAATTCTCATCGCCCTCGGCGCCGTCCCACGCAACAAAGAGGGCTACGCACTACGAACCGGTGGCGCCGACCTCATCAACCTCGATTACATCGATACCGCCGAACTCAACATCCCCGCAGCCGCCGTCGAATGGATCCTGCTCACCGATGTCGACGCCCCCGCCACCGGCCCGCAGGGCGCGGCCACCGTATTCGGGCCCCAAAAAGGTGCCACCGAAAAAGACATTTCGCTTCTCGACGCCGCCCTCCACCACGCCTGCGCCCAACTGGAAGTTGATGGCACAAAGCCAGGTATGGGCGCAGCCGGGGGCATTGCAATCGGACTGACGTGGCTGTCCACCCTCATGCACGGCAACGACCAACAGATCCATATCCTCCCCGGCGCGCCACTGATTGCCCGCTCCAACGGAATCGAGGATGCGCTGCCAGAAACTGACTTGTTGATCACCGGTGAAGGCCGACTAGATTCCCAATCGTTCACCGGAAAGGTTGTGGGCACCCTCCACGGTTTAGCTAAAGCCCACGATGTGGATCTCGCTGTTGCGGCCGGCATCGTGGAAGGCGGTATTCCCGATGATTTCCTAGCGGTAGAAATGATTAAATCCTCCGACGTTGCAGCACAATTACGTGATGCAGGCCGAAGGATCGCTCAAGAATACGTAGCTCAAAACTAGCGAAGGATCTCCACAGTCCATGGGTAGACTGCAGGAACTTCATAGGCAAGTTCCTGCTCCAGGAGGAAAGCGTCCTTTGGCAACTCTGCTGGCGGGGTGAGCAAACGGGCAAAAATCATGGTCACTTGGTTAACGGAGCCTTTAACTCCATCAACTTCAATGAGGTAACGGTTGACCGAGGATTCTTCCAAGTCTGCATCTTCATGCTCGTCGCGGTAAGTCTGGCGAAGCTGCTCTTCCACAGCTTCTGCGATTTTCGCTGCTGGATCATGGACAACAACGCCATGATCCATGAGGCCTTTTTCGATCAAAAGGTTGGCGACTACGGTAAAACGTCCCGCTAGTGCGATGGAATCTGTGTCGGGGACTAAAACATCAAACTGAATCTTCGGCATAACACCACAGTAGACAATAGCCTTGGTGTTATGACTAGCCCCCATTCTTTTTCTGTCACCCCCATTCGCACCATGGCTGACGGCACGATCAAACAGATTCACCCTTTCACAGGCACCGAAGTGTGGACGGTCCCTGGGCGTGGAAATCGACCTCTGTCACATCCCGCTTCTACGATCGTCGAACTATCTGCACACGATCACACCTCTTACTGTGCATTTTGTTCCGACAATATGCTCTCCACTCCGCCTGAGAAATCGCGCATCATCATTGATAGCTCCGGCGACTTTGACATCCTTCCCGGAGCATTGCCTGGTGAGCTTTCAGAAACCACTCCGGAATTTCGACGAGTCCCCAATCTGTTTGAGATTGTCTCTTTTGACTACTGGCACCAGAATTTTGGTTTCGATATGGATTCAGAAACCGCCATGCGCATGGCGCAATACTTGGCGATTCCAGAAGGTCGCGAACATGTTTTAGCCATTGTGCGCACCCGACTTTCTGCCGCTGGTGAAGATCCCGCGCACATGACCGATGGCGAGTTGTTAGAAAAAGCTCCCAGCTACTTTGCTGGTGGTCATGACGTCATCATCGGACGCCGACACTTTGTCGATGACGCAACCACCAGTGATCAATTGGCCTCATCTGGAACACTGACCGTTAAAGAGCATGAGGCGTTCATCCGCCTGACTGTCGATGGCATCAGGGATTTGTACCACCGCAACCGTTACGCACCGTATGTAGTGGCGTTTCAAAACTGGTTGAAACCCGCCGGCGCGTCTTTTGACCATCTTCATAAACAGCTCGTCGCCATTGATGAACGCGGCCGACTTATTGCCGATGAACTGCATCATCTACGTGGCAATCCCAATATGTACAACGAACTTGCTGTTGATTACGCCGGATACCACAACCTGATCATCGCGGAAAACGATCACGCCGTGGCCTTCGCAGGTTTCGGTCACCGCTACCCCACCATTGAGATTTACTCTAAGTCCGCTATTCCTGAACCCTGGCTTCAAAGCGACGAGGAAATCCAAGCGATGAGCAACCTCATCCATGCATGCCATGCTGCAACCGGCGCAGATGTACCCTGCAATGAGGAATGGGTACACAAACCAATCGATGTTGATATGCCAATGCCCTGGCATGTGATGATCAAATGGCGTGTTTCTACCCTGGCAGGTTTTGAAGGTGGCACCAAGGTGTATCTCAATACGCTGTCTCCACACAAGGTCCGAGACCGTGTGGTGAAAGAAATGTACCGACTACGCGATGAAGAACTCATCGCATCTGATCTGCGCATCGCCATGGAATGCTCCGTTGAACGCAACAGCCTTAAATACAATCCCCTCCTATAAGCCAAGAGTTTTAGTGTCGCTGCGCAGGTACTCTACTATCTAATCCATGAGCCGCATTTCAGAACTTCTAAACAATCATGGTGTTGATCTGTCGTGGCAAGAGGCCGCATATCAGGATTTCCACGAACATCCTGAGCTCTCCGGCTTCGAATCAGAGACCGCAGATCGCATTCAGAAATACCTCGAGCGTTTTGATTGTGAGGTGATTCCAAATGTTGGCGGTTACGGCATTCTGGCCGTGTTCCGAAATGGGTCGACAGATCCTGGTGCCCCTGTTGCGTTAATGCGCGCAGATTTCGATGGCCTTCCCGTCAAGGAAATCACCGGAGTTCCGTTTGCTTCCACTCGTATGCGTCCGCATGATGGGGCAAATGTCCATGTCATGCACGCATGCGGCCACGATGTCCACGTCACCGCGCTGCTTGGTGCGTGTGCCATTTTAGATGAGCGTCGCGATGCATGGGAAGGCACGTTCATCGCGTTGTTCCAGCCATCGGAGGAAAACTCCCAAGGCGCTAACAAGATGGTCGCCGGCGGTTTAGTTGATCTGATCCCACGCCCTGATGTGTGCTTTGGCCAGCATGTAGTCCCCGGTGCTGCAGGAACCGTGATGAGCATGCCTGGCGGTGCTCTCGCTGCCTGCGATTCCATTGAAATCCGCATTCAGGGTCGCAGCGCCCATGGTTCCATGCCTCATAATTCCATCGATCCCACTTATGTTGCAGCGATGATTGTCGTGCGACTCCAAGGAATCGTGGGCCGCGAGGTTTCTCCAGAGGATTTCGCCGTTATTTCTGTGGGCACCCTCCAGTCGGGCAACACCAACAACACCATTCCAGCAAGTGCTCGTTTGGTGTTGAACTGCCGTTTCTACAACGACAAAGTCAAGCACAAGGTCTACCGAGCCATCGAACGTGTTGTCCGTGGTGAATGCCTTGCTTCCGGTATTGAGGAAGAACCTGTCATTGAGTACTTCGCCCACGGTGATCTCACCAACAACACCCCTGTTGTCTTCGATACTGTGCGCCCTGTCTTCGACGATGTTTTCGGCGAGGATTCTATTGACGCTTACCGGTGGACTGCGTCGGAGGATTTCCCCTCCATTCCTAAGGCATTCAACAGCCCTTACCTGTACTGGACGATTGGTGTCACGCCGCGCGATCAGTGGACAGAAGCCGTAGAAAGAGACCGCGTGGCATCGGATGTGCCAGCCAATCACATGGGAGATTTCCTCCCTGATTATGCGCCGACGATGTCCGCTGCCACCCGCGCAGCCGCAGCCGCGCTGCTGACCTACTTGGGAACTAACTAATCATCTAGTTTTCTGCGACGACGGATTCGAAAAGAGACAACGGCAATGGTCAGCGCCACTCCAATGGCGATGAGGGCGAAATTAACTAGACCATAAAGCCACAGATCAAGGTCATTGAATTTCAGTGGAAGGCCCGATGGCGTCAGCCCGAAAGCCCCTTGATCTGTGGCCCCGCCGAAACCGCCGTCTCCTGCCATCCACGCCAGAAACACGGCTAGTGTCTGGAACGTGAAGAAGATTGATTCGATCGCGAGGAAGAGCACTACAGCGCTCAACCGAGACCGAACAAAATAACCGATGAGCGCTGCCAGAATAGGGATGAACAAGATATTCACGAGTTTCTCCTCAGCAACGGCTGGTTTTTAACGTCCTTTTACAGCGTGCTCCACAGACAAACTGCGAACATTCCAAACCATCCAAGCGCGCCGATGATGGCGTGAAGTGCGGGAATGGGTCGTGAAAAACTAAGCACGTCTTTTGCGACAGCCACGTAACTTCCCGCTTTGGACACGCGGTGTCATGCACGGTAACTGGAAAACATCAGCAGATCTCCAAATACCTGACCTACCGTGATGGTTGCGAACGTCAGCCACGCAATCCACGGTTGCATGAAAACCATAAAAACCACCCACATCACGATGCTGGTACTTTGCAGCACAATGTGAGTGGTGACTTTCTTTTCTGGAAAATCCTGTGATCGGTGTTGCCACCACTTGGCTAGCGATGCAATTCCAAGTCCTGCTGTTGCGCCAAGGAAGATGAGCACCACTCCCGCGAAGAACCCAATCGGGAACATAGCACTAATTCTACTTTTGCCCCTTGCCCTCTGTCACCATCTAAGTCAGACAGGTGCTTAAACGCCGAAAGGCCGAGACACACGTAGTGTCCCGGCCTTTTGGTAAAGCTAGTTTCGCCCTAGTTCTCCAAGTAGGTGATCAGGCGGGTTTCCGCTGGGCTGACCAGCATCCTGTTGTTTGGAACAACGCGGGCAGTGATGCCGTAGTTGCCTGGCAGGTCAGTGCTGACCTTTGCCGCGTAGGCGCCATCGCCGCGTGGGGTCAAAACGGTGATTTCTGGATCTTCGATGTCACCGTTGTGTCCGAGCGCACCAAAGAGTGCCTGAGCTTGGAACTCGTCGTCGTTAAGCGAACCGGAATCAACGCGAACGCTGACTTCAAGCTCCTGCGCCGTGATGGCGCTCTCGCTGATCTTCAGGTCTGAGACCTTGACGCCAGCCCACTCTGCTTTGATGTGCTCAAGCCATGCCGCGTAATCCGCTGCTTCTGCAGGCTGCGCAATGAGCTCTGCCTGGTGTTTGGTTGGGCGGTAGTACTGGGTGGTGTAGTCGCGCACCATGCGGGTGGAGGTGACCATTGGTGACAGGGTGGTCCAGGATTCGCGAACCAGGTCCAGCCAGTCCTGTGGGATGCCGTTCTTGTCGCGCTTGTAAAACAGCGGTGCAACTTCGTTTTCCAGCAGGTCGTACAGCGCCTGGGATTCCAGGTGGTCGCGGCATTCCAAGTCCTGGGACTCAACGGTTGGGATGGTCCAGCCGGTGGTCTCCTTAGGCATTTCATCCCACCAACCATCAGAGATGGACAGGGTCAGGCCACCATTCATGACGGCCTTCATACCGGAGGTTCCCGATGCTTCCTGAGGGCGCACTGGGTTGTTCAGCCACACGTCAGCACCAGAGATCAGGTAGCTGGCCAGGTTGATGTCGTAATCAGGCAGGAAGAGGAAACGGTCACGGACACCAGCTTGATCAGCGAAGTGGACGATTTCCTGCATGAGCTTCTTGCCACCCATGTCATGTGGGTGTGCCTTACCAGCAATAACGAACTGAACTGGGCGTTCCTCATTAAGCAAGATGGAACGCAGGCGTTCAGGGTTGCGCAGCATCAAGGTCAAGCGCTTGTAGGTGGATACGCGACGTGCGAAACCAATGGTCAGCACGTTTGGATCCAGAACGCGGGAGGTCCACGCAAGTTCTGCTTCGGTGTGTCCACGGTGAGACCAGGACTTTGCAGTTGCAGCGCGAGCAACCTCCACTAGGTCAGCACGGAACTTGTTGCGCACCTTCCAGATCTTCTCAGACTCGACAGCCTGTGGGTTTGACCAAGAATCAGCAACCGCAAGATCAGCGCCGCCAGTGACGCGATCGATGAGTTCCTTCATCTCTGGCTTGACCCACGTCGGCAGGTGAACACCGTTGGTGACGTGCCCGATGGGCACTTCACGAGGCTCATATCCGGGGTACAGGCCGGCGAACATGTCACGGCTTACTTCACCATGAAGCTTTGCGACGCCATTAGCATGTTGGCTCGCGCGAAGGCCCATATGAGCCATGTTGAAGCGGTGTGGATCGGACTCTTGACCAAGCTCAAGTGCCTTCTCAATTGGAACACCAACGCACAGCTGCTGATCTTCTGGCTGACCGCCACCGAGATAACGACGCACCATCTCCATGTCGAAGCGGTCGATGCCTGCTGGGACTGGGGTGTGGGTGGTGAAGATGTTGGACGCACGAACCTGCTCGAATGCTGCTGGGTACTCCATGCCCTCTGCGATGCGCTCGCGGATACGCTCCAGGGTCAGGAAACCTGCGTGGCCTTCGTTGAGGTGTGCAACAGATGAGCGCTTCAGACCACGAGCTTCGCAGAATGCGTTGACAGCGCGGACGCCACCAACACCGAGAACGAGTTCCTGCTTGATGCGGTGCTCATTGTCGCCACCGTACAGGCGGTCAGTAACGTTGCGGAGCTCTTCTGGGTTTGCCTCGATGTTGGTATCAAGCAGCAGCAATGGGATGCGGCCAACGTTTGCTACCCACAGTGCAATCTTTACTTCCTGCGCACCTGGGTAGGTGACAGAAACAGTGACCTGCTCGCCGTTCTTATCTTTAACTGCCTCAATCGGCAGTTCTGCTGGATCGTGGTACTTGTACTCTTCCTGCTGCCAACCGTCACCGGACAGTGACTGGGTGAAGTAGCCGTGGGTGTAGAGCAAACCAACACCGATCAGTGGCACACCCAAGTCAGATGCAGACTTCATGTTCTCGCCCGCAAGCACACCAAGTCCGCCAGAGTAGATTGGCAGGCTTGGGTGAATGCCAAACTCCATGGAGAAGTACGCAACGAGTGGATCTCCGACAGCATCGGTTGCATCTGCGGTGTCCTGGTACCACAGCTTGTCGCTGAGGTATTCGCTGAGGTTTTGCTCCTCGGCGTTGACTCGACCTAGGTACTCATCATCGCCTGCGAGGAACTGCAAACGAGTTGCTGGTGCCTGGAGAAGCATCTGCTTAGGATCTTCGTCGAGCTGTTCCCACAATTCTGGGTCGATGTCGCGGAAAAGCTGCTTTGCTTCCTCACGCCATGACCAGCGCAGATTATGCGCCAGCTTCACGAGTGGCTGGAGTTGAGTTGGGAGCTGATTCTTGAACTGTACTGTGCCTACTGGTTTCAAAGCCCTAAACTAAGCCTAAGATTGGGGTTCCTGCTACCAGAATGAGTTATCGGTTCAGAAGTTCATCTGTTGAGACACCCGGAAGTGAAACGGTGATGTGCGTTCCCCATGGATCACGGGTCACAACAGAGGTGCCGTTGTCAAAGAATTCCTCCCCCTTTAGGCGTGAGACCAGCATGTCCAGATCCTCACGGACTGGAACGATCACTGCTACATCAGCAAGACCCAAGGTTGCTGCGCGTGGACCTGCACCTGCTGAGTTCCAGGTGTTCATGGCCACATGGTGGTGATATCCACCTGCGGAGGCAAACAGTGCATTGGGGATTGATGTGGTGGCATCAAAACCAATCTTGTCCACATAGAATTGACGGGCTCGCTCGACGTTGCCTACCTGAAGGTGAACGTGTCCGATGCTCGCAGGGAGAATAGCGGTGTTGTTCAAAACGGTTTCGCTGAGATGACTCTGAAGGTACTGGTTTGGATCCAAGTAGATGGTGTCCATGCGGACATCGCCGTTGTCTGCATACTTCCATGCACTTCGAGGGCGGTCAACATAGAGCTCAATGCCGTTTCCCTCAGGATCGGTGAAGTAAAAAGCTTCAGAGACTAGGTGATCTGAAGAACCCACAAAACGTGAGCGTGATTCTTGCGCTGCGCGGTAAACGGTGGCAGCCAAGCTCTCTTGGGTATCGAAGAGGAAAGCGGTGTGATAAAGGCCAGCTTGACGAGGATCTACCGCAGGAAGACCTGGGGTAGAAATCAGGCGAAGCAGTGGGGTGCCATTGCGACCGAGTACACGGTGAACTTCTTTTCCGTGAACTTTTTCTTCCATTGGTTCAACGCTAAGGATTGAAGAGTAGTAACTAGTCATACCCTCTAGGTCGCCGACGCGAAGGCTAACTGCATCCATGAAGGTGTCGCTATTGATGCTCTGCTCAAGAAGTGCCATGGTGTTTCATCCTTTAAGTGTTGGTGGCTGTTTTGCTGTTGAACACCATTGTTCACCAATTTACTTTCCGTGTCAAGTAAATTCTTAAATGAGGCGGATTTCCCCTGCCCTAGCCACGAAAAATGCGCTGACACCACGTACAGTGTCAACGCATTTTTTGAAAGATTTAAGCGATTAGAGCTTTGCAATCCTTGTGTCGTCACCAAGAAGGTGGACGTGAATCATGTTGGTGTTACCGGTAACACCAGGAGGGGAACCTGCAACAACAACCATCATGTCACCCTTGTTGTACTCAGGCATTGCTAAAAGAGCACGGTCGACTTCGCGCATCATGTCATCGGTATCGCTGACAGGTGGACACAGGAAGGTGGTTGCACCCCAGGTCAGCGCCAGCTCAGAGCGAACTGCCTCATTTGGAGTGAACACGAGCAGTGGCAGGTGGCTGTGCAGACGAGCCACACGCTTTGCGGTATCACCAGAGGTGGTGAACGCAACCAATGCACGAGCGTTGAGGCGCTCGGCGATATCACGTGCAGAGTAGGAAATAACGCCACGCTTAGTGCGAGGGATGTGGGTCAGGTCTGGGACGCGACCGTCGGTTTCAGCGAAGCGAACAATGCGAGACATGGTGCGCACAACGTTGTGCGGATCTTTGCCCACTGAAGTTTCACCAGAAAGCATGACAGCATCTGCGCCATCGAGCACAGCGTTTGCCACGTCAGAAGCTTCCGCACGGGTTGGGCGGGAGTTCTCAATCATGGAATCCAGCATCTGGGTTGCCACGATAACTGGCTTTGCGTTCTCACGGGCAATCTGGATTGCGCGCTTCTGAACCAGTGGAACCTCCTCCAGAGGAACCTCAACGCCGAGGTCACCACGAGCAACCATGACGGCGTCGAATGCCAACACGATTGGCTCGAGGGAGGTGACAGCCTCTGGCTTTTCCAGCTTGGCGATCACAGGAACACGACGACCTTCTTCGTCCATGATCTTGTGAACGAGTTCAGCATCTGCTGGGGAACGTACGAAGGACAGTGCAATAAAGTCCACGCCGAGCTTCAGGGCGAAGCGCAGGTCACGGATATCCTTTTCGGACAGTGCAGGTACGGAAATATCCATACCTGGCAGGGAAACACCCTTGTTGTTGGAGACTGGTCCGCCCTCAACAACCTCACAGATGACGTCGTTACCTTCGACGGAAACGCAGACGAGGCCAACCTTGCCGTCATCAACGAGCAGGCGGTCGCCTGGCTTCGCGTCTTTTGCCAGATTCTTGTAGGTGGTGGACACACGATCGTGCGTTCCCTCTACATCGTCAACGGTGATCCGAATGGTCTCGCCGTTTTCCCACACGGTTGCGCCGTCAGTGAAACGGCCAAGACGGATCTTCGGTCCTTGGAGGTCTGCGAGAATACCGACTGCACGGCCAGTCTTCTCCGCCGCCTCGCGGACCCACTTGTAGTTTTGCTCATGATCTGGGTGGTCACCATGGGAGAAGTTGAGGCGAGCAACATCCATGCCGTCTTCTACCAAACGCAGAATTCCATCTGCACTAGCCACCGCTGGGCCTAGGGTACATACAATCTTAGTTCGTCTATCCACGCCCATAAGCCTAGTACGTCATTCCCCCTCAAGCCACAGGTACTACCATTAATTCTCGATGAATCTTGCGACCCAGAGTGTGAACAGACAATGTTCTACGCCTCTGACGTGCTTAAATCAGAAAAAACCGGGCACCCACAAAACAATTCGGGCACTCGGTTTTTCTACCAAAAACATCTCAGCCAGGTCAGGCCTATGGTTGAAACCTATCGCGTTGAGGGCGTTTCTCCATCAATGCCCTCCCCTGCTTTCGGCAAGGGTTTTCCATCCGGCGAAGCTACAGCATCTGCTGCAACAGACGCTGCGAAAGTCGGATCTACCTCTTCGGGAGTTTCCCTACCCTTCTTCAACAGGAAGAACACGATGATCGCGCCGGCAAACACTACTGCGGAGACGATGGTGTTGATTCGGATGCCGCCAATAAGCGTGGCTTCATCAACGCGCATTTGTTCAATCCAGAAACGGCCCAAGGTATAACCAGCTACGTAGAGTGCAAATACTCGGCCATGTCCCAGCTTGAATCGCTTGTCAGCCCACATCAACAAAGCGAAGATCAGTAGGTTCCACAACAGTTCATAGAGGAATGTTGGATGAACAGTAGCCATTACTTCACCGGTGGATGTTCCTGTCACCGGTGCGAATTTTCCATTTTCATCTACCCGATAGTAGATTTCCAAAGCCCATGGAACGGTAGTTTCTGCACCGTAGAGCTCCTGGTTAAACCAGTTGCCCAGACGACCAATTCCCTGCGCCAGGATAACTGCAGGTGCCACGGCATCTGCGAAAGGTGCAAGAGGAAGCTTTTTGTACCGGAAGAATACGGCCACTGCCAGGCCACCGAGGATCACTGCACCCCAGATGCCCAGACCACCGTTGGTGATTTTGAAGGCGTCGACGGGGTTACAGGTATCGCAGAAGTACTTTTGGTTGTCGGTAATGACGTGATAAATGCGTCCACCGATGATTCCGGCAGGAACTGCCACGATCGCTGCATCAAGGACGATTTCAGGGTTTCCACCGCGGGCGGCGTAGCGCTTTCTCGTCAGCCAAATGGCAACAATAATGCCAGCGATGATGCACATCGCATAGGCCCTAATCGGAATGGGACCCAAGTACCACACACCCTGCGGTGGTGAGGGAATCGTGGCCAAAGTCATGACATCCACAACAACGTAAACCTAACAGTCAGGCGACAAGTAATGCACTTCAATCTAGCAAGACTTGTCCGCCCACCGCCCGCTACCCCGGTCAGCTGACCACAGAGCACCTCTTCAACGCGATGGGCACGCTGGATGCATACCTGCTGTCACAAGAGATTTTGTGGTGGCGAGGTCTGCATGTGGAACAAAGATGGCGTCTGCAGAATGTCGTGCAAACCGCATGAGTTCTTTAGGGCTGCTGCAACCTCCGAGCACAATGCGGGCTACCTCTTTGGGCATGAATTGGGTGATACCCGAAAACGCTTCAGGCAAAGTGAGTGAGCCGGTATAACCAGTAATATCAATTGCTACCACTGTCGCTCCTGCGTCCACTGCACGATGCGCTTCTTCGTGGTTTCGCACAGACACGATGGCTGTCATGCCCAATGATTCGGTGCGGTCCACCAAAGATTCCAGTCGAGCTTGTTCCATCGCCCATACGGGGAATTGAAGAGCGTCGATGCCCATGACGCGGGCTTCGTGGATTTGATACGGATCGATGATGGGATCATGAAGCAGAATGGGAATGTCTACTTCAGATTTGATGTCCCTGATATCGCGTACTGCGGTATCAAACTGTCCCCTGCGCACCGTATATGCAAGCATTGATGCGCCAAAACCCGCAACCTGTGCAGCGTAGTCCACATGATCCGAATGATCAGACCAATTGGATGCAAAACGATCAAAGGCGACTACGACATTACATCCAGACGAAAAAAAGACTGAAGCAATATCGAAAGCCGCCGTGAGACCTGCTGATCGAGATTTAGTTTTGACTTCTTGAAAACCAAGCGTTGCTTCCCGAGCCGATATTTCCGCAGCGATTTCCATCAACATGCGGTTCTCTGTTGCAACCATGCCCCAACCTCCTTCCAACCAATGCTGTGTTTAAGGTTATCCCGAACACACATGGCGAAAGAAATCAGGGTGCCACACCCTAGCTTTGACCTGGGGTTTCTTTGGATTTCTGAGTCTTCTCGGTGAAGTCAATGTCTTCATCGAGTGCGTCCCACATCACACGACCGGAGTCTGGATCTTGGGCCAAATCGGTGTGGATTTTCTCAGCGCGAGCCTGTTTACGCTCATACTGATTGCTTTTCGCTGTGTCCTCGCCAGGGCGCATGGCAAGGACAACGCCACCGACTAGGGCTAGCGCGCAGCCAATCATGGCTACCACTGCCGCCAGTGGATGGGTGGTGGTATTGATGATCTCCGCCCAATCAGACAGCAGGGTTCCGGAATTAGCCTTCTGTGAGGCCACACCGGAGGTCAGCAGGGTTCGGGCCCGTTCTGCGTCTGGGTCTTGGGTGAGAAGCGCGAGTGGAGACAGGCTGGCACCCACCGCGATCAGCGCCGAAATACCACCAATGATGCGCCGACCCATGCGCTTGAGCACCAACGCGGCGGCGAAGGCAGCGAGCAAAGCAAGTGCAAGCGCCATGATTTCTGTAGACCAGGTTGCACCCACAATAGATTGGGTGACACTACCTGATTTATCGTCGAAAGCCTCGATGGTTACCCAGTTCATGCGTGAGCTGATCCAGACAACCAGGGCGCCAGCTCCAATGCCTAATGCTGACAGCACGCGTGGCTTCATAAGATTTCTTCCTTAATCGTTGTTGCTTTTACAGCAAAACGTCATTGTCGAAACATGTGTGGGCACCAGTGTGGCACGCACCGCCGGTTTGTTTCACGGTCAGAAGGACGGTGTCGCCGTCGCAGTCGAGGGCAAGTCCGGTGACTTCTTGGACGTTTCCAGAGGTCAGGCCCTTGATCCAGTACTCGTTGCGGGACCTAGAAAAATAGGTTCCACGGCGGGTCGCCAAAGTATAGGCTAGCGCGTGGGTATCCATCCAGGCCATCATGAGGACCTCGTTGGTCCCGTCGGCCTGGACGATTGCCGGCACCAGGCCGGCGTCGTTAAGCTTTAATCGCTTTTCGACGTCCCAATCCAGCTCATACTCTTGTGGATTGTCACTCATTTCCGCACCTCAAATCCTGCATCTTTAATGGCTCCCTTTACTTCGGCGATGGTTACTTCGCGGAAGTGGAAAATGGTCGCGGCAAGCACTGCGTTGGCGCCAGCTGCAACAGCTGGTGGGAAATGCTCCGCCTTGCCAGCGCCGCCGGAGGCGATTACAGGAATGGATACGGCTGCGCGAACTTTTTCCAGCAGCTCTAGGTCAAAGCCGTTTTTGGTGCCGTCGCCGTCCATGGAGTTGAGCAGAATTTCGCCAACGCCCAGCTCTTCGCCGCGCTTTGCCCACTCGATTGCATCAAGTTCTGCGGACTTGGAACCGCCGTGGGTGGTGACTTCAAAACCAGATGGCTGAGGAGTTCCACCTTCAGGAACGCGCCTGGCATCCACAGACAACACGATGCACTGAGCACCAAAACGCTTGGACAGCTCTGACAGCAGTTCTGGACGGGCAATCGCAGACGTGTTCACCGAAACCTTGTCGGCGCCAGCGCGCAGCAATTGATCAACATCTTCTTCGCTGCGCACGCCGCCACCGACAGTCAGAGGGATGAACACCTGATCAGCGGTGCGTCGAACAACATCCAGCATGGTGCCGCGACCATGCTTCGAGGCGGTGACATCCAGGAAGGTCAGCTCATCTGCCCCTTCCTCGTCATAGCGCTTTGCCAACTCCACAGGATCGCCAGCATCGCGGAGGTTTTCAAAGTTCACGCCTTTAACAACCCGGCCGTTGTCCACGTCCAGGCAAGGAATAACTCGAATTGCCACGCCCATTTTACTTGTACTCCTCATTTAACGACTGGTCATTACCTGCATCTGCATGCATCAACCGAACTTTTTCAATCTTACTTAACAGCACATCGTGAGCCCTTTTTGTTCCGGCCACGACTCCCCTACCTGGTGCCCACGGATGGCCTTCGGTGTCAGTAACTTGTGCACCAGCAGCGCGCATCAACATCACGCCTGCGGAATTGTCCCAAACATGAGGACTAAACGATACGCATGCTCCAAAAATGCCCTGCGCAGTGAACGCGAGATCAACACCCACCGAACCTGTAATGCGGGGACGAAGATACGATTCCGTGAGCTCGGTCAGAAGATCCCGACGCAACTCCACAGGAAACGCTGTATTGCGCGGGGAGGCCATGGAACTAAAACCAATGTGGGATACCAAACTGGATTGTTCTTGCAATGGTTCCTGAGGTTCACCGTTGATCATCAGCGGTGAACCTTCAAAAGCGGTGAGGCGTTTACCCAGCATGGGCATGGAGGTAATACCCAGGACGGGCTGGTCGTCGACAAGCAAAGACACCAGGATCGCGCTCATCGGGTTGGACGCCGCGAAGTTGGCGGTGCCGTCGATGGGATCAATCACCCAGCGCGTGCCGGAGGTCGCACCGCCACCTTCTTCACCGATGACAGCAATGCCTGTCATCATGTTCAGCATCGAACGCATATGGGATTCGATGGCCATATCCACTTCCGTGGCAAAATCCCCCGGGGATTTCATATGGGCAGGTGCAGCTCCGAAGCCCTGCATGAAGAGGGCTTCGGCATCATCTACAACGGCCTCCGCAATGGCCAACATCCCACGAGCATCCATGTATTAACCGAGCTTTTCTACTGCAGCCAAAGCCTCTTCGAGGGTGAACTTGTGCTCATAAAGTGCCTTGCCAATGATGACGGAATCAATGCCCTCATCCTGGTACTTGGCTAGTTCCAAAACATCTTCCAAAACAGAAATTCCACCAGATGCCACGATAGGTGCGTCTGTAGCTGCAGCAACCTCACGCAGCAGCTCAACATTTGGACCACTCAAGGTGCCGTCCTTGGACACATCGGTAACCACGAAACGTGCACAACCTTGGGAATCCAAACGCTCGAGAACTTCCCACAGATCGCCACCATCGGAGACCCAACCGTTTCCACGGGTGCGCCATTCACCATCTTCCAAACGCACAGCGATATCGACAGCAATCTTCTCGCCATAGCGTTGAATCGCAGAAGCAATCCACTCTGGCTTCTCCAGAGCAGCGGTACCAATGTTTACACGACGTGCACCGGTTGCCAGCGCGCGCTCCAGAGACTCATCATCACGGATACCGCCAGTGAGCTCCACATCAACATCGAGCTTGCCGACAATTTCCGCCATCATCTCATGGTTGGAACCACGGTTGAACGCTGCGTCCAGGTCCACAAAGTGCAACCACTTTGCACCCTGCTCCTGCCACTTCAGTGCGGATTCCAAAGGGGTGCCATAAGACTTTTCAGTGCCGGCCTCGCCCTGATCTAGGCGAACTGCTTGTCCGTTAACTACATCGACTGCAGGAAGAATAGTGAAGGTCATGAATATTGATCCTATCTGTTAGATGTAGTTGATCCAGTTTCGCAGTAGCTGTGCGCCTGCGTCACCTGATTTTTCTGGGTGGAATTGAGTAGCCCACAGCGTGCCGTTTTCCACAGCTGCCACAAAACGATCATTTTCGTGCTTCGCCCACACAACCTCTGGAGGCGTGGTCAGATCGTCGGTTTCCAACGTCCACTTGCGCACACCATAGGAGTGCACGAAGTAGAAACGCTCATCAGGTGAAATTCCCTCAAACATTGGTGAGTTGGTAGGCATTTCAAGTGTGTTCCACCCCATGTGAGGCAGGATCTCCGCTTGGAGGCGTTCCACTTTGCCAGGCCACTCGCCGCAACCAGCTGACTTAATGCCGTGCTCATCGCCTTCATCGAACAGGATCTGCATGCCCACACAAATACCCATCACTGGACGTCCACCAGCAAGACGCTGTCCGATAATGCGATGTCCGAAGACGTTTTTCAAACCCTTCATGCAGGCATCAAATGCGCCCACTCCAGGAACTAGGAGGCCATCAGCGTTGGTGCAAACTTCTGGATCGGAGCTCACGATAACTTCTGCACCGGCACGCTCTAGTGCGCGTTGAGCAGAACGAAGGTTTCCAGATCCGTAGTCGAGAAGGGCGACAGTTTTGGTCATGCCGATAGTTTATGTCACGTGCTTTCAGGATCAAGAACCGCAGTCGAGTTTCTTTCTCCCCAAAAGGGTTTTATATCCACCACACTGGCCTAGCTGCGATAAAAGGCGATAAGCATCTCTCAAGTGGGTTCCTTTAGATTTAAAACCCGCGGTACGCAAAACCCCAATGGCGTTACAAAGAAAACTAACCGCCTTCCCTTCCTGAGAATGACGGCTAGTCGTGATTCTAAAATTCTATCCCAGTAGAAACAAAGCCTCTAATCTAAGACAAGATATACGCCTTACAACGGTATTTTGGCGAGACTCCTGCGCTCGTCAAGTTTTTGAGACAGCTTGATTGATTTTTCTTCTTACGCTGCTGCTAATCCATACTGCTGCTGATATGC
>JGI2924J29684_1078495_pt1 | contig 57460 bp, 57 predicted proteins | sample BenlonsequencITS_FD_29684 | JGI IMG/M metagenome (IMG submission 29684) | reverse complement strand
AAGACAATCCTACCCATTCCATAATCAAAAAAACGGACTGAATTTCCGGCTTGAAGCAGATATGAAATTATCCTTTCCAGCTCTGCGGAAAGGGTTAGTGGAATGGAATCAAAAACGGAAATTTGGTCCAAGACATTTTATGAAGTGCTTTCCCTGAAATGGAGTTTAAGGAATGAAGGGAATGTACTTTCTTATTATTGCAACGGTTATGTGTCTTCAAAAGTCCCTCTTAAAAAGTTTCACATTCCCCCATTGTGGTGTATTTATATCTGGAAATTAAAAAATAGTACCTGCCAGGCATTAATTGAAAATGTATCAATAATAAGGAATATTAAGAAAACCTAAATTTTGTTTTACCTGAATTCCAACAATAAAGAATCATTGAAAACAGAAAAAGGCTCCGATTTTGAAGCCTTTTTCTATTATCATACTTTCATTGCTTTGCCTTTCTCCTGCTTGGGAGTATCCTTCTTTTTACCCATCCCCTGCTCCAAATTCTCTTTGATCTCCTGCCGCAGATCCTTGAGATTGAGCCGCTTTCCAGTTTCATCATATACGCTGATTGATTTGTATTGTGGATTTGCTGCAATCAAAAAGGAGCCTTCCTTGCCTGCAATATTCACTTCATGGAGGTTTCCCTTTTTAAGGGAGTAAAGCAAACGGTCTTTTTGATCCATGCCTTCCATTTCCACGATTGGCAGGGTCTTCAGTGATTTTTCCAGATCGAAACCATAACGGTCATGGTACTGGAGCATAGGATGCTGGCCCTTTTCGTTCTTTTCTGCCAGGTCCAACTGTAGCCAGGCATTATAGCGTTCCCCTTCCTTATTGAACAGGGTCTTATACACCGGGCGCCATTCCAGGAGATTAAAGGCCTCCTTTGCCGAAATATGCTGGTTCTGGTAAAAGGTGTTGGACATTTTGCTGCCGTTGGGCTTGTGGAGCTCAGCATCGAAACTGTTGAAGAAATAGCGGTCCATCTTGTCGGACTTTCTGAAATTGAGCTTAAAGTCCACTTGCTTGTCCTCGATGGTCACCGAGTGGCCCAACTGGAATTCCTTTTTTCCCTGCTTCATTTGCTTTTCCAGTTCCTTGTTGAGTTCTTCGCCGAAACCGGCATATTTCAATCGTTCCTTTAGTACTTCCAGGTTTTCCTTGTCCATGGTCTATTGGTTTTATGGTTGAATAATCGGTTGTGCTTTCTCCAGATGTCCTGCCTTTAGCCTTAGCCTTAACAGCCGCCCACCGTTTTGCTCCCTGATATCGATGACCAGGTTTTCATTGCCCCTCAGGCTGAACTGCGGTAGTGCAAGTACCAGCCTGCTCGAATCATTTCCCTGCACTCCTTCTTCCGCCTTCCAGCTGACATGCGCGGGAACTAGCTCGGTATTGCGCCTCGCCGTTCTTTTCATGCCTCCCCCATCCCGCTTCCAGCACCGTATCCCAGGTTGTTGGAAGTCCACCGCTCCTTTGTTTTTCAGGTCAATGGTAAAGAACAGCGTTTGCCCATGGCTGGACACCGTCCTTACCCTTGCCGAAACCTTGCCCGACCTGGCTTTTCTGCCCAAACGGCCCATTGTTTTTTTATTGGCCATTAAGGCCGCAAAGTTGGCCAGTTCCCGCTGATTCAATCCTATACCCTTCAAGGCAACTGCAAAGCGTTCATTATCCAGCTGCGCTACCATATCGATGGTTAGGATATTGGGATGATCACTATATTTGACCTTGAACTGGTAAAGCCTTCCCCCGGCAGTGATGACATGCAGGCTGATCGGGGCAAAACCTTTGGCAGCAGCCTTCAGTTTAAGCACGTTGCCGGCATGGCTATCCTTTTGTGCCATGACCACTGGATTTCCCCTGTCCAGGCTCTTCACCTCAAAAGGGAATACCAGGACGGTAGTCTTGTCATAGGCAACTTCAACGGGGTAGCTCTTGATGATGGCCTTTGGAGTATATTGTGCCTTAAGGATGGAAATGGAGAGGAACAATAGCAGTAAGGCCATTGCTGCTTTTTGGAATATCATGGTTTTCATATCGGATTATTTTTGGTTGACAAGCAGCACCGGATGTCCGGCCCTTACCCTTACTTTGGTCAGTTTGACTTTTTTTGAAAGCAGGCCCTTTACGGTTTCGCTGCCTGCCGAGGCGGCCTGCATTTGCCAGGAGGTATCATAGCCCATCAGCTGGGTGGATTGTATGGCCTGTCCAGCACCTTCCTTTACGGCCTTTCTTTCCATGCTTCCCGGAATGCGGATGCCCTCCATCGCATCCATGTCGTGGACAGCAAGGGATACGGGCAGGATCATCTTGCCTTTCCTTATGGCACTGATCTTGATCTCCAGCCGCTCACCGGACAGGCTGCAACGACCATGGACAAGTTGCCCTTTTAGCAGGGAAAGCCCATTGATCGACACGTCCTCGGAGAGCTCCAAAGTGATGGTCTGTCCCGTGACCATCTCTTGGTCACCATAGACCGTCGCGGCGATGGCCACGGGCACGGGTTCCTCCGCGGACGGTTCACTTTCATCGAGTCCATAAAACCCATTGGTCTGGAAGGCCGTGTTGGTTTGGTTATCGGTCTCATGCCCTCCCGATGCTTCCACTGCAAAACTTTTTACTTTACTTTTGGCTTCTTCGAGCCGCAGCTGGACGCGCTCCGGATGCTGCACGTCCAGTAGTTTGTCCAACATGGAATCAATCTGCTGCATTTCGGGATCTTCGCCCATTGGCCTGCTCATCTGCTCCATCATTTCTTCGAGCTGCCTGACATCTTTATGGATGCCTGTTTTTTCCATTACCGGTTCAGGCACTTTCTTTGCCACTGATGGTGCTGGAGCATTGACCAGTTGCTGGATCGTTTCTAGTTGGGAGGCAATTTCCTGCTCGGCCCGGTCCAAATCGTTTGGAACAGCCTCTTTCCCTTCCACTGGTAATTTGCTTTCAAATAGCGGTAGTTGTCCTTCTTGTTGTGAAAGACTCCGCTGCTTTTGTTCTTCTTTTTCATAAAGTGCCATTTTGTCCAGGTTCTCCCCTTCGGGCAAGGTGGCCCCGGGAAGGGTAAGGTTCAGCCCCTTTGTCTGGTGATCGTCATTCAATACATCAGGATTACCTCCTCCCAGTGCCCAAAAGGCCAAAAAGAGAAAGGGAATGGTCAATAGGGGCAAAAACAGCATCATGCGTCTTTCCCTGAGGAATTTTTCACTGTGTTCGTTCATCATCGATCAATGGTTTAAGGTTTTGTACATCACTACTGTCCTGATAGGCCGGAAGCACCGGCAGTTCAGGCGTTGGCATCGGGGCAAGGCCCACTTGGTCTTGCCGTATTGAGGTCAAGGCAACTGCTGCATATCCGAGGGTTCCCGCTGCAAGCAACAGGACCATTAACCCGTACTGCTGCTTAGGGGAATACCTGTACAGCCTGGACTGAAGGCTCCTGGACAGCCTCAACGTCCCGACCTTTAATTTTTCGTTGCCCGAAAAAGCAATCGCAATTCCCATGATCTTCATCGTTTATGGTTTGAAAGATTGGTATTGGACAGGGTTTCCCAGCCTTCGATCAAAAAGCCATGGGGATTGTTCTCGGATCGCTGGACCTCCCGCAAGGCACCACGGGTCACCAGGCTGCGCACCATCACGGAGGTTGTCCTCACGATCCGTTGCTTGCCATAATAGGTGAAGCGGTAAGGGTAGCTTTCGATATCGAGCCTTATGCTGTCCATTTCAATCGTCTGGTCCATATTGGCCGCCACCAGCTGCTGGTAGTAACTTTGTTCGTCCAAGATGTCATAGGCCTTTTTTGCCGATCCATCTGCCAAATACAGGGCTTTGGCCACGCTTTGCTTAATCTGGTTTTCATCAGGTGAAAGGGTGAAGAAATGATGATGGAACATTTTGACATGGTCCTTTGCTTCAACGGCAATGTTCTGTTTCCTTTCTCCTGCCATGGCTTCCAGTACCTTGCCATGGGCAAGGATATATACCCTTTCCTGTGCATCGGCTGCCATCCGGAAGGATCGGTAGCCTAGAAATCCACTGAGCAGGCAGACGCCCAGCACGGCAAGCAGGCTGAAAAGACGTATATGGCGGAAGGCGGTATCGATATGTTTCAGGCTTTCAAACATGGCTTATAATGATTTGGCGATGGCTCCCCCTACCTTCACGGCTGCTTTGCTTCCCTGACCTGCTATACTGGTGGTCTTGCCCAGTAACTGGTCGCGGCCTCCCGGCTGTACAATAAAACTGGCCACATTGGGCACGGTAAAATAGCCGGTAATGGCAATGACCATGAAGACCATATAGGCCGTAGAGGAAAGGAAGTTTTGGTCAAGTACCATCATGTTCAGTTGGATCTTGGCTATGATGGCCCCGAAGATATTGGCCACGGGCAGCCACATAAAGACGTTGATATAGCGGGCAAACCATGCGGAAAGCGTATGCTGGAACCCATCAAATACGGACAGGCCCAGGACGATCGGCCCAAGAATGGAGAGCACCAACAGCTGGAAGGTCCGAATAGTATTGATGCACAGGGCAGCGGCAAAGAAGAGCACCTGTAGTATCCCACTGATGGCCTGGTTCAGGATGTTCTGCAGGTTAAAAGCATAGATGCTGTTTGCCAGCCGTTCCAGTACGCCCATATCCTCAACTGAATCGGGATAACTGTAGCGATCAGGTGCAGAGATATCTGCCGGGGGCGTGATATTGGGTACAATTTCCTGTTTGTTCAATAGGTCGATATGGGCATTGATCGCCGCATTGCTATCGTGCACCATGAGGGCGGTTCCTTCCACTATCAGGTTTCCCACCGTATGGATAATATCCATTATGGCAGGAAAAAGCATGATGGCAAGGCCGATGGCAAAAGGACGCAACAAGGGATAGACATCAATGGATTCTGATCGGGCCATATGTCCCCAAACGCGATAGGCGATGAACCATAAGGCGCCAAAGCCAGCAATAGCCCGGGCCACCCCGGTAAGCTGACCTGCCAAGGGCAGCATTTCAGTATAAAGGTCATCGAGTACCTCGTGCAATGTCCGAACACTGTCCCCTATCCCTTGGGCAAAGGAAACTTCCGGCAGTGCCACCAATCCCATTGCCATGATTGCCGTAATGACCGTTCTTTTCATAAAGTTCATTTCCATTGGTTCCAGATTTTGATCAGGTTGTTTTCCAGTTGCTTACGCTGCTCATTGAGCATTTTCACCTTACTGTTGGTCTTTCGGACAAAGACCAACATGGATTGCATCTCCCCGAAAACCCTGTCGATGGCCTCGATCCGCTCATGGTCATCCATGCGGAGCTTGCCCGAGGTAAGTACCATTGCCAGTTCGTCCAGGCTTTTGAGGCTTTCTTTGAAAAGGTGACGATAAACCGAAGACAGGTATTCCAGCTCGGCCAATCCCATCTTTCCGTCCCGGGACAATTGCCGGTAGGTAGCCGTGTATTCCTGGATGATCAGCTGCTGGTAACGGACGATTTCCGCAATGCGGTAATACCGGCGCACTTCGGGGCTTACGGCCAACATGCCATCCAGAAAGGCCTCGTGCAGTTTGTAATCCCCCTCGGCGATTCCCTTTACGGTCTTGTAGCCCGTACTAAGCAAGTGGTACCCTTTGTACATGTCCTGCAGGATCTGTTTGAGCTGGTTGAGTTTTTCAAAATTCAGTACCAACTGCACGGCTTCCTGGCTCTGGGCCCTGACAGGATTGCCCCATGCCAAGGCACCCATTAGCATAAGTATTAGCAGCTTAATTTTCATCATCGTAAAGGCGTTGCATTATTTGACCGTTCACTTGTTCCCATTTCCGCTGTCTGCTGAAATTGTTCAGCTTCCTGTTCCAGGTGAGCAATTGCCGGTGGATTTTATCCATCCTTACAAAGAGGCCTTCCAGTACTTCCAGCCTTTGCGCATTTTCCATTTCCAGTTGAAAGGGCTTTATCACCGCATACATTTCTGCAAGAACAGCCAGTGAGCGTCTGACCGATTCCCGGAAATTCCTTTCCATGGCCAGTTGTTCCCTTGGCCGTAGGCCTGCCCTATCCAGCAATTCCCTGCCTTTGGCCGTTTCTCCAAGTATCTTTCCCTGAATGACAATAATGCCTTCCACCAAGTGGTTGTCCCTTACATGGGGGCTGATCCCGTCCATCGCAGCAAACCATTCCTCAAAGAGGTTGAACTTCCCCTCCCGGATACGGGAAAGGGTGTTCAGTCCCGTGCGGGCAATACGATAACCCTTCCAGGCGGTCCCGGCATAGATTTTCAATGCAGCTATTTGCTCCACCAGGTAACGCTCCTGTGTCCGCTTCTGACGGAACCACTCGTTAAAAGTCTGTGCAGGCAGTTTTGAAGAAAGTACAAGACATAAGACCAGAAGGCCTGTTCGCACTTTTAATCTGTTGTTTGATCCCATAGCTCAATAAAGGTCATAGAGTGATTTGATCGGGGCATTTGCTTGCGGATAGTATTCCCTAGCCCTTAACACTTGGAAATTCCTTCTGTTGAAACTTCTCAGTTCGTTGAGATTTTCCTGTACTTTCTTGTCCGTCCGGTAGATGATCTCCAGCCGTTCCGCATCGCCCATCTGAATGGAATAGGCGGTGAGCACATCGGTCAGGTGCTGCAGGTTCTGTACACTCTGCTCCAGGATATTGGTGTAGGCAGCGGCCATGGCATCCCTTTCCGATGTGGTCAACAGCGTGCTCCGGGACAGCACCTTCCAGGCCTTTTGGTATTCGCCCACTATGGCCGCCTGCTTTTGGGCAATGTCCCGCACCCGCTGGAACTGGGAAAGCACCTGCTTGACCTTCCAGAGCTCATCGAAGAGCCCGCCGTATTGTTCACGCTGCTTTTCGCTCCAGTTGCCGATTCCTTCAAGTTCCAGCTTGGTCATCGCATTTTCCAGTACCTTCTGGGCATTCTGCAGCCATATGGTTTGGTTCTGCAGGCGCTGGATCTTCAGGTCAATGGCCTTGATCACCTTTTTTACGCCCTGCTTGATGATTTCCAGCACCGCGGCAAGCGGTATGGCCTCTGCCCGGTTCAGGGGCGCAAGAGAAAGTCCCAAAACGAGTGTACAGGTCCCTATGGATAGTTGTATATTTCTTTTCATTGCTATTGCTTTCTTGCCATATGTTCAATGGCCTTTTCCAAACTCCCATATTTTTTCGTGTAGCGCCTGATTTCCTCCTGTTCGCTTTCCTCAGTGGAATAGGTATAGTATTCCTCCGGTCCCACCTCGGTGCGATAGACCTTGGACAACTGCCCGCCCAGGCTGATGAATACTTCTTTGTATTTCCGCTTGGGGTCATTGGCCTTGTTGATACTGAGTGCCAAAGCAGCCTCTTTTTCGGTCAGGCCGAGCAGCTCTTGGATACGGCCGAACTTGTTCTGGTACTTGGACTGGTCGAGCAGGATCTTGCAGTCGGAATTGTTGATAATGGCCTCCTTGACCACAGGAGAGGAAATGATGTCCTCCACTCCCGGTTCAGCCCCATCATGATCGTCCTTGCCGCCTCACTGGCATCGGTGATGTCCAGCATGGTCTCCGGCTCCAGTGGATTGCAACGATGGGAATGGCTTAGCCTGTCAAAATTGATGGTAAAGAAACGGGGCTTTTCCCTATAGGCAGCAAGGTTTTTCAAGAGGGTATTATAGGCAATAATGGACAGGTCATCGTATTTGTAATCATAGATGAACATGCTAAAGCCCTTTTGGATGTGCTGGGTAATGACATGACGGATGACAAAGTAGCTCTTCCCGGATCCCGGTGTACCTGCTACCAAAAGTGCGCGGAAGGGGTTGATGATGTTGATCCAGGAAGCCCGTACCTTGTTTTTGAGCCTGTACCGTGCTGGTAGATTGACCGAGTATTCATTTTCTATCAACCTTTCTTCCTGTGGAAAAGTCTCGTTGAGATGATTGAACACGTTCTTTTGATTTCCCAGAAACAGCACCCTTCCCATTCGTGCCCCGGTGGAAAGTACGGCTAAAAAAGAAAAAGAGGTTATGGCCATATAAACATAGAAGCTGTTTGGAGGCCATACTATTTCACCTGTCCAATAATGGCAGGAAAGGAAAACAGCACTGCCCAATAGAAAGCCCACCAGCAAAGGTGCTATTTTACTGTCCTCCTTCTTTTTTCCCTTGCTTCCCAAAAGGGATACCAACAACAGGAACAGGACAATTCCCTTTGTCCAAAAGGGGGAAGCAAAGAGCCCTGTCTTGGCAAGTCCAGCCAACAGTCTGTCCGTAATGGAATGACAGGCCCCTAGCTGGCAGAACAGGCTATAACCGGTATAGTAAAAGTGTAGACACAGCATCCCCACACTTCCCTTGCGGGTAAGGTCGATGATCTTGCGCAGTCCTTCTATGCTTTCCCCTGTTGCCATGTCCTATAGTTTTGGTCTCCGTTGTTTCTTCTTTTTTCTTTTCAGCGGGTAGGGCACCGGTTCGTAGGCTGCTCCATGAAAGAGCATGTCCAGAATTTCCTCCCTGGTCCTGGAACCAATAATGGGAGCAATGATCACTTCCACCGTCTCTTCATTCAGTCGTTCCAATGCACAAGGTCTTGAAATCGCAGCAAACCGGTCCTGCACCCCTTTGGCAGAAAGGCCCTTGCCCAATTGGCTGCCGTTGAAGACGCACCTGTTTACAAAGTCGATATAGGTCAGCCCATACACCCTTCCCTCACCGTTCTGCCGAATGACCAGCCCTATCCCTTCTTTAGACAGCTTTTCCCTAAACTGCTCCATGGAGCCCGAAGGCCAAAGTGCCTTGGAAACGGTTTCCTTCAAGGGTGCCCTAAATTCTACTGTCCTGCGGCTGTTCCGTTCAAATGTCTTTTCCAATCGGGACAATGTAGGCTTTTCATACAGCTCACTGGCCTTGATGGGCACACCTACCCTGTTTCCCTGCTGATCAACAATACTGTAGACCAGTCCCTTCTTTTCGTGCATCCTGCTTCCCGGTTCTCCCCGATAAGCGGTCACGTTAAAATGTCCCAAGATGGCATTCATCTGGCCAAGCGAAGTAAACCGATAGTTGTAAAGTACTTCCTGTACTGCCTTGGTCACTGCCGCCTTGGTTTCCTTTTTGCCATATTCCACCGGTTCCAGCGGTTGGAGCAAGAACCGCTTGCGGTGGCCCTGTTCTTCCGCCACCACCAGGCCGAAGTCCTTTTCAATCTGCTTTCTTGCCGGCTCTGAACGGAGCCTTCCCAGGTTATGTGTTTCAAGCCGTCTGCCCTTCCCATCAATGTTACAGGTGGCCACGTGCAAGTGGGGATGTCCGGCATCATGGTGGAGATAGACCAGGTAGGGCTGCCCTCCAAAACCTATCCTCTCCATATACTCTGTAGCGATCCTTTTCATGGTATCGGCATCCAACTTGTCCTCCGGGGAAAAGTTCAGGGAGATATGCAGCGCATTGGTCTTTGTCCTTATGTTCAGCTTGGTCAGCTTGTCAAACCGCTGCAGCTTTTCCTTATAATCAGGATCGAGTTGTAGAAATCCATTGGCCATAAGCAAGGAGGCCTGTCCGTTTTCCACCTTGTTTTCATTATAGCGCAGCACACCGCGGATGGATTTCCCTGTGGTGATCCTTACGACCATGGCCTTTTTGACAATTGGTCGAGCACCAGCAACAGTTTGGAAACCAGCCCTCCCACCTTGGCGTAAAGGGGCATGACTTTCCTTGCATAAAAGCGTTTGTTCTTGGGATCGGGGTGGGCATGGAAATAGTGGACCAGTTGGTTGATGTTCACCCCGATCTTGTGGATGGCTGTTTTGGTCTGGGACAGCTCTTCTCTTATTTCCTCCATGGAAGCATTCCGGGTGTCGAGGGTAATGGCACGGTCAAACAGCATGCTCCGCAACAGCTCGCTCAGGTTTTGGCAACCTGCCGATTGGCGCAGTAGCTCTACCAGTTTCCGGTGCTCCGTTTCCTTGAACCTGATGGTCTTCCTGTAGTTACGTTCCTGTCTTTTTTGTTTCATGGTTGTTGGATTTGCATGTTCCGACTTTGGAGGGATTGTCCCCCTTGCCACTCCGGCAGCAAGGGGCAAGATCGGATTGGCGTCAGACAATCCTACATCTTGCTGGCCGCCGGATCGCGGCCCCGGATTGGGACAAACTGTCCTCCGTTAAACATGTTAAAATGATAGGCCTTTAGAATACCAAGTTCAGTTTTCCAGGTTCCACACCCACTGGTCTGCGGCCATCACCCAGTCCCGTAACGGGCTTCCCGACTCACTTTTCCAGTCCAGTCCCTGATAGTAAAAATAGAATACTTCCGCTTCAGAATCCGGAATGTTCATAAACCGGAAATAGGCCTTCACTTCTTCGATGGTAGGTGGAATACGGTCAGTAAAATTCGGATGTTCACTTTGGTCTTTCATGATCGTTCTTCGTTTTGTTAAAGTCCAAAGGTGGATCATAAAAGGCTGGAATGGTCACACTGAAAACCGAAGGGGGAGCTGAAAAACAAAAGGAACACCGCTTTCCCAAATTAGGCAGCACTTAAAGCAAGAATAAAAAAAAGGCCTTACAGCCCTCCTTCATCCGCGAATGAATAATATCCTTCGGTTGTGATGATAATATGATCCAATACCGGCAATTCCAATAATTTCCCGGCTTTCACCATTTTTTCCGTTAGTCTTTTATCCTGTTCACTGGGTTTTAAGGTACCGGATGGATGGTTATGAACCTTATGTAAAGCTTTACATAATTCGCATTATGCAAAGTATAATATTATGTAAAGCGAAATTTATAAATATCTGATTATGAAAAAGTTGACAACAATAAACTTTACATAAAAACACACCGTGTTCGAATTTAAACTATGGTTGTCCCATTTACTTATTACTGCAAATAGCCCTAAAGGGCATTTAGCAGGCTTTCTTGAATCCTCTTTTGGTTATTATGAATATAATTCCAAAATTATGTGCAGTTTATTATGTAAACTAAATTCATATTTAGTAGCTTATTATCAATATTTTAAACTCATTACTTTACATAACCATTTCCTTTTCATAATGCGAAATTATCATAGCCGTAGCAGATGCTTTCATGGCTGCCCCAAAGATCACTTTCAGGTCTACTACAGTCCCTGCAGTTCCTCCGGATGAGGCGTTGATAATTCCAAGGACACGGTTAGCCCTATTTAGGAGAATAACCTTAAATTCTTCAATAAACTCTATTTTCGACTCATCCCAGTTGGCCCTTAAAATCCTATTGGCAGTCAAGGAGGACGTGATTTGGGGCTTTTGGGAAACCTTTGAATTGGCCTTGTAACTTAGTACAATTTCTGCTACTTGGCTGGATACGATGTCTTTGTTGTTGCTGTCCATAACATTTCGTTTTTGATGGTTAGAAATTAATTATGGACACCGCCCCGCTTGAGGGCAACCAAAGCCAAGTGGCAACGGAATAAATGAGGGGGCATGCGGGAATGGCATGTGTTTATGCCGGACACTCTTGGCTGCCCCGGCAGCCCGAAAGCGAACTTTGTGCAGTGATTAATGGATAAAGAATAATAAATCCAATTAGAGCAGTTAGGATTTCGTCAAAATTATCAATCTGATAACTTTCAAAATGGCTAAAAATGGCAGTACCCAATTTTATCATTTCTTTCTTCTATGTTACTCAGGATATTATTTCTTAAAACCATTAATATAAATCCATAAAAAGACCTGAATAGGATAATTAGTGATGGAAATCACTCCAAAAGAAATTATACAGACTATATGCATTTAACTGTAATCACAAACCAAGAACAAATGTTCAAATTACCGACCCTACCTCCCAAATCACTCCTCTTGGATGCCACCTTATAACGGGAAAGAATAAAGGTGCGGGGTGCTGACGTCAAAAAGCATTCTCTTGCCCTAGACCGTATTCCTTCCCTTTATACTTTTGCAGCAAGGTGTGGTGGATATCGGTAATTAGAAAACAAAGCCGATAATTGAAACAAACAATTTCTCAAACCAGAGTAAAGCGCATAGAAACATCAATTCATAGGCTAATTCAACGACAAAAGATTCTTGCAGTCTAGCTTAGTACCTGTCAATTTTAAAACTTTCAATTATCCATTGATCCTGATAATAGTCCAATTATGAACTAAATGGTAATATATCACCAACCTAGAAACGTACTGTTACTAAGGCCGTAAATTATTTATGATTGATGGTTTTTTAAAATGCCTAGTAAAAGTCAATATCCGACACTCCGCGTGCTGCACGGGTAATATTAATGGCCACCTATGGACTGGCGGTAATAATGGCCAGAAATGCGGCTCCTGCCGAAGCGGTAAGCCCCCATTGTTTACGCAGTAGCATTAAAGGGGTCAGCAGCTGATCTGCTCCCCAGTGAGCCGCCCATGCAGCTAATATTAGTACGCCTGCCCATAACCATCCATTCATATATTTAGAGTTTAAGTTTCACTTTGCTAACCTTAAAATCCTAATTGCACCACGCATCACAAAGGCAAAAACGATCCCGCCTACAATCAAATCAGGCCATTTGCTTTCCAGCCAATAAACCAATACCCCGGCCAGTATCACCCCTGCGTTAACGATGATGTCATTAGAGGTAAAGATCGCACTGGCCTGCATGTGGGCCTCTTTACTTTTTGCCTTGTTGATCAGCCATAGTGAAATGAGGTTGCCCGCTAAAGCAAGCAGGGATACAATAATCATCCACTGGAACAGAGGCGTTTCGCTTTGAGTAAAAAACCTACGTAGTACTTCCGAAAACCCAAGCAGGGCCAGGGCCATCTGAAAGTAACCACTGATCTTGGCAACTTTTTTCTTGCGGGAAATAGCTGCTCCCACCGCAAAGAGACTCAGACCATAGACAATGGAATCAGCCAGCATATCCAGCGAGTCGGCTATCAAGCCCATGGACCTGGATATCCATCCGGTGGTCATTTCGGCTACAAAAAATCCAAAGTTGATACCCAGCACCCACCATAATATTTTGCGTTGATGTGAATCATCCACCTCTATAGGCAATTCTGCGTTGGTGGTGCCCTCCAATTGACCATTGAGATTGAGCTCATTGATCGCTTTATGTATAGGCTGTACCTCATCCTGATGGAATACTTCCAGCCTGCGTGCCGGAATGTCAAACTCCAGGTGTTTTACCTGACTGAGAGGTTCCAGTTTCATGCGGACCATTTGCTCCTCTGAGGGGCAGTCCATTTTGGCTATTTTGAATATGCTTTTATTCATTTGGTTAGTTTTTTTCTACATTTCTCACAGATGCCCTGGAGCACCCTATTGACCTCCTTTACATTATGATTCCCATCTATTGAAAGTAGCTCATTCGGTACAGAATCAGGCAAACAAAAGGTTCTACTACATACTTCACAGTGAAAGTGGAAATGCCATTTTTCTTCAAATAAATCTATTGTCCGATAGAAAGTCATTTTATTTACCGGCTTTTCCTGCCGGGCAGTAATATCCAAAGCTTTTTGAAGTTCTTTCATGCTACAAGCCTTTTGCTTCTCAAGAATATATTCAATCACTTTGGTACGAGTATCTGTTAAAAGAATTCCATGATCCTGAAGTATATCTTCTGCTATGCTCATATTTTAACCAATGTTTATATTCTATCATTTTAAGTATTTTTATACGCCAACAATCGTAAAGCATTGAACACTACGATTAACGTAGAACCCTCGTGGATCAACACTGCAATACCGATATTGGCAAATCCGAAAATTGTGGCGGGTATCAACAAGGCCACTATACCCAAACTCATCCACAGGTTTTGCTTGATAATGCCTTTGGCCTTTCTACTTAAACCGATTGCAAAAGGTAAGGTTTCCAGCTTATCGGCCATCAGAGCAATGTCAGCTGTTTCCAGAGCCACATCACTTCCTGCCGCTCCCATGGCTATGCCCACCGTACTATTGGCCATGGCCGGAGCATCATTTACGCCATCGCCTACCATGGCTACTTTGTCTTCTTTTTGTCTAAGCTCTTTAATGGCTTCTACTTTTTCTTCTGGCAGCAAACTGCCCCAGGCATCTGTAAGGCCTATTTCTTTGGCTACCGCATCGGCTACTTTCTGATTGTCACCGGTGAGCATGATCATGCGTTTGACACCAATCTTTTTCAATTGCGCTAAGGTATTTTTCGCTTCTTCTCTTGGCGTATCCATCAAGGCGATGATGCCGATGTAGCTGTCATTTTGCCGGATGAGCATGGTGGTATTACCATCAGACTCTAAGGACTTTACTTTTTCTTCAATTTCCTTTGATGGCTTCTTATCATCCAGCGACTCAAACAGATCCAGGTTGCCAATGTAGACTTTGTCACTTCCCAGTGTTGCTTTGATCCCTTTCCCAAGCACTGCCTCCAGATCTTTCGCCTCTGGTATATCAGCACCCTTCAGTCGCTCTTTCCCGTCACGCACTACGGCCTTTGCCAGTGGGTGATCACTGAGGTTTTCTACGGCAATGGCGGTTTTCAACAGTTCTTCTTCACCTACTTCACCCAGGGCAATTACTTCGGTAAGGTTTGGCTTTCCTTCGGTTAGCGTACCGGTTTTGTCAAAAGCCAGGGCCGTGAGCACACCCAGGTCTTCCAGTGGCCGGCCACCTTTAATGAGCACACCGCTTTTGGCCGCCCTGGCCACTCCACTAAGCACGGCACTAGGGGTGGAAATGGCCAAAGCGCATGGACTGGCTGCCACCAGCACGGCCATAGATCGGTAAAAGCTTTCGCTAAAAGTTTCATCAATGACCAGAAAAGCAAAATTGAGCAGCACCACTAGGGCCAGCACCGAAGGCACAAAATATTTCTCAAACTTATCGGTAAACCGCTGGGTGGGCGACTTTTGGGTTTGTGCTTCATTGACCAGCTTCACCAGCCGTGACAAAGTAGAATCTTTAGCCTCCTTGATCACCTTTATTTCCAGCGTGTTATTGCCATTGATGGTACCGGAAAACACCCGGTTTTCATCCTTTATTTCGCTTTCCTGTGACCAGTCTTTATCGGGATCATCCACAGGTTCTTTATCCACTGGTACACTTTCCCCGGTAATAGGTGCTTGATTTACGCTACTCCGACCATCTACTACCACACCATCAGCAGAAATTTTACTGTTGGGCTTTACCACGATGATGTCGCCTATGCTTAGTTCTTCTATACCTACTTCTTCTGTTTTCCCATTTCTCTTAAGCAAGGCCGTTTTGGGTGCCAGTTCTGCCAGGGCGGCAATAGATTTTCGGGCCTTGTTCATGGCATAATGCTCCAGGGCATGGCCCATGCTGAACAAGAACAGCAGTAAAGCACCCTCCGCCCATTCCCCCAAAATAGCCGCACCTATGGCTGCCACCAACATAAGGAAATCTATTTCAAAGCCTCCTTTGGCGACTGTTTGAATGGCTTCTTTAGCAGTGAAATAGCCGCCAAAGAAATATGCTGCGATATACAATATTAAGCTTACCAAGGAAGGCACAGCCTCGATGTAGGAAAGCCCAAAACCAATACCGAGCAATGACCCGCAGATGATAGAAAAAATTAGCTCGGTATTTTTGCCGAAAATGCCTCCGTGTGAGTGGTCGTGATCTTCCCCTTTCTCATGATCATGTTCTCTTTCCTGAGTTTCCTTTGATTCAGATTTGCTGGACTGCTGTAAAAATCGCTCTGCACTTACCCGTGTATCGGGGATGTCCAACCCTTCTTTTCGCAATACTTTTAATATCTCGGCTTCATCTATTTTTGAGGTATCAAATTCTAGTCTCACCATGCCGGAACCTGAAACAGAAGCTTCCAGAACACCCCCTTTGTTCCGAAGATTTCTCTCAACGTTACGGGCATGCCGAGTGTGCCGTATCCCTTCTACTTCTATGAGTTTATGACCAAATTTCTCGGTAATTTCAGCTCCGGTTTGCCCCGCTAATTTTTGGATTCGGTCAATGGATATCACCTCAGGGTCATAATGAAAGCATAGCTGTGGCACACCATTGTCGGTTTCATCAGCCACATGCACTTTTTCTAGGCCTTGGGTATCCTGAAGGCGGCTGATGAGTTTATCTACACATTGATCTTTTTCATCCGGTACTTCCGGCAGCATCACCGATATTTGTATTTGTAGTTTTTTCATTTTACTCATTTATTCATTAACAACAACTGTTCTCTCATGATAAGCGTTTTGTTTAAGCCTTTTCAAATGCTTCCTTTCCTTCTTTTAAGGCATACCAAGCTATTCCAAGACTACCAATAGCAACTACATAAGGAATTTGCCATATAGCATAAATGAGACTGGACGCCAGAAGTATAAAAGAAAGATAAAAGCAGGTCTTAGTGCATTGTGCATCAGAAATAATTGGTTTGCTCTCCAACTCCCTACCCACTTTTATTTTTGCTCTAAAAAGAAAATACATGGTAGCGATAGAAAGCGCTGAAATGATAACACCGGCAGAGGTAGTCTGGGGTTCGGACTGGCTAACAATTGAAAATATGGCACCTGTAATGAGCCCTGCCACCAATAGATACAGAGCCGTACCGGTTATTCTCAAGGCTGTTATCTCAAAATTATCACGTTGCTTTATTTCATGATACTGCATTCTCCAAACCATGTGGGCAACTCCTACTCCAGAGAGTACTTCTGCAAAACTATCTACTCCAAACCCAAATAAGGCCAGTGTTTCATCTGTTGCGCCAAAGAAGGTAGAGACAAGGCCTTCAATAGTATTGTATCCAATGGTTATCAGGCTGAGGATGAAAGCAGTTCTAAGTCCTTTTTGAAGATTAATATGCCCTTCTAATGTCCGTTGAACGGATGGACAAGGCACTGAACCATGAGAACAGAAAACACAGCAATCACCTGAATTTGGCTGTAAAATGTTATCACATCGCTCACAATCAAACGAAATCAAGCAACTATCTTGGGGCATTTCTACCTGACGTTGGTGATGACAGTGTGGGCAAACCAATAGAGATTGATAATGAATTTGCTGGCTCATAATATTAGCTTTCAATTTTACATTGGGGACAAATGCCCTTTACAACCAAATTGGCTTCTTCGGCCTCATGATTAGGCGGAAGGACAATTTCAGGAATTTTGTAACTGGTAAGGCATTTAGTTTTCTCACAAATTCTGCAATGAAAATGCAGATGCAAATCTCTTTCTATGTCACATTTACAGCCATCCTCGCACAATGCATACTTGGGCACACTGGTGCCATCGTCTATACTGTGTACCATGCCATTTTCTTCAAACACCTTTAAAGTCCTGTAGATGGTCGTTCTGTCAGACTTTACGAAGGCTTTGTACAAGTCGGTGAGGCTAACGGCTGCCTCCCGATCCAGCAAATACTCCAGCACCAACAACCGCATGGCGGTTGGTTTTATCTTATGGCATACAAGAGTTTCTTCTAATTCTTTTATTGCGCTCATAATGTATTTTTCTAAGTATTACTTGTGTAAACTGCACTTTTAAGACCTCACTAATTCCCGGAATGAAGGGATTTAAACCCATCTCTTTTTAGAAAAACCTCCCGTAGCACTTAGCAAACATGCGATGGATTCTCCACCATTAAAATGCTTGAGCGTAGCATTCATCACTACCTGAAATTTCCGTTCATCTGTTATAATTTTAATCGCTCAGTTAAACGTTATAGGAGAATGAGGCTGGCTTATCTGTTCACTTAAAAAACCGTTACCAACATCCAGACTTTTCAGGTTAAGCAGACCTGAAATTTCTTTTGTGTCATAGTCCAGTTGAATCAACAGTTGATGACTTTCTACAATAACCTGCTCCTCATCTTCTTCAGCAACCATTACAATATGCCCTTCAGTAGTCCTGTAAAGTGTTTGACCTTTAATGATAGAGGCATTAAAGACAATTAGCAGAAGTATGAACAACTTGATTTTCACTATTAACGACCATTTAAATTTTCTTCGATATAATCGAGTTCTTCAGGTATATCAAGCTCTCGTGTGCCATTGCCGGTGCGTACAAAAAAATGCGAACGGTCGCTATCATGAAGATAGACCGGGGAACCGGCTTCAACACATTGCCACCACAGTTTTGATTTGTTGTTTATGTACAAATCTGATAGACAAAGTCCTCCTCTTTTTCGGGCCAGATATTGTATTTCTATTGGAGACTCCATAATACAATTACTTCATATCAAATCTTTTAATTGATTTTCCAGTCTTGATCCGGTAAGCATCGTCTACTTCTGATACATAAATAATCCCATCGCCCGGTTCTGGCGTTTGAGCCTTATCACAGATCAGTTGCACTGCTATATCCATTTCTTCATTCTGACAGACCAGCTCCAGTTTCACAACCGGGCTGTCCGTAAAATGAAAGTCTAATGAAGGCGATGCATCTTCTTGTCTGTGCGCTCCAGTTCCTTCTCCTTTAGAAAGTGTCACACTCTCAAATCCTGCATCCCGCAGGGACTTTACCACTACCTGTACTTTTTTCGGTTTTATAAATGCTTTTATTTCTTTCATGTGTATAAGTTTAATTCCAATGGCCACATGTAATTCGCAATAAACTTATTCATCCCAAGGTTGATATAATTAGGATCTCTAAGCTTATGTTCATTTCATGCCTTTGTTGTTTTAATTTCAGTTTGTAATTGGCAAAAAGGTAGTTGGCGAACTACCTTTTGCCAACTTAGCCTTTAGTGACTATGTGAAGTCTGGCTTTTTTTCATCTCAGCAATCAGATAATATGCATTATTCCAAGCCACTTTTGTACCCTCCGGCAAAGGCTCCAGCAGATTGATTTCTACCCAACCTTCATCCGATATTCCGGTGCGTACCTCTACCGGCTGAAAAGCCCATTCGGTTTTTCCGTCTTCCTCGTGTGCCTCAGCTATAAAAATATAAGGCTTACCTTCATCCTCCACAATGGCCCCTTCAGGCAAAGCCTTTACAGATTCACTCTCGGTATGGATTTTTCCATTAATGTACATACCGGGGATTAGGAAGTCTTCTTTACTTTCAATTTCCGCATGTACATGCACCGCTTTAGGGTTTTGCTCAAACTGTTTACCAACAGAGTAGATCTCAGCCTCTAGCTGCTCCCCCGGCACCGATTCTACCCTAAAAGAGACCTTTTGACCTTCTTTAACCTTATGAACGTCTTTTTCAAATACCATCAGGTCGGCATGTATATGCTCGGTGTTAACGATCATGAACATTTCTTTCTGAGGGTCTGCAAACTGCCCGACCTGCACCAGTACCTTTTCAATGTACCCGTTAATGGGGCTTACCACAGGTACATATTGATAAATGTCTCCATTCTGAATTTTGGAGATATTTAAATTGAGTTGTTTCAATTGTGCCTCGTAGCCCTTCACTTCACCTTTCATGGCCTGAAAATCAGCCAGCGTTTCCTGGTAGGTTTTACCTGACCCCACTTCTTCTTCATACAGCCGCTTTTGCCGTTGCATTTCCTTTTCCAGGTATTGTAAGCGACTGAATGATTTTACATAATTAGTTTGTAGCTGAGTCAGGTTGGGGTGTGAAAGGTATGCCAGTGCCTGCCCCTTATTCACCTTCTCACCTTCAATTACTTTAATGGAAGTTACATTAGCACCTAAAATAGCAGTAACAGTTGCCTCGTGCTGTGGGGGTACTTCCAATTGTCCGTTGGCCTCTACCACCCCGGATAAAGCCCGCATGGGCAGGCTGTCTACTTTCATCTTGAGGCTGTTAAACTTAAGGTCAGATAAGTGTACCACGCCCACTTCTTCTTCACTGTGACTACTTTCTCCGCCTTCATGACCGCCTTCACCTTCTGCATGGTTTTCATGGGTTTCTTTAGCCGTATCAGCCGATTTACTGCCGCAGCCTGTAAATACAGAGGCTATCATTAGCAGTGCCAAAATGTATATCAATTGATTCTTCATCTTTTTTATCTATTTATATCTATGATTTATCGGTTAATTAATTTGATGTCTTTAAATAGTATTCCAATTGGTAGCGGCTATCCAGGTAGTTACCAAAAGCATCCCAGGAGTCCACCTCAATACGTATCGCGTCACGGATGTTTTGCAGAAACGTCACATAATCTATGGCTCCTTCGCGATAAGCGGTAACTGCTCCAGCCTGTTGCTCCCTGGCTAGTGGTAGCGCCTCTTCGCGATAGTAAACCCATGAATTGCGCCACTTCAAATACCGCTCCCGCATGTTTTGATAAGCGGTATTCAATTCCATCTGGGTTTGCCTTAGGTTTTGCCCGGCAATATCCCTTTGGATTTTAGCTGACTGGGTCCTTCCCAACTCAGGCCCAAAAAGTAATGGTATTCTAATACCTATTTGGTATGTGTAAAAGCCGGATTGCCCATCTACCTGCTGTTTACCATATTGCCCCTGCAGCTGCGGCAGAAATTGTGCTCTCCGTTCTTTTATCATAGCATTTGCGACATCCACCTGCTGCCGGGATACATTTAACATCGGATGGTTCATCAGCGAATCTGCCATATAGTTCAAAGGCTGATCCAATTGATTGGTGGCTATGTCTGGTACGTTAAAGAGTGTATCGTTGGCAAACCACAGGTTTAGCCTTTGTAGTGCACTCAGATAGTCCCGATACGCCTGCTCTTTTTGAATCTGTACCTGGTTGGCCTGGTTGGAGGTGGCCAGGTACTCCAGCTTGGACGTAGCTTCTGTCTCCAATCTGATCCGGGCTGCCCGCTCTATATCTATAAATAAAGAATCAAGTTGTTCATACACCAGATACTGACTTTTGGTGGTATACACTTGTGCCCAGGCCCGGCTCACTTCTCGCTCCAGTTCAATCACTGACAGGTTGAGGGCATCTTCAGCGAGTGCCACTCTTTCTTTCTGCAACCTAAGCCTAGGTGCTATGCCAAAAACATCAATTTGCTGCTGCTGGATACCTATTTGGGTATATACTCCGCCAGAACTTACCTCTGAACCACTACCAACCTCTTCTCGTCCGGTAAATACCTGCGTGTTGCCAAAATCCCAGGCGGTTTTCTTTAAAACCTCCTGGTTTTCAATCTCCAAGCGTGCCAATTGAATTTTCGGATAGCTTTCAATCGCTTTCTTTTTAGCTTGTTCCAGGGTGATCGTAGGCAGACTATCGTAATCACTTTGTCTCTCTGTTAAATTCTCTTGCGACCGCTGGGCATTCGCAAGGGAAGGTAATCCAACAAGGCCACTCACCATGAACAATACAAGAATCAGATTGGTGTTTGGGGTTTGAAGCCCTTTCCTTTTGTCGCTTCTTCCTTCTACAAAAGTGTAAAGTACAGGTAGAACTACCAGCGTAAGCAATGTCGCTGTCAGCATTCCCCCTATCACTACGGTAGCTAAGGGTCGCTGTACTTCGGCACCTGCAGAGGCTGAAAATGCCATGGGCAAGAAGCCGAAAATATCTGTTGTCGCTGTTAGCATAATAGGTCTGATTCGTTCTTTTGTTCCGGTTAGAATACGGTCCCTGATACTGGTCACACCTTCTTCTTTTAGCGAATTGAAGCGGTTGATCAAAACCAGGCCATTGAGCACGGCCACACCGAAGAGCACAATAAATCCGACACCAGCCGAGATACTAAATGGCATGTCTCTCAACCAAAGGGCAAACACACCTCCAATGGCTGCCAAAGGAATGGCGATGTAAATCATTATGGATTGTGAGAAAGATTTAAGCGCAAAGTAGAGTAGTACAAAGATGAGAAACAGGGCTATTGGCACCACGATCTGCAAGCGTTGCTTGGCTCTCTGAAGGTTTTCAAATTCACCTCCGTAGGAAATATAATAGCCTGCTGGCAAATCCAGCTCACTATCCAGCTTTTCCTGTATATCATTGACTACCGACTCTACATCCCGGCCTCTTACATTCACTCCGACATAGGTTCTTCTGTAGGTATTGTCCCGAGAAATCTGCATGGGTCCAGGCACGTAACTAATGTCTGCTACCTCCTTAATCGGAACCTGTGTACCATCCGGAAGGTCAATATATAAGGTGCGCAGGTCGTCTATGCTCTTTCGGTGAGCTTCATCAAAGCGGATAACCAGGTCAAATCGTTTTTCGCCTTCAAAGATCACCCCGGCTACACCACCGGCAAAAGCTGTGCTTACGTACTCATTGAGCTTCTGGATATCTAGTCCATATTGCGCTACTTTATCCCGGTTATAACGGACAGTCATTTGCGGTAGTCCTGACGTTCTTTCCGGGTTTACATCTCCTGCTCCAGGCACTGTAGAAATGATATCTGCCATCTCCTGAACTTTGGCTGACAGCATCTCCAGATCTTCGCCATAAAGTTTGACAGCAATATCTTCCCGGACACCTTCCAGCAACTCATTGAACCGTAATTCCACCGGCTGGGTAAAGACCAGATTTACTCCGGTCATGTTAGTTTCTAACTTATCCTTGATTTGCTCTATCAACTCATCCTTGGTCTCGGCAGATACCCACTGGTCTTTATCTTTTTCCAAAATGAGATACATATCAGCAATGTCCATGGGCATGGGGTCGGTAGGAATATCTGCCACTCCTATACGGGCCGTTACCGTCTTAATTTCCGGAAAGCTCTTTAATAACAATTCTTCAATTTTGATAGACACGTCTTTTGACTCACTCAAAGAACTTCCAGGTCGGATGAGTGCCTGCATAGCAATGTCCCCTTCATCTAATTGTGGTACAAACTCGCCCCCCATACGTGAGAAAATAAACCCAGCAAGCCCTAGCAATACAATAGCAACAATAATTACCACAGCTTTGAAACGCAGCGCACTTTTAAGTAATGGAAGGTAAGCATATTGAATACCGCCAATAATCTTGTCGCTAACTTTCTCTAACCACCGTTCAAAACGACCAAACCAATTCTTTTTATTCTGAATAGGTTTCATGAATAGTGCCGACATCATGGGCACGTAAGTCAGGCATAATATAATGGCTCCAATCATGGCAAAACCAAAGGTGTAGGCCATAGGTTGAAACATTTTACCTTCTACCCCTGTAAGGAAAAGTATCGGAGCAAAGACAATCAAAATAATAATCTGTCCGAAAAAAGCAGAACTCATCATCGTACTGCCGGCATCATACGCCACCTCATCCATTACAACCTGGTTAAACTTTATCTTCCCTGATCGGATGCGCTTCTGGATTTCGTATACTGTACCTTCAATAATAATCACCGCACCATCAATGATGATCCCGAAATCAATAGCTCCCAAGCTCATCAGGTTGGCCCATACATTGAACTGCTTCATCAAGATGAAGGCAAATAATAAAGAAAGAGGAATAGTGGTGGCAGTAATTATCCCACCTCGTAAACTCCCCAACAAGATTACCAAAGCAAAAATTACAATTAAAGCTCCCTCTATCAGGTTTTGCTTCACAGTGTCAGTCGTTCTTGATATCAGGTCACTTCTGTCTATTATTGAATTGATAGCCAGTCCCTCAGGAAGAGATTTTTCTACCTCTTCCATGCGTTCTTTCACATTTTGGATCACGGCATTTGGATTGGAACCTTTAAGCATCATAATAATGCCACCTACTGCTTCTTTCCCATCCTGTGTAAAGGCCCCATACCTTACCTGGTTACCAAAGTGTACCTTTTCTGCAACATCACCAATAGTAATCGGAAGGCCATTTTCCGTTGTAATAACGATTTTACGGATGTCGTCAAGAGAACGCACCAAGCCCTCACCACGAATGAAGTTTGACATCCTGTTTTTTTCAATGTAGGCGCCCCCAGTATTGACATTATTTCTAGCCAATGCCTCATATACTTCGGAAATGCTCACATTCATTGCATTGAGCTTTTCCGGATTAATGGCTACTTCATATTGTTTAATATAACCACCGAATGAATTGACCTCAACCACTCCATCTAGTAGAGTAAGTTGTCGTTTAACAATCCATTCCTGAATAGTGCGTAGCTCCATAGGAGAATACTGTGACTCATAGCCCTCTTGAGGTTGGATAGTATATTCGTAAATCTGACCCAACCCAGTAGAAATTGGCCCCATAGTAGGGCTGCCGAATTTTTGTGGAATAGTCTCTTGTAATTCATTTAACTTTTCCTGAACTAGTTGTCGGGGCAGATAGGTGCCCATGTCGTCTTCAAACACTATTGTAACTACTGACAGACCAAACCTCGAAATAGAGCGGATTTCATCTACTCCCGGCAAATTACCCATGGCTAACTCTACCGGATAAGTAACAAATTGCTCTATATCCTCAGTAGCCAGGTTGGGAGAAACAGTGATTACCTGCACCTGATTATTTGTAATGTCCGGTACCGATCCCAGGTTGACCGTGGACATGGAGTAGATACCTACTCCGATGAGGGCCAGCGTAAGCAAGCCCACAATGAATTTATTCTTTATAGAAAAAGAAATGATTTTATTGATCATACCATTTATTAAATTATTTCACATGAACAGAGAAGAAGTGATGAACACGAGCCACCATCGCTGCAAGCAAGATGAGGCATACCATCACAATGAAAAGCCATTTGATTGCCCATTTGGCCGTGATTTTTCTCTTTCTTCTCTTCTTTTTATTTGATTCTTTCAAAATTTTTCAAATTTTCCCTAAAACCAATGAAAGGTGACCTTATGGAATTTAGGCCAATGAAAAGGGGGCTGTATAGATTGCAGTATGAATTCCGGTCAATGCATAACATCATTGCCAAATAGACATACCGAACCCTACAACCTGCAAATTAAGCTCGAGGAGGTTTGAGAAAATCGTGAAGTTTCAGGTTTCCGAAGTCCTGACGAAAAGAAGAATAAACTTGTGGGAGCTTCAAAGGATGTGAGAAAACAACACCAGAAGCAGGAAAAAAATGAAGGTGGCAGCAATGGCACACACAGAAAGGAGTACACCCATCCCACCCGTTAGTGGAATGGTGGTTATGCCCTGGGTTGCCGATATCAACTATTGTTACACTGTTTTGAGAATCTTCGGGAATAGTATCCGCACATGCCACCCCTGAAAGGGCTATAAAGTAAAAACTCAATATGTAGCATGCGATTTTCATTATTACAAATGTACGTAATTAAGCAATGCAAGGGTATTGCAAAGTAGAAACTTAAAGGTTAACTAAGTAACTGGCTGCATTTTCGCTGAATGGCATTCGTCTTTATCTAAAAATAGCTGGAAACCCCAATTTCTATTCCTGCTGTTTTTACAGGTGGATTCCCCAATAAATCCGTTTCCCACATGTAGCGGTAGTTGGCCCGTATCACCGTCTGTGCAGATGGCCGGAAACTAATGGCAGGCACAATGGCCTGTAGATCGTCATGAATAATGGCCCCGGTTTCATTAAATGATCCTACGTTGTAATCTACATGCTCCAGGCGCACAGCTAGATTAACCTTGGCATTTTCCCATCCCAGCATCTTACGCTTAATAATTGTGTAAACAACATCAACGAATCCTCCCTGTTGCTGCGTGCCAAACTGCTGTGAATAGGTATCTGGTATATCCAGGAAGGCCCAAACCCACTCACCTGTGATATTCATCTTTTTTTTGATGGTGGTATTGACGTCTATAGCAAATACGTCCAACCTTCTTTTTGTATCCAAAACAAGTCCATCTTCCTCATATTTATTATATACATCCCCCATCCATGAAAGCCCAATTTCTCCAATTTGCCTATGACGAATTGCCGTTTTCAGTGTAACCAGTGGTACGGCATTAAAATTTTCTTCAAACCGATCTACATTTTCTTTGGCAGCCGGTAGCCAGGTGCGGCCTTCGCTGTTGGCGATTATCTGATCATTGAATCCATTGGTCACATAAGCTTCATAGGCCCAAACCCATTGCTTCTGATAGGTTTTGCCATGAAAACCAAACCCGACATTGCTGAAAGTAGACGGGATTATGGTGGTAGCTGAAATAGGCCGGTCTACAAATTCCCAATTAGGCCCATCATGATTTTGGTTAAATGCACCTATAGGATTCATGATGATTCCTCCCCTAAGGTTAAATAAGGGGTGAAATTCAAAATCAAGAGCAGCAAACTCAATATTTATTTCCTTGGTGCCTTCTTCAAACTCTATTTCGGAAAGGAATTTAATCCGATCCAGGATTGAGGAAGACACGAATAGCGTCATTCTGGGTATCTTAAAAGAAACCCCCTCGCTAATTCCATCAGTCACGAAATACTGACCATGTGCTTCAACATAACCGCCCAAGGCCACCGGAAAACTGCCTGCCTGTAAAAACGGACGGTTATAAACCGCATCCATATTCATTTGGATATCAGTTGTGTCATTACTTATTTGCTGTGCCATTACAGATGCTCCCATTCCCAAAAAAATAATAAGGAATAGCAGTTTGAGGTTTTTATAAATGAATGTAGATGTTTTCATGATCTGTGCTTGTATTAAAGGTTTTGAGGTTAGTTTCTGCAGGGCCCTGCAATACATTGCCCTTTGAATCAAATTCACTTCCGTGACAGGGGCAGACGAGGTAATTGGGTTGTGCATTTACTTCGCACCCTTTATGCGTACACTCCATCCATAGTGCGATGTATTCCTTAGGATTGATTCTGTATAAGGCAATAGGAAAGGCCAAAGAGGTTGCTCTTACCAGTACTACTTCCAGGAGTTTTTCCTGGTCGGTAGAAAATTCACTTTTTGATAACTTCAGCTTATTATCGCTTATCAAGGCACTCACTTTATGAATAGACGTACAGCCTGAAAAAAAAGTGGTGATTCCAGCTGCTGCTAAGCAAGAGCCTCCCATTAATCTTAGAAATTCTTTCCTGTCCATATGACTAAAGAGATTTAAGAAATGTGAGGAGTTTTTGCTTATCTGTTTTGCTGAGTTGCTCAAAGCTGTCCCGGCTGGTGGATGCTTCCCCACCATGCATATTTATAGCTTCTTCAATCGTTTTTGCACGTCCATCGTGCATCAGAAACAACTCACCTCCTTGGGAATCCTGTGAAAGACCAAGTCCCCAGAGTGGTGGGGTTCGCCATTCATACGTTTCTGCTGAACCTTCCGTAGCTCCATCATCGAGACCAGGTCCCATATCGTGCAGCAACAAATCTGTATAAGGATAAAAAGTCTTATTGCTGAGAGCTCCAATATCTGATTCAGGAGTTGTCCAGGAGGGGATATGACATGAGCCACACTTAATATCAGTGAAGATTTGTTGACCCCGAATAACATCAGAAGCATCGGATTCCCTTTGAATGGGTGCTTTAAGCGTTCTTAAATAAAAAACTACGTCCCTTATAGTCTGATCGCTTACTTCCGGATCCACTGAGAGGTTGGTGGCCACATCTAGCGACTCAAATGTAGATGTCACGCCCATATCCTGGTTATATGCGGTGGCAGTTTGTTGCAACAAGTCAATGGCGGCAGCCTTCTTTCCGAAACGCCCAATGTATTTACCACTGAAGGATTGATGAAACCATTGCGGTTGAAAGTAATCGGGAGGAGTAATATAATTGGGGATCCCGGAGATACCATCTCCATCATCATCATTAGGATCGGCATTTTCAAGGATTTGTGCATCTGTGAGGGCCGCTAACAGTCCAAGACCGGTAACTGCGGGAGGAGTAAACTTCATAAATGGAACCCCGGAGGGTAGCCTCTCCGGCTCAAATCCCGGAATGGCCCTATTCTGCAGCTGTGGTGCTCCTGGTGGAATATTGGAACTCTGATTGGGTGATGTCTGCCCAAATCGTGTAAGTGTGGTGAAAGGATGCCCTTTTCCATCTCCCGGATGACAGCTTCCACAGGAGGTGGCTACAAACATAGGTCCCAAACCATTCTCTGGTGTAAAAACCTCATCATTGAAGGCTACATCTCCAGCCAAAAACCTGTTCTGCTCTGAATATGCAAGATCTTCCATTGGACCGTCCAACAATTCATTTTCTGCTGGTGCTTCAGGAAATACCTCTTCGCATGAATAAAACGACAAGGGCACCAAAAAAACCAAAACCAGATACTTTATTTTTATGTTTATCATATAATTATATGTTGATAAGGCAAAACTAATAATTTGTTTAACTAAAATAAAATTTTAGTTTAGACTAAATTAATCAATAATATCAACTACAGGCGAGAATTACCTCAAGGCAATCTTCTTTCTTGAAGAAACTGCGACCTCTGTCACGGTGAGTGCTGTAGCCGAAAAAATTCAGAACAGTCCTGCTTCGGCTTCAGACATGCTCAGGCGACTCTATGAAAAAGGTTTGATAGAGGATAAGAATAATATTACTTTAACAGATCAGGGGAGTTTTCTGGCAAAACTAATCATACGAAAACATCGGCTCTGGGAGACTTTTCTCGTAGAAACACTGAACTTTAAATGGGATGAAGTACATACTATTGCTGAGCAGCTAGAGCATGTTCAATCATCTTTATTCAGAGAAAGACTGGAGCGATTTCTTGAGTATCCTGAAAGAGATCCGCATGTCGATCCTATACCAGATAAAGACGGTAACTTTCCGAATTAGAACCGGGCAAAAATTATGTTTTCCGAAGTGTGGATACTGATGATAAAGGCTTTTTAAATCATTTGGACAAGGGATTACAACTTGGTCAGAGGTGGGTAATTATTGAAAAGGAGGAGTTTGACATGTCTGTCAAACTCCTTGAAGATGATAAAAATGAAGTTTATTTGAGCGAAAGAGTCGCTAAGAACCTAAATGTTTGCTTAAGTGAACATTATAAATCAAATAACCTCAGCATTAAAGCCGGCTTTCTGAACTGTTTTCTTTACTTCTTCCGCATTGAGGTTTGAAGTTTCAACGGTAAGCACACGGTTTTCACTTTCAAGATTAACCTCCCATTTTTGAATGTCCTTTTCCTCGTTCAGGAAGGGCGTAACTTTGGAGAGGCACCCACTGCAATTAATGTTCGTTTTGAATTTTAAAGTATTCATTTTAAGTCTATTTTAAAGTTTGAAAATTTGATTTTTAAATCTTAGTTGTTTTCAATCTTAAACTATTGGCGACCACAGACACTGAACTCAGCGCCATTGCCGCCCCTGCAATCATTGGATCAAGCAAAAATCCATTAACTGGATATAGTATCCCAGCAGCAATAGGAATACCTATTACATTGTAAATAAAAGCCCAGAAAAGGTTTTGGCGGATTCCCTTCACAGTTTTGGAAGACAGCTTAAGGGCTTTGGGTATAGATTCCAGGTCAGAAGTGATCAGCGTCATTTTAGCCACGTCCATAGCTATGTCCGATCCGTGCCCCATAGCAATACTCACGTTTGCCTGTGCAAGCGCCTGCGAATCATTGATCCCATCACCCACCATCGCCACCACCTTTCCTTTGGATTGCAGTTCTCTTACAAAATCAGCTTTATCAGAGGGCAATACTTCTCCCTTAAAATCAGTCAGACCCACCTGGGCGGCTACTGCCCGTGCAGTTTGGTTGTTATCTCCCGTGAGCATATAAACCTCTACACCTAGTTTTTTCAATTTCTCAACAGCCGATCTGGATGTCGCCTTTATCTTATCAGCTATTGCCAAAACTGCCAGCACCTCTACATCATCTGAAAAGAAAACCACGGTTTTTGCTTCCTTTTGCCACTCACCTGCTTTTTGCTGGATGTGCTGCGGGATATTTATTTGATATTCCTGCATCAGTTTTCCATTACCGATATAGTACGTCTTACCTGCAGTATCAGAGGCCTTCACCCCCTTTCCGGTGAGGCTGTCAAAGTCCTTTAATGTTTCCCGTTGAACACCTTTTTCTTTTAGTTTTTTCACTACCGCATCGGCCAATGGATGCTCAGACTGTGTCTCCAGAGCAAGCAGCACAGCCGCATGATAGGCTTCATGTGCCTTCTCCGACCAATACAGATTGGTAACGGTAGGTTTACCTTCTGTGATGGTGCCGGTTTTGTCCAATACAATAGCATTAACCTTATGGCCAAGTTCCAAGCTCTCAGCATCTTTGATCAGGATATTGTTTTCTGCTCCTTTTCCTACTCCTACCATAATGGCCGTAGGGGTAGCAAGTCCCAAAGCACAGGGACAGGCAATCACCAACACTGCTACCGAGGTCAACAGGGCATGGGTGAATGCATCATCCCCGCCCACCGTCATCCATACGATAAAGGTAAAGATGGAAATCCCCATCACCACCGGCACAAATATCCCGGCGATCTTGTCCACGAGTTTCTGCACCGGAGCTTTGCTGCCCTGGGCTTCCTGCACCATTTTGATGATCTGTGAAAGCAGGGTTTCTCCTCCTACTTTCTCGGCCTCAAACTGGAAGCTCCCTTTCTGGTTAACGGTGCCGGCAAATACTTTATCCCCTTTGATTTTAGCCACCGGTACCGGTTCACCAGTGATCATGCTTTCATCTATATAGGAACTACCGGACAAAACTGCCCCATCCACCGGAATTTTCTCTCCCGGGCGTACCAAAATCGTATTTCCTTTTTGGACCGACGCAATCGGGATTTCCAGCTCTTCGCCGTTGATAATGGCTCTCAAGGTTTTGGGCTGCAGTCCCATCAACTTTTTAATCGCGGATGAAGTATTTGACTTGGCTTTTTCTTCCAACAGCTTCCCTAAAGAAATGAAGGTAATGATAACAGTAGCCGCCTCGTAGTACACATGTGGATGAATGCCTCGGGCGTGCCAGAAATCTGGAAAAAGAGTATTGAACAAACTGAAAACAAAGGCAATACCTGTACTTAATGCTACCAAGGTATCCATATTCGCCTTACCGTGTTTGGCTTGCTTGAAGGCATTAATAAAAAAGTTTTTGCCGAAATAAAACAGGATGGGGATGGTAAGCAGCAACGAAATCCATTGTCCCGGCATCCAGTTCATATAAAACATGCCCAAAATAAATACTGGAAATGTCAAAAGCGCAGACCAAATGGTTCGATTACGCACCTCCAGATAGTGTTGGCGCTGTCTTTCTTCCTGAGCCTGAGAAGGGTTTTCCTCATCGATGATAAGGTCATAACCGACACTTCGCAGGGCATTTTGCAAATCAAGCGGACTAACAGATGGATCGTGTTCTACCAATACGGAGTTGGAAGCAAAATTCACACTGGCTTGGGAGACCCCATCGATATGGGATAAAATGGACTCCACACTTGAAGCACAGGACGCACAGGTCATTCCAGTCACTGGAAATGATTCCTTCTTTACGGTTTTTCTTGGTGCAACGATTGTATCCATGAGAATAAAATTCTTTGTTTGTATGATACAAATGTCACATCAATTGACTTAAAATATGTTACAGTATTTTGGGGTACATTTTTAAGATTTTGCTTAAATACTATCCAAATCTCGATGCCCTGGTTGATGCATGCTTTTAAACTGGGTAGGAGTCATCCCTGTTTCCTTTTTAAACTGGGTGGATAGGTAAGCTGTACTGCTGTAATTCATCAAAAAGGCAATTTCTGACAGGGTCAACTCATCATAAAAAAGCAATTCCTTTACTTTCTCAATTTTCTGCAAGGCTATAAACTTCTCTATGGTAACCCCCTCTACGGAGGAGAAAAAACGGCTCAAATACGAATAGTCATGGTTTAGCTTATCTGAAAGAAAGGTGGAGAAATTTTCTTTCAGTGGCTCTTTATTATAATGGATTTGTTCAACAATCAATGTTTTGATGCGGGAAATAAGACTGGACCGTCCTTCTTCCAGCAATTCAAAACCAATTTTTTTTAATTGCCCGGCGAGCTTATTTCTTATTTCAGTCCCTAATTCATCTGATAAGGTTACCTGTCCTAATGCTACCTCCTGGGCTTCAATCTGCAAATCTTCCAAAATTTCCTTCACTGCCAGGATACAACGGTGGCACACCATGTTCTTAATATGGATTGTTACTTTATTCATTAATCTCAAGATTTATATCGTGTATTATGTGTTATAACCTGTTAATTAAACTTCAATCTCAACAACTGTGCGTTGGCGGCACAAACAATGGTGCTAAGGCTCATCAACGCAGCACCTATGGCCGGATTTATCATGATCCCCTCAGAAAATAACACTCCTGCGGCCAAGGGAATGGCAATCACATTGTAGCCTGTTGCCCATATAAGGTTCTGAACCATTTTATTATAGGTTGCCCTTCCAAATATGATCAGACGACTGATATCCTCAGGACTGCTTTCAGTAAGAATAATGTCTGCCGTTTCAGCGGCTACATCTGTACCGGATCCCACGGCAATCCCAATATCCGCTTTGGCCAATGCAGGTGCATCATTTACCCCATCACCGGTCATCGCTACGTATTCTCCCTTGGACTGTAGTTTCTCAATAAGTTCTGACTTTTGATGCGGCAGTACTTGGCTGAAGTAGCCATCAAGTCCGAGTTCATCAGCCACTGCTTTGGCGGTTTGTTCATTATCCCCAGTAGCCATCAATACCTTAATGCCCTGTTCCTTGAGCAATGCGATGGCCCCTTTACTTTCCTTTCTAATTTGATCAGCCAAAGCAATAAATCCTATCAGTTCCCCTTCCTTAAGGACAAATACGATAGTCTCGATTTGGTCAGTCATAGCTCCTTCAGGCAAGTCAAGACCTTGATCCTCCAGATATCCCGGACTGACGATCTGATAAATCACACCTCCAACCCTGGCACTTACCCCTCTTCCTTTTGTGGCACTGAAGCCTGAGGTCCGGGGAAGTTTGAGACCACGGTTTTTGCTTTCTTTCACAATACCTTTGGCTATGGGATGTTCCGAATGCTGTTCAATTGCTGCAACAGTTGATAACAGTTCATTCTGGGGCAGGCCGTACAAGCTTTCAATCCTGTTTACACCAAAATTACCTTCTGTCAGGGTTCCGGTTTTATCGAATACAATGGCAGAGATTTTTCGGCTGTTCTCAAAAGCTGTCCGGTTTCGTACCAACAAGCCGTTTTTGGCCGATAAGGCCGTCGAGATCGAAACCACCAGAGGTACAGCAAGACCCAGGGCATGCGGGCAGGTGATGATCATTACGGTAACCATTCGTTCAAGGGCAAAATCCACGCCCTGTGAACTAAAAAAAGACCATGCGATAAAAGTGACTATTCCCACACCTATGGCAATATAGGCCAACCAGCTTGCTGCTCTATTGGCAAGATTTTGCGTTTTTGACTTGGTTTGTTGGGCTTCTTCCACCAGTCTGATCACTTTGCTAAGATAGCTGTCCTCACCGGAGGATTTTACTTCCACTTTGAGGCTGCCATCCCCATTGATTGCCCCGCCTATCACCTCATCCCCTTTAGATTTTTGCACGGGTTTGCTCTCTCCTGTAAGCGCGCTTTGGTCCAAATCACTTTCTCCGTCTATAATTTTACCATCAGCCGGAACTTTCTCTCCAGGCTTGATCAATATGATATCTCCTTTATTCAGCTCACTGATTTTTACATCATGCATTGTGTCCCCGTCCAATTTGTGGGCCTCAGAAGGCATCAGTTCTGCCAGTTTCTCAAGGGCCTTTGAAGCCCCCATTACCGAGCGCATTTCCAGCCAGTGTCCCAGCAGCATAATATCAATCAAGGTGACCAGTTCCCAATAAAAAACCATTCCTTTAAGGCCAAATACCACCACCGTACTGTACGTCCAGGCCACTGTAATGGCTATAGCGATCAAGGTCATCATCCCTGGTCCCCCTTCAGAAAGTTCCTCTTTGAGTCCCTTGAGGAATGGCCATCCACCGTAGAAAAATATAAAGCTGGACAAACCAGCCGCTACATAGTCCATTCCGGGAAAAGTGAATGAAAACCCAAAAAAATGCTGGATCATTTCCGAAAAAACCAATACTGGAATCGAAAGGGCACAATTGATATAAAAACGCTTCTTAAAGTCGCTTATCATGTGCTTATGATGATCATGGTGACCGGTATGATGGTGATGTTCAGACGAATGCTCCATTGCTTCCTGTCCACTTGGGTGGTGATCACTATGATGATGTTTGTGGTCTTTCATAGTTTTACAGTATTATCATTTTGATAAAAATTCCAGTCACAAGCCAAGCATAACAAACAAAAGCTAACCATTTGAGTATTTTCTCCAACATTGGGCTTTTCGGTGCCATCTCCTTATGGTATTTAACGTCTCTTCCTTTATAAAAACCGAAGTAGATCAAAATTCCGGACACTATAAAAAATGCAATATTTAGGAAGAAGGTGTAGTCAATCTTAAAATGATCGCTCTCGGTAATGCTTTTTCCCGAACTATCCGGTAAGAAGTCTAAAAAGCTGAAGCCATAGTGCAAGAGTAAGGCTGTGACAATAAGTGAAGTAAACAATAGAAAGAGTATGAACAATGACATCTTCCACCCATAGTACTTGGCATTGATCCTGAGTACCGGGAAGACGATGAGGTCGCTAAAAATAAAGGCCATGACTCCTGCAAAGCTTACTCCCTTGCCAAACAACAATGCCGCCAATGGAATGTTTCCCATGGAGCCTATAAAGGTTAGAAACGCAGCTACAGGTCCCACAATGACATGTTCCAGAAGGGTAAAAAAACCAAAAGTGTTTTGGCCTTCACCAGTATTAATAAAAAGTGTCTGAAAAAAGCTGTCCGGTACAAAAGCCGAAACAATGCCCGCAATCGTAAAGCCCAAGGTCACGTCTTTCCATACCATCTTCCACTCCATGGCATATTGTTTGCCTACTTTTGCCCAGTTTTTTTTGGATTGGACCTTTTCCTTAAAGGAGGATGATTCCGCCTGCTTGTCAGAGGAGCTGTCGAGGTTCTTCCTTGCCTTTTCAATTAGCCCGTTGGGCTTGATCAGGCGAATCAGCAACCAACTGCAAAGGATCAACAAAATCCCTCCGACATACTCTCCGACTACAAATTGCCAGCCCAGGAAAATCGATATGATAATTCCCAGCTCAATCACCAAGTTGGTCGACGCCAATAAAAAAGCAATAGAAGAAGCAAAACTTGCTCCCTTCTGGAAAAGGGATTTGGAGGTGGCCAATGCGGAGAAACTGCACGAACTGCTGATAAAACCGAAGAAGGTACCTAACAGTATACTTTTAGCCTTGGCATCGCCCATGGTTTCCTGCATACGCTTCTCTGTAACAAAGATTTGTATAAATGAACTTACAGCATAACCTAGGATAAAAGCCCACAGTGCCATCCAGAAAAAACCGGTACTGGTATACGCCGCTTCACCCCATTGTTTTAGAAAGTTGTCCATATTGATTTTATTTAGTGTTAAAATCTGACAGATAGTCCGCCTCCCCCACCAAAGCGGTTATCATAACCGGCCATCAATGAAAAATTTTTGGATAACAGGAATTCTCCGCCTGCATTCCAAACAATTTCCTGAGTATAGTTAGTATTACCTTCCAGGGTATTGACCCAACCCGCATCAAATTGGTATTCATAATAACCAAAAACGGAAAACCTGGGGAAGAGCATCAAAGATCGTCCGATTCCAATTCTTGGTCTTAATTCATTGTCAATTCTAATATCGACATCAAACATATACGGAGTAAACCATCGGATACCGGCTACTGCTGTGGTATTGATATCATCCAAACTATTTTGAGTGGTATTTTCAACATTTACTCCCCCAAATACACGCAGATAGTCATACATATAATATTCATAAGAAAACTCTGCTTCAAAGTTTTTATTCCAACCATACTCTATTGCCAGATTAAATTGGTTGCGAATGTTTGAGGATACTATATTAAATGCACCGGTATGGGTAGCGAGGTCTGCCATTCCCCAATTATAAAATTTATTGGTTTCATGCACCAGGTTAGAAACAGGATAGGGCTCCATTCTCTTATCTCTTGGGGTATCATAGCTCACCACTCGTGCCATACCTCCCATCATATGATAAAGGATGTGGCAATGAAAAAACCAGTCTCCATATTCATTACCATAGAATTCGATGGTTACTTTTTGCATTGGGGGCACATTAACAGTGTGTTTCAAAGGTGAGTAGTCTCCATTCTCATTAATTACCCTGAAAAAATGCCCATGCAGGTGCATGGGATGGTGCATCATGGTGAGGTTGTTGAAAGTAATTCTCGTTACTTCACCCTCATTAATTTTAATCTTGTCTGTTTCAGCAAGGGGGATTCCGTTTAAGCTCCATACATATCGACTCATATTTCCTGTCAGGTTCAGCAAAATATCTCGTACCGGAATATCCTCATTATAGGTGGTTTTATCCGGAGATTTCAAATAGTCATAATTGTACTCAGAAAACATATCCATCCCTTCCATTTGCATTTTGGAACCGTCATCTTTACTCTTAGCTTTCTTTCCCTGCATCTCCATACCAGCCATATTTTTATTTTGGGTATTACCATGTTCTTCATGCTTCATATCCATGTTATGATGTTCAGTCATCCCTGAGTCGCTCTGGTTCATATCCATTCCGCTCATTAATTCATCCATCTGCATTCCCCACCTTTTCATCATTTTCTCCGGCTCATCTTTTTTTGGCCTAAACTTTAATGCAGGTGCCCCCATCCTCATATCCATTTTTGACATCTGCATCATCATACCAATTTTATCTGGGCGGGGCACTGGCGGTGCCGAAAGGACATCACCGTTTCCTAAAAAAGCCGATGCAGTCCCTGATCCATCCTGGGCTGTAATCCGGAATTCCATCTTACTTTTTTTTGGAATAGTAACAATAAAATCATAAGTCTCTGCTATAGCAATAAAGGTTTTGTTATGTTCGATAGGTACCACATTTAAGCCATCTGCAGACACTATTGTAGGGTTTCCTCCTCCAAAGGTCATCCAAAATGAGGTAGAAGCTGCCCCATTTATAATCCGCAGCCTAACTTTTTCACCGGATTTGAAATCCGGGTAATCTTGCCTCTTTTCCCCATTTACAAGGAATGTAGGGTAATAAATATCGGCAATATCAGCGCCCTCCATTCTTTGTCGCCAAAACTCGAGCTGTGCACCCAGTGCACCCCGTGCAATAACCTGATTAAGGGGTGTGGCCGTTCCTTTTCTCCAGTTGTACCATTCAGTACCTCTTTTTAAAAACCGTAGTACGTCCATGGGTTTTTCATTGGTCCAATCCGAAAGGACCATCACCAATTCTTTATCATATTCAAGCACTTTTTCTTTCGGTTCGATCACGATAGAACCGTAAACGCCACTTTGTTCCTGTAGCATGGTATGTGAATGATACCAATAAGTGCCTGATTGTTTGATCGGAAATTCATATTTCAGGGTTTTCCCAGGTTGAATAGGCGGTGTGGTGAGATAAGGAACACCGTCATAAAAATTGGGAAGCAACAGCCCATGCCAATGAACAGAAGTTTCTTCCCTCATCTCATTCTTTACGTAAATTACTGCATATTCCCCTTCTGTAAAACGTAAGGTAGGGCCCGGAATCCCTCCATCAATGGTCATCCCCATCACCTCCTTCCCTGCTTTACTTACTTTTTCTTCCCTCAGGGTGATGGTATACTCTCTGACAGGTAGGTTTTGTGAGTTTCCTTCTACAGACTTCTCCATAAGGCTTTGTCCCCTGACAGAGAAGAATGAAATAGTTATGAAAAATAAAATAATATATGGTTTAATCGCATAGCTATTCATCATTGGTTGCTTTTAAGGTGGAAGTTTCAAAGGCTAATTTAAACTACATCTATGCTGTTCTTTCCAATCTGATCTAGCACTAAGATCCTTTACTAAAATAGTATAACTGACTATTTACCATTATGCACATTTAAGGTACTAAATTCCCTTGATGAAATTGTCCGATTTTTTCTAAATCAGTTAAACAGGTGATGATGGATTCAAACTTAGGGGATATGGTGAACCAACTTTACAAATTATTTTTTTTTGGTTTTCAGGGCTGTGTACATTCCCACAGCCCTGAGTATAATTTATTCATCTTCAAGCACGGCTGTCTCGATGGAACCGATCTGAATCTTACCCTTGCCGTCAACCATTATCCCCACAAACCCATTGGCCATTTTATCACCATGTCCATGAGTAACGGTCTTTTCATCAACATAACCTTTAAAATGGGTTCCTGCTGCCGTTACCTTTAGCGACATCCAGTCATTGCCGGAATCAAAGTCACCTTCATCAAATACATCTTCCTGCCCGTTTACCACTCTTCCCAGTTTCATGTTTTGGCCTTTTATGGCTATAAAATCATAACTGGTAAGGTCTTTGGCATGATGTATCAAGCTGATGGTACCTGTAAAGTCAAGCTTTTTCAATTTTACGATCATGCCCACATTCCCATATTGATTATGGAAAACAAAGGCAGCTGGCGTGCCATCGGAATCTAGTTCAAGAACCTGTTCACCATCAACTTCTTTTACAACCGGATTGATATTTTCCAAATTTCCTGTAATAAAATGAAAGTCTGATTTTATAAGATCTATTCCATTTCCACTTGGGGTCCAGGTCTTATTTTGTCCCATTTTCATTTCAGCATGAGTACCATGACCATTACCTGATGTTTCCCCATGTGAATGTGTCTCTTCTTTTTGATGATGACCCTTTTCCTTCATTTCTAAGTGTTCCTGTCCCTCAGCCTCGGCTTGTTCACTTTTTTTATCCTGTGAACAAGATGTAATGCCTATCATTACCGAAAGCAAGGCGCCTGAAAAAAATAATCTTGTATTATTATTCATGACTTTAAATTTTTGTTTGTTTAATTTTATTTTTTAGTTCCTACACCATATTTATATACCAGTTTGCCTCCAAGATCCGCAGTTTTAGTCACCATACCCATACCTGCCAATCCCAGTATGAAAAGAAGAACAGCCAACCACCTGTTCCTGTCCCTCTGTATCCAAAAAAGAACAAGACGGATTATCGCATAAGCCGAAAGAAAGTAAAAAGTATACCTCCCCCAATCAGAATGGTTTCCTGCAGTTATTTCTCCCTGCATGGGTACAGAAACCATATCTATCGCCTGTGTTCCACTTAGATAAGCCGCAAAACCTCCTAGTGCTCCCATAGTATATAAAGTGACCGTCATATTCCTGATCCAGCTTTTGGAGCAGAATAATAAAATCAGGTCAGCAATGACGGCCACAGACCACAACACTATCGGGAAATGGATGATCATTGGATGAATGTTGGGTGCCCATTCGGGCCACAAAACCTCCATAGTTTCTTATTTGATCGTTTCCTTCACACTCCCACATTTCAGCATTTTATCGCCAAAATATGGATTCTTGATTTCCCTTTGGCTTGATAGCCAATAAGCACCGGTATTTCCATTGGCCATCGGGCAGTAATCCAGGTATACCTCACCCTTTGAAGGAGCATTTGCTTTAACCAAAACGGCCATTTCTTTACTCAATGAGGCAAAGGCTTTCCGTTGGTCATCGAGATTGGAAGCTGAGGCTATTTTACCTGCTTCCTCCTGCACTGTTTTCGCATCCTTTACAGATTCTAAAGACTGTTTAAGCTTCTCCGCAGCCTTTTGGACTTCTCCGGACTGTGACGCTACTAGAGCATCTTTAAGGGCTATATAATGGCTATAGGTACTTCCCACCTCTTTGTTTTTAAACACAGGTTCTATGTGTTGGGCCATTTTTTTCTTATCTCCATGATTGCTATGGTCATGTTGTGCATAAACCCCAAGGCTGATTAAAGCCATTACCGCTACCAGCAGCGCTTTTTTACTCATTACATTTTTCATTTTGTTGATTTTTATAGGTTAAACATTTGTAGTAGGGCTATACCGACCACTATAAGGATTACTATTCCCCATATGATCCGAAAAGCCCATATTTTTAATTTTGAGGGAGGATTTTCATCCCCCGTTTTGCAACATTCCTTCATTTGATGGTTGATTTCACCTCACCACAAGTGAGCATGGCCTCTCCGAAATACGGATTGCGAATCTCCTTTTCGGTGCTGAGCCAAGTGGCTCCTCTATTATTGTCAGCCATGGGACAGAACTGGACATGGAGCGTTTTCTCAAAGGGATTAAAAGCCCTGGTCAAATCAATCATCCCCTCAGACACCTGTTGAAATGCTTTACGCACGGCCACTAAGTCTTTCATGTGCGGTACATGTTGTATAGCATTTTTTAAATTACCGCTATAGTTCATCCAGGCATTATGTGATTCTCCGGTAAATACGGACATGTTTACTGCATCTAGTTTTCCTTTCAACTCATTCGCAGCGTTCTGCGCCCCAGACAAATTATCAGCCACTAGTGCCTCTTTAAAATTCAGGTATGGTTCATAAAGGGGTTTTAGCGCATCTTTGGCCTTTTGGTTGATTGCTATCGGTTTAACTTCTTTTTGCTTCCCAGGTACTGAGCTTGAAGAAGAAGCCAGCATCTCCATGTCTCCCTGCCCGTCCGGCAAGTGGGCGTGATTGTGCCCGGTCATGGTGGGACCGCCTTCAGGATTCATCATGCTGGGTTTCCCCACTAGCTGCGCAGCTGCGTCTATACTGAAGGTACCATTCACGGCTATTTCCTCCCCTTCTTGTAGTCCACTCTCCACTATAAAGCTGTCGCCTAAACCAGGTCCCAACATTACCTCCCGCATGATAAAATTCACGCCACTTCCAGAAGTGTTTTTCACGTATACCACAGAACGCTTCCCCGTCCACATAACGGCGGTTTTCGGAATGACAACAGTGTTTGCCTTATTAGGCAGCATTGCTTCCACTGTCCCTGATACAAACATTTCAGGTTTTAGTTGATTGTCATTGTTGCGCACTTCCACCCGCGCCTTTGCTACCCTGGTCTTTGGATCAATTACAGGATCTAAAAAGCTTATCTTGCCTTCAAACGTTTGGCCCGGCAATGATTGAACGGTAAACCGCACCTGATCTCCCTTACTTATCCAGGACATTTCCGACTCGTACACATCAAACAGCACCCATACACGGGATAAATTGGCAATCTCATAAACAGGCTCTCCTCGTTTGATGTAGTCACCCACGATGACATTTTTATTCAACACATACCCTGAAATGTCTGCTGTGATGGGAAAATCATCGGAAGGACTTCCCCTTTCTAATATTTTATCTATCTGACCGTCCGAAAGCTTCCAGTTTTTAAGTTTTGTCCGAGCCGATTTAAATAATTGTGGCTGCGTCTCTTTGATCTTCTGCGCTTCAAACAATTCTTCCTGGGCAGTCACTAATTCGGGGGAATAGATATAGGCAATTACCTGCCCCTTATTCACATATTCACCTGTGAAGCTGACATTGAGCCGTTCAATCCTCCCTGAAATATGACTGGATTGAGAAGAAACTAGCCGCTCATCTTCCTGCACCTTACCGTTCAGTCTAACTGTTTTCACCGGATCCATAGTACCTACTGCGGAAGTTGTAATATTCGCCAGTTGCATCGCTGTCGGTGACATGCTGATGGCCATAGGATCAAGTACCTCATTTTGATCTTCTTCCAATGGGATCAAGTCCATTCCGCAAATGGGGCAATCCCCAGGTTCGCTCTGTTTGATCTGAGGGTGCATGGAACAGGTCCATACCGTTTCCCCAGCTTCCTCAGCAGTGTGTTGGTGTTCCTTATCCCTGTTGTTTTCAGACGAACCTCCAAAAATAAGCCAGCCGAGTAGCACGCCCGCCACCAGGGTGGACAGTGCAATGAGTATTATTCTTTTATCCGTATTCATCTTAGTAGTTTTTTGCAGTTAAGTAATGTAGTTTGGCTAAGGCAATGTGAAACTGGATTTCTGCCGTAGCTTTCATCTTTTCATATTTGAGCAGCTGCTGTTGCATACGCAGCACTTCTTCAAATTCCTTTCCTGAATTACCATAAGCGGTAAAAAGCAGGTTGAGTGCTTGATCGGTTTCCTGAATTTGTTGACCGTATAAGGCAAGTAATTCTTGTTGCTGTTGCATCTCAAACCAGGCCATATCATAGCCGGAAGTGAGTGTATTGGCATAGTCTTCCTTTTGGAGTGCATAGCTCTTTTGTATGAGTTTCGCCTCTTTCACCGCTGCTTTGTATTTACCTCTGAAAAGGGGAATGCTTACAGATACCATCGGCATTAGGGCATTTTTGCCATTGTCGTGTGGAGCAGCCATGCCAGAAGCCAGATCGGTACGCTCTCCGATCATTACATAATCCAGTCCTAACCCGAATTTTGGAAGCCCTTGCTTATGTGCTACCTCTTCACTTGCCTCACTGGATGCAATTTTTAAATCCAGTTCTTCCAGTACAGGGTTGTTCAGCAACAAAGAGTCCTTCCTGAAGGTTGTTGGTAAAGGTTGAATTATAAGGGAATCCCGGACAGTAATCAATGCATCTTCCTTTCTGTTAAGCAGTTTATTAAACCTTGTCACCAGCGGTTTTTCCTTATCTTCCAGAATACTCAGATTGGTCACGGCATCTTTCAACATGATATCCACTCTTAGCACATCGACCATAGTACCCGTACCATTTTCAAATTTCTTGTTGGCAATGGTCTTATAGGATTCCAGAATTTCTATATTCTCACGTTCAATCTCTTTCCATTGATTGAGTTCATAAAGCGGATAATAGGCTGCCTCCACCTGATAATACAATAGGTTCCTGGCATCCAGAAAAGACTGGTATTTAGCTTCAGCCATCAAAGCTGCAGCATTACCCTGTGCTTTCAATGTACCAAACCAGGGAAACATCTGTGTTAAAGAAAACCTGGCCCTTTGAGGTCCCACCCTGGTTTCCACAGGCGATATGAAATAGCCAAAAGAGAAACTAGGATCAGACAAGGTATTTACCTGCTCCACTTTCTGGATGGCTGCTTCAAAAGCCGCGTATTTTGCCTGTAGACCAGGATTATTCTTGGCCGCTATTTCAAAATAATCCTCAGGAGCCTGTGCAAAGCCTATTCCGCTCCCGAGAAATAGAAGGATGAGGACATTTATAATTACTTTCATGATCGTGTCTTTTTTATTTTCCTTTCTTCTCTCATGCTGTAAAGCACTGGAACAATGAAAATGCTCACCAGGGCAAACGCCATTCCTCCAAATGAAGGGATGGCCATTGGAATCATAATATCTGAACCACGTCCCGTAGAAGTGAGTACGGGCAGCAGGGCTATCATGGTAGTCGAAACAGTCATCAGGGCCGGACGTATTCTTCTCAAGCCAGCTTCCACAACAGCTTCTCTGACTTGGTTCAAATTTTCAGGACGGTTTCTTTCAAAGCTCTGGTCCAAATAGGTGGCAATAAGTACCCCATCGTCCGTAGCGATGCCAAAAAGAGCTATAAAGCCCACCCAAACGGCCACACTCAAGTTGATGGTGTGCATCTGAAAGAGGTCTCGCATATTAGTGCCGAACAGGGAAAAGTTGACAAACCAGTCTTGTCCATATAACCAAAGCATAATAAATCCGCCACTAAAAGCCATCGCAATACCGGAAAATACCATTAGGGAAGTAGAAACCGATTTAAACTGGAAATAGAGTATGAGAAAGACAATCCCCAGAACCAATGGCACAATGATGGAAAGCCTTTTTTCTGCCCTTACCTGATTTTCATAGCTTCCGGAAAACTTATAGCTGATTCCTGAGGGAACAATTAGGTCCCCTTCATCTATACTCGCCTGAATAGCCGCCTGTGCGTCATTGACTACCCCAACTTCAGAATACCCATCTCTTTTATCAAACAGTACATAACCTACCAAAAAGGTCTCTTCACTCTTGATCGCCTGTGGTCCGCGTACATATTCAAAGTCCACTACTTGACTGATCGGTATTTGCGCCCCAGTTGGTGTAGGCAACAGGATTTTACCCAGTGATTCGGGATCGTCCCGAAGCTCCCTGGGATAGCGGACTCTGACTGGAAAGCGCTCACGCCCTTCTACCGTAGAAGTAATTTTCATCCCCCCTATGGCCGTTTCAACGGTCTGTTGTACGTCTTCAACATTCAATCCATAGCGTGAAATCTCATCCCGGTTAATATTTAAATGAAGATAAGGCTTACCCACAATCCGGTCTGCAAATGCAGCTTCTGCCTTTACAGAAGGAACATTTTTGAGTATTTCTTCCAACCGAAGCCCAAAATCCTCAATGGTTTTAAGATCGGGACCGTATACTTTGATCCCCATTGGAGCACGCATGCCTGTTTGAAGCATGACCAGTCTGGTTTCAATGGGTTGTAGTTTAGGCGCAGAAGTAACTCCCGGTATTTTGGTAACCTTCACAATTTCATTCCAAATGTCATCCGGGGATTTTATCTGAGGCCTCCAGTTTCGGAAATAATTCCCATTATCATCAGGTATAAGTTCCTCCACGGTAATCCCCCGGTCTATAGCCTCATCATTAGTAAGACTATCGCCGCTATCAAGGATAAAACGGTCTTCCTTATCCACTTTAAACCTTACCCGGTGCCCTTTTGCATTGAGCATATACTCCGGTTTATAATTGATGATATTTTCATACATTGAAATAGGTGCAGGATCCAGGGCAGACTCTACACGTCCAAGTTTTCCCACCGTGAGGTCCACCTCAGGAATATTAGTCAGCAACATATCCAGCTGTCCTACGACCTTGCGGTTAAATTCTACACCGGAATGCGGCATGGAGGTTGGCATTAGCAGAAAACTTCCTTCATCAAGGGAAGGCATAAACTCCTTTCCTACACCAGGGAAGCTATGCGTTAAGCCTGACCAGATTTTGGTGGTCTTAATATCCCAGCCTAAAGCATCAAACCCTTTTGCGGCAAAACCAAAAACCGCATTAAAACCCAACCATACATTGGCCCCTACCAGTATCAGGAAGGAAGGTATTAATAGAAATTTGACTTTATTGTCCAAACACCATTTCAGAATTACTTTATAGTAATATTCCAAAACAGAAAAGGAGCCTAAAATAAGCCCTAGCAGAAGGCCCACAAAAATTACATTAAGCAACAGACTTTTACCTGCTCCAAGTGGCAGCCAATATCTGGCCAGTAACCAGGTTATTCCCAGCACAGCAATGATAAGATCCGCTTTTCGGACAATTTTCACATACCATTTTCCAGAATCCTTGTGCGTTTCATGGTACTTGTTTTTTAGGATACCGGACAGGCCATAAAGGGCCAGTACAATGCCTCCCCAATAGTGGCCAAGTATAATGGCTAGAACCCCGATCAGCATTAATCCTATATTTACACCTCTTGCTAGGGCCTTGTTCTTTATCCTGGCCCCAAAAAACCAATGTGCGAGTGTTGGCAATATGATCAATGAAACGATCAAGGCAGCAATCAGGGCAAATGTTTTGGTAAAGGCCAAAGGACCGAATAATTTCCCCTCCGCTGCCTGCATGGTAAATACCGGAATAAAACTCACTATCGTGGTAGATACCGCCGTAAGTATTGCAGTAGCGACTTCAGTAGAGCCATTATAAATGGTCTCCTTGAGTTGTTGGCCAGGAGGGGCCTCATCCATGTGTTTAATGATGTTTTCAGAAAGTATAATTCCCAGATCCACCATAGTACCAATAGCAATGGCAATCCCTGATAATGCTACAATATTGGCATCTACCCCAAAATACCGCATGGCAATAAATACCATCAACACGGCAATAGGCAGAATGCTTGAAATAAGCAATGATGCCCGCAGGTTGTAAACCATCACGATAACTACAAGAATGGAGATAAGAATTTCCAATGACAGGGCTTCTTCCAAAGTTCCCAATGTTTCATAGATGAGTTCTGAACGGTCGTAAAAGGGTACGATGGTTAGCTGGCTCTCCCTTCCGTCTGCCAACGTTTTTTTCGGCAGTCCGGGAGCAATTTCCTTAATCTTATCCTTTACATTATTAATGACTTCCAATGGATTTGCACCGTAACGGGCTACCACAACGCCCCCCACTACTTCGGCACCATCTTTATCCAACAGCCCTCTTCGGGTGGCAGGTCCTAAAGTAGCTACACCGACATCCTTTATCCTTATGGGTACATTATCCTGCACCGCCACCACGGCTTTTTCCAGGTCTTCTACCTGCTTGATGTAACCTAGTCCTCTAACCAGGTACTCAGCCTGATTGATCTCAATGGTTTTGGCCCCTACATCCTTATTGGACCGCTGTACCGCCTGCATAACTTTATGCAAGGGTATTTCATAAGCCTTAAGGGCGTCAGGGTTGACATCTATTTGGTATTCCTGCACAAATCCGCCTATAGATGCCACTTCAGAGACTCCCTCAGTTGCATTCAGTCCGTACTTGACGTAGAAGTCCTGTACAGTACGGATTTCGTGTAAATCCCAGCCTCCGGTAGGATTTCCTTCTTTATCACGGCCCTCTATCGTGTACCAGTACACCTGTCCCAAGGCCGTAGCATCGGGCCCCAGAGCCGGTTGTACCCCCTCAGGCAACAGGCCTGAAGGAAGCGCATTGAGCTTTTCAAGAATACGTGAGCGGGACCAGTAGAACTCTACATCTTCATTGAAAATGATGAAAATACTGGAGAAACCAAATATAGATGAACTGCGTATGGATTTCACCCCTGGAATACCTAGCAGGTAAGTCGTCAGAGGATAAGAAATCTGGTCTTCAATATCCTGCGGAGACCGGCCTTGCCACTGGGTAAACACAATCTGCTGGTTCTCACCGATATCAGGAATGGCATCTACTGGTACCGGATCAGATGGCAAGATCCCCATCTTCCAGCCAAACGGAGCGGTAACGATACCCCAAACTATAAATCCTGACAATACAAGCACGGTAACTAACTTGTTATCAAGGAAGTACCTAATTATTTTATTTAGCATAATTCGATTTTTTTAAGGAATAAACTCCCAAAAATTATTAACCCCTCAAATAGGGGATTTAGCATTAAGGTTATCCCTAATGCACCACAAAAACCAAATTATGCGATTTAAATTAGAAAGGATTGAAACATTACCTGCCGGTCTTGCTTCAACAAAGGAGGGGAATAATCGGTGTAAACGGTAGAGTGATCCTGATTAAAAGGATCAATACCTAAATAACTGTAAACAAAAGGGATAAAAAAATCAACATTGATCGAATTAAGGGACGTCTTGCTGAATATGGCTTCATCAGATTCGATAGTAGTGTAATGGTTATCACAGCACTTATCTTTAACAACCGTCCTCTCCGCAAATGAGTCATCAGTATTATCCAATTCTGAATGATTCATGCCGCAATCCAACTCCCCATTTCCAAGCATCAGGGCAGATTTAACCGCAATTCCACAACATAGATGGGTGGCCCAAGTAACCCCAATGTTACTCAAAAGCATCACAATCAGTAAGAATATGGAAACTGCTTTTTTCACCTAATTACCGTTAAGAAAATAGTTAGTTTAATTTCTTCCCACAATTATCCAAAATTTCGGGCTGATTACACTTATAGAATTTTGGTTTAATATTATAAGTTTTTGTACTAACATCAAAGAAGCCTGACCAATAAATGGGAAAAAATCACATAATTTCCTCTATTCGAGCCTCCCACGTACCACTTAATTCTCTGTCTGATTTATCCTTAATTAAAAGCCTGGCTTTTATTATTCCAGGATTTAAAGACCTGATTATTTCCCGGGTAGTATCAGAGGTAACTTGGAAGGTTTCGTCATTGACCTTTATTTGCCAAGTGCCTTCACTCTTGCACAGCTCACCGGTTAAAACTACCTCAGCCCTGCGAGCAGAAAATCCATTATTCTTTACTTCTTCCTGAATCTTTTGCAATGTCAGCTTATTATCCGGTGATAGCGTGAGGTAGGCTTTCCCATCATTGAGGCTTACTTTTATGCTTCCCAGTCCACCCATTTTCTTGAGCCCACGTTCCAGGCCATAGGCGCAAGGGGCACAATCCATTCCAAATACCTCCTGATCTACTTTGACCAGCTGTGCCATTGCACTGCCAAAGCTGAAAATGCTTATTACTAATATAATTCCTATCTTTTTCATATTTCTTTTTATTAAATGTTACAACCAATAACTTATATTCATTGAAAGCCTATATCGCTCTTGAGGGCCTTGCACGATATCCTGATAGACCGGAAATAAAGCCCCGAAGGATATTCCCCAGGCACCATAAAGACCAAGAAAGGAAGGCCCAAGCATTACTTTCTTTCCTCTTTGATCAATGGGAGAAATCTGGCCCGCATTCACGCTTGCACCCGGAAACTCAGCCAGCGATTCCACAAATACCCTCCAGTCGGGTTTTGGATAGTCTCCCATGAATATGTTGGGACGATAGCCAACCACCAGACTCGCATAAGGCAAATCGCCCAACTGGTCATTTGACTCTTCTAAGTAATATTGATAGCCGCCACCTACCCATGCGTACCAGGTACGGGAAGCATACCCGGTAGAGATAGCCCCATGCAGGGAGTTGCTTACATTGATACCTCCCCTTGTATCCTCAGTGGGTGTAGAAACACTTAATATGGCAGTAGATTCAAATCTTTTCCCCACGCCAAATGCATTGGAAAAAAAACGATACCAGACCGAAGCTTCAATATCCCCATTGGCGGGCATGTTGCTGTTTCCTCTAGTTCTGGGTGCTTCTGAAAGCCGGTTGATCAATGTCGGGGTAGTGATGTTTAACTGTAGGTCTTCTGTAACGCCATAAGACCAAATATACCTGAGCATGAAAGACTGATCATCTTTAGTGGCCAGACTCATGGCAGCAGCATTAAAATCTACTCCTCCCTTGGCTAAGGTTGGCGTTTGTAGTCCGAAGAGTGGCCCATGTCCTTGAGCGTAGGTTTTTGAAAGTGCCATCATGGCAACTATTATAATTATTATCGTTTGTTTCATCTTTACTTTTTAAATTGCTAAAAATTGTTGAAGTGGAAGCAGCAAGTAAGCAGAGAATAAGCCAACTACGTAAAGCCCAAAAGATATCCAAAGGATAACCTTACTCCACCGGGCGGCTGTATTGCAGGCCGTTTCATTTCCGTATTCATCTATTTCACAAGCCTGATCTTGCTTACGTCCATAGAACAACCAGAAATTGAACCCTATTAGTAATCCTGCACCCAAAAATGTCCAATGTTTATACTTACTTAACCATATCAGTGCGGGAAAATCTGATACCAACCCGGCCACAACCGCCCCCATACCCACAGCTACCAGCAATGATGGCAAGGCACAGCACAACAAGGTAGATACCGAAGTAAACAAGGACGCTATGCTGACGAAATCGTCTTTTAGCTTTATCAATTTTTGCATGATTAACTCTTAAAGTTCTTTGCTACTAAGTTTATTTCTTATCTGTTTTCTTTTTGACCTTAAACCCCCTGTCTTCAATAAGGGCAATAATGTCCTTTTCAGAAATTACCCTACTGTCATACCTGATTACTGATGAACTTTTATCAAAGAGGGTTTCACTGCTAAGAATACCTTTCTGTTCTTTGAGCATATTATCAATGCCATTGGCACATCCTGCCTGGCAACTCATGCCTTCTACTTTCAATTCAAGCTTGGTAGTGTTTTTTTCCATTTGTTCCATTTTCGGTGCTTTTTCTTTTTCTTGGGACTGTGCCCTTGCTCCATTAGCAATGAGTAAGGCTCCTAAACAAAACGTAAATACTAAAACTGTTTTCTTGATCATTTTTCTCATGATTTAACTCCTTTTTAAATTCATTCTCAAAAGTAGATTTATGAGGGGGGTGGTCTCCTAGGCCTTTTTGAAATATTTTTTTGATCTGAGTCTCTGGACCAAAGAAGTAGAACACTAGCCAGAGTGATAATATTTTTCATAACATATTGGCCTTCCATTGTCAGTATAAAAGGAAACTTGGCAAACATTAAATCAGGAAAAATAAAAAAGGTGAGCATTGTACCCAGCATGTGCAGAAATAGTAAGATCAATACAGGTTTTAAAAAATTTCCTATAATCAATAATATACCAAGGAGACTTTCAAAAACTGCCAGCACAATGGTACATGCAGGTGGAGAAATTACATGGAATGTAAGAGAACAAATGGTGCCAGCAGCCAGACTTTCTGCAGGACTTACCCCGGGGAAAAATTTAACTACGCCAAACCAGAAGAATATTGCTCCAATACTGATTCTGAGAATAGTATTGGTTCTATTCCTCAGGTATACAGGTATTGTATCTGATAGTAATTTCACTTTTCAGCTTTAAACATTCGAATGGCAAACAGCATCATCAAACCCTGCAATGCTGCGAATATCAAAAATGCGTTTTCCAAACCAATCGATAAGACTTCTCCAAATATGAGACTCCCAACTCCAAAACCTGTAAACAGGGCAAAGACATTTAGTCCCATTGCTTGCCCTCCATATTTCTTGCCCCCTAACTCCGTTACAATTCCGGCAAAGAGAGGTTGGGTTAAGTCATATCCTAATGAAATCACTGTAACAGCAATGGCTGCCAATATTACTGATATATTGGTAGCCAATAGAGCAGTGGCCAAAGCCGCAATGCCTAGCCCAGGTATAATAAGCCGAAACCGGCCCCACCTATCTGCGGCCCTTCCGATACTGGAACCAAAAAGAAATCCCGGAACCCCATAGCCCAGAATAGCCAAACCAATACCTATTTCTCCTAAGATATATTTTACAGAGAAATAGTATCCAAGCCAGGTATAGATGCCTGAATGGAATATTCCATTCCAAAAAACAGAACTGTAAGTTTTTGCCCCTCTTGACATTGAAAGCAAATGGAAGAATTTTGAAAAAACCTGCCGTACATTTGGTTTATTTAATTCAGGTTTTTGGGATTTAAAATCAATTTGGAATGAGATAAACCATAATATTATGGCTCCTAAGATTGCAATCCCTAAGAAAAGCATCCGCCATCCGATAAAGGGCTCCAGCACAACTCCTGCGGTAGAACCTAGCGCCATACCCCCTTCCATAGCTGCAAATAGCAAACCTAGAGGTTTACCTCTCTCATGGGGCTCATATAAATCCCCAACCAGCGCCAGCGCCATGGGGATAACTCCGCTTGCACCAAGGCCAGTAAAAAGTCTGAGCATAATCAATTGTGAAGATGTTTGGGCCAAAGCAGTAAGTGCTGTCAACAGTATAAATGCCAGTAGTGAAAACCGAATTATCCGCATCCTTCCAAAACGATCAGAAAGAACCCCATAAAAAAGAATGGAAATACCATAGGTAATCATATAAGCAGGAATGACCAGCCCTATGTATTGCTCCGTTACCCCAAATACTTCTGACAGCTTGGGGATCAAAGGGGCTATCATATAGGCCTGAAAAAATATCAAAGAAGCAGCTAATGCCAGCAACCAGAATGCTTTTGATCTGTAAATTTGTTTCATTAAATCTTTTTAGTCTAAAGACTGTCTAAAGATATAAAAGGTCAATTCTGCCTCGCATAATTGACCTTTTATAAAATAATCTAAATTATTATGCCGCCATTTTAGCGCAACTTTCTGCGCAAGCTTTGCATTTCTCTGCACACTGCTTGCACACCTCACTGTCAAACTTGCTGCACTCTTCTGCACAGGCTTTACAGAGATCGGCACAAATGGCGCAAACCCTGTTTACATAATCCGACTGAGATGCCAGCATTTGGACACAAGCAGTACAAAGGGCAATGCAATCCAGACAAAGCTGATGGCATTTTTTCATATCGGGTTCACCCATATGCTGGTCCAGACAGATGCGCGCAGCGGTGATACAGGCATTACACTCGTCAATACATTGTTGAATTTCGTTGTTCAATGGTTTCATAACTTTGTTGGTTTAAAAGCTTTCCCTGCAGGCACGGCTACAGAGAAAATTTTATGAATAAGCCGTGCCTTATTGTTTTATCCCTGGCCGATACCCGCTTTGATCAGTTCTTCTTTGGTTATACCCTGATCCTGGCAACAGTCCAGCAATTTGCCATTGACTGCTATGGCCGGCACTTTTTTAATCTGGTATTCTTTCAGTTTGCTCAGACAGGTTTTGTCTTCACATTGCTTTACCAGATCATAGACTGTTATTTCACATTGATCACAGGCTAAGTCTTTTACCATACTGACCACCGGATCACAAACTGGGCAATTAGACGTAAATATTTCTACTTGTCTTTTCATAAATTCCTCCTTTTGAATTGTTCTGTAAAATGATTTGAGATTCTTTCCGGATAAGAACAATTCAAAGGTAAGCTAAGGGAGGGGGTGGTCGGCAAGAGTAAGAAGCCAGAAAATTTGATTTATTTTTCCGGAGATAGGTAAAGTGCTGGTGAAAAATGGAAGTTTTACCAGATCATACTGAAGGTAAATCCGGCACTTGCAATATAGAGCAACGGCTTATGAGTCGATATTTGCATTGCCTATTCGTTTCTTTAGCTCGGCTATTTCCTTCATTTTTTGAGTAAGGCTATCCAGTTCCAGGATAGGAAACTGCTGGCGGATAAATTCGATTCGTTCTTCATTCCCGCAATTACCCGGGCAGGCTTCAACGGTTTCTGAAATCTTAATGGCAAGAGCTTTCCGGTAAGCTTCATCCAATAATAAATAATGGGCTTTGTCCAACCCTTTTTGTGCTGCTTTGAACTGTAGCAAAATTTTTTCCGGATCTTTTCCTTCATCCAACATTTTTATCAAGCCATCCACCTGGCCTTTGATGCTTTGTAAGCGTGTCTTTATATCTTTTGTTAGGTCTTTGGGTATCATAATTTTTCACATTTTATTAAAGCTACGTTTCTGCACGGGGTGGTGAACAACGAATTGTTTATGTTTTTGAATTCAATTAAACCATAGACCCGATATCCGAACCCATAGAGGGATAGGAATAGACCATGTTCCTTATGTCAGCTACTTTGAGTTTTCCTCGAATAGCCATCGCAAAAAGATTGATCATTTCTTCCGCATGCGGGCCGATGATATGAGCGCCTAAAATGTGGCCATCTTTATGCGAAATCACTTTGTAGGCATAAGTGGATTCATTAATCCGTTTGGCATTATACCAGTTGGAGGCAGAAGCACTTTTTACCTGGTATTCTACATCTAACTCCTTTGCCTGCTTTTCTGTCATACCTACTGCTGCTAAAGTGGGTAGGGTGAATACTGCACTAGGCATTTCTGTATAGTCAGGCACTTTAGAATTTCCTCTGATAATGTTAGCCGCCACAGCATGTCCTTCCATTACGGCTACAGGCGTGAGGTTTAGCCCATTACTATTAGCTGCATCACCTGCTGCATATACTGTAGGGTTACTCTCACTTTGCAGATATTCATTTACCTCAATGCCTTTTTTGTTGTAAGCAATACTGGCTTTTTCCAGATTCATTCCATCCAACTCTGGTACTCGGCCTGCCGCATTTACTAAAAGGTCAGTGTGATGTGTTTGCTCACCATTTGAAGATTTTGTGAAGACTATAAACTGATCACCATCTTTTTCAATACCAATTACCTCAGTTTCAACATGTAAGAGAATACCTAAATCTTTGGTGGCCTTAACAAGATGTTTTACGATATGCTCATCAAAATTTTCCAGTGGACGCTCACCACGATGGAAGATAGTAATCTTACTGCCCGCTCGAGCAGCAAGGTGGGCAAACTCCATCGCAATATAACCACCTCCAACAAAAGTGATATGTTCAGGAAGCTTTTCCAAGTTTAGAAAATCGGTACTGTCGATGGGCAAATCTCCACCGGTAATATCAAGAGTCACTGGTCTGGCACCTGTGGCAATCACGATTTTACCACCTTCCAGTAGATCATTCCCAATACGGACAGTGTTTTCAGATTCGAAGCTGGCTACTCCGTGGTACTTCTTCACACCTGCTTTTTCATATCCTTTCTCAACGCCTTTGGGCATTTTAGAAACAAAATCGTTTTTGTAAGCCATTAAGTCTTCCCAATTAATCGAAATATCCCCTGAGATGCCTATTCCGCTCATTTTATCAACTCTACCAATGATTTCGGCCGCTCCCACCAGAATTTTCTTAGGATCACAACCACGAAGGGCACAAGTTCCACCATAAGGTCGTGAGTCGGTGATAGCTGTTTTTAATCCTTTCTTAGCACATTTATTGGCGATGGTCATTCCGGCCATACCGGATCCGATGACGATGACATCATATTTTTTCATGAGCAGCAACTATTTTTTCCACCTTCCTGAATCGGAGGACAGGCGACTGTCCCATAAGAGCAATACACACAGCAATCACCATCTTTGGGCTTGATTACTTCTTGGCAATTTTCACACTCGTAGAAGTACTGGCATGCATCCTTAGGCATGGTCTCTTCTTTTTGATGCCCACAGTTTGGACATGTAATAGTTGATTGTAAAATGATTTCTTTCTCCATTTCAATATTAAATAAGGTCAATTTGTAACTTTCTGAAACTACAAAAAGTGAACTGTTGAATTGTCTCAAAGGGAGTTTTATGATTAACCGATTTGCATTTTAACTTCTCAAAAAACCTCTGAAGAAGAGCTGTCATAGTTGATTCTGAGTATTGTTTGATTTTAATCCCACTGCACTTCTGTGGGCCTTCTTCTGAAAAGGTGCCCAGCATGAGTATTCCTTCTGGCTTTATACTTCTTTGGGCATTTTCTAAATAGGTTTCAATTTCTTGTTCTTCAGTTAGAAAATGGAAGGCCGCACGATCATGCCAGAAGTCATATTGTTCTGTTGCTACAAAAGTTTCCGCATCTGCCACTATCCATTTCACTTTATTGGCACGATTACCAAGTCTTTGCCTTGCTCGCTTAAGTGCTGATTCAGAAATATCGAGAACAGTAATGTTCAGATACCCCAAGTCAATCAGATGATCTACCAGTAAACTGTCCCCTCCACCAACATCTATGATTTTAGCATGTTTAGGTATATTAAACTGCTTTAAGAAACTCAAAGAGGTTTTAGGGGTTGGTTGATACCAGCTTACTTCTTCCAATCGTTTTGATTGATAAATGTTCTCCCAATGTTTTTGCCTGTCAAAACTTCCCATTATTCCTGAATTTTGTTTTCTACTACTTTGTAACCGGTTTTATTGATCGCCTCTACAATTTTGTCTTTTCGCACTTGGCTTGGATCATACTTTACTATGGTACTACCCTTTTCGTATGATGCTTTCACCACTTCAACTCCATCAAGTTCGCCTACTGCATGGGTTATGTGGGATTCACAACCCGAACAGGTCATTCCTTTTACAGATAGTTTTATGGTATTAAAAGTAGTAGATTGAAACAGTGCGTTTTCAGCATTCCAGTCACTTACTTTGGATTCAGTGACCGTATATCCCGTGCTGTTAATTGCCTCAATAATTTTGTTTACATCAACTAATGATGCATTGTATTTTACTTGTGCATTAGCGTTTTTATGCGACGCAGTCGTTTCTAAAACTCCATTCAGACCTGATACTGCATGTTTAACGTGCTCTTCACAGCCTGTGCAGGTCATGCCCTTGATCTTAAAGTCAGCTAATTTGATTTGGGTCTGATCCTGATCAGCTACAACTCCTGAACTGGTGCTGTTGGGATAGAATATATGTGAATAGGAAGGGAATGCGAGCGTAAGAGTAGCAAACACTGTAACTATTCCCAAAAACTTTTTTGACTGCCAGAACGATGGTTTTTGGTCATCCTCACAGGCACAAGTAATTTCTTCAGCTGTTCTGGGTCTGAGTTTTTGATACCAGGCGAAAGCTAACACCCCAATTGTCAGCATAATTAAGTACGGCCTGAAAGGCTCCATCCAGGATAAGGTGGAGGCAATGCCACTAATTCCGGCAAGAAACGAAATTACTGGCGTGATGCAACATAGCGAAGCTACAATAGCAGCCAGCAATCCGGCACTTGCGCTCTTGGTAGAAAAATCTGCCTGTTTGGAATGTTGGTTACTGGTATTCATGACACTGTAGATTTTTGATCTGTCGATACGAGGCTGTCTAAAATTGGAGCAATTACTTTCAGGTTTTCCATTTTAAGTGAATAGAATATGGTTTGTCCTACTTTTTCACTCACCACTAGTCCGCCCTCACGCAGCTTTTTCAAATGCTGAGAAATTGCAGGTACAGTCATATCTAAAATGTCACTCATGTCACAGGGACATAGCTTGGATTCCTTGTGGAGTAGAAAAAGGATTTTAAGCCGGATTTCATTGCCCGACAGGCTCAATGCCTTAGCTACCATAGTTATTGATGGCGCTACTCTGGTAATTTCTACTTTGCAATGTTTGATCTGCTCAACGTCTGCGAAAACCCGGATACATGATTTATTCATAACTGTTCTTATTTAAGCAACTACTTAAATAACGAAGATGGATATTAAAAGTTTAAACACATAGATGATTTCCATCTGTTTCGTTAGAAAGTTCCATCTACATACTATACATAGCCCAAAGAAATCACAAACAACTACTTTATACTACAATTTTTTTTTAAGCAATACTAATTACATATCAATAACCAGTACTGTCCCATTAAAATCTAAAATAGTTCTTTGAAACGTCTGAAATAGAGTTAGTTGCAGAGGTTTCTAAAGCGAACGGACTTGAAACTATAGCTTTGTATCAGTTTAACCTGATGGTATATGTTTCAAGATAAATACGTTTTCGCCCAATTGATCTCATTTCTTAATCGGAGTAAGTTCATTCGTATCGTCGCCAGGTATAATGGCGACAAATATGTGAAGCATTTCAACTGTTGGAATCAACTACTGTGCATGATGTTCGGCCAGCTCTCCAATCGTGAAAGTCTAAGAGATTTGATCGCCGCTCTTGATGCACATCATTCCAAATGCTATCATTTAGGGGTGGGGAAGAACGTCTCCAAATCGTCTTTGGCAAGAGCCAATCAGGACAGGGACTATCCTTTTATACTTACTTGAAAAAGGAAAAATCTCAAGGAAAGAGGCTGCTCTCTTATTGGTAGTTAAAAAACACAAAAACCTACGAAATTCTCACTGAAATGGTGAGGCAAAACCTTATCAAAAAACAGGGAAAAGGAAGAGCCACTTATTATGCTCTTAGATGACTACCCTAACTTTGATCATCCTTTCTGATTTCATATATCCGCCAAAAGCCTTAAATCCTCCACTAAGTGGTTCGAGTTTTCTCTTACCAGCTCCACAACACAGAAACGAGGTGAATTTCCGCCTCGTTTTTTATTTATATTACATAAACCAAGCAACAAAAATCGTTTTCATCTATATAATAAGCTTTTAATTCGAAAAATGAATTTCCAAAAACCAATTCCATCAAAAATCAAAATACTGACAACAACCTTCAAAAATCATATGATTTAACAAATGGTTCGATAAATCTCATTGGCTTAGCTAATAGGAATCGAACCAAATTTCAAATAAATTTCACTGAAAATTCCAATATTTTTTTTTTGAATTTATCCACCAAACTCTTTTTTAAAGCTAAATATCAAACACATCTAAATCAACCGTTCTTCCAATTGCACCTTCCAAAGGATATATCCCTTTCTTGGATCCGAATAATCATGATTTAACCTACTGAAACTTTCCGGGGAGCTTAGAATAAAGGCTTGCCTTCCCTTATCCTTTATAAACTGAAGGTCCGATTCTATTTCATCCAGTCTTTTCCAAACCATCAATTTCGAAATCTCTCCTCCATTAACCATGATTTCTGTGTGCCAGATATAGGTAGCCTCTTCTGTATCCAAGGTTTCTAAAATGATATGGTGAAATTTCTTACCTTTTAATAGAAATACGAATGAAAAAGGTTTTAATATAAAC
>JGI2924J29684_1078496_pt1 | contig 57498 bp, 56 predicted proteins | sample BenlonsequencITS_FD_29684 | JGI IMG/M metagenome (IMG submission 29684) | reverse complement strand
CATATGATTACAACCAAATCACGAAATATGAGGCATCTTCCGAGATTGTTATGCATTCAGGGAAAAAGCCAAAAGACGAGCTTCGTGCATTTGATGCCCGTGATGTTGTCAAAAACATAGGGCCGACAGTTCAACGCTCATAAACTGTGCGGTTAACTGATCCACTTTAGCAGGCAACCATAGATATAATGGCTCATGATCACATGCCTGCGGGCCGAATGAACCCGCCGGAAGCAGCGGAAATTACAAAGCAAACTGTTTTGATTTCAGTTACAGTGGCTTCAATCCTTATTGGGTTGAAACTGTGGGCTTGGTTCGTATCTGGTTCGGTGTCTGTGTTAGCATCATTGGCAGATTCTGGGTTGGATATGGCGGCGTCATTGGTAACTTTGGGGGCTGTAATATATGCGGCTGTTCCACCTGATGCTGATCATAGATATGGGCATGGAAAAGCTGAGGGGTTTGCTGCATTAATGCAAGCAGGCCTTGTCGGCGCTTCATCTGCACTGATTGCGCGAGAAGCTTTTGATCGCTTTTTTGATCCTCGACCGATGGAAGAGGGCGTTATTCCAATTGTTGTGATGCTGATTTCAATCGGTTTAACGCTGGGATTAATCTACTTTCAAACGCGCGCCTTAAAGAAGACTGGCTCTATTGCGACGGCGGGAGACCGTGCGCATTATATGGCGGATTTGGGTGCAAATGTTGCGGTGATTATTGGGGTTGCGGGCGCTTCTTTTCTGAAAATTCCGTTGATTGATCCGATTATCGGGCTTGGTGTTGCTATCTGGTTGGCTTTTGGGGCGCTAGATGTTGCCAAAGAAGCGTTTAATCAGCTCATGGATCGGGAATTAAGCGATGAAGCGCGCGCGCGGATTATTGAGTTGGCGCAAGGTGATAGTAAAGAATGGTTTGTGCATGATTTAAGAACCCGTTCTGCGGGACCAATTATTCATATACAATTCCATCTAGATTTACCCAATACCAGTTCGCTGGCTGAAGCGCATGATATTATGGTAGAGTGTGAAAAACGAATCTTATCTGAATTCCCCGGAGCCGATATTCTTATCCATCCAGATCCTAAAGATGCAGTTCCTCACGGTACCGACTTTTTCAAATCGATGAGACAAGAAATAGCTCCAGATACATAAAGCGGAACCGTATTGATGCGCACTTTATATCACTGGATATTGGATCCGTTTTCACGTTGTGTACGCATTGCTCTTGCAGAAAAAAAGATCGAATTTGCATTAGAAACATCATCTCCGTTTGAAGCGGATTCAGAAGCGCAGAAGCTAAACCCTATAGGCGGTGCTCCAGTATTGGTTGATATGTCAGCTGCTGGCCGGGTTATTATTTCAGAGCCGCGTGCGATTTTAGAATATATTGATGAAGTTTATGCGGGTTATCCTTTATTGCCTAAGAACCCCGTTGATCGTGCTGAAGTGCGTTGGGTTATGGGGTGGCTGGAGCGCGGCTTTGAAAATGATGTAAATGCCACATTGCTGCGTGAACGTATCATGATGCGTTATTTGCGCGCTGGGAGACCAAATACGAGCGCATTGCGCGAAGGCGCAAAAGCGCTGGATGGATACCTTAAACATATTGAAGCGATAACGGCTGTTCGTCCTTATTTGGCGGGGGATGATTATACGCTCGCTGATGTAAGCGTAGCTGCGCATTTGTCTTGTTTGGATTATTTTGGGGATGTTGTTTGGAACCGATTTGAAAATACGAGCAGCTGGTATCTTCGTATGAAAAGTCGAGCTAGTTTTAGAGAAATACTCAAAGATAGTTTGGAGGGTGTGCTGCCAGCTCCACATTATGCAGAGTTGGATTTTTAGACCTAGGATTATTGATCCAATAAGGGAACACTCATACCGCGACCAACAGCTGCGCGTTGCCCGATAATATCAAGCCAGCGCAATATGTTTGGGAGGGATGATGTATCATCTTCAGCAAGGTTGAAGCCTGCTTTTACCCATGGATAGAGTGCCATATCAGCGATAGAATATTCGCCCGTGACATAGTTTTTATTCTCTAATTGTTTATCTAAAACAAGATGAAGGCGATGCACTTCATTTTTAAAACGCCTAAAAGCATAGTCACTAAATTCTGGTTTTTCAGCTAAGTTTTTGAAGTGATAAAATTGACCCGTCATGGGGCCATATCCACCAATTTGCCACATTAGCCATTGAAGCGTGAGGGATCTTTCAATGGGGGAGGTGGGCAGAAATTTTCCAGTCTTTTCTGCCAGATAGATTAGAATCGCTCCGCTTTCAAATATGTTGATTGGGCCATTGGGGGTGTCAGTGTCGGTGATGGCAGGAATTTTATTGTTGGGGGAGATTTTTAGGAATTCAGGATCGAATTGTTCTTCCTTACCTATATTGATAGGGTGAGCTATGTAATCCAAACCGGTTTCTTCAAGCATAATCGAAATTTTCTGGCCGTTTGGAGTGTTCCACGTGTATAGATTTATCATCTATGGCATCCTGTAATTTTAAGCTGGTCGTATTTGCTTCAATGACTGTAAACTGAAAATAGATTTGAAAAGTAACTAGACCTTCATTTGGTTCGGTGCAGTGTATTTCGCAATATGGATATTTAGACGAGGTCGTCACAAATGAGTGATTTGCAAACAGCTAAAGATATTCTCACTAGACTTGTTGGATTTGATACGACTTCGCGTGATTCCAATTTGGAATTAATTGAATGGGTTAGAGCTTATCTTGAACCTTTCGCTTCGCAAATCAATATCCTGCACAATGAAGAAGGCAATAAAGCCAATTTGTGGGCGCGTATTGGGCCTAATGTTGCTGGTGGGATTGTATTATCGGGTCATTCGGATGTTGTGCCTGTGGATGGTCAACCTTGGTCGACACCGCCGTTTGAACTAACAGAAAAAGACGGCAAATTATTTGGCCGTGGGTCTTGCGATATGAAAGGCTTTCTGGCGCTTGCACTTGCGTTCGCACCAGAAATGGCGGCGGCGGATTTAAAGAAACCTTTCTACATTGCTATCTCTTATGATGAAGAGATTGGCTGTGCTGGTGTGCTCAGCATGATTGATGAGCTTGTTAGTCTGGAATCAAAACCATCAATCTGTTGGGTGGGAGAGCCAACGCTTTGGGGCGTGGTGACAGGTCATAAGGGCATATGCAATCACGAAGTTGTTGTGACGGGTATGGAGATGCATTCAAGCCTGCCGCATTTAGGCGCATCTGCCATTCATGAAGCGCTGGAAATTATGGGTGTGCTGCGTGATACTGCGAAATGGTTGAAGGAAACAGCACCAAGCGAAAGTTTATTTGAGCCACCTCATGCAACATTGACCATTGGTGTTGTTGAAGGCGGCACAGCTGCCAATATTATTGCGAGAGAATGTCGCTTTTTGTTTGATTTAAGATCGCCCCCTGGCGTGGATGCGGCGCAAACTTTAATTCCATTTTATGAAAAAGTTGAAGAAGTGGATGCGCGATTGAAGGCTTTCCATCCATCTTGTGGCGTTGAGGTTGTGAAATTATCGGACGCGCCACCGCTAGGGACTGAAGAAGATGGTCCGGCTGAATTGTTGGCACGATCTTTGACCGGAGATAACCAAACGCGATTGGTGGGCTATTGCGCAGAAGCAGGGCAATTTCAGAACGCTGGCTTGTCCACTATCGTATGTGGACCGGGCTCGATTGAACAAGCGCATCAGCCAGATGAATTTGTCGCTGTTTCGGAGTTGGAAACAGGAATTGGCATTATGAAGAAAATGCTCAACACAATGGTGTGATAATTCAGGCTATATATTGACTTTGGTTAGCTATTTGCATGTCTGCTATTTGTAATGAGTTGTTTTAATTTAGAGATTTTCTTTTTCGTTTAAATGTGAACGAAACCGGGGCAAGGGGAGCTTCTTCTAAAATGCCAGTTATTCTGTTTCTTATTGGTATTCTGGCATTGGGTGTTGCCGTGCTTATGAGAGCGCCGCGCAAGAGCAATGCTTTTTTGCCAATTGCTAGTTTTACCGGCGGGCTGATTGTGAGTGCAATATGTATTGCTGGGGCGGCACGTCTTTTTGACTTTCAACGTACAACCGATTTTGATCATTTTACAGCCAATAGTATTGAAGTGACTGCGGCGGATGACGCGCCAATCGCTTTGTTCTTGGGAGCGAGCCTTTCTCGAAATGCGATTGATGATGAGCGTTTGACCCAATTACTGCGCGAAAAAGGATATCCACATCGTGCGATCAATCTGTCTCTTGAAGGATCTTCGCTGCAAGAACGCAACAAAGCTTTGCTTGAATACTTAAAACGCGCACCGAGGGCACCTGATGTGGTGTTTTTGAGCGTGGTGCAGGAATTTGATGAATTGTCGGCCTATGTATTTAAGGTCGCGAAATTTTCAGATCGCGCCATTGATCAGTTTGACCGCGAGGCTGCTGAATGGGCGGGTTTAGGCATTGTCGGCGGTGCATGTTATGGCACAATTGGATGTATTAAGGACATTGTCTTTGGCGGTATTCATCTCACACTAAATTCACTAAATGTCGGTTTGCTTTCAAGTGGCGAACGTTTCTCTGATGTTGAAAAAAAGCCCGCATATGATCCACAGACTAAACCACGCCAAGAACAGACACTCGATGAAATTGTTGAAGCGCTAGATGAGGTTTTGCCGACGGAAGCAACAAATGGTCCGCATTGGGCGATGAGCTTTAGAGCAATGCAGCGAGGGCATTTAAAAGATGCTGGTGTGCGTAGAATAAGTTATTATGCGCCGCCAACAGTGGATGCTGGCATTCGCGCTTATACTCAGAATGTGTGTGCGGGTGAGTTGGTTAAGTTCAATTGTATTCCGGCCAATGACCCAATATTGCTTGATCAACTAAAGTCTCAAATATGGTTTGACCCTGAGCATTTATTGGCTGACGGCGCGCAGATCTATACAAGCTGGCTTGCAGACAAGATAGATGAGACTGGAGCGCTGAAATGATTTTTACAGACGCAATTTTTCCAATATTTCTGACACTTGTTTTTGCCGCGCATTGGTTGCTGCCAGCAAAGTTCAAAGAAGCACGCCTTATGGTGTTGCTGGGTGCGAGCGCGATTTTCTATGGATGGTGGGATGTCCGCTTTCTGGCGCTTATTGGTGTCGTCATTGCCATAGCGTGGGGCGCTGGTCTGTATGCGGGTGACAAATCGCTGGACGAGAAACAGCGCAATAGGGCGACAATGTTGGGTGTTACCGCCAATTTGCTGATCCTTGGCGTTTTCAAATATTTCAATTTCTTTGCTGATAGCTTTATTGATCTGCTCAATTTGGTTGGGGTGAATGCGAACCCTTCGACGTTGAAGATTATTCTGCCAGTAGGGGTGAGCTTTTATATTTTTCAGGCGATTAGTTTTATTGTCGATGTGCGGCGTGAAGAGTTAGCCGTTGAAACCCGGATACGACGCGTTGCACTATATATTGCTTTCTTCCCGCAGCTAGTGGCTGGTCCTATTGTACGTGCGGCTGGATTCTTTCCGCAGATGGAAAAAGATCGCAAATTATCTAGCGAGATTATGCTGTCAGGTCTGCGTTTCTTCGCGATTGGATGGGTATATAAGGCCGGCTTTGCTGATAATATCGCACCGTTTGTCGACCCTGTGTTTGGTAATCCGATGGTGGCGGGCGATTCAGATGTGTCCAACTGGACCAATTTATCGCTAGTAGGCGCGACTTTCGCATTTGGCGCGCAGATTTATTTTGATTTTGCTGGCTATTCGATGATGGCGATTGGGGTGGCGCGTTGGTTTGGATTTTTCATTCCGCGTAACTTTGACTTTCCATATTTATCAACATCGATTGCAGACTTCTGGCGACGTTGGCACATATCCCTATCTAGCTGGTTGCGTGATTATCTTTACATCTCGCTTGGCGGGAATAGGGCGGGTAAACTGCGCACATATGTCAATCTGTTTGCGACAATGTTGCTGGGCGGATTATGGCACGGCGCGGCTTGGACATTTGTGATTTGGGGCGCGTTGCATGGAGCGGCCCTTGCTGTGCACCGTTTGTTGCTTGGGAATAAGAAGTATTTGATTGGCGGCGTGCTAGGTGCTGCAATCGGATTGGTTTTGACGCAGGTGTTTGTCATTATGGTGTGGGCACCATTCCGCGCTGAGAATATGGGCGATGTTTTGCAGGTTTGGGCAGCGTTTACTGGGCTACGTGATAGCTCTGAGGCGGTGAAGTCACTTGAATGGATTGTCTGGCTTGCACCATTGGCTGTTATTCTGGATGGCATTTTGGGCAAGAGCGGTTTCACTAAACTGTCTCGCTCGACAATCATGCGGCATCCGGCATTGTTTTGGGGGGCGTGCGGCGTCTTTATGGGCTGTGCATTGGCATTCTTCCCGCTGCAAGCTGCACCCTTTGTGTATTTCCAGTTTTAGGGGAAGTAACGGGGCTGGAATTGTTGGCCGCAAAGCGACATTCTTGTTTGATCAATTTAACGGTGGTTTTGTCCTAATAAGAGTGGGATAGCATATTAATTCTAAAGGCGTCTTTGAACACTGCGCGATGTTCATTACATTGAGCAAATGACAATTTCAAGAAAACAGGCTCGAAACCATCACTGGATTTCACAATGTTATCTGAAGTGGTTCACCACTCCGGTCAGCAAGCATAGTATGTTATGGGTGTACGACTTTGCTCGTGATAAGAGTTTTAGATCGAAACCCAGAGGGGTCGGAGCGCAAAAAGATTTCAATCGAATTGATATACAAGACTATCCAGGAGACGCGGTTGAGACGGCGATGTCCTTATTCGAAAACGAGGTAGAAACCGGTATCAAGAAAGTAGTCAGAGGAAATGGCTTCTTTGAAACGAATGATGACTTTAACATCATCCTAAATTTCATAGCATTGTTGGCTGTACGAAATCCTGCTTTTCGCGAACAGAGACGGGAGTTTCGTCAGAGAGTGAGTGAGGGCATAATGGATGTGGTTCTTTCATCGCCCCACATATACGAGTCAGAAATGAAACGAGTGCTCAAAAAAGGATCAATTGAACAAATACTGCCTTATGAGAGAATGCAGGACTTCCATCGCCGAAAGGAATACACCTTTGAAGTGGCAAGAGAGGGACAAATCCGAGAAGAATTCGAACTTCAAGACTCTATTTTAAAAGTTCTAGGAAGTCGTCCTTGGACGATTATCAGAAGTAATCCTGATGCCGGAGAGTTTATAACGTGTGATCACCCAGTTATGCTACGACCAAGCGGCCCAGAAGCTGTCGGCAAGCCTTTGGGTTTCGGTTTAAAAGTAGCTTCGATAATTTTTCCACTTTCTAAATACGTCTGCGTGATCAGTGATTTTGATATAGAGCAGCGGGTTATTCAAGCTGATAAGGTTATGGTTGGAAGCCTCAATCGTGAAGTCGTTCTATCAGCTAAGCCTCAACTATATGCTTCAAATGACGCTTTCCTATTCTTCGATCCAATTTCGGAAGAGCCTAAGGTTGGTGCCCAATTGTCATCAGTTTGTCGATAATAAATCAGGTTCGTGGAAAATGTCTGCTCTTATGCCAATGTCTGCCGTAGAGATTTTGAATTTGAATGCCACCTTTTGACGATCAAATCCCAGCCTTCAAACACAAAAAAAGCCGCCGCTTCTGTGGAGAAGGGCGGCTCTTTTAAATTAATAGCTCAGTTAATTTAGCTGAATTTTTTCAATAGTGCTTCGAGGATTTCACGAGCTTGTGCGCTGTGTTCTTTGTCAGCGAGTGCGTAGCCAGCTTGAGCTTGAAGATAAAGCATCTTGTCACCACAATCATAATCGTCACCGTCAAAACGGGACGCATAGAATTCTTGCTTCGCCATCAAACGTTCCATGGAGTCAGTCAACTGAATTTCATTACCAGCACCGGCGCTTTGTGTTTCAAGAAGCGCGAAAATTTCTGGTTGTAGGATATAGCGACCAGTGATCTTAAGGTTGGAAGGTGCATCTTCTGTCGCTGGCTTTTCAACCATAGCATCCATTTTAATCAGCTTTTTGGAAACATCAGCTCCGGCAGCTGGTTTGATCACACCATATTTGTGAACACGTTCCATTGGGACTTCATCCACAGCAATGATATTGCCACCAACTTCATTATAGCTGTCCATCATCTGCTTTAAGCAGGAGACCTTGCTGTTGACCAAAACATCTGGAAGCAGAACAGCAAATGGTTCATCGCCGATAATGTCTTTGGCACATAAAACAGCATGGCCAAGACCTTTTGCTGTTTGTTGGCGCGTAAAGCTTGTTGATCCTGCAGGAAGCGTTGTCGCTTGTACTTCAGCTAAGATTGCCTCTTTGCCGGAACGTTTGGACAGGCTGTCTTCTAGCTCATATGCGCTGTCAAAATAATCTTCGATAGCACCTTTATTGCGACCCGTTACAAAGACGATGTGTTCAATACCGGCTTCAAGCGCTTCACGAACCACGTGGTCGATTGCTGGACGATCAAATACCGGCATCATTTCTTTTGGAATCGATTTTGTTGCTGGTAGTACGCGTGTTCCAAATCCTGCGACAGGTAGAACTGCCTTACGTACGGGTTTAATAGCCATTTGTGGTCCTCTAACTTTATCGTCTGATACAATTTGTCCCGAAAATGGACGTTGAACTATAATCACAACATTATATGCAAATCACGGGACACATATCTTAAATATGTAATTGTCTGCTTACAGTAGAAAAATTACTCAACTGTGACGGATTTTGCTAGATTTCTAGGTTGATCGACATCAGTTCCTTTTTCCACAGCTACATAATAAGCTAGCAGCTGAATAGGCACTGAATATAAAATGGGTGCAATAAATGGATCACAGCTAGGCGCTATGAGGGTCCAAGCAGGTGTATCTGCACCAACCTTTGCACCATTTTCATCGGTGATTAGCAAAACTTTACCATGGCGAGCTGCAACTTCTTGCATGTTGGAAATTGTTTTTTCTAGCAATGGATCTGTTGGTGCGATCATAACAACAGGTGTGTTTTCATCAATCAGAGCTATCGGGCCATGTTTTAGCTCACCTGCGGCATAACCTTCGGCGTGGATATAAGAAATTTCCTTAAGCTTGAGGGCACCTTCCATTGCGATAGGGAACATGGTGCCACGCCCCAGATAAAGAACGTCGCGCGCTTTGGATAGATCGACTGCGAGTTCTTTGGCAGCATTTTCAACCTTCAAGGCTTCTGTTATGCGACCTGGAATTTGCATGAGTTGTTCGGTGAGGTGTGTTTCGTCTTTTTCGGTAAGAACACCTCGTGCACGTCCTGCGATCACTGCTAAGCTGGCAAGGGAACATAATTGCGCGGTGAAAGCTTTTGTTGAGGCGACCCCAACTTCTGCACCGGCCAATGTTGGAAGAATTGCATCTGACTCACGGGCTATTGTAGAAGTAGGGACATTGACCACAGCTGCTGTCGTTAATCCATTTTCCTGACAATAGCGAAGTGCAGCAAGTGTATCGGCTGTTTCGCCTGATTGAGTCACAAAAATAGCAAGCGCATTTTTAGATAATGCGGGTTCACGGTATCTGAATTCAGAGGCGATATCTGTTTCTACTGGTAGTTTTGCGTATTTTTCAAACCAGTATTTAGCAACGCAACCGGCATAATAAGCTGTACCACATGCAATAATGTAGACACGATCAAAAGAGGTAAAATCCAATTCCTGCTCATTGGGTAATTGGGCTGTTTGATCGACTGCATTGACATAGGCACCAATTGTACGCGCTGTTGATTCAGGTTGCTCAAAAATTTCCTTGAGCATGTAGTGGCGATAGGGACCTTTATCGACAACATCGGCAACGCCAAGCACTGTATCAATCGTATAAGCAACTTGTTCGCCGTCATCGTTGAAAACATTGATGCTGTGACGGGTGAGAGCACACCATTCGCCCTCTTTCAGATAGATGACTTTATCGGTGAAGGGGGCGACGGCAAAAGCATCAGAGCCTAGATAGGTTTCTTCATTTCCAACACCAATAATAAGGGGAGATCCTTTTCTCGCCCCAAACATAAGATCTTCTTCGCCTTTGATGATGATCGCGACACCAAAAGCACCGCGAAGTTTTGCAATTGTCGTTTTGACGGCTTCAAAAGGCGGCTTTCCGGCATCCAATTCAATTTCGACGAGGTGGGCGATAGTTTCGGAGTCTGTTTGCGTTTTGAATTCACATCCCTTCGCTTCAGCTTCTTCACGAAGTTCACGAAAGTTTTCAATAATTCCGTTGTGAACAATTGCGACACGGCCAGCTGTGTGAGGGTGGGCGTTATTTTCGTTAGGAGCGCCATGGGTTGCCCAGCGTGTGTGTCCGATACCTGCATTTCCAGGTGTTTTCACAGACTCCATGGCAGCTTCTAGATTTTTTAGCTTTCCGGGTGCCCGCACGCGGAACATTTCGCCAGAATCCAATGTGGCAATACCTGCAGAATCGTATCCACGATACTCAAGTCTGCGCAACGCCTCCAATATCCGTGGAGCTGCCGGCTTAGTCCCCAATATTCCAATTATCCCACACATAATTTGAAGCCCTCTACTAAAATTTATCGTCTACCGTAATGCACGTTTCTCGCCACTGCTAGATGACCCAAAAAAACACATTAGAAAAGCTAATTATTTCGCAAATAATGATGCAATATATTTCAATGCTTTAGGTGAAGAGTTTTGTTCTCAAAGAGAAAAAGGCGCGGTGTTTGGGGGAAACACCACGCCTTTATAGACTCGGGGAGAATCTGGTGTCCGACGGCAAGGGGCTTGGGGGCTGTTGAGGTTTGCCGCCGGACTGATGTCGTCAGCGTGACTACCTTTGCTGCCGACAAACTCAGAATGGAGTCCAATTGCGGCAGGTAAAAGGCGGGACAATGGTCAAACAATGAGCAAGCAAGGTAAATTTATGATTCACCAAAAAAGAAAAAGGGCGCTCAAAAGAGTGCCCTTTATATTTCTCATTCAAATCACTTTGATATGCGATATGAGGAACTTATTTTTAGATTTCTTGGTTGTATGCACCAACTTCATCAAAAGCAGCCAAGCGAGGTTTGACTTCTTCACGGAAAAGAGCACGCATATCTTCGTCTGACACCATGCTTTCAACCACGACGACCAATTCTGGCTTGTTAGATGATGCGCGAACCAAAACCCATGAGCCATCTTCTAAAGTTACACGTGCACCATTTACTGTGTTCACTTCAACGATTTTACGTCCAAGAATTGATGCACCTTCTTTTCCAAGTGTTTCATAGGCTGCAACAACTTTATCGACGACACCGTATTTGATTTCATCGTCACAATGGGCTGCCATTGTCAAAGATGTGTATGCAATGCCGAGTTCGTCTTTTAGCTGTGCAATCGTTTTATCTGGGTTGCGGTCCAACATACGCAAGACTTCAGCAGCAGCCACAAGACCACAATCATATCCATATCCAAGTGGTGGACGGAAGAAGAAGTGCCCTGATTTTTCAAATCCAGCGAGAGCATCAAGGTCGGTTGTGCGACGCTTAATGTATGAGTGGCCAGTTTTGTAATAGTCTACTGTTGCACCATTTTCTTTCAAAACTGGATCAGTTTTGTAGAGACCGGTGGATTTTACATCGACCACGAATTTTGCATTTGGATAGTTTTTAGAAAGGTCACGCGAAAGCATTAGGCCGATTTTATCAGCGAAAATTTCTTCACCTGTATTGTCGACAACACCGCAACGGTCTCCATCACCATCAAAGCCGAGCGCAACATCAGCATCATGTTCTTTGAGCGCTTTAGCCATTGCTTCAAGCATGACTGAATCTTCAGGGTTGGCGTTATAGTTTGGGAAGGAGTGATCAAGTTCACAATCAAGTTCAATAACTTCAACACCCATATTGCGAAGGGCGTCTGGTGCGAATGCACCGGCTGTTCCATTACCACATGCTGCAATGACTTTGAGAGGGCGTTTGATTTCAATTTTGTCGGACACGGACTCGATGTATTTTTCGCGCATGCCTTCAACGCGGATAAGTTTACCACCATCACGCGGCTCGAACTTTCCATTGAGGACGACATCACGAAGTTGACCCATTTCATCAGGTCCAAAAGTGAGCGGTTTGTTGGCACCCATTTTGACACCAGTCCAACCATTTTCGTTGTGGGATGCGGTTACCATGGCGACACAAGGAATATCGAGTGCAAATTGAGAATAATAAGCTGTGGGGGATAGTGCGAGTCCGATGTCGTGGACTTCCATGCCGGCTTCAATGAGGCCAACAATAAGTGCTTGTTTGATTGCGATTGAGTAAGAGCGGTAGTCATGTCCAACGACGATTTTTGGTTCCACGCCCATTTGGTGCACGACAGTACCCAAACCAAGCCCTAGCGCCTGTACACCTAAATAGTTTAATTCAGGAGCTTTAGAATTACCGTCAATACCGAACCACCAACGCGCATCATATTCTCGAAAACCTGTAGGCTTCACGAGTGGTGTTGTTTCAAATTCAAGTGTATTTGCTGCGATATTTGCTTTTGGCATCATTGGCATAGGCTTTTTCCCCTTTAAAGGTCCCACTATAACTCGCTTATAGGCTAACCCATTCGCGTTTGGTTGGTCACAATTGCAATAGTCCTCTACCTCGCAACTGACAACGCAGCGTTAAGGTAAAAGCCAACTATTGATGTAATAACATGTAACACTCGCAATTACGGTGCCTAAATCAGGGTTGTACGCAAGAAATTACATTAATGTCACAAACAGCGGCTTTTGTAGGAATGTCGTCTGAATATTGTTCAATTTGATGCGAGCATTTCAAAACGAACTGATTTCACTTCTACATCAAAACCTTGATCGGCTGTAACGGGGCGAAGCGCAAAGAAGTCGTTTCCGATACCATCACCCGCGCCTGGAGGGCGGTATTCAAAGCTAAATTCAGAGAATTGCGGTTCAAGTGTGAACTTCTGCCACCCAGATGTTTCTGTCGCATTTGCAGCATAATTTGCTTCAAATGCCATTTTTTCATTTGGGCCGGATTCTTTGTAGTTGGCGGGCTGTCTTGCTATGATTGTGATTTTTAAAAATTGTTTAGCATAAGCTTTTTCAACATCAGCTTCGAGTCTGAGGTGGGGACCAAAGCTTGGCAGATCGTATAGTTCGCCTTGTTTGACGCCTATTTTAAGAAGGTAGGAATCACCCGTTTTGGATAATTCAAGTTTTCCCGCTTCACCCGTAATAAACCGGTTGAGATTACGGTTTTTGACGAGCAGATCTTTAGTGTCTAGGTTTGCAGCACTCATCGCACCTGTCGGTAATTTGTCGGACCAAGGTGATAAAGCAAGTAGAAGGAGAATTGTACCAACGAGCACACAAGATGAGAAAAAGAACTTGTCTGACATTTTTCCCTCTCTTAGATGCCTTGCTCAATATATGCTAGTTTTGCAGTTATCTATGTCATAACGGCTTAGTTAATGTGCACAAGTCACAATTAGCATATCTTTTTATAATTGGTTGGACTTGGAGGTTTGGTAAGCGAATGGTAACTCTCTCCTTTTACAATCTGTAATTTCTTTCAACGAACATTTGAAGTGGAAAATGAACGTCGTAAATTTGGATAGAGATGAGCTAGCTGCCGCAAACATCAATCCTGACACAGGGTTGGCGACGGATTATCTCAACCATTTTAATGAAGTCGCGATGTTGATTGATATGCTTGAATCCATGCCTGATATGAGTGAGGAAATATTGGATTGGGCTCCGCTTGCTTATCCTGAACACTTCACTCAGACAGGATTTCGCGCGAAAGATTTGGCGATTCGAGCGTATGAATTGTGTGATCCAGATATTCGCAAACGGTTTGATGATGCATGCCAAGCTGTTGAAATAAAAATTGGCGAAGTTCAAGTAATATTGCAAAGTGGGGTTGAAGCTTTGGGAGATCCGACTATTTGGTCTAAGCAATTATACAGTTTAATTGCCGCAATCGGTGGTGTGATTAATCCCAATGGGCTAGGCGATTACGCTGTTGGTCTTGAAGAAGAACAAAGTTCTGGTGATGATCAGTCAGCGATTGATGCCTTGTTCGATTAGAATTTATTGATTTGACCCTTAACTCTCTACCTTTTTGGAAATCTAAAACTTTGGAACAGCTTTCTCATGATGAATGGGAAAGTTTGTGCGATGGTTGTGGCAAATGCTGTCTTTTGAAACTGGAAGATGAAGACACTGGTGAAATTGCATATACCAAACTGCATTGTAAGCTTTTTGATGCGTCAACATGCCGGTGTAGCAATTATGAAAATAGAAAAGAAAAAGTGCCTGAGTGCGTAACCCTTACGCCAGCGAAAATACCAGACTTAAAATGGATGCCTGTTACGTGTGCGTATCGCCTTGTATCGGAAGGTAAAGACCTGCCAGAGTGGCATCATTTGGTATGCGGTGATCGCGGTGCTATTCACAAAGCAGGAAAATCTGTCCTTGGAAAAACAGTCTGTGAAGACACTGTATTTGAAGGCACCGAGTTTGACTGGATCGTGAACTGGGAAGATATGGAATTTTGATTGAGCTATTTTACCGACTTAAAAACGTTGGGAGATAGATTTTTGAGACTCAAAATTTTGCATTGATAATTCTTGGATTTTTCGTTGCATTGCATCTGCCAAGTTTAAAACAATCTCATCATCTCTTGTATCTTTTGAGGTCCACCTAGCCAATGTGTTGCGTTTGGGGCGTTCTGCCCAAGTAGACGCAAGCGGTGCACCACCGTTCAGATCGAGTAGATGAGCTTCACCCATTATGTCTAGATGGCTTGCTCGCGTTTCAACATAAGACTCTTGTGCATAATCCCAATCCCAAAATGGGAGTTTGCTTTTGATATGTCGAGATAGTCTTAAAGCCGGATTGGCTGTTTTCTTTGTACGGTATTTTACGCCTTCAGATTTAGAAACAACGCCATAAACCAATAGATAATCATATCCTTGATTTTGCGCTGCGAGCCTTGCCGATAGAATGGCAGAGCCTTGACCAGATCCAGTCTCCAGAGCACCGCCCGGCAAAAGGTTATTGTGAGGGATTGGTTCTATTCTTGAAATCAACGCGCCAAGATTCATTGAAAATTGGCTCCATATACGGCGATCTAATTCACCGGGTATGACTGCTCCGTTTTCATCCATTCTAAGAAAGACAACAGAGGCAGGTAACTTTAACAAAGGGTGGGTTCGCGCTGATGCTTTGGGCGTGAGCAAAAGACTTACACCGCCAGCTGCAATAACAGAGCGACGTGAATATGTAGCTAGTTCGGTTTTAGCTGTCATTAGAATGTCCAATTGCATCCAATATCACAAAAAGCAGTCATTTTTGTAAGAATCACCACAATCGCGTTAACGTAAGGTACACAAAATCAAGATGATGTAGGCTGGAACAAAACAAGACTCGCTATTTTGCAGTCCACGCACCAGTTATGGGAAGATATTCATGTCTAAGGCCGTTCGCATTCTAGGAGTTGACCCCGGGCTGAGAAATACTGGATGGGGCATCATCGATATGGTTGGACCTAAACTTTTGTGGGTCTCACATGGCGTGATAAAACCCAAGACGAGTTTGCCCATGTCTGAGCGCCTTGCATTTATAGTAAACGGCTTAAACGAAGTGATCGAAACACATAAACCAGATGAGGCCGGTATTGAGGAAACATTTGTCAATGTGAATCCCAAATCAACTTTATTGTTGGGGCAGGCGAGAGGGGCAGCAATGGCTGGTTTGTCATTGGCAGGATTGTCTGTGGCGGAATTTGCGGCAACGAAGGTCAAGCAATGCGTTGTGGGAACGGGAGCTGCTGATAAAGATCAGGTCACTTTCATGATAAAACGTTTACTGCCCAAAGCTGAAGCGATGACGGCTGATGCCGCTGATGCGCTTGCAATTGCGATTACGACTGCTAACCATCGCGACATTAAAAGTTATAGGAAAACAGCATGATCGCACGCCTAAAAGGAATTGTCGCGGCCACGGGTGATGGTCAGGCGCTTATCGATGTAAATGGCGTTGGGTATGTGCTTTTTTGCGGTGGTCGCACATTAGCTAGATTGACCATTGGGCGGGAGAACACAGTTTTTGTTGAAACCCAAATGTCAGAAAATGCCATAAAACTTTATGGATTTGAGACGGCAGAAGATAGAGCTTGGTTCTCACGGTTGCAGGATGCGCCAGGCGTCGGCGCAAAAGCAGCGCTGAACATTCTGGATGCCCTGACACCAGCGCAATTGATGGATGCAATTGTATTGGGAGATGCCGCATCTGTTCAGCGTGCACATGGCGTCGGGAAGAAATTGGCAGAGCGCGTTGTGTCTGAATTTAAAGACAAGCCGCCGCCAGCAGGTTTATTCTCTGTTAGCTTTGCACCATCTGAAGGGGTAGAAGGATTAGCATCGACGTCTACTGCTTCAACAGGAAGCCGTGCTGCAGCTGCATCCGCACTGACGAACCTTGGTTATCAAAACGTCGATGCACAGCGTGCAGTGGCCGTTGCAGCAAAAGAACTTGGTGAAGATGCAAGCGAAGGAGCTTTGATTAAAGCTGCTTTGAAAGCACTGGCTCCAAGCTAATTGTTATTCTGCAGGGGGAAGTTCGTCTGGGTATTTGGGGAAGGTTAAATGCCATCCTCTGACCATAGCAAACATACGTAGAGCCATTGCGAGCACGGTTGCTGTAACGGTTTTAACTTCATTACTCATCCAATCTGCGGGGACGAGTACATAAATGCCGCCGCCCAAAAGTGCCGCGCTAATATAGATTTCTTTATTGAATAGAATCGGTTTGTCACCGCAGATAACATCGCGGATGATACCGCCAAAACTTGCACTCATTGCGCCAAATAGGATGGCAACAAAAGGGTGAGCACCGGCCTCTTGGGCTTTGGCTGCTCCTAGAACTGCAAATAAAGCCAATCCAACAGCATCAGCGTATAATAACCATTTTAGGCGCTGACCAATGATCCAACTATTGAGGAAACACACGACCACTGCGCTGATGATACAAATAGCAATATTGGTGGGATCATTGACCCAGCTTACTGGTGTGGCACCTAACAAAACATCGCGTAATGTCCCGCCGCCGACACCTGTGACGGAAGCCAAGAAAGCAACTCCCACCACATCCATTTGCTTACGCAATCCAAGAAGGGCACCAGAAACAGCGAACACAATAATGCCCATGTAAGCTATTATTTGTAGGATGTTTTCCAACCTGAACCTCATAAGCAGGGATTTTAAAACACATTATTGGGATAGATGTTTGATGGCTTAATTGCTCAACGTCAACTCGCATATTGGGTGAGTAGCTCTTGTATCGATCAAAGGGGCTAAGTAGTGTGTGGTTCGGGCGATACGCAATAATAAAAATATAATAATGTTAATTTCGATCTGCAAAAGCCTGCGTAAATGGGTTTTGCATTGGGGAGAAGTATTGTGAATTTGAAAAATCGCCTTCTGGCGTTGGGCTTAACACTTAGCGCTGCGGGGTGTGCTATAAACCCTCAGATAGAAGCCGCTGGAATATATCCTCAGCCGCAGGCAAAAACGTGCCCATCTGACGTAGGATTTGCGTCACGATTTGCTGTCGGAAGTGATCTACTCATATCTAATTTTGACATAAAGCCAGATTTGGATGACGTCCATTCAATCGCTGCGGTGGGAAGTGTCTTACGTTCAAATCCATATCGTGACGTAGATTATGTCGCGGTTGTTGGCACTTATGGGAACCAAGATGGCGAATATGTTGATGTGCCAGACTTGTTTTCCACCGCTTTTGAGAACAATTGGGTGGATGCACATAATAAGCGTTCAGAAGCGTTGAATATTGTATCTAAAAAAATTGAGAAAACACTCGATGCAGGCGGACGTATTTGGATACAGGAAGCCGGACAATCACATTTCACATATGATCTAATTTCACCAATATTTGAGGCGAGTAAGAAAGATCTAAAATCCAAATTTGTGGTGGTTCAACATTCGATGTGGAATGAACATATGTCGGATCTGTCTCACTTATTGTGGTTGAACACCAATACATCATATGTGCGTGTGCAAGATGGGAATATGGCTGGAAATGGTTCGCCAGGATATGCATCACAGGATGGACGAGCATGGCCGCAGCTGCTTGAACATTCAGAGCTGGGCCCGCTTTGGACATTGGCAAAGCAGATTGCAGATAAGTATAATCCTAAAGCTATATATGTGAACCATTTCATCCGTGACGGAGGTTTTGATTTCTCTGATACCACCGAGCTGGCCTATATTTTAGGTTTCGACGGAATGTATGACCAAAACGACTTTTTCCAGTGTTTTGCTGGAATTTCTAAAAACTAGAACAAAAAAACGCCAGCTTCTATCAGGAGCTGGCGTTTTAAAATGTGCTATAATTAAAGCTTAAAAACGAAGAACTTTCGCGTAACGCACTTGAGTTAGCGCTTCGATTTTTGCCATTGCTTCAGCTGGTACATCTTGATCAATACCAACCATTGCAATTGCGTCACCGCCTTGTTCTTCACGACCAAGGTTAAATGTGGCAATATTGACACCAGCTTCACCAAGGATTGAACCAAGGCTACCGATAAATCCAGCTTCGTCATTATTGTTGATGAAGAGAATGAATGGACGGAATTTTGCTTCCAGAGCCATGTCTTTGACGGCAACAATACGAGATTGTCCGTTGACGATTGTTCCAGCGATTGTACGCCATTTACCACCAACGCGTACTTTAATGCGGATTAGGCTATCATAAGTGTCGCTGTCTTCTTGTGTGCTTTCTTTTAAATCAATGCCGCGCTCTTTAAGAACTGTAGGTGCAGACACCATGTTCACATCTTTCATCGATGCGCGCATGATTCCAGCCAGAGCCGCAGATGTAAGTGGCTTGCGGTTTAGTTCACAAACTTCACCTTCATAATCGATTTCAACTGCATCAAAGCCTTCAGTTGATATTTGACCAGCAAACTCACCAAGCTTCTCAGCAAGTTCAGCAAAAGGCTTTAAACGCGGTGCTTCTTCAGCTGTGATTGATGGCATGTTCAGGGCGTTAGACACGGCACCTGTTAGCAAATAGTCCGCCATTTGTTCTGCAACTTGGAAAGCAACATTGTCTTGAGCTTCTACGGTTGATGCACCAAGGTGAGGCGTTGCGATAAAGCCGCGTGTTCCAAACAAAGCGTGTTCTTTGGCTGGCTCTGTTTCAAATACATCAAGCGCTGCTGCTGTGATGTGACCATTGTCGAGAAGGTCTTTCAAAGCTTCTTCATCGACCAAACCACCCCGGGCACAGTTGACAATGATGACGCCTTTTTTTGTTTTACCCAAGTTTTCTCGAGATAGAATATTACGTGTTTGGTCAGTTAGAGGCGTGTGCAATGTGATTGCGTCAGCGCGTGCAAGCAACTCGTCTAATTCAACTTTTTCAACACCAAGTTCAACAGCGCGTTCTTCTGTTAGGTAAGGGTCAAAAGCGACGACTTTCATTTTGATACCAAGCGCGCGCTCAGCAACCAAAGATCCAATATTCCCGGCACCAATTAGACCAAGTGTTTTTGCGAACAATTCTGTTCCAACATAGTCTTTTTTCGGCCATTCGCCGTTTTGTGTGCGGGCAGAAGCTGCTGGTATCTGGCGGGCAGCAGCAAAGAGCATAGCAATAGCGTGCTCAGCTGTCGTAACTGCGTTTCCAAATGGTGTGTTCATCACAGCCACACCTTTGGCAGTGGCGGCTGGAATGTCGATATTATCAACACCGATACCCGCACGACCAACCACTTTTAGCTTGTCAGCTTTAGCAAAAACAGCGGCATTAGGTTTACATGCTGAACGTACAGCTAGACCGTCATAATCGCCGATAATGTCAGCTAGCTCGTCTTGTGAAAGACCCACTTTAACATCGACTTCGATGCCGCGAGCTTTGAAAATGTCGATAGCTCCAGGAGCTAGGCTGTCACCGATAAGAACTTTAATTGTCATCGTTTTATCCTTTTACGCATAAGCGCTGAAATTGTGCACATGAAAGGGGGAATTAGATATGTCCACCAGTGCCGTCACCAATGGAATTCCACGTGCGATTTCTGTTGATTTTCATTTTATTGTCGACTTCGTCAGCAAGCTCTTTGTTTAAGGTTCCCATGAGGCGATGAAGCAGGATTGTGACATCTGCTGCTTCTTTACCGGCTTCTTCGGTATCGCCATTTTCAAGGGCTTCGATTAGCTCGTCCATTTCTTCCGCCGCACGTTTTACAAGTGCGACGGGGTTTTGGACTTTACCAAACGTTTCATCACCCCAAACCAGAATAGATTTGCTGGTTTCGGTCATGATTTATAGCTCTGCAACTGTCGCGGCGAATGCCCAATCAAGCCAAGGTCCAAGCTTTTCAAGGTCGGATGTATCAACTGTTGCTCCACACCAGATACGCAGTCCTGGAGGTGCATCACGATATCCCGCAATGTCGTATGCCACATTCTCTTTATCGAGAAGGCCAGTCATTTTTTTCACAAAAGCTTGCTGTCCATCAGTGTCAAGGCCAGCCACACGTGCATCAGTGATTTTAAGCGTCACAGATGTATTTGAACGTGTCGCTTGGTCTTCACAAAGGAAAGCGGCCCAATCAGAAGTTTCCACGAATTTAGCAACAGCAGCGAGGTTTGCATCTGCGCGTGCCATTGTTGCTTTTGCGCCGCCAATGCTTTCAACCCAATTGAGGGCGTCAAGGCAATCTTCCACAGCTAGCATAGAAGGTGTGTTGATCGTTGCACCTTCAAAAATGCCTTCGTTCAACTTGCCTTTTTTGGTCATGCGGAACAATTTTGGAAGCGGGCGGTCTGGTGTAAATGTCTCTAGGCGCTCAACAGCTTTAGGTGACAGTATCAACATACCGTGTGCACCTTCACCGCCGAGGACTTTTTGCCAAGAATAAGTTACAACATCAAGTTTTTCCCATTGTAGGTCTTGGGCAAAAACAGCAGATGTCGCGTCACAGAAAACCAAGCCTTCTTGATCGGCAGGGATCCAGTCAGCATTTGCAACGCGTACGCCGGATGTTGTACCATTCCAAGTGAAGATGACGTCAGCTTCTTTGCGAATTTTGCTGAGGTCAGGTAATTGACCATAGTCCGCTGTGTGAACTTCTGCATCGACTTTGAGTTGTTTGGTCACATCAGTGACCCAGTCATTCCCAAAGCTTTCCCATGCAAAAACATCAACTGGGCGAGGGCCAAGCATTGACCACATTGCAGCCTCGATCGCGCCTGTGTCTGAACCAGCCATAATACCAATACGGTAACCAGCTGGCAGGCCAAGAAGCTCGGCTGACTTATCAATCAATAATTTAAGTTTGGATTTTCCAATTTTGGCGCGGTGTGATCGGCCATTGGGAGCATCTTCAAGAGCTGCTGGCGTCCAACCTGGACGTTTGGCACATGGGCCTGAAGAAAACTCGGCACGCGCAGGGCGCACGTCTGGTGTCGTGAGTGTCGTCATCTGAATTGTACTCCTATCCTTACAGATAGGCTGAGCGCCGTTGGGGACGCTTGGCCCGCAGTCTGTGTCTCGCAAATTTGAAGGGACGTCAAGCCATTAAAATATTGTACATTTGTTCTATAAATTTACCTCGAGTTAAACAAATAAGCTGAAGTATTAACCATATCAAAACAATATAGAAAACTCGAATGCGAGATGAATTATGCTCTTGCTATGACAGCTATATTAAGAAGCAGGACGATTATAATGACTAGCAATATTGAGCTAGAAAATAGGCTGACATTTATTGGAATGGACGCTAATTATCGAAATTATCTAAAACAAGCATCTCCTATTATATTAGAAGCTCTGCCATCGATATTGGATGATTTATACAAGCATTTCGATAAGCATTCGTCGGCTTCAGGCTTTTTTCCTAATAGTGCTGTTAAAAAGCATGCGCGAGACAAGCAGCTTGACCATTGGACGCTCATCCTAACCACTTCTTTCGGCGAAGCGTATATCAATTCAGTTCAAAAAATTGGTGCCGTTCATGCGCAATTAGATCTGCCGCTGGATCTTTATATTGGCAGTTATTCATTCATAATCGAGCGATTAAATAACAAATTGGCGGAGGTCTTTTTTGCTCAACGTAGAAAGGGCTTACAGTTGTTTCAGCAATGCTCAGCCGCTGTTTCCAAAACCGCACTATTGGACATGGAGTTGACTGTTTCAACAATTGAGAATTTGCGTCATCAAAGCCGTGATGGAGCGCGTTTTAAAATTGTCGAAGATTTTGAAAGTAAGATTCTCGTTTTTGTAGATAAAATTGCCAATTCCGTGGGGAATTTAGAATTAACTGCGCGGACTATGGGGGAGGTTGCTGATTCAACTTCTCAACAATCAATATCCATGTCAGCGGCGGCAGAACAAACATCCTCAAATGTGTCTGTGGTGGCCAAATCAGCTGAAGAAATGGGAGGGGCAGTTCAGGAAATTGCTCAGCAAGTGAACCATGCATCTCGCATCGCAGCTGAAGCAGTGACAACTGCTCAAGAAACAGGGAATACGATTAATTCACTGTCGGTTGCCGCGTCCAAAGTGGGAGATATTATTTCTCTTATCTCTGATATAGCGGAGCAAACCAACCTACTTGCATTAAATGCGACAATTGAAAGCGCGCGTGCAGGTGAGGCCGGAAAAGGTTTTGCTGTGGTTGCCTCAGAGGTCAAGCAGCTTGCAAGCCAAACTGCAAAAGCGACCAGTGATATTCGTTCTCAAATTGAAGAAATGTTGACTATAACCAGCCGGTCTGTGGAAGCTATTGATGTGATTCAGTCAAAAATTGATAATATCAATTCAACGAGTATTTCAATAAACGCTGCTGTCGAAGAGCAGGCTTCCTCTACGCAAGAAATCGCCAGGAACACGCGTGAAGCTGCTCGTGGTACACAGGAAGTTTCTGAACACATCATCAACGTTAAACAAGGGGCTGTTGATACAGGAACTGAGTCTTCCAAGGTTATTCAGTCCTCCGCTGAATTGGGTGATCAGGCGAGTGTGCTTCGCGAGGAAGTGCGCGCATTCCTTCAATTGTTGAAAGCTGCCTAGTTAAAAGTTGCAACCTCGCAATGGATAGCTGTTTATAAATTAAAATGGCCATCTATTACGAGGACAGCACTTCCAATGAGTTTTACGCGGTCTCCCTCCAAGCGTGTCGCAATATCAGCGCCGCGCCCAGGGAAAGCCTGAAAACAATTTAAGCTTTGCTTATCCAAGATTTTGGAGAAAAGTGGAGCAATCATGCAATGCGCCGACCCTGTTGCAGGGTCTTCAGGGATGCCTGAACCGGGACAGAAAACGCGAGAAACGACATCATGTGTCGCACCGTCAATTGCGGTGCATATTAGATTACCAGTATCACCCTCATGTCCTAGCGAAAGTTTGGATATAGCTTTTGTGTCGGGTTTGAGGTTGCGGACTGTTTCAGCATCACTGAAAATAGCAAGCATAAACGGTCCAGACCATAATTCTGACGGTGTGTCTCGTAATGCTGACGTAAAGTCTGCAAGCAGGAATGACCCTGACCAAACGCCATCTTCAGGGATGTCTTTGGGGTTAGGAAGATTAATTTTTTCACTCTTATACGCAGGGAAATCCATTTCCAGACGCCCATCTTCTAGACGTGAAACAAAGAGGTTTCCTGAATGGGTTGTTTGAAATGTGATTTGTTGGCTGTGGACCTGATCTGTTTCAAACAATACATAAGCGCTGGCTAATGTGGCATGTCCACATAACGGAACTTCAACGCTAGGCGTAAACCAGCGGATATCCCAAACATCATTGCCTTTTGATACGATGAAAGCTGTTTCGGCGACGTTATTTTCTGCTGCAATAGCTTGCATTTTCTCTGTGGGCAGAAATGAATCCAGTGGAATAATTGCAGCAGGGTTACCCTTCAAAGGTTCGTTTGTGAAAGCGTCAATTTGGAAAAAGCGATACTGAGCCATGATACTTGCAATCTTAGTTGGGATAATATGCTTAATTATATAATCACGATTGGAAAACTTGATTAATAGATAGATTACGCAGGCAAATTGTGGAAGTTGTATTTCTCAAAATTTCAAACGACGAGGCTGTCATATGTCATCTGCCGGATTAACAGGTTTTTTCCTTCTAGCTGCTGCGTTTGCAGGAGGGGTCCTTGTTTCAGCGCAGGGGATGGTGAATGGAAAGCTCAATCAGGTCTTGGGCAGTCCAATTCAGGCGGCGTTTATATCTTTCTCGGGTGGTTGGCTTATCCTTGGGGTAATGATGTTCTTATCAGGGCATGGTGCACCATCTATGACGCGGCTTTCAACAGCACCTTGGTGGGCATTATTAGGCGGGGTCGCAGGGTCGTATATGGTTGCATCCACAGCTTTTGGTGTTCCACGTGTTGGAGTAACTGTCTGGTTTGCAGTTCTACTTGCTGGTCAATTGATAGCTGCTTTGATTTTTGATCATTTCGGTGCATTTGGACAAGACGTGCGGCCAGTGACGTTAGAAAAAATAGCTGGTGTAGTCGCGCTATTTGGCGGAGCTTGGCTCATTCTTAAGCCTTGAATTTTCCTAAAATTTTGTCTGCAAGGTCGGGGTGCTTTACTGGCCAACTATGATCAAGTGGCCCGTGTCCACGGCCATATCCGGGAGCCAATTTTATTGCTTGGGAAACATAAGCTTGTGCGCGCCGGAAGGCTGGTTCTAGCGTTAGGCCTTGGGCAAGTCCTGTTGCGGTCGCAGATGCAAGTGTACATCCCGTACCATGTGTGGAATTGCCTTCAATGCGGGCATGTTCGCAAAATATTTCCCCTTCAGGCGTTGCGATTAAATCAATGATCACATCTCCCTCAATGTGGCCACCTTTCACAATTGCGGCCTTGGCACCGGCTTCCAATATGCGTTCGGCGGCACGGCGTTGACCGTTAAGGTCGAACACTTCTTTGCCTGTTAAAAGGCCGGCTTCTGGAGCATTGGGCGTAACAATGGCATTGGGCAGCATTAGAACTTTTACAGCATCAACCGCTTCGGAAGGAAGTAGTCTGTCACCTGATGTCGCCACCATGACAGGGTCTACGATACGGGGAATATCTTTGGCTTGATCTGCAAAAGCCTGAGCGAGTGCTTCAATTAGTTTTTTATCGCCCAACATACCTGTTTTTATGGTATCTGCACCAATATCTGAAAGGACAGCACGCATCTGCTCTGTAACAGCTTGCACAGGGGCAGGAACAATGCCGCTAACGCCCAATGTGTTTTGAATTGTGAGTGCTGTAATGGCTGTTGCAGCATAGCCTCCAAGCATGGTGATGGTTTTGATATCGGCTTGTATACCGGCACCACCACTAGAATCAGATCCGGCAATGACAAGGACGCGACCTAAGTTTTGGGACGTATCACTCACTTGCATACCTCAACATTTTCAAATGATTTTGTTTCCCATGAACATGCATAAGTGGAGTCTGTAAAACACATCCATTCACCGTTAAATTCTTGGCAATCACACTTGTCAGCATGTGTAACAGTTAGTTCTGGATTGCGAGAATTAGGTGAGGACGTGAAGTTTTTACAGAGTTTTTCTACCTGACGTTCGAAATTAGATTGCGCCATAGAACACGCAGCTTCTAGGTCCGTGAATATCTGTTTTTCTAAATCATAAACGGACGTATCTGATGTCGCGCGTATCATTTGACCAGCGGGCATTGGGATGGGTATCCATTTGTCGCGTTGTTCGTATGAGCAGAATGGCAATATTTCCTCACGAATTTTCTTTGCAAATGTACCTTGAGGATAGATTTTTAAGTAATCCAGATAGTCAGCTTTTAATGTACTTTGACCAGCCTTTTCAAATAAATCACTTTCAGCCTGACTTGGTGTTGCAGATTTACGTGAATATTCTGAGCTAGTGCCATTATCATAATCAACCGACACGCCTAATATTGAGTCTAACTTTGTTAGCACAAATATGCCCACACCGACGACCAGTGCAATGAGCGCCAATATTGGCAACATTTTTAACCAGACTGATTTGCGCTTTACAGGGCGTTCCAATCCTTCAACGGGTTCACCAGAAAGCGTCGCTTTGGCCGCTGCTAGGAAATGCTCCCAGTGTTGATCATTTGTATCTCCATCCCAATCAATGAGGTTTGCCATCTGAATGAGACCAAAACCCAATGGTGGATCAACTTCATCAATACGGACGGGGAGTAGTTTGCCGCGTGCTTTACCAACGCCGGCTTCTTCTTTGACCCAAGGTGCAGATATTGAAAGCTCAGACCAGACAGCAATGACCATTTTTGCTTCTGTCAGTTCTTTTTGAATGGTTTGGTCCCATTGGCTACCCGGCGCTATGCCATGGTCCCACCAGACTGAAAATCCAGCTTCGCGAAGTCCTTCAACAATGCGGACGACCCGTCCTGCATCTTCTTTTTTATATGAAATGAAAATATCTGCCATGAGAGACCCCGCATTATCTACATGCTATCAATTTCGACCATGCCAATAACCCATCTTGGAATAAAGGCACATAAGCTGTGTTTTTTGATATTCGTTTCTAAACCCACGCATTTTTGCTAATGAGTTTGGATTATAGGTCATCGTCCATTGCTGAATTTGCTAGATATGCATGGACCTTGAGGGCTTGTTTTGTAATTTGCACATCATGTACACGGATAATATCTGCCCCATGCTCGGCGGCATTGAGTGCCACAGCAATCGAACCACCAAGGCGTTGATCAGCATTTTGAGCTTGAGGGTCTATTTCAGCAATAAATCGTTTGCGGGATGCACCAAATAAAATTGGTAGGCCTGTCGCTTCGCTCAGTGAGTCCAAATTTCTCATTAATTCAGTATTATGTTTGAGTGTTTTGCCAAATCCAATTCCCGGATCAACCCATATATTGCTAGCTTTGACGCCTGCTTTTATGGCTTTGTTTTTACGCTCAACAAGGAAGGCTGCAACTTCGCTGACGACATCTTCATATCGAGGCGCTACCTGCATTGATCGTGGTTCACCCTGCATATGCATGAGGCATAATTTGCAATTGAGTTGGGCTGCTATTTCAAGACTGTCTTCAGCGAAGCGGCCCGCACTGACATCATTCCACATATCAGCACCTGCTTGTATGGCGGCAATAGCTACATCAGGCTTCATAGTATCTATAGAAATGAGGGCGTCAGTATTAGCACGCAGACCAGTTATAACAGGTAAAGTGCGAGCTATTTCATCAATGGCGGAAACGGGCATAGCACCCGGACGCGTACTTTCACCTCCTATATCAAGCCAGTCTGCACCTTGTGAAACAAGATTTAAGCCATGCTCGATGGCGATATCAGCTGCGGAATATTGGCCTCCATCCGAGAATGAATCGGGCGTGACATTGATTATTCCCATGACGGAGGGGGATTTAGGCATATCTATCCAAATGCTGTGTGAGGCGTTGTCTTTGGCAATCCAAGGCAGTTGACGAAATCTTACACAAACGATTTTGGGAATGCTAGAGAGAGGGGTTCAAGCAGTGTGTTTCCTCGCCAACTTTATTATTTCAACTTGGCCGAGTTTAACTGCGACCTAGATCAAGCAATGAATCAATGACTGTTTGATTGCCCTTTGAGAATTCAAGCGTGCATGGAAAAGACGTATTGTTTAAAATAGCATTGTTGAACGCGCTAACCTGAAGAACATACTGACGATCCGAAGGAAAGTGCTGGACGGTTTCAGTGCCGTCTGCATGTATGGTTTCGACATAGGTTGCACGCACTTGGGTCGCGTTAAATGGCGTGTTCACGCGGATAAAACCTTGAGTGCCGTGAAATACCATTTCTTGTCTAAGGTTCATTCTCATCGAGACATAAAAATCAAAGCTGACATTATTGGAAAATTCCAATTGCCCACGTGATATCGTATCAATACCATTTTCCCAGACTGATTGGCATGATTTGACAGCCGGATCTTCACCAAGAGCATAACGGGCTGTGACGACTGGATAGACACCAATATCATACAATGCTCCGCCGCCAACGTCTGACTTATTGCGTATGTTGGTCGCATCATCATTGAAAAAAGTGAATACACCTTGGACGTGTTTTAGTTGGCCGATCGCATTGGAAGATAAGAGGTTGCGTACATATTCCCATTGCGGGTGATGTGTAACCATGAAACCTTCAGCAATTAGCTTTCCGGTTTCTTTTTGCGTCTGAATTAACTGATCAATGTCTTTTGCATTCAGCGCGATTGGTTTTTCACATAATACATGTTTGCCAGCACGAGCAGCTTTTTGAGACCATTCCACATGCATATGATTGGGAAGGGGAATATAGATAGCATCAATATCTGGTGAAGCTAAAAGGGCATCATAACTATCAAATATTTCAATTTCTGGAGCGAGTGCAGCGAATGGCGCAGCTTTTTGAGGCGAGCTGGTCGCAATGGCTTTCAGGCATCCATTTTCAGCTTCATGAATCGCGGGAGCCATTGTCTTTTTAGCAAAATTTGATGCGCCTAAAATGCCCCAGCGGATATATTTTGACATATGAGTTTCTCCCAGATTTGAATATAAATGCCCAGACATTTGGGTCTGGGCATTTATGTAATATTTAGATTGTAAGATTGGCGAGTTTAAGCGCCTTCAGGCTCAGTGCCGCCAAGTTCGCCTTTGGGCTTTTTCTTTGGCTTCACTACTGGCACAGCCGAAGTTGGACCTGCATCAAAATCATCAGGACGTTCAGGCGGGTTACCTTTAATCAGCTCGTTGATTTCTTTTCCTGAAAGCGTTTCATATTCAAGAAGACCTTCAGACAAAGCGATCCAGTCATCATTTTTTTCCGTCAAAATACGACGTGCTGTTTCGTTTGCCTCGTCGATTAGACGACGCACTTCTTCTTCGATAATCTTTGCTGTGCCGCTAGATATAGAACTGGAATTACCGATTTGTTGGCCAAGGAATGTATTGCCACCATTGTCATCGGAATAATCAATCGTTCCAATTTTATCAGAGAAACCCCAGCGTGTTATCATAGCACGCGCCAAACGTGTGGCTTGTTGGATATCTGAAGATGCACCGGATGTGATTTTCTCTTTTCCAAATTTCAGCTCTTCTGCGACGCGTCCACCCATAGCAATAGCGAGGAAAGACGTCATTTGAGTGAAGTTCTCTGACAGTTTGTCTTCTTCTGGAAGGCGCATCACCATCCCCAGCGCACGTCCGCGAGGAATGATCGTCGCTTTATGAACAGGGTCCGCTTCGGGCACATTCATCGCCACAATAGCGTGGCCGGCTTCATGGAATGCAGTCAGAATTTTCTCTTTTTCAGACATAACCATGGATTTGCGTTCAGGGCCCATCATGACCTTGTCTTTAGCGTCTTCAAACTCACGCATAGCAACAACGCGTTTTCCGCGACGTGCAGCGAGCAGGGCTGCTTCATTCACAAGGTTGGCTAGATCTGCACCAGAGAAGCCAGGTGTTCCACGCGCTATTGTCTTGACTTCGACATCTTTGCCCATAGGCACATTGCGCATGTGAACTTTTAAGATTTTCTCACGCCCAACAATGTCTGGGTTTCCAACAACAACTTGACGGTCAAAACGACCCGGACGAAGCAGAGCAGGGTCTAGTACGTCTGGTCTGTTGGTTGCAGCAATCAGGATGATACCTTCATTGGCTTCAAATCCATCCATTTCCACAAGCAATTGGTTGAGTGTTTGTTCGCGCTCATCGTTTCCGCCGCCCATTCCGGCACCACGAGAACGACCCACCGCATCAATCTCATCGATAAAGATGATACAAGGCGCGTTTTTCTTGGCTTGTTCAAACATGTCACGAACACGAGACGCACCGACACCCACAAACATTTCAACGAAATCAGAACCTGATATCGTGAAGAAGGGCACATTGGCTTCACCAGCAACAGCGCGGGCAATCAAAGTCTTACCTGTTCCCGGAGGACCAACAAGCAAGGCACCTTTGGGGATCTTACCACCAAGGCGTTGGAATTTTCCTGGCTCTTGCAGAAATTCGACGATTTCTTGAAGTTCTTCTTTGGCTTCATCAACGCCGGCCACATCATCAAATGTAACACGACCCTGCCGTTCAGTTAGCAAGCGAGCTTTGGATTTACCAAATGACATCGCGCCGCGACCGCCACCACCGCCGCCTTGCATTTGACGCCATAGGAAAAACCAAATCCCAATAATAATCAGGATTGGAAGGAAGTTTCCAAGGTAGCTGAGTATTCCGCCGCCGCGATTCACAGGCTCGGATGATACATCTACACCATAATCCTGTGCGAGTTTCTCGCCGAGATTAAATTCGATTGGAGGCATGTGCGTGACATAGGGCGTTTCAGACGTTTCCTGACCGGAGATCTGATTGCTTTTGAAAATAGCCGTTTTGATTTCACCATTCTCTGCTTTCCGAAGGAATTCAGAATAGGAGATATTACCAGCATTCTGGTGAGTGGTATTGCCTTGCACCAAAGTGACGAAAGCGAAGAGTAAAAGCAGAACGACGCCTAGAAGCGCCAGATTGCGCATGTTCATGCGGCAAACCTTTCAACGGTCGGATTAAACAATAGTACTAGTCAACATAGGTAAGCTTGACGTGAAAAACGAGATGCAATCTTCAAACCGCTTTACAATTATTGCTAACTATAATGAATAATACAATCAAAACAAAGTATTACATATGATATTGCATTTTCGTATAAGTGCAATTTCTGTCATTTGTTTGTTTTTCGTACAATTCATTCGTGTTTTTACCTAAAAAATGCATAAAAAGCGACCCGATTTTCGTGGGATAACGCATTAAATTAAAGAAAAATCTCATCACTCAAATGGTTGTTTCTGACAGAATGCAGACTTTGGAGTGTGTAGGCCTCTGCAGGTAGGCATTCTTTGTCCGTATCTTGTGTGTTTAATGGGATGAGAACCGGCATTGAGCGTCGGGCGCGCTTGTTCTCGCTTAAAAGGTGAGCAGCATATCCTAGTGCTTTGGCTTCATCCCAAGATAGCACTAAGCTATCGGGCATTTGGGGGGATAAGCGGATATCAAATCTGCCCATATAACAAATTTTTTGACTGGATTTTATGACGGACCGCGTTGTTTGTGGAGAATTTTTTGTAGTCGCTCGTTTGGTCGGCATAGCATAGATTTGAAGAGTATCTTCTGTTTTAATCAGCCAACATTTGCCGAGGCAGTGTGTGATTTTACCTGATTTTGTATTCACGTTTAAAGCGTTTAGAAGAGAAATTACCCGTGATAAACCGACATTTTGTTTGGAACCCGACACGCAGATCAATATACGTTCTAAGGCTTTGTTTTGTATATCTAATGGATGTTTGAACAAATCTGACAAGCGTAATTCTACGCTTCCATCAGCGCGCCAAACAACATGGTTTTTTAAAAAATATGTTAGATCAGTGACGAGTTTCTGTCGCTTGAGTGTGAGTTTTTTCAGTTTCTCTATCGACTTTTGTTTAACTTGCTGTGGCATTGCTTCAAGTTTTTTTCGAATACGAACACGTTCGTATTTGTCGTCTTGATTAGAAGGGTCGCACACCCAGGATATATCTGTTTCGATGAGGATCGCGCTTAGGTCTTGGCGTGTTAAATTATTTGCTGGGCGTAGCAATTTTAAATCTCGGCCCTCTGGCCAGATTGGACTGCAAGATTGACTCGGCATAGCGGCGAGCCCGTATTCGCTGGAATTGGAACTCTCGCGAATCAGAAGTGTTTCCAAGCGGTCATCAAGTGTGTGTCCTAACATTAGAAATTGGATGTTTTGCCTTTTTGCCCATTCGCAAAAAAGTAAATGCCGTGCCATGCGGGCGTTTTCTTGAGTGGCGCGCTGGTCTTGCGGGCATCGCCAATTCATCGTCGTATGAGGAATATTCAATGTTTCACAGATACTTTGAACATAGACAGCTTCTTGCGCTGCTTCTGGGCGCATTCCGTGATCAATGGTGAGAGCTTGAAGATGCCAATTGTTTAGCTTCGCCCATTCAGCAGATAGACACAACAAGCCAAGCGAATCTGAACCACCGGATACAGCGATACCGATTCTTTTGTTTATTGTCTCAGAAGACGTCAGTTGATCTAACTGAGAAAAGACCTGATGACGGGAAAAGTCGACGCGCGATTGATGAGATGTTGTTGAATTTGAGTCGAGCGGTCCGTGACTATCTTCAGTCGGCGGGAGCTTGTGCTGCAAATTCGGTTTCGTAAGTTTCAAGAAGACGCCGCCATATATCCAGAGTATCCTCAATGTTACCAGCTGTGACGCCGCCATCCAAGTTTACATCCATTTGTAAACGAACGACATTGGAGGTGAGCGAGGCACGAACATAGCGCCAGCGAGCGTTAAATGCATTGACCTTTTCCATTGTCATAGCAGGCGGAATAGGGGTGTCTGCTAGAAATTGGATGGAATTACAAAACTCACCATTTTCACATTCATAAAAGTGGATTGTGTAGTCAGATGAGGAAATCCGCCCGCTTATGATCGGGTCACCCGCTGGGCCTGTGGCCATATCTGCTTGATATCCTAGGGATGTCATGAAGCGAGATAATCTATTGGCATCGGATGCATCAAGGATGCCGCCGCGAACGCGTTCGGCAGATGCTGGTGTGTTTTGTGCGAAACTCGTTTGCGAAGATGCAATTATCCCAGCGATGATTATCAAGCAAGCCGATATTGCGGCTGGAAAGTCAAAGCGGCTAAAAGACATATACACTCGTTTCTATTGTTCAGACAAAGCGGATATTAACTGTCACATCCAGCCCGGTCGCGTTCTGTTTTGGCCAAACTACGCGTCATCGGGTTTGTTTGCGGATATAGGTTAGACAATTCTGTCAAAGCACCACAAGCTTGTGTAGTATCACCCATCATGCGCAGCGAGCGAGCAAGCTTAACTAAACTGTCAGGCGCTTTAGGAGCGTCTGGGTAGTTTCGTATCAAAGCAACATAAGCTTCAGCTGCTTCCGGGAAAGCTTCTTGAATAAGAAGTGATTCGCCTAGCCAATATTGAGCTTCAGCTGCTTCGGGTACATCTGGGTGCGTTGAGACTAAGTGAGCAAAGGCGGTTTCAGCAGCAGGATAATCACCCTTCAATAGAAGGTTTTTCGCTTGTCTGAAAAGTTTGCTTGGATCTTCAGGTAGATCTTCAATATCAGCGGGCTTTGACGCGATGGCTTCATCCGTCCGCGCAGCTGCAAGAGATGCTTTTGTTGTCGAATCCGTCGCACCAACTAACGGAACAGTCGTTTCCGCTGGTCCGTCCGCTGCGTTCGCTGCGGCATCTAATGGTGCATTGATGATTGCTTCTAGCTTTTTAACCCGCTCATTTTGAGCTGCCAAAGCCTGTTTCAATATTGAAATTTCTTCAGCTTGAAATTCAATACGTTTTTGCAGTTGATTGGTTTGAAATCCGGACTCTTCGACACGGCCAGTCGCGCGTTGGATATTCTGTTCGATTGTATCCATGCGGCTTTGAAGGCGGGCAACCATCGGGTCGACACTCACCTGAGCCTGTGCGGAGAAGGCAAAGACAGATACAAGAACAACCACAGGCGAAAGCACTGCGGCAGTCGAAAGACGGAGATCACGCATAATATTCATAATATTCTAGTTAGCAGGCCTCCGCGCCGAAAATAAGGCAGCGCGGAGACAAACTGCTGTAGATTTAACTAGCCAGTAACGCCGCTAATCAATTGTGTGTGAGCGTTACGGTTTACAGACCAAGCTTCTGTTGTTGAACGCGGGTCAGTTGGACGCTCTTTACCGTATGAGACTGTCTCGATGCGAGCAGCAGAAACGCCGAGGCCCATCAAGTAATCTTTAGCGGCTGCCGCGCGGCGCTCACCAAGTGCAATGTTGTACTCACGAGTTCCACGCTCATCACAGTTACCTGCAATAAGAATTGAAACGCCTGGGTATGTGTTCAGCCAAGCAGCTTGACGTGCAAGAACCTGACGGTCAGCGTCGTCTAGGCTGTACTGGTCAACGTCGTAGAATATTTTAGAGCCGACGTTTACGTTGAAGTCTTCCAAAGAACCAGGAATTGGACCTTGTGGAACAACAACAGGAGTTGGAGTAGGTGTTGGAACCGGTGCTGGTGTCGCAACAGGTGTTGGTGTTGGAACCGGTGCTGGTTCTTCTACTGTAGAAGCACAACCGGATGCGAGTGCCGCAGCTGAAAAAGTTAGTGCAGCGAAGCTTACTTTGTAATTCATTGGTCTTACAGACTCCCCTTAGGACGCGCACGCCCAGCGTTGGACGTGAACGGAATGCATTTGCTTCCTAATGGCTTTATGTGACCATTATACGAAACTAGCGCACGATCGATGAACGCATGTTCACCATAATGCGTCATGTTAGAAAACTGCAACACTTTCTGTGTCTCCTAACGTGAATTTTATAAAATAGTCTAATCGGCATGCATAGGAACAGCTACGATGATTAACACGCAAGCATACCTTTATGCAATCAATTTTATAATCAGTGATGCACAATAAAAGTCAATAAAAACAAAGAAAAGGCCAGTCTTTATCGACTGGCCTTTCATGTTTTTATCGCAGGACAGGTGACCATGCTGGGTCGGAAGCATCACCACGTGTTGGAACGCGTTTTAAATTTCTTCCACTTAAATCTATGCTCCAAAGGCTAGGTCTTCCGCCGCGAGCCTCTTTAAAGAATATAATGACTCGCCCATTTGGGGACCATGTGGGGCCTTCTACAAGGTAATCAGATGTCAAAGAGCGCTCTCCTGTTCCATCTGTCTTGATGACTCCGATCTCAAAACGACCTTTTGATTGCTTTGTGAAGGCGATCAAATCACCACGAGGAGACCAAACAGGTGTTGAATAGCTACCTTGGCCAAATGTGATTCGACATACTTTGTTGCGCGGTCCATTTTCACAATTTCGGTCAGATCCATCAGCATTCATAATATATAATTGCGGTGAACCACCTCTGTCGGACGTGAAGACGATTTCTTTTCCATCTGGAGAATAAGATGGAGATGTATCGATTGCGAGATTGTTTGTGAGGCGTGTGCGTTGACGACGTGCCAAATCTAGAATGTAGATGTCGGAATTACCGTCTTCCGCCAAACTCATGGCCACACTGTTACCATCAGGTGCGAATCGAGCCGCAAATGATGTCAGACCGTAATCACCAATAACTTCTTGGCGACCCGTTTCAATATCAAACAGATAAACACGACGACGCTCTAATAGTGGGTTGCGTGCATCGGGGACTAGCGCCGTATAGATGATTGTTTGTGATGATGGGTCAAAACGAGGTGTTTGAACTTCAATACGACCATCTGTGAGGTTTTCAGGGTTGGCACCATCTTGGTCCATAATGGCAAGGCGGCGAACGCGTTTTGTCTTTGGACCGCTTTCATCAATATAAACGATACGGCTGTCAAAATATCCGCTGTCAGGTGTTAGCTGCTCATAGATATCATCAGCAATAATGTGAGCCATACGTCTCCAGCTATCACGAGAAGATACTGTGTATTCCTGAGAATAGAGTTGCTTACCTGTGAAAACATCAAACAGGCGGAACTGAGTCGCCATAGATCCTGTCGGGTCTATGATTGTTTTACCTACCAGAAGCGCATCAGCATTGATAACTTTCCAGTCGGCAAAAGTTGGCAATACAGCGATATCAAGATTTTTCTCAACAAAGGCGTCTGGGCTGATCATGCGGAAAAGGCCTGAGCCAGCGAGATCATTTCGGATAACTTGAGCAATGTCAGATCCGACAGTTGCAGCTTCAGTGGTATCACCAGAAAAATCCGGGATAGCCATTGGCATAGCCTCGAATGTGCCTTTGGTGATGTTTACGACATTTTCGTCCTGCGCATAAGCGGGCAGACAAAGCAGGCTGCATAATAAAGCAGCTAGGGCGCTGACGGCTGATTTCATGGCGAGGATCTCCTATCCTTCAAAGTCTCAATTCATGCGAATGCACTATGGTTACCGATAGTCACCATAGTGATCTGTCCGAAATATGTCATTCCCGAATGACGCGAAATTTTCGGGAATGGTCGTGGCTGTTTACCGAACTCCAAAGACGAATGTGAAGTCTTTCCATTCGTCATAGTATTCGGCTGGTAGAATGTCATTATAGGGTGCGCATTTTTCGATAGCGCGTGTGGCATTGATATCAAAAATGCGCATTTGTTGATCATTGCCTGGTATAATAGTGGGGCTTATGCGACGCGGTGAACGCATAAGGCTGCCATCTTTGTTGAAAGTGATTTTATAGGTCACCTGCAACCGTTCTGCATTGGCCATGTCAGATGGATCGCGGAAACACTTGGTTTCGATTTTTGACTTTAGCATTGTTGTCCAAGTCGCAGTATCCCGAGAGCGATCACCGGCTGAGCGCTTATTCTGATTAGCGTTTTCAACCTTTTTAAGATCCGGCGCGGCTTTGTATTCGCGTTCGCGCGTTTTCTTTTTATCTTCGGTCGTTTGCAAAACGCTGTTTAGGAAAGAATTGGTTTGTTCTTTCTTCTCTTCTTTGGGTGGTATCACTTTAGGTGTCGGCGTCGGAGTTGGTTTGGGCTCCGGCGTCACTTCTGGCTCAGGTTCAGGCTCCGCTGTTTCTTCTGGCTCAGGTTCGACTTCTTCCGGCTCAGATTCGGTTTGGCCGTCTTCTTCCGCAAATGGATCGGGTTCATCTGAAACTTCAGCATCTTCCTCAGGAATAGGTTCTTCTTCCGGCGGTGCTTCTTCTTCAGGTTCCGGCGTTGGCTCTGGTTCAGGTTCTTCAACCGGATCAGGTTGAGGAGCTGTTAGGTTTGTCGTGTCAGATACAGTGACAAGTTCAATTGGCACGATAATCAGTTCTTCGGACATGGTTGTCGTTGCCATGGGGAACACGACATATGCTGACCCGAAAATGGCCGCATGAAATATAAGAGAGAGGAATAAGCCTGGGCGCACGCCTAGTTTCCTTTGGCCTTACGGTTTCCAGTAGGATCTGTCACAAGACCTACATTGGTAAATCCTGCATCCCGCACTAATGAAAGGGCTGTCAGCACTTGCCCATAATCGGCTGCTTTATCGCCGCGCACGAGGACGCGATCTTCATATCCGTTCTGCGCAATAGCGATGAGTTGAGCACCAAGTTGAGCAGGCTCTACAGGTTCGGTGTTGCTACCAATAAATAAATCACCTGACGCGTTTACCGTCAGGGCGAGTGATTGGTTTTCACTTGGAGGTAATGGTTTAGAGCTGGTTTTTGCAAGATTAACCGGTTCACCGGTCACAACCATTGGTGCAGTCACCATAAAAATAACGAGCAGCACCAACATGACATCCACCATGGGCGTGACATTGATATCTGCATTTTGGGAACGACGACGACCGCGGCCGCCACCTGAAGAGGGGGACATCATGGCCATAATCTATTCATCCAGTCTTTCTGCAAGACGACGTGAAATGCGGACAGTGAATTCTTCTGCAAATGTATCCATATGCTCAACGAATTTGTTCACTTCACCAGAAAATTTGTTGTAAAACATCATTGCTGGGATCGCAGCTAATAGACCAAGCGCTGTCGCAAACAATGCTTCAGCCATACCCGGCGCTACAACTGCAAGGTTTGTTTCACCAGCCATACCGATATCGCGGAAGGCTGTCATAATTCCCCAGACAGTTCCAAATAGACCGATGAATGGTGCTGAAGATGAAATGATGGCCAATGTTGATAAGCCTTTTTCCAAACGCGCAGCTTCACGATTAACCGCGACATTCATTTGAGAACGTGCACGTTGCAAGAGGGATGTGGCGACTGTATCTGTCAGGGTACGCAGACGGCGCGCTTCCCGCCATTCTCTAGAACCAGCAGAATAAACACGGGCGAGGGCATCGGAAGGCTTGTCACCAACACGGTCATCCATTTCATCCAATGGCTGTCCTGACCAAAAAGCTTCTTCAAACTGGCGACCTTTTTTGCGAGCTGCGCCCATGCCTGTCCATTTGTCGAACGTTACCATCCAAGACCATATGGACATAATAACAAGAACAAGCATCACGACTTTAACGACCGGCCCCGCGGCCAATATCAAAGCGAGGAAGGAGAAATCACTGTGAGCAGCAATTTCAGCAGGCTCACTTCCAGTTACTTCAACAGCAGCAGCTTGCATCATGGGCAAGGCGGCTAAGTTGTCGATTCCGCTTGTTATCAAAAGTTCTAGCGACATCATTTGGACCTCGTACTTGAAAAGACCAGTCTTAAAATGCGCTAGACAATCTAGCGCCCACATTTGGTTCCTCTAGTCGCAGTCTGCATGGAACGCAAATTGGGCGAGATGAAGGAGACAAGTGTCAAATACACATGCAAAAGGCATTTGTGCAGTGATTCAACCCATGAAATTTTGGAAATATTGGAAATAAAGCAGTTGCAAAGCAAGAATTGCTGGAAATGCAATCATATTGCTCTGCTAGTTTTGAGTCGTGAAAATCTCTAATTAGGAGACTGGAATTGTCCCCACGCACTGAGAAGTTCCTTTGTGGGACGAATTAATTGCCCATCCATATTTATCTGAACGATCGTCACATCTGCACTACAAAGCAGCGTGTCGTTTCTGCATATTTTTTGATTAAACAATAAACGTGCACCTTTTGAGCCGACGAATCGGGTGTGTACTGTCAGCGCATCATCTATTTTTGCTGGGCGTTTAAAATCAATTTCCATGCGTGCAACAGCAAAGGCAAGAGGATTTTGTTCTTGGGCTAGTTTCTCATGGCTCATGCCGGCAAAGCGTAAGAAATCGGACCGGCCGCGTTCGAAAAATTTGAGATAGTTCGCGTGGTAAACAACGCCTGTGAAATCTGTGTCTTCATAATAAACACGTACCGGCAATATATGTTCATCAATCTCAATGCGGCCAGCTTCAGGTTGATCATTCATAATATTAAAATCCTGAAAATATCTTCTACATAGGTATTGATTTCACCGTCTATCTTCAAGGGAGCGTGCGATGAAAGTCGCAAAGAGATTGGCTCAAATCAATAATTTCAAGCGTGTATAGTGAAATATAAAATGCACGCAAGAGTTGTTTTATTGACTGTTCGGATCAATCGTCTGAAAACATATCTTTTTGAGTATTGTTATCAGGTGTGGGCATGCCTAGACGCTGATAAGCCCCCGGTGCGGCGACGCGGCCACGTGGCGTTCTAGCGACCAATCCTTGCTGCATTAAATATGGCTCGATCACTTCTTCAATCGCATCCCGAGCTTCGGATAGAGCAGCTGCTAAAGTATCTGCGCCGACAGGGCCGCCTGAATATGTCTTCACCAAAGCATTTAGATAACGTCGATCAAGTGCATCCAATCCGTCACTATCGACTTCAAGGCGGGCGAGACCTTTGCTTGCGGATGCTTTGTCAATTTGCACATTGTCCGCTTCAGCAAAATCTCTAACGCGGCGCAAAAGGCGAATGGCTATTCGGGGCGTCCCACGCGCACGGCGCGCAATTTCTATAGCTCCGCTTTCGGTAATCTCAGCCCCCATTTTGATGCCGGCTTTAAAAACAATTCCGCCTAATTCTTCAGGCGTGTAAAATTCCAGTCGCACAGGAATACCAAAGCGATCACGCAGCGGTGTGGATAATAACCCTGCGCGCGTTGTGGCTCCAACAAGCGTGAATGGGGGAAGGTCAATTTTTACAGAGCGTGCTGAAGGTCCATCGCCAATCATGATGTCTAATGTGTGATCCTCCATGGCTGGATAGAGGATCTCTTCGACGACCGGTGAAAGGCGGTGAATTTCATCGATAAAGAGGACGTCATTTTCTTCAAGGTTTGTGAGAAGTGCAGCTAAATCGCCAGCCTTGCCGATCACCGGACCGGATGTTGATCGAAATCCAACGCCCATTTCGCGCGATACGATTTGGGCAAGTGTTGTTTTGCCAAGCCCCGGTGGGCCAAACAATAAAACATGATCGAGTGCGTCCCCGCGATTGCGAGCAGCCTGAACGAAGACTTTTAGATTGGCTTTTGCAGATGCTTGTCCCGTAAAATCATCGAATGAGAGAGGACGAAGCGCGCGATCAATTGTTTCCCCCGGTTGGCGTGTGGGGTCTGTTATATCACCGTCTCTACCCATATTCATACGTCGTTTCGTTCTAAGTGTTCGTGAAAAGCAAAGTCTGCATATATCCTTGGAGGAAAATATCGCAAAATGCAAAACAAAGTGCGAACGAATATATGGAGTTTAATCACTGATGTGGTGATAAGCCTACTTTAAATTTCAAGATTCATGGTTAAATCATAAGGCTGTTGGTTTTAAGGGCTGTGACTATGAAACAAATGATATTGCTTTTTGCCGGTGTCGGTTTGAGCGCAAATATGCCTGCGCAAGCAGAAATTCTTGATAGCGTTCGTTTTGGAATTCTTGATCACAATGTGCAAGTGTTAACGCCCAAAAATTCGAATAAAGAACCTGGTGTAAATATATCTGCTGAAGTGCGGTTTTCTCAATTGGATATTCTGGGAAATACTTGGTCTCCTCATCCGTATGCAATGGTTTCAGCAAACACTAAAGGGTCAACATCTTATATAGCTGCTGGATTTGAATGGGATTTCGAATTTGCAAAAGGGTGGCATTTTCAGCCGGGTTTGGGATACGCAATTCATTCTGGGGAATTAGACAGTGAGGGCGATACCGCTGCACAACGCGCAGTCTTTGAATCGACACATCTGCTTTTAGGGTCACGGGATTTGTTTCGGACAAGTTTTGCTCTGTCTAAGGATATTAATGAGCAATGGGGTGTTCAATTGATCTATGATCACCTGTCTCATGGTCAAATGTTAGGAAATGGACGAAATCAAGGGCTGGATGATGTTGGTTTACGGGTCACACGTACTTTCTAGCTCTTTCAGCTTGAAGACCGAATGACGGCAGCATCAACGAGAAGCTACTTCAAACCGTTTCCTGAATCGCAAATTTTGTCTACTCACCGGTTTATAGCCTGCTATCTATTGCTTTTTGTTGCAGTTTAATGTCCTTTGCGCGCGGCATTCATTAAAATGGAGTAGCACATGTCCGGTGTGGTGGTTGTCGGCGCTCAATGGGGCGACGAAGGTAAAGGTAAGATTGTCGATTGGTTGTCCAGCAGAGCAGACGTCATTGTACGTTTCCAAGGCGGACACAATGCAGGGCATACGCTCGTTATTGATGGCAAAACCTTTAAATTAAACCTGTTGCCCTCTGGTGTTGTGCGCGGTGGAAAACTGTCCGTCATCGGAAATGGTGTGGTCGTTGATCCGTGGCAATTGCTTGCCGAAGTTGAGGGCATGGCCAAAGAAGGCGTTGAGTTGGGACCAGATGAGTTGGTTCTTGCTGATAATGCCTGTTTGATTTTGCCATGGCACAAAGATATTGATGCGGCCCGTGAAGGTGCGCTCGGAGATGCCAAAATCGGAACAACAAAGCGCGGCATTGGTCCTGCTTATGAAGATAAAGTCGGTCGTCGTGCTATTCGCGTGGCAGACCTTAAAGACCCCGCAGCATTGGATCTTAAGCTTGAGCGCCTGCTAGCGCATCACCGTCCACTACGTGTTGGGCTTGGACTAGATGAACCGGATGCCGCAAAACTAAAAGCTGACCTTCTTGAAATTGCAGACAAAATTTTGGCATTTGCACAACCTGTCTGGAAACGTCTTGATGATAGTGTGAAACTTGGCCGCCGTATTCTTTTTGAAGGCGCGCAAGGTGTTATGCTTGATGTTGATCAAGGGACTTATCCATTTGTGACATCATCTAATGTTGTTGCTGGACAGGCATCTGCTGGGTCTGGAGTTGGTCCTAATGCGATCAATTATGTGCTTGGTTTGGCCAAAGCCTACACAACGCGTGTTGGTTCTGGTCCATTCCCGACTGAACAAGACAATGAAATTGGTGAGCGTCTTGGGACCGTTGGTCACGAATTTGGTACGGTGACAGGCCGTGCGCGCCGTTGTGGTTGGTTTGATGCGGTAATGGTGCGTCAAGCGTGTGCGACGTCTGGTGTAACAGGTCTTGCTGTGACAAAACTAGATGTTCTTGATGGCCTTGATGAAATCAAAGTGTGTGTCGGTTATAAATTAAATGGCGAAGTCATTGATTATTTCCCTGCCGGCATGACTGATCAAGCTGCTGTAGAGCCAATCTATGAAACACTAAAAGGTTGGAAGGGGTCAACAAAGGGGGCGCGTTCATGGACTCAGCTTCCTGGTGAGGCCGTTAAATATGTGCGCCGTCTGGAAGAATTGGTAGGCAAGCCTGTTGCGCTTCTGTCTACATCTCCAGAACGTGAAGATGTGATTTTGGTGCGTGACCCGTTCGTGGCATAAGCCTATTTAAAAATACAAAAGCGGACGTTTATTCCGCAGCAAGGCCGCTAGCAGAAAAATTACTGTTGGCGGCCTTATTTGTTTGCACGGTAAATTTGGGAGCCAGTTTTTGCATATTCCAAATAACCGTTTCTCTTAAGCCCATTAGCAAGTTGTTTTTTGCATACCAGTTCAAATCTGTTTCTGCTTTTATCGGGCTTAGGGCGCATCGCAACGGCGCTGTTTGGCTTTGAGGAGCGTCGTGTAAAAGCACCTTATAGCTTTGATGATCATTGCGAGGATAAACCCCATCCAAAATCATCAAGACATTGGTTGTTATGTCTATGTGGCGACGTTCAGACCGTCCTGAAAACAGATATGTATGTCCGTTTTTACCCGATTTCGCTGCTGCTAAAAGACCATCGGCAAAATCATCAACATGCAGCCAATCTAGCGTGTCATAAGCGCGATCAGGCGAAATGGATGTTTGCTTTACTGCCGCTTTCAATACGCTCGGTATAAGTGCGTCGCTGTTTTGATTCGGACCATAAATAGCGGAGGCACCAGCATAGATAACCGGTATTTTCGTTTCAGCCGACCAACCATTGACGAGAACAAGATCCATGACTGCGCGTGCTGCAGTTATGGAAGTGGTTGAAAGCGGCGTATTTGTATCAAATTCAGCGACGCTGCCGTTCAAAGAACCATAAATCAATGTGTTAAATGGAATGACGAGCTTGAATTTTTTTTGTGCTGTCTCATCTAGGCTTTTATAATATGTTTTGACAGCTTCAAGCACACCAATTGTCGCCTCGGCCCCTTGTAGGGATGGGGTGCCATGTTTTTCGCTGAGGCCGCCAGCACAATGGATGAATGCATCGGGTTTGAATTCTTTTAAAAGCGCACTCAGCATTACACTGTCAGTCACATTGCCGATGAGCTGAGAGTAATTTTTCTTGCCTTTTACCTCTGCAAGTTGAGGTGCGATTTGGGCAGTATTTCGCATATCCATGTTGAAAACATGAGAGCCATTTATAACAGCTTGTTTTACAAGGGAGGAGCCAACAAAGCCGCAGCCACCCGAAACGAATAATCGCATAATACTAAACTTACGAATCAATTGATCAATATGGGAATATTAGACAATCTTAGTAAGGATTGGTTAATAAAATTGCTAATTTTCAGCTTTGTATGCGTTTTCCATCCCAAGCGAATAGGTTTCCGCTATCGTCAGCGTGCAGATTATCAGCAACATTGAGCAAATGAGCGGCACTGATTTCCGGTGTGAATAATTGTTTGTTTGGAACATTTGCTTGAAAAGGATGAGAGAGGGCTGTGTCCACAGTGCCCGGATGCAGGCCGACTATCACTGCTTTTGGCAATTTGCGTTTCGCTTCAATTGCAAAATTTTTGATGAGCATATTGAGCGCAGCCTTGGAGGCACGATAGGCATGCCAGCCACCTAACCGGTTATCATCAATCGATGAAACACGCGCTGAGAGAGCTGCAAAGATTGTTTTAGAGGATTTAGACATTCGCGGCAGAGCGTGTTTAGCAATCAAGGCTGGACCAATCGTATTGATTGCAAAAGCTTTTTCAAAGCTCAAAGCGGTCAACTGTTTCCAGCTTTTTTCTGGCGCAATAACGTCATCATGAAGAAAGCCTGTTGCGACAAAAACAAGGTCAAAAGTTAGATTATCAGGCGTGGTGGAAGCTATTTTATCAAAAGCGGTTGTGATGGAGTCTTCATCCTGAAGATCCAAAATTCCGGTGATGATTTTGCTATGATTAAATGTCGTTGGAGATCGAGATAGCGCGTAGACTTTGCTGCATCGAGGATCATCTGCAATGGCTTGCACACAGGCGTGACCAATGCCACCACTGGCACCAATAATGATTGCTGTGTAATTTTCTTTTAGAGTTTGAAACCCTGAAAATGCCAAAGGGTCTGGCCCATTGCTGGTACCAGACCCATCAGGGGGCATAGGGGGGCGCTTATTTGAAGCGATTATGCAACGCCTTGTTCTATTGCAGCTTCCTTCATTGCTTTTTGCAGTTTTTCAAAAGCACGCACTTCGATCTGACGAATACGCTCACGAGACACATTATATACCGCAGAAAGCTCTTCCAGCGTTGAAGGTTCATCTTTCAGGCGACGTTCTGCAATGATGTGTTTTTCTCTTTCGTTTAAGCCTTCCATCGCTGTTTCTAGCAATGACATGCGCGTCGAAAATTCATCATTCTGCTCATATTCTTCAGCCTGATTTTGTTGATTGTCATCTGATAGCCAGTCCATCCATTCGCCATCACCATCGGCTCCACCGATAGGGGCATTCAAGGATGCATCACCACCTGTCATACGGCGGTTCATGGAAATCACTTCAGTTTCGCTCACATTTAGACGTGTCGCGATTTCTGCAACGTTTTCAGGGCGAAGATCACCTTCTTCCAACGCTTGGATTTCACCTTTGAGGCGACGCAAGTTGAAGAATAGTTTTTTCTGTGCCGCTGTTGTACCAAGTTTTACAAGGCTCCATGAGCGCAAAATGTATTCTTGGATAGATGCACGAATCCACCACATTGCATATGTGGCAAGTCTGAAGCCTTTATCAGGGTCAAATTTTTTGACAGCCTGCATAAGGCCAACATTGCCTTCAGAGATAACTTCACCGATAGGGAGGCCGTATCCGCGATACCCCATCGCAATTTTTGCAACGAGACGTAGGTGAGATGTCACCATTTTTTCCGCAGCTTCAGGGTCTTCATGGTCGCGCCATCTATTAGCCAGCATGAATTCCTGATCTTTTTCCAGAAGAGGATATTTACGAATTTCAGTCAGATAGCGCGACAAGCCTTGCTCGGGTGAGAGCGCTATAGATGTTGATAACTGTGCCATTGGATGGCCTCCTCATTTTACCTATAGATGAGTTCAAATTCTCATCTTAGAACCTTGTGTGGGCTAAAGATGACGAAAAAAATCCGTTTCGTCTGCCCCTGTTTTCTCTATATGTTCCATAAGTGCCATGAATAATGGTCGAATGGAGTATATAAAATATTCATCGAACCAACACCGAAAATAACTTCCCGCATCGCAGTTTTGATCCGCATTTTAGTAATATAGGGAGGTCAGTGTTCGATTTAAGAGGTTGATTTCATATATTTTTAAATTCAAAATACGATGAATTTCGTTTCAGAAGCAAAATGCTTGTAAAATCAAAAAAGTAGAACGATTATTCTAAATTTTGAGTTAGAATAATTATTCTAAAAATATTGTTTTTTTCTTTAATCACGTATTTTTGATCAGTTGTTTTGGCCGGTTTTGCCAGACTAAAGACGTAGTTCAGCACTCTTGTAATCTTAACGAATACCTAATTTAAATGGTTTAAATTTTGTACAGTTTCCCTGTTAAGTTTATCTGGATCATAACATGACTGAAGTGAAGCAAGTTCAACAAGATAATTTTTCTTCGAATTTGGAACCAGATAAAGAGACAAACCTTCTTAGAGATTTTGCGAAAGAGGGGACAGGAGTTGCTCACGGCATAGTTGATGTTTCATGCAGTGTCAGGGAATTAAGCTTTTTGCTTGAAGGGCAGGAAGCTTTGCTTGTTAAAGTGCGTTCGGAGATGAGCGATCTGGAAACAGCCAATGCTGCTATCGTGACGAGCGCGGCAGCCTCTCAAAATGTTGCTGATGCGACAAATCAAGCTTTATCACAATCCTTAAATGATTTTCGCGAAGCGTTATCTTGTATTGATACATTGGCGGGGGCAGTGTCTGAAAGTCAGGTTCTCGTATCGTCGTTGAAACAAGAATTAGATAAAGTATCCAATGTCGCACAAACTATTGAGGCGATTGCCGGTCAGACAAATTTGCTGGCGCTGAATGCGACGATTGAAGCAGCGAGAGCAGGTGAAGCTGGCCGTGGGTTCGCTGTTGTTGCCGCTGAAGTTAAAGCTCTGGCTGCCCAGACAGAAAATGCCACAAAGCAGATATCATCAACAGTCGATGAGTTAGGAAGCAAATCCGATCAGCTTTTTGATGGTGGGCTTAAAAGCTCCAAACTAGCGGAGCAAGCTTCGCAAGCAACACGCGCGATCAATGCGACATTGGACAAAACCGAAAATTCGGTTGGTCAGATGGTTGGAGAAATCACTCAAATACTGGGGGCAGCAACTCATATAGAAGAGCTTAGCCAGCAATTAGGCGGGAATGTCAGTAATTTTGCAAAAGGGTTTGAAAAATCCAGCGAAAACCTGCGCGGCGCTGAAAAGCAGCTTCAGGGTTTAAGAGGTATGGGTGAAGGATTGATGGCTGTAACTGCCCGAACTGGCATTGAAACCGTAGATACCAAATTTCGAGAAAATACCATTTTCCTAGCAGATCAAGCGTCTAAGTTATTATCTGAGGCTGCAGCACGCGGTGAGTTTGATGTCGATGAGAGTATTTCGCCAGATTACAAATTAGTCCCAAACTCATCCCCAGAGCAATTCCTGACTCCTTATAACGAAATATTCGACCGGATTCTGCATCCACTTCTTGATGGTGCATTGGATTTTGATTCAAAAGTCGTATTCTGTTGCTGTCTTGATAAAAAAGCATACCTAGCGACACACAATTCAAAATTTTCCAAACCACAAGGCGATGACCCAGTTTGGAATAATGCCAATTGTCGAAACCGACGCTTTTTCGTGGATACAGTCGGGAAAAGAGCTGGAGCAAACACATTGCCGGTCTTAAGCCAATGTTATGAACGGGATATGGGCGGCGGAAAATTTACACCCATGGTGGATGTGTCAGCCCCAATATTTATTCAGGGTAAACACTGGGGAGGCTTGCGCTTCGCATATGCGCTCTAATCTTACCTTATAATTTGCTAGGTCGGCAGGTTTCTAAGCGCTGCTAACAGATTTAGCATGTCTTCAGGTGGTTCCACTTCAAAGCGAAGGTTTTCCCCTGTTACTGGGTGCTCAAACCCTAAAATCGCCGCGTGCAATGCTTGGCGTTTAAATTCTTTACAAGCATGTGTTGCTGTTTCAAATGCGGGGCCGGACCCGTGCGCTTTCAAACCGCGATAACGTCCATAGGTCTGATCACCCAAAAGAGGGGCACCAATATGCGCCATGTGAACGCGAATTTGGTGGGTGCGTCCTGTTTCCAATCGGCATTCTGTAAGGGTGGCAGCTGGCAAGCCGGATGTGGCGTCTATTCTCCCAAACTGTTCCAGCACTTTGTAATTGGTAATGGCGTGCTTACCCTTCTGTTCGTAATCCTCTTCAGATTCGCCATGCCATTCAGCAGACGCAGACAGGCGAGATTCGCGAACAACAGCCATCTTCTTTCGGTCAGTTGTTGAGCGAGCGATGCGGGTTTCAATTTTTCCCAAAAGAGGGCGGGGTGCACCGCGTGTCACCGCAAGATAGGCACGTTCCATAAAGTGAGCTTGGAAAAGTGAGGATAGGCCTGTGTGCGCAAATTCTGTTTTTGCTGCCACCATCACACCGGATGTGTCCTTATCCAATCGGTGGACAATTCCGGGGCGGGCAACGCCGCCAATACCAGGCAATTGACCTGCGCAATGGTGCAATAATGCATTGACGAGCGTGCCAGACGTCGAGCCGGGCGCAGGGTGAACGACAAGTCCCGCTGGCTTGTTGAGGATGATCAGATGCTCGTCTTCAAATAGCACATCCAATGGAATATCTTCTGGAAGCGGTTCTGCATCTAGGGGTGGCGGCATCAAAATGACATAACGACCATCAGCTATCACTTTGTGCTTTGGACTAGTGATCGCTGTATCATCTAGCAAAACATCACCTTTTTCGATGATAGCTTTAGCACGAGAGCGCGACAATTCTGGCGCGGCGATAGGCAGCCATTTATCCAGTCGTTCACCAGCAAATTCTGCGGGGGCGACGATCACAATGGATTGTGTCGTGTCTGAGTTAGGTGAATTGTCTGAAGAGAAGTCGTTTATATCTGTCATTTCAAGACAGGTGCCGTTCAAATAGTCTCTTGTCAAATATCGAATCGATAAATTTCATAAAACTAAGGTGTTTTTGCAAATTTTAATGCGAAGCTTAAACGCCGACTGGCGGGAAAGTTCTTAACTGGTTCCAGACATCATACATGGCCACAAAATCAAAATTTTGATCAGCACGGCCATCTGCATCAAGATCAGCAGGGGAGTTGCGTGTAATCAAAATACCTACAATTGCTTTGCTTGTGGCATCATACACAACGCCGCCCGACATCCCCACAACAACGGGTTCAGCTGGACTTGATATTGTGGCTATCCAATCTGTCGTTTGTGGGCGCTGCATATAGACTTCAGCTTCTCTAAATGAAGGCGTGCTAGAGCCAGCAGGATAGCCTGCAACCACAATTTTTTGACCTATCACCGGCGCACGAGGTTGTTGGTCAGGTATCGTGCACCCCATAAGTGCAGCATCCATTTGGCCCGGATATAGAATTTGTTGACCGCTCGCAAATGGAGGGGATGTATTTAGCATTTGCCGAATGACATGGCCGGCAGTGATCCAACCGCCCCAAAGTTGAAAGAAACTTCCATACACTTGAATGCCGCGTTCATCGAAAAAGTGACGTTTCAAACTAATATTTGCCGGAAGAAGCGGCGAGGGCTCGACTATGCTTGGCGCGTTATTCGCAGGTGTATCCGCAGGATTTTCAACGGGTTCAGCCGGTTCTGTGGCACCATTCCGCGAGTCCGTTAAAATCGAATGCGCAAGACGTGCACCAGACACTAAGCGTCGCGCCCATCCCAATCCAAATGATGTAAATGTTTTCAAACTGCCGTAGAATACACCGCGTCTAACCACGAATTCATTCAGCAGTTTCTCTTCGTCTATTTGTCTGACTGCGCGCAATGTATTGGGGCCGATCGCGCCATCCACTTTTATTTTCTCACCGAGTGCACCCACTGCACGTTGTAATGTCTTGATAGCTGCACCCGGACCTGAATTGACAGCTGCATCCATCATTAGCATAGCGATGGAAGGTGGTAGGTCGTCGCCAAGGATTTTGTTCCAGTAATTTGCGCGATAAATTTGCGCAGCTTCATTGTATGATAGGTCTTTGACTTCCTGTTTCGGGATGGAAGGTTTGCCGCGCCAGTTCGCAAGGGTTTGGCGCGTAATGCCATAATTGGTGGCACCACCCGGATCATTGGGGTGATCAACATATCCACCTTCCCATGTGAATATGTGTTTCATTGTTCTTTCATAGACATTCGAAGCCGACATGAAATTCACCCCCTCAGACTGATGCGTATGGTCCCGCTTTAAAAGCAAATACCCATCTTCATTGGTATATTTTTGGCTTTATATCAGTGTTTCGATATTTTGACATGCTTGCATTGCAGCGACAAGATACAAACAGTGCAGCATGACGTGTTTTGCTCTCAATGAACAAGATTCATATTATGCTGGTTTGTCTTCTGTTGGATTAAGTGTCGATAAGTCAGTGATTTGGCGATAAAAACAAGATACGCGTCCAGTGTGGCAGGCACCATCAGTCTGGCGCACTTTTAGCAAAATCGCATCCTGATCACAATCCGTGTGGATCGATTCGACATATTGATAAGCACCGGATGTGTCGCCCTTGCGCCATAATTGATTGCGAGAGCGGGACCAGTAGACAGCGCGTCCTGTTTCAATTGTCAGCTTCAGCGCGTCTTCATTCATCCATGCAAGCATCAACACTTCATTGGAAGATACATCCTGCGCGATAGCAGCAACAAGTCCATCACTATTGAACCGAGGACGAAAGCTTGTTGTTTCGTCTTGCTCAGATCCAGAAAGCGGCGGCGGAAATATAGGTGTTTTATTAGCTTGGGACATAGCGCAAACTTAAGCGTATTTTTCCTTGTTTGCCAGCGGTTTTTAGACATTGATCACTTAATTTTTGGCATGTGACTAAGGTGTCAAATGAACTGATTTGTCAAAAATATACGACATTTTTTGTAAATAATGTTTGACATGTAAAAAATATATGACATTTTATGTCCATAATATTTTACATTTGTGGAGATAAGGAATGTCATTTAGAGAAAAAAGCGCATGGGTCTGTTTTATTGGATTATTGGGCGTGTATGGGACCTATTTTGTCCAGAACGGGTTTCAGCTTCCAGACACGGCAACGCGCGCTGGATTAGCGTATAGCCAATTCTGGTTGATGATTTCGTTGGTTGTCATAATGGTCGCAGGGCACATTGTTGCAGCTGTGCTCTCGCCTAAAGATGCTGAAGCCGATTGTGATGAACGTGATAGCCAAATCATTGCAAAATCTGGTGCCTTGGGCGGCAATATCGCCATGGCGGGAGCATTACTTGCGGCGGCAAGCGCTTTTAAAGGGGCGACTGGGTTTCAAGTTGCAAATTGGGTCTTGCTTGCTGTGTTTGCCGGTGAATTGGTGCGCTATGGTATGCAAATCGCTAAATACAGATATTGGCTTTAGGGGATGTTTGCATGAGCAAAGAACTCCCATTTAGCAATCATATTCAAGAATTGCGCAAAGCCAAAAAGCTGACACAGCAAGAATTGGCGGATGCAATCGGCATGACGCGCCAGACAATTGTCGCGATTGAAAAGGGGAAATACTCTCCTTCACTTGAGGCAGCATTTAGAATTGCGCAGACATTGGAACAAAGTCTCACAGACGTTTTTGTGTGGAGCGAGTAATAAAAAAGCCCAAGCGTTTCCTGGGCTTTTTCAAATTGAATTTTTTAATGCGATTTAGCGTTCGCTCAAACGTAGAAAGCGGTCACGTAGGTCTTTGTCTGTTTTGAATACACCCGTAAACTGAGTTGTAATCGTAGAGACATTCGGGTGGTGAACACCGCGTGTTGTCATGCATTGGTGAACAGCATCAATCATCACGGCCACACCAGCAGGTTTCAGGCTTTCTTCAATGGCTTCACAAATTTGCGACGTCATTGTTTCCTGTGTTTGCAGGCGTTTTGCGTATATCTCAACAACACGAGCTAGTTTGGATATGCCCACGACTGAATCTGTTGGCATATAGGCGACATAAGCTTTACCCATAAAAGGGGCCATGTGGTGTTCGCAGTGGCTTTCGACATCAATGTCGCGAAGCATTACAATGTCGTCATAGCCTTGCACGTCTTCAAATGTCCTTGATAGATATTTTACAGGGTCGTCACGATAGCCTGAGAACCATTCTTCATAGGCTTTTACCACGCGTTTTGGCGTATCTAAAAGACCTTCACGTTCTGGATCATCACCAGCCCATGCAAGGAGCGTTTTTACAGCTTTTTCAGCTTCTTCGCGCGTAGGGCGCTTATCATTATTATCGCGCGTCACGGCACCATCTTTAACTATAGCGTCCATTTGAATGGACCTTTCATGTCTGAGGGACGAGGGTCGAGCCGGGGCTCAATTGGTCGCAATAAATATTGCATTCCAAAGCCCGGACTTAACGCCCGCCCGAATTTGATCCCCTCAGGGTGAGGCATAGAGATAGTGCGCGAGACAGGATTGTCAATTTTGTTCGCACGCGATTTGCCTGAAATCTGAGATGTAATGTCTTTAAATACGATCGAATGAGAGCCTCAGATCAGTATTTCGCAATTACTTTCCTGCATTGCTGGGAAGGCAATGACAAACGAGGTGATAAAATAGAATAGAGGAATAGGCTTTTTATGGGGTATTGAAGGCCAACATAGATCTTATTTAGGTTGTGGTCCGCTCTTAATGCGCTAGAAGGTGCAATTAAATGCACTCGATAAGAGGGCCGTTATCTTAATTCAATAGGAAATAGAACTCGTGGACATTAAACTTACAAACTCACTGACGCGCAAAAAAGAGGTGTTTATACCTCAAGATGAAGAGCGGGTGACAATGTATGTATGTGGTCCAACAGTTTATTCCTATGCGCATATTGGAAATTTCAGACCGCCCGTCGTGTTTGATATTCTCTATCGTTTATTGCGGTCTAAATATGGTGATGAAGCCGTATTGTATGCCAGCAATCTAACGGATGTTGATGATAAGATTATCAAAGCATCCAATGATAGCGGCGAACCCATTTCTGCAATCACCGAGAAATTCACAAAAGCATATTTAGAAGACTCAGCGGCTCTCAATATTCTTGAGCCGGATTTTCGCCCAACAGCAGTCGCGCACATCCCTCAAATGATTGAGATGATGAAAAAGCTCGAGCGCAAGAAATATGCGTATCGCACAGAATCTGGATTGTGGTTCCATGTGAAGTCTATGGAAGATTACGGCAAGCTGTCCGGTCGCAATCTTGATGACATGCTTGCGGGTGCGCGTGTGGATGTTGAATCTGAAAAACGCGACCCTGCTGATTTCGCACTCTGGAAAGTTGCAAAGCCGGGTGAACCAGAAGATGCGATCTGGGATAGCCCTTGGGGAAGAGGGCGTCCGGGCTGGCATATTGAATGTTCAGCCATGATAGAAGCTGTGCTTGGCAAAACAATTGATATTCATGGCGGCGGTATTGATCTTCAATTCCCACACCATGAAAATGAGATCGCTCAATCTGAATGTGCGCACGGTGAAATAATGGCGCATTATTGGTTGCACAATGGATTTCTTGATATTGAATCTGAGAAAATGTCCAAAAGCATTGGTAATGTGAAAATTCCACATGAAATGCTCAAGGAAACACATGGCGAAGTGCTGCGCATGGCTTTGTTGTCTGCGCAATATCGTCAACCGCTTGATTGGACACAGGCTTTGTTAGATCAATGTAAAGCAACGCTTGATCGTGCATATGGTGCTCTGCGCCGTGTCTGGGATTTTGCCGACATTGAATATGAAGATATTGCGGTCATTCATGCACTTTGCGATGATTTGAACACCCCCCAAGCATTGGCAGAGCTATCTCGAATTTCTGGTGAGGCAAACCGTGCTGCTGATGCAGGTGATCAGGAAGCAATGGCGCAAGCACGTGCTGATCTGATTTTTGCAGGTGATATGCTGGGGCTATTGCAGCTCACACCCGAAGAATGGGAAAAAGGCGATGATGGCGATGATGCCGCGCGCATAGATTTATTAGTTCAGGCGCGTCTGGATGCCAGAGCCAATAAGGACTGGGCTGAAGCTGATCGCATCCGCGATGAATTAGCAGCTGAGGGCATCGAGATTATGGATAATGCTGGTGGTTCTACTTGGCGCAGAGGGTGAGTCAGAGTAACCTGTCCGTGAATTAATTTTTCTCGGGGATACTGTATGACCTTCAAAAGCTTTAACGCCAAGCCATTGGTGACAATTGGCTTGGCAATGTCCTTGTTGCTTTTATCTGGCTGCTTCGACAAAGAAATTGACGAATCGGTTGTTTTTAAACCCAGAGAAATATCTGAAAAAAAGACCGACTTATCCCTGATGAAGTTGGAAGACGAATCCAGCCTTACTCAGCCATCATCCGAACAGCTTATTGATGCGCGTGGTTTTGCTGCGCATCTACCTGCGAGTTTGGAACATGGGTTTTGGGGAGAAGGTGAAGATCGTCTTGCTTGGACATTGGTCAGCTCAGTTGCAAGTGCAGATAGTGCTGTCAAACGTCCGCTCATTGTCAATTGTTTCGGTAACACGGGCGATAGGAAAAATAGCGGTGTTCGAACAACCAAGAAGAATTTTGCGTGGGGCGACGTATTATTATTTGACTACCCAGGGTATGGCGACTCACCCGGCACTGCGTCCACAGAAAGTATGCACAAGATGCACACTGTCGTCACAGAAAATATAGATAAACTCGGTAGTGATCGCCCAATTATTTTATGGGGACACTCCCTTGGAGGCTTTGTGTGTTCAGAAATAGCACGCGTCGCAAAAGAGCCTGATGCAATCGTTTTGGAAGCCACTGCGCTCAATGTTGAAGAAGTGGCAGAAGCTTGGAAGCCATGGTATTTGCCATTCGTTGGTCTCGATATCAAAGACAGTCTCAAAGATTACGACAATGCAAGAGCGCTTGCATATTTTAAAGGCCCGGTGATTGTTCTTGGTGCAAAAAAAGATGAAATGCTGCCTGTCGGGTTAGCTAGATCATTGAAAAAAGCGCTTAAACGCAGGGATGTAGACGTAACCTATCTTGAGTTTAAAAAAGCCGAGCATTCAACAATCACGGATCAATTTGATTTTTATAAACGCGTAAATCCATTGCTGTCAGACATCAAAGACCTAAAGCGTTCTGAGAATTGATGATCTAAAACCAAATCAATTGCGTAAACAATAAGTGACTTTAATCAGTGAGGTGTTTGCGCAATGAATTTCAAATTAAAACTCTTGGGTACAATACTCGCTGGGGCATTGGGCGGCGCAGGCTGCACTATATCAATGTCCGATGATAAGATCTTCAATCCTCCCAAGTGGAAAGAGAAGGCAAGTACTCAAGAAGAGCTGAAATTCGTTGATGAGGATTTATTGACCTCACAGTGGACAAAAGAATTAGAAGCGCCACTTGTTGAAGGACATTTACCTGCTGATATCGAGCACGGGTTTGTCGAGGTTGCAGACTATCGCATCGCTTACTCTGTTGTAAAATCATCAAAATCTGAAAGCGATAACAGTCGACCACTTATTTTGAGCTGTTATGGGTCTGCTGGTGATCGCCCGAATTTAGGTGTATATTATGCCAAAAAACTATTGCCTTGGGGCGACGTTTTCGAGTTCGATTACCCGGGATATGGTGACAGCACTGGCACGCCATCCGTAGATTCTGTAAAGGCAATTTCGTCGGATATTGTCTCACTTGCCAACCAATTAGCCGGAGACAGGCCGCTAATTTTCTGGGGGCATTCCCTTGGTGGTTTCATATGTCCTGAAATGGCGGCGCTTTCAGAAAAATTGGATGGATTCGTCTATGAAACTTCAGCTCTCAGCGCAGAAGAAGCAGCTAAGGAATGGAAGCCTTGGTTCTTGCGGATTTTCCCGTTTATAAAAATGGAACCATCAACCACACCACGAGACGGGGACAATGCTACCCCATTGAAAGATAAGGATATTCCTGTGTTGGTTCTAGCCGGTAGCAAAGATAAAGTGCTTCCAGCATGGCTATCTCGTTCACTCGCAGATGCACTAGAAAATCAAGGCAATGACACCACATATTTGGAATTTGAAAACGGGACACATATCAACATTCCATTGGAAGATGATTTTGCAGCCCGCGCAGGACCCTTCTTTGATAAAATCCAAACTCAGTTTGAAGCAAAGAAACAAAATTGAAACAGAGCAATAGGCTTGAAGCAAAATAAAATTGCAGCCATTCTATTTAAATTCAGATACTCTTAGATTCCCTAGAGTGCTGTTTTTTCTAAAAGTCTGATGCTTATGCTCTCAAATTCTGGAATCATGACGAACGGGGTCGAGCAACGCCAGACCTTCGCCGCATTGTTGGAAAGAATAAAAGCCGGCACTGAAGGCGATAATGTTTCAGTGCGCCAATTGCTTGATGTCGTCGGACGTCGAGCATATGGCCCGGTTATTTTATTGCTGGGGTTTATTGCACTATCCCCATTGACAATCATTCCGGGTGCCAACTGGTTGGTTGCGACAGTGACTTGGATTATTGCTATCCAGATTGTGTTTGGACGACATTATCCATGGGTGCCGAAGAAGGCGCTCAACACAACATTCCCGCGTAAATTTTTGATATCGGCTTTAGATGTGGGTATGCCGTGGGCAATTAAGGCAGATAAATTCACCAAGCCTCGATTTACGTTTTTAACCGAAGCACCTTTCATCAATATTGTTGCCATAGGGTGCGTGCTTGCTGCTTTGATCACATACCCGTTAGGCCTTATTCCGCTTGGTCCGATTTTGCCCAGCCTAGCCATTTTGATGATAGGCATTGGTTTGGCCGCGCGTGATGGCGTCTTTTTGTTTATTGCTGGCGGTGCTTTTCTTGGAAGTGTTCTGCTTATGCTGAAAGTCGCTGATAGATTGCTAAAATTCATTGGCTTAGGCTAAAGACCCTCTTGAAGAATTAATCACGGATAACGACCTAAAAGCTATGTTTGATGAAATTTATCATAATCGCGTATTGGAGCTGGCGGCGAATATCCCGAATGCGGAGCGTCTTGCAAATCCTGATGGAAGTGCGCGTAAGGTTTCCCGTGTGTGTGGTTCTGTCATTACGGCAGACGTGAATTTGGATAGTGAAGGCAAAATTACTGACATTGGTTTTGAGCCTGAGGCGTGTGTCCTCGGTCAGACTTCATGTTCGGTATTATCTGCGCATGCAAAAGGTAAGAATTTAGCGGATATTGTGGCAATTCGAGATGCGTTTAAAGCCATGCTGAAAGAGGGCGCACCGCCACCAGAAGGCGATTTTTGGGAATTGCGCCACCTTGAAGGCGTACGTGACTATCCACAGAGACACACTTCCACACTTTTAGCTTTTGAAGCACTGATTGCAGCCATGGAAGCAGCAAATGAAAAGCAATCGGCTAACAGCTAGTCTATGTGGATCTAATGTTACGTGGTCCATAATTTGCAGCAAATTATATAAACCACACAATATAGTGTGGAGTGGAGGACGAGTCATGAAACAAGTTAAATTTACGGCCTGTATTTCGTTTGCAATGTTGCTAATTGGATGTGCAAGTATTGATGTTCAAGAAGCATCCAACCCCAACACGACTAAAACTGTATGGCCCAATGGTACAAAAGCTGCCATCGCGCTGACATATGATGATGCAGTCGACAGCCATTTAGATGTGGCATTGCCAGCTTTGGATGCAGCTGGACTTAAAGGAACATTCTACGTCACCCTTGATCGATATCCTTGGAACCACAGAACGAAAGAGTGGGTTGCTGCAGCTGATAATGGTCATGAACTTGGAAATCATACTTTCAATCATCCGTGTAAAGCTTCATTGCCTGGACGTGAGTGGGTAGATCCTAAAAAAGACTTGGATAAATACACAATCGCTCAAATGATTGCAGAAATTGAAAGTGTCAATGAAACGCTAAGCAAACTGGATGGCAAACAAGTTAGAAGTTTTGGGTATCCATGCAGTGAATCTGTGACATCTGATGGCAGTTATTACAATGCAATTAAGCCGCTATTTGTTGCTGCGCGTGGTGTTTATGATGTTCCCTATGTCGAAGGTGATATCTACAATATTCCAGCATATGGACCGGAAGG
>JGI2924J29684_1078497_pt1 | contig 57533 bp, 66 predicted proteins | sample BenlonsequencITS_FD_29684 | JGI IMG/M metagenome (IMG submission 29684) | reverse complement strand
CAGATAGCTGCGACGGCTTGTACGATCCAAATCAGCAACTCATTCTTTCAGCCTACTCCGCCATTCGGCACCATAGGCTACCACGGTTTCCCATGTACAAATCGGGGCAAAGTGCCTGCGGCACGATAAATTTTGTAACCTGCGGATTCATCCGCAGGAACTCAAGCACTCCTCAACCTTCCGAAGGAGTGCCAGCGGCACGGATGATAGCTCCTCTACACGAAATAAGTACTAAATGCGTTTGCCCCACGTGAAAACCATCAGGGAAATCGCTTTTAGCCCCCTGAAGTTCTTTAATTTAGGCTGACATCTCTTTACTAATAATTTGAAAGTGTTTGCCTTGGGGAACTGCCAATTTTCATTTTGGAGTAAAATGCCCCCAACTTTTCCGCTTGATCCAATATTTCTACGAGGTGATGGATTTAGTTATCGGAGCAATCATTTGCCGCCAAGGCTCCCAGGCACAAAGCAATTATACATTCCTTTCTATGCAGGACCTACATGCACTTGGTGCCTTTGAGACGTTGTGGCATTTTTTTACTCGTGATTTTGCCATGAAATAAAACTGGCAGCCCCCAATTTTCACGCTTGGTCCCTGATTGGGCCCTTCCATTTTCTTTTTGTTAAAGTATGTCAAGAGCTGGTGGTTTTTGTAGATGTTTGCTATTTATTGTTTAATTTTTCCCTGTAAACATCTTCAAGTTTCTTATGAGTCTTTTTTTAATCCGTAGGGTATTCATTTTTATGGTGCTTGGTTTTGCCCTGTTGGATACGGCGCTGGGACAGGGGATTCGCGGAAAGGTGATGGACGAAAGTGGGCAGCCAGTGCCCTATGCGTCCGTGTTTGTCCGTAACCTCAATGACGGGATTCCGACCAACCAAAATGGGGCGTTCGAATATCCACTAGCACCGGGGTATTACGATATCATTGTGCGGCACTTGGGCTACGAGACCCAGCAGCGAACAGTGGAGGTGAAGGGGGAATGGGTCCCATTAGAGGTGACGTTGGTGTCGCAAACCTATGCCATGGAAGAAGTGGAAGTAAAAGGCGGTGCCGAGGATCCCGCGCTGACGGTGATGAGAAAGGCCATTGCCAAAGCCAAATACCACCGCCTTCAGGTCGCCGAATACTCCATGAAGGTGTATATCAAGGGCACGGGTGAATTGACCAATGCGCCTTTTTTCTTGAAGAAAAAGCTAAAGGAAGAAGGGATTTCGCTCAACGAGGCCTATACCTCAGAATCAGTTTCCGAAATCACGTTCAGGCAGCCAAATGAACTGGAAGAAAAGGTAATCAGCATTCGCTCTTCTGGAGAAAGTAATCAGACCGATCCGGCACCCTATATTGGGGCTTCTTTTTATCAAGACAAGATCAATGATGTGGTGTCGCCCCTTAGCAGGTACGCATTTTCCTATTACCGATTTAAGCATGAAGGGACGTTTTTTGAGCACGGTGTTTTAGTCAATAAGATCAGGGTGACTCCCCGATCCCGTGGCGAGCAGGTTTTTGAGGGACATATTTATATCATCGAAGATCTATGGGCCATCCATAGTCTGCAGCTGACCACCTCCATCATGGGGTTTGATGTGGGCGTGACGCAGCAGTATGCTCCAGTGGAGGAGAATGTTTGGATGCCGCTGACGCATGTTTATACTTTTGGCGGGAGCTTTTTTGGGTTTAAAGGACATTATAAATACCTCGCTTCTACGCGTGATTATCAAATTACCCTTGATCCCGACTTGGTGGCCGATACCGAGATTTTGGATGAGCATGTAGAGGAGATTCCTGAAGAAGTAGAAACTTTTGAGCGGAAGGTCCCAGCAGCTCAGCAGCTTGCCGATGCTGATAAAATGTCCCGAAAGGATTTTCGCAAAATGATCAACCAATACGAAAAAGCACAGGAAAAACAGCGGAAAGATGCCGAGGTAGCAGTAGTACGAAATCATGCGGTGGATTCTTTGGCCCATGAGCGAAGCAAGGCGTATTGGGACAGTGTTCGCCCCGTTAAGCTTACTGAAAAAGAAATCCAAGGATACCACCGAGATGACAGCTTGGCCGTGGTGGAGGAGGCCAAAAAAAGTGAGGTGGATTCCATTGCAGAGAAGGCTAAAAAAGGCTTTAACCCACTGGATATCCTAGGAGGGGGGAGGTATCACTTTGGAGCTGGGAGGTCTGCTGGATTCGATGCCAATTTCACGAAGCTGTCCTTCAATACCGTGGAAGGATTTAAGGTTGGACTGGGGGGCTATTATCGGGTGGACCGGCTGGACAGTGCGTCCAAAAGAATAAGCACTTGGAAGATAAGTCCTGAGGTGCGTTATGGGTTTTCCAGTAAGCAGTGGTACGGGACCTTGGATTTTCAAAAATCCTGGAAGCAGGACCGGGCTAGGTTTCTGTATGGGTTGACCGCAGGAAAATACATTTATCAGTTTAATGGCGATCGGCCGATCAGTGAGCTGGTAAATGCGGCGTATTCCTTATTCCTTCGCCAAAATTACATGAAGCTTTACGACCAGCAATTTGTAAAGCTCTACATGGACCATAGGCCAAAAGATGCTTTTTCTTACAGTATATCCTTGGCTTATGCTGAGCGGGGAATGCTCGCCAATACCTCTAACTACAGTTTTTATCAAAAACCAGCGCGCGCGTATACCTCCAATATGCCAGAAAACATCGAGGCAGATCAAGCGGCGTTTCAATCAAATGAGTCCTTGTTGCTCCGTGCTGAATTCAATTGGCGGCCGGGGTTAAAATACTACCTGCGCAATGGTGAAAAATACCCGTTGGGAAATACTGCTCCAGTGGTGAGTTTCCGGTATAAAAAAGGTCTTTCCAATGTGGGGCTTGGAGAGGGCAGTGCGGATTTTGATCAGGTGGAGTTGGGAGTGAAGCACGGGTTTGAATTTGGGGTGAGTGGTGATTTGGATTTTAACGTTCGGGCAGGAGCTTTTCTAAATGCCGATCAGGTTTATTTTATGGACTATGAGCATTTTGGTGGCAATCGGACCATTTTTAGTAATATGGGCACTGTCAGCAATTACCGCTTTATGGATTATTATAAATTCAGCACCAAGGGCAGCTTTGTCAGCGGGATTGTGCATTATCAGTTTCGGAAGTTTTTGTTGACCCAGCTGCCAGTGCTGCGGTTCTCAGGGGTTCGGGAAAATGTTTTCCTTAATTACTTAAAAACAGCGCATTCCCCACATTACTGGGAGGTGGGCTATTCCCTGGACAACCTGTTCAGGATATTCAGGCTGGAAGTGGGGGCTGGGTTTGAAAACGGCGAATATTCCCGCGGGGGAGTCCGGTTGGGCATAGCGACGTTTATTAATGTTGATTTTGGAGAGTGATGGGGTGAAAGGGGGTAAGCAATATTTCTGGGGATGAGGAATTTCCGACCAAGCCGAAGGATTGTGGAGTGGAAAAATACGATTGAGGTACCTTTCGCCCGAAATGGTATATGGGCGGTGTAGACGTTGCAAAAGAAGTTCCAATACATTTTCAAAAACCACAGCTTCTTAGTAAAGGTCGATATGTTACATACTATTATCGTGTTACTAAACACAGGTGCCAAATTGCAGGAGGAGACATTTCTGGTGGAGGGTTCGCTGGATCCTGAATATGAATATACAGCATACGAAGTGGAAGTAAATATTGGTGGCGTTCATTATTGATCTGGCATTGGATGGGTGAAATGATGATGACGCGGATTGTGCAATAGATATGAATGAACGTAAAAGTTTTTGTGGGATTTATTTAGTAGTAGTGGTGTTTTGTGCTTCTTGCAATATTATGAAACATGAGCTTTCAGCCTCCAAAATAATTAGAGAGGTACTGAAGTTGTGAAAGAAATTCTCAAGAACGTTATCAAAGAGGTGATCATTGAAAAGGGTGTTTTTTCGGCTATTGTTTATGTTCCTATTGATAGGGCTGCTCTGTAATTTTACTTCTTCATTTCTTTTCCTTAGATGAAAAGAAACGAAGCAAAGAAAAATCAAGACACAGCAAAGCTTCTACCCTCAAGGCCATCGCCGGCTCGCTGCTGTGTCAGCCTCCCCGCTTAGTCAATCCATACATTACTATTTAGGACTTTTTCTAACTAGCGCAACGAGTTAAGAATAGCATTATGGTATAACAAAAAAGCCCGAAATAATCCGGGCTTTTGGTTATGATAAGCTGAAGGATGATACTTACACCTTCATGATTTCTGCTTCTTTTTTCTCGAAGAGGGCGTCTATTTTGGCCGAAAATTCATCCGTTAATTTTTGGACTTTGTCTTCAGCCCTTTTGACCTCGTCTTCTGAAACACCATCTTTTTGGAGTTTCTTTAGGGCGTCATTGGTTTCTTTTCTAGCGTTTCTTACACTGATTTTACCGTTTTCGCATTCGTTTTTGACGTGTTTTACCAAGTCTTTTCTCCGCTCTTCCGTAAGCGGCGGAATGGTCAGAATGACGATTTCCCCGTTGTTTTGTGGGGCCAGCCCCAAGTCAGAATTGATGATGGCTTTTTCGATTTCGCCGATCAGGTTTTTTTCCCAAGGTTTGATGGCCAATGTCCTGGCGTCAGGAGTATTGACTGAAGCTACCTGTTGGATCGGGGTGGGGGCACCGTAGTAGTTGACCATGATCCCGTCCACCAAGTTGGGCATGGCTTTTCCTGCCCTGATTTTGAGGAGTTCACTGGCGGTATGGTCTACCGCTTTTTGCATTTGTTCCTTGGCTGCATCGAGCTCTAACTGTATCTCTTCCATCTTTATGTTTACTTAATTTGAGGTAATTAAAGTACCAACTTCTTCTCCTTTAACCAAATCTTCCAGGTTTCCGGCTTTATTCATATCAAACACAATAATCGGCAGGTTGTTTTCCTGGCAGAGTGTAAAGGCAGTCATGTCCATTACGTTCAGGTTTTTTTCGTAGACTTCCTGGAAGGAGATATTGGTATATCGTTCTGCATTTTTGTCTTTTTCCGGATCGGCCGTATAGACACCGTCTACCCGAGTACCTTTTAGCACCACATCGGCTTCGATCTCAATGGCCCTGAGGCTGGCGGTCGAATCAGTGGTGAAGTAGGGGTTTCCTATCCCTGCACCAAAAATCACAATCCTTCCTTTTTCCAAGTGTCGGATGGCCCTTCTTCGGATAAAAGGCTCACAGACACTTTCAATTTTAATGCCGGACATAAGTCGGGTGTACATCTCGTTTTGCTCCAGGGAGCTTTGGAGGGCCATGGCATTGATCAGGGTGGCCAGCATTCCCATGTAATCGCCCTGCACCCTATCGATGCCGACTTTTTCTCCTTGAACGCCCCTAAAAATGTTTCCGCCGCCAATGACAATGGCGAGCTCTACACCCAGTTCCTTAACCTTTTTGATTTCCTGGGTGTATTGCTTTAGTTTTTCGGAGTCAATGCCGTAGCCATTGGGCCCCATCAAAGCCTCACCACTGAGTTTGAGCAGAATTCGTTTGTATTTCATAAGTAAAATTGGTTAGCTAGCCTGCCAATAATTGATTTTTGATGAATAGATAAACTCGACAAATATAAATTCTTGAGCTTAGAAAACTAAATGATCGTTTCTAAAATTGTATCAAGATTTGTTTTTTTTCCACACTTTCCCCTGTGGTCACTAGTATTTTTTTCACGATGCCGTCTCCGGGAGATTTAATGATGTTCTCCATTTTCATGGCTTCCAAAATTACCATTGGTTGGTCCTTTTCGACCGTATCCCCTTCTTGGACATTGATTTCCAGGATCAGTCCTGGCATTGGGGCGGTGATCGAGGTGAGTTTGGCATTGGCCTGCCCGTTCATGCCCAGCTTTTCCAACAGGAGGTCAAATTTATCCTGGATCTTGACCTCAGCGGACTTGTTGTTGATTTTTAAGGTCAACTCTTTTTTGGCAGCATCCAGCTTTACCAGCTCCACCACATAGGATTTTTGGCCTTTGATAATTTGAAAATGGCGGTTATCTATCGGGTTTATTTCCCAGTCCATGATGGTGCCGTTAATCAAAAAGTCTCCACCATCCTGCTCGATACTAAAGTTTTTTTCGTTTACAGTAACTGAGTACATTTGTGCTGTTTTGACTTTAAATATACAATTTATCTTTAATTGGCCTTTATGAATATAAAATTCTCTTTTCCTTTTTTCTTGGCAGGGATGCTTTTGGGAGCTTGTAGCGTCCAAAAGAATACCCCGCCTCCAGCCAGTAAGCAGTCGTTAGCTGTGACTGAAGAGAATGATTCCGAGGATGTCCGGCGGTTGGTAGCAGCGCAGGAGGCAGCCATAAAAAATTATAGGGCTACTCCTGAGAGAACCTTTGATTTGCTCCATACTTCTCTTGACGTGCGCTTTGATAAGGAAAAAAAACTAGTCTTCGGAGAAGCGAATTTAACGCTCAAGCCCTATGGCTATCCCCAAGACCGTCTGGTGCTCGATGCGCAGGATTTTGACCTGCACGAAGTCAGCATGGATGATTCCCGGCAGCAGCTGGAGTTTAGGTATGATTCGCAGCAGATAGAAATACAATTTCCAACTACCCTTACGACAGCGGATACCATTTTGATAAACATCCGCTACACGGCCCATCCCAGTAGGAATAGTGGCGAAGGAAGCCAGGCGATCACCGATACCCAGGGACTTTATTTTATCAATCCAACGGGGGAAGCATCCCTGCCGACACAAATATGGACACAGGGGGAAACCGATCACAATTCCAAATGGTTTCCGACCATCGATGCACCAAATGAGCGTGCCACCCATGACTTGAAGCTCACTGTGGAAGAAAAATTCACCACCGTTAGCAATGGTGAATTGGTGGGTCAGGAGCAGCTAGGCAATGGGATGCGCAGGGATCACTGGAAGATGAGCCAGCCTTCAGCCCCGTATTTGGTGGCATTTGCCGTAGGGGAATTTGAGCGGATTTCCTCCCAATGGAAAGGGATCCCACTTGGCTACTATGTGGAAAAGCCCTTTGCTGAAGGGGCTAAAAAAGTGTTTGGCAGGACACCGGAAATGCTGGACTTCTACTCGGATTTACTGGGCGTGCCCTATCCATGGCCAAAGTACGATCAGGTGGTGGTCAGGGAGTTTGTTTCAGGAGCGATGGAAAACACCACGGTTTCTATTTTTATGGAGGAACTGAACATGAATGCCCGGGAGGCGATTGATAGTGAATATGATGGGATTATTGCCCATGAGCTTTTCCATCACTGGTTTGGAGACTATGTGACCACAGAGTCCTGGTCAAATTTACCATTAAACGAAGCTTTTGCGAATTATGGAGAGTATTTGTGGTATGAGCACAAAGAGGGAAGGGATGCTGCAGATCTTCACCATATTGGAGAGCTGGAGACCTACCTTTGGGAAGCGGAAGAAAAGCAGGTGGACCTTATTCGCTTTGAGTATGCGCATAACGAAGACATGTTTGACAGTCACAGCTATGCCAAAGGCGGAAGGGTGCTGCATATGTTACGGGATTATTTGGGGGATGAAGTGTTTTTTGCAGGGCTGAACAATTACCTGACCAAGCATGCTTTTCGTTCTGTGGAGATTCATGACCTCAGGCTGGCACTGGAAGAAACCAGCGGCAAAGACCTGAACTGGTTTTTTGAACAGTGGTTTTTGGCATCGGGCCATCCTGTCTTGGAGATTGATTTCGATTACAGCCAGCCGGAAAATGTGGTGTTGACGGTGACACAGCAACAGGACTTGGGGAATACACCGCTATATGTTTTGCCTTTTGAGGTGAGTTGGTATGTGGATGGAGCGCGGTTTACGCGGCGTTTTACGTTGGATGCCAAGCAGGGCAGCTTTTCATTGGAAAACAAAGTGCCCATTTCACAAGCCTATTTTGATGAGCGAAAGGTACTCTTGGCCGAAAAGCACACCCATAGGAGTGATGATCAGCTGGTGGACCAGTTTGGAGCATCACATTTTGGGGTGGCAAGGTATGAGGCCTTGGATAGTTTGAGCCAGCGGTCGCTGGACACAGCAGCCATCAAGGAATTGGTGCGCGTGGGATTGGCAGATGATTTCTGGCCGATCAGGGAAGTTACCCTTCATCACTTTGGCGACAGTATTTTATCATTTGGGATGGAGGAGACATTATTGGCGCTAGCGAGCGAGGACAAAAGCAACAGTGTCCAGGCGAGTGCCATCACTGCATTAGCTTCGAGTGGAGGGGATTATGGCAGCAATTACATGCTTTGGATGGAGGACTCTTCGTACTACGTGGCCGGGGCTGCATTGGATGCTTATCTGCAAATGAATGGGGAAGGATTGGGAAAAGAAAAGGTAGCAAGTGCATTCGAAGATGAGCGGAGTATCCGGATGCTTATTCCTTTGATTGATTTTTACACACAACAGGAAATACCGGGAAAGGGAGCATGGTTACACGAGGTCTATGACCGTACATCCGGTCAAGATTTATACTACCTGATCGGTTACTATGGGGATTACTTTGTGAAGTTGCCTGGAGAAGGCAGTGATCGGGCGATAGAGAAGCTCTATCAGACGGGGATGAAACACACAGCATCGTACGTAAGGTTTGCGGCATTCCAGGCACTTTTTGGCTTTATTGACGAGGAGGGAGTACTGGAAAAAGCCAACGCTATATTTGACCAAGAATCTGATGAATCCATTAAGAACAGTGAAAAGTATTTCTTGCTGCCATATGAAGATGAAAATTAATTCCCTGATTTCGAAAACCTTAATAAAAAGGTTGAAAAAAACTTCAGGAATTTTTGTTCAATATTTTGAATGTTTCAGAAAAGGGTATAATTTTGCCATCCGTTAAGACAAACAAAAAAGAACAAAAGTGTTCGAAAAAGGGCTTAACGTATTGAAATACTGATTTGGGGGAATACCAAAGCGGCCAACTGGGACGGACTGTAAATCCGTTGACTTATGTCTTCACAGGTTCGAATCCTGTTTCCCCCACACTTTATATTTCCACGGATTTTTCTAAATTTGTGGAAATCATACAGCAAAAGTTTTTCAAAAAGTAAGACGACGATTGAAACTATTGTCAAGAGTTGATTTTCTTTTGCAAGATTTTGGTATGTGAAAAATATGCCCAGCTGTAAGGTCACGAAGTGTAATGACGAATACATCGGGACTTAAGGTCGGGATGTCAGTATAAAAAACAAGATAGAGTAATAAGCGGGAGTAGCTCAGTTGGTAGAGCGGCAGCCTTCCAAGCTGCAGGTCGCGGGTTCGAGCCTCGTCTCCCGCTCTATGCTTATTTATAAGGCATAGATAATCGATGTTATCAGCCGACGTAGCTCAGGGGTAGAGCGCTTCCTTGGTAAGGACGAGGTCACGGGTTCAAATCCCGTCGTTGGCTCAATGACATTAGCATAATTTAACTAATTCATATCATTAACTAAACAGAGGATTTTCACGCATGGCAAAAGCAACCTTTGACCGTTCCAAACCGCACGTAAATATCGGTACTATTGGTCACGTCGATCACGGTAAGACTACCTTGACTGCTGCCATTACAACTGTATTGGCTAGAAAAGGTCTTTCTGAATTAAGAGACTTCTCTTCTATCGATAACGCTCCAGAAGAGAAAGAAAGAGGTATCACTATCAATACTTCACACGTAGAATATCAAACTGAAGCAAGACACTACGCACACGTGGATTGTCCTGGTCACGCTGACTACGTGAAAAACATGGTAACTGGTGCTGCGCAGATGGATGGTGCTATTCTAGTAGTTGCTGCCACTGACGGTCCAATGCCACAGACAAGAGAGCACATCCTTCTTGCTCGTCAGGTAGGTGTACCAGCACTTGTTGTTTTCTTGAACAAAGTTGACTTGGTAGATGATGAAGAGCTACTTGAGCTTGTAGACATGGAAGTAAGAGAATTGCTTTCTTTCTATGACTTTGATGGCGATAACATCCCAGTTATCCAAGGTTCAGCACTTGGTGCCCTTAACGGCGAAGACAAGTGGGAAGAAAAAGTAATGGAATTGATGGATGCAGTAGATAGCTATATTCCACTTCCTGAGCGTCTTGTTGACAAAGACTTCTTGATGCCTGTAGAGGACGTATTCTCGATCACTGGTCGTGGTACAGTAGCTACTGGTAGAGTAGAAAGAGGTGTTATCAACTCTGGTGATGCAGTGGACATCATCGGTATGGGAGCTGAAGGTCTTAAGTCTACCGTAACAGGTGTTGAGATGTTCCGTAAGATTTTGGACAGAGGTGAAGCTGGTGACAACGTAGGTCTACTTCTTAGAGGTATTGAGAAAGCTCAGATCAAGAGAGGTATGATCATCTGTAAGCCAGGTTCTGTAACGCCTCACTCTTTGTTCAAAGCAGAGGTTTACGTACTGTCTAAAGAAGAAGGTGGACGTCACACTCCATTCTTTAACAAATACCGTCCTCAGTTCTACCTAAGAACCACTGACGTAACTGGTGAGGTAAAACTTCCAGAAAACGTTGAGATGGTAATGCCAGGTGACAACATCACCATGGAAGTACAATTGATCAACAAAGTTGCCTTGGAGAAAGGTCTACGTTTCGCGATCCGTGAGGGTGGTAGAACAGTAGGAGCCGGTCAGGTAACTGAAATTCTTGACTAATCTTACTTGATCAAGAGATATAAAATAGATGCGATCCTGATGTTTTTCAGGATCGCATTTGTTTCTTTATAGATTATTACCTACTTTTGCATTCCTTTTGGACTGTAAAAGGAAACACGGGCATAGTTCAATGGCAGAATAGCGGTCTCCAAAACCGTTGATGGGAGTTCGAATCTCTCTGCCCGTGCAATAAAAATCATAGAACATGAACGTAAAAAACTTTGTTGTAGAGTCAATAGACGAAATGAAGAACAAGGTTACATGGCCGAAGTATTCTTCATTGCAAAGCAATGCTGTGCTGGTTCTTGTTGCCTCTTTGATCTTTGCCGTAGTGATCGGCTTGATTAACCTGGGCTTTGAGAACATCATGAAATGGTTTTATGATTTATTCTAAATAGAATCAATAGTTACTGATGGCAGAACATAAATGGTATGTACTCAGAGTGGTAGCTGGGCAAGAGAAGAAGGCCAAATCATATTTGGACAACGAGATTACCCGGCAAAAACTGGAGGATTATATTCCCGAGGTATTGATACCTTCTGAAAAAGTATATGAAATGCGCAATGGCAAAAAGCGAGTCAGAGAGAGAAACTTCTTTCCTGGCTATGTTTTGGTTAATGCGGATTTGTCCCATGGTGAAGCCAATCACGTAATCACGAGTATCCCGGGTGTCATCGGGTTTCTAGGTGCAAACGCAGGAGGAGCTTCCAAAACTCCTGAGCCATTACGACAATCAGAGATCAACCGTATCTTAGGTAGGGTTGAAGGGATTGATGAGTTTGCCGAGAAGCTTGATACGCCATATATAGTCGGAGAGACCATAAAAGTAATGGATGGTCCCTTTAGTGGTTTCTCGGGAACGATAGAAGAGGTGTTTGAGGATAAGAAAAAGCTTAATGTTATGGTTAAGATTTTCGGCCGAAACACCCCTGTTGAGTTAAACTTTATGCAAGTAGAAAAACAAGACTAGGAAATGGCTAAGGAAATTACTGGTTATCTGAAATTACAGGTGAAAGGTGGCCAGGCAAATCCATCTCCTCCTGTTGGTCCGGCCCTTGGTGCCAAGGGTTTGAACATCATGGAGTTCTGTAAGCAGTTCAATGCCAGAACTCAGGAAAAAATGGGTCAACTTCTACCTGTCCTTGTTACGATTTATTCTGACAAGTCCTTTGACTTCGTGATCAAGACTCCTCCAGCAGCAAACTTGTTGTTAGAGGCAGCGAAGCTAAAAGGAGGTTCTCCGGAGCCAAACAGGAAAAAAGTAGGTTCAGTATCCTGGGACCAGGTAAAAGAAATTGCTGAGGTGAAAATGCCTGACTTAAATGCCTTTAAGGTGGAGTCCGCAATGAAAATGGTTGCCGGAACAGCAAGAAGTATGGGAATCACAGTTTCAGGAAAAGCTCCTTGGGAGGAATAAATATAAAACAATGGCTAAGTTAACAAAAAAGCAAAAAGAAGCTCTTTCTAAGTACGACCCAAGCCAGCAGTACTCCCTTACTGAGGCTTCTTCTATTGTCAAAGATATCACTGCCGTGAAATTTGACGCTTCAGTGGATTTGGACATCCGTTTGGGTGTAGATCCTCGAAAAGCAGATCAAATGGTAAGAGGCGTGGTGGCTTTGCCCCATGGAACGGGAAAAGAAGTAAAAGTATTGGTACTTTGTACTCCGGACAAGGAAGAAGAAGCGAAAGAAGCTGGAGCTGACTACGTCGGCTTGGATGACTATATTGCCAAAATCGAAGGCGGATGGACTGATATCGATGTGATCATCACCATGCCTAACGTAATGGCGAAAGTAGGTAGATTAGGTAGAGTGTTAGGACCAAGAGGCCTGATGCCTAACCCTAAGTCTGGAACTGTTACCCTAGAAGTAGGTAAGGCAGTGAAGGAAGTGAAAGGTGGTAAAATAGATTTTAAAGTAGATAAGTTTGGTATCGTGCACGCAAGTGTAGGTAAAGTTTCCTTTGATCCGGATAAGATCCAAGAAAATGCCCAAGAGCTTATCAATACTATTTCTAAGTTGAAGCCTGCATCTTCAAAAGGGACGTACTTCAAGAGTATACATTTATCTAGCACAATGTCTCCTGGTATTGCAATTGATAAGGGGAGTATTCAAGGTATTTAATTATGACTAGAGAGGAAAAGAAAGCAATAATCGAAAGTCTTACCGAGAAATTCAAAGAAACTCCGCATTTCTATATCACAGATGCCTCAGGTTTCACTGTTGCTCAGGTAAATACTTTCAGAAGAATGTGTTTTGAAAAAGGAGTGGAATACCGTGTATATAAAAACACGTTTATCAAACAAGCTCTGAATAATCTAGACGCAGACTTCTCAGAATTAGACAGTGTTCTTAAAGGCTTTTCAGGAATTATCTTTGCTTCAGAGACAGCAAACTTGCCTGCAAAAGTAATCAAGGACTATCGAAAAAAGGCAGGTTCTAAAGAGACTAGACCCGTATTTAAAGGCGCTTCAATAGATAGCGATGTGGTGATTGGTGAAAACAATCTTGACATGCTGGCTTCTTTGAAATCCAAAGAGGAACTATTGGGCGAAGTTATCGGATTGCTACAGTCTCCAGCCAAAAACGTTATTTCTGCTCTTCAGAGTGGTCAAGATACATTGGCAGGGCTTGTTAAAACTCTTTCAGAAAGAGAATCATAATATCATTCAAATCAATTAAGTAAAAAAATCAGTTAATTTTAAATAATAATACAATGGCAGATCTTAAAGCATTCGCTGAGCAGTTAGTTAACTTAACTGTTAAAGAGGTTAGTGAATTAGCCGAAATATTGAAAGAAGAGTATGGTATCGAACCTGCTGCTGCAGCTGCTCCAGTAATGGTAGCTGGTGGTGCTGGTGAAGGTGCTGGCGAAGAAGAAAAATCTTCTTTCGATGTAGTTCTTAAAGCTGCTGGTGGTCAGAAACTTGCAGTAGTGAAATTGGTTAAAGAATTGACCGGACTAGGTCTTAAGGAAGCTAAGGAAGTTGTAGATGGCGCTCCTAAGGCTATCAAAGAAGGAATCGCAAAAGACGAAGCTGAAGCACTTAAGAAGCAACTTGAGGAAGCTGGTGCTGAAGTAGAGCTTAAATAATTTGAATAACCTCATCTGATAGGATGTAGGTTATTGATTAGACCTGACTTTTAAGTCAGGTCTTTTCCTGTTTGTGCACAGTTTTAAAATTGCACTATTCTAAGCGGAAATTGCCGCATTCAGTTATTTATTATCACTATAAACATATACTGCCTTGGCTATCCAGAATCAAACCGAAAGGAAAAGTTTCTCATCTATTAAGGTGGTCAAAGACTATCCGGATTTCCTCGATATCCAGTTACAATCATTCAAAGATTTTTTCCAATTGGATACTCCCGCTGAAAAGAGGAGACAGGATGGGCTTTTCAAGGTGTTCTCTGAAAACTTCCCCATAAGTGACTCCAGGGAAAACTTCACACTTGAATTCATTGATTATACCGTAGATCCGCCTAAATATAGTGTGGGTGAATGTATTGACAGAGGGTTGACCTATTCTGTTCCATTGAAGGCAAAACTTCGCTTGTTATGCTCCGATGAGGACAATGAAGATTTTGAAACAATAGAACAGGAAGTATTCTTGGGGAACTTACCGTATATGACCGAGAAAGGTTCCTTTGTCATAAATGGCGCAGAGCGGGTGATCGTTTCCCAGCTGCACAGGTCTCCAGGGGTGTTCTTTGCTCAAAGTAAACACACCAACGGTACGAAGCTGTATTCTGCCAGAATTATCCCTTTTAAGGGATCCTGGATAGAATTCGCTACAGATATCAACAATGTCATGTACGCGTACATTGACAGGAAGAAAAAATTCCCCGTTACCACTCTTTTGAGAGCTATTGGTTATGGTTCGGATAAAGCTATCTTGGATTTATTTGGGCTATCTGAAGAAATAGAGGCCAATAAGTCCAACCTTAAGAAAATTGTCGGTAGGAAACTGGCCGCACGTGTTTTGAAGACGTGGGTTGAGGATTTTGTGGATGAGGATACCGGTGAAGTAGTTTCTATTGACCGAAATGAAGTATTGTTGGAGCGGGATTCCGTGCTTACTGACGAGGACATCGAATTGATCCTTGATTCAGGTGCAAAAAGCGTGATCCTTCACCGTGATGATGTGAACATCGCTGATTACTCCATCATATACAATACACTTCAGAAAGATAATTCCAACTCGGAGAAAGAGGCAGTTGAGGTAATTTACCGTCAATTGCGTAATACAGAGGCACCAGATGAGGCCACCGCAAGAGAGGTGATCCATGGCCTGTTTTTCTCCGATAAACGATATGATCTTGGTGAAGTAGGTCGTTACAGGATCAACAAAAAACTCGGGCTTGATATTGAAGCCGAGAAGATCGTGTTGACGACAGAAGATATCATCAACATCGTGAAATACCTTATCGGTCTGATCAACTCCAAGGCTGTGGTCGATGATATTGACCACTTGAGCAATAGGAGGGTTAGAACCGTAGGGGAACAATTATATAGCCAATTCGGTGTGGGACTTGCCAGAATGGCGAGGACTATCCGAGAAAGGATGAACGTTAGGGATAACGAGGATTTTAAGCCCGTTGACCTGATCAATGCGAGGACACTGTCTTCCGTGATCAATTCCTTCTTTGGTACCAACCAGCTATCTCAGTTTATGGACCAGACCAACCCACTGGCAGAGCTTACGCACAAGCGTAGGTTATCCGCTTTGGGACCAGGAGGTCTTTCCCGTGAGCGAGCAGGTTTTGAGGTGCGTGACGTTCACTATACACACTATGGCCGTCTGTGTACCATTGAAACACCAGAAGGACCGAATATTGGGTTGATTTCTTCACTTTGCGTACACGCGAAAGTGAACGCCATGGGCTTTTTGGAAACACCTTATAGAAAGGTGAAAGAAGGAAAAGCCGGCATGGAAGCCGAAGATATTGTATTCCTGACGGCTGAAGAAGAAGACAATAACAACATCGCCCAGGCCAATGCACCTTTGGAAACGGATGGAAGCTTTGTCAATGATCGTGTGAAGGCACGTTATGAAGGTGACTTCCCTGTGCTGGAGCCGAAAGAAATCAGCTATATGGATGTGGCACCAAACCAGATTGTATCTGTGGCTGCTTCCTTGATTCCTTTCTTGGAGCACGATGATGCCAACCGTGCCTTGATGGGATCAAACATGCAGCGCCAGGCCGTTCCGCTTTTGAAAGCTGAATCACCTATCGTAGGTACCGGTCTAGAAGCCAAAGCAGCGGTGGATTCACGTTCACTTATTATTGCAGAGGCCGATGGTGTTGTGGACTTTGTGGATGCCAAGAAAATCGTCATCAAGTATGACTTGAGCGATGATGAATTGTTGGTCAACTTCAGTGATGAGTACAAGTCTTATGACTTGATCAAATTTAGAAGAACAAACCAAGATACGACCATTAACCTGACGCCATTGGTGCTGAAAGGACAGCGTGTGACCAAAGGGCAGGTATTGGTAGAGGGCTACTCCACCAATCAGGGAGAGTTGGCCTTGGGTAAAAACCTTAAAGTGGCCTACATGCCATGGCAAGGATATAACTTTGAGGATGCCATTGTAATTTCCGAGCGCGTTGTGCGGGAAGATATCTTTACTTCTATCCACGTAGAGGAGTTCCAGCTAGAAGTTAGGGACACGAAGCGAGGCGAGGAAGAATTGACTTCCGAGATTCCAAATGTATCTGAAGAGGCTGTTAAAAACTTGGATGAGAACGGTATCATTAGAATCGGTGCCGAACTGAAAGAAGGTGATATCATCATCGGTAAGATTACGCCAAAAGGTGAAACGGACCCTACTCCGGAAGAGAAGCTCCTCAGAGCGATCTTCGGTGACAAAGCGGGGGATGTTAAAGATGCATCACTTAAAGCTTCACCATCCTTGAATGGTGTGGTGATCGAGACCAAGTTGTTCTCCAGGCCTAAAAAAGACAAAGAGCTTCGCGCAAAAGCTAAAGCTGAAGTGGAAAAACTGAAGCAGGCTTATACGAAAGAGCTTCTTGGTGTCCGTGCCAAGATGATCAATAAATTGGTCAGCATATTGGACGGAATGACCTCTTTGGGTGTGAAGCATAAATTTGGTGATGAGATCATCAGCAAAGGCGTGAAGTTTAACCACCAGAATATTGAGAACAACCTCTTCCCGGCTAAGAACCCTTACCGTGATGAGAGTAACTATAATGTTCCGGAAGAGGCAAACCTTATTTCAGACATCATCCTTGATGACTGGACAGAAGACGAACATGCCAACAGTTTGATCCAGCAATTGGTGAAAAACTATACCAATACGCGAAATGAGATTTCGGGTAGGTTTAAGCGTGACAGGTTTACCCTTGAAGTAGGGGATGAGCTGCCAGCCGGTATCGTAAGACTTGCCAAAGTTTATGTGGCCAAGAAGCGTAAACTGAAAGTGGGGGATAAGATGGCCGGTCGTCACGGTAACAAAGGTATCGTGGCAAAAATCGTCCGTGATGAGGACATGCCGTTCTTGGAAGATGGTACGCCAATGGACATCGTTCTTAACCCGCTAGGGGTACCTTCCCGTATGAATATCGGTCAGATCTTTGAGACCGTATTGGCATGGGCAGGAGAGAAGATGAACAAAAAATATGCAACACCGATCTTTGATGGTGCGAGTACAGAAGAAGTGGCCGCTGAGCTGGATGCAGCAGGCTTGCCATCTTTTGGAAGGACCTACCTTTTCGACGGCCTTACAGGAAAGCAGTTTGACCAGCCGGTAACGGTGGGAATTGCCTATATGCTGAAACTAGGTCACTTGGTAGATGATAAGATGCACGCAAGATCGATTGGACCATACTCTCTGATTACGCAGCAGCCACTTGGCGGTAAAGCCCAGTTTGGTGGTCAGCGATTTGGAGAGATGGAGGTTTGGGCATTGGAGGCCTTCGGTGCGTCCCATGTGCTCCAAGAAATTCTTACTGTGAAGTCTGATGATGTGATTGGTAGGGCCAAGGCTTACGAGTCTATCGTAAAAGGTGAGAACCTTCCGAAGCCGAATATTCCTGAATCCTTTAACGTATTGGTTCATGAATTGAGAGGTTTGGCACTAGAAATCACACTCGACTAAATTAGATCTTATTGGGCCGAAAGGCCCTTCACATAAGCACAAAACAAATTATGGCGTTCAGAAAAAATAAAAAACTAAACAACGACTTTTCCAGGGTCACCATTAGTTTGGCTTCTCCGGAATCCATCTTGGATAGCTCTCATGGGGAGGTGACACAGCCAGAAACCATCAATTACAGAACGTACAAGCCTGAAATGGGCGGACTTTTCTGTGAGCGGATTTTTGGTCCTGTCAAAGACTGGGAATGTCATTGTGGTAAATACAAGCGCATAAGATATAAAGGCATCATTTGTGACAGATGTGGGGTTGAGGTAACGGAGAAAAAGGTTCGACGTGAGCGAATGGGCCACATTGAATTGGTGGTTCCAGTGGCACACATCTGGTATTTCAAATCCCTGCCGAACAAAATCGGTTACTTGCTAGGGTTACCTACCAAGAAGCTGGATCAAATTGTATACTACGAAAGATATGCTGTAATCAATCCAGGTATTAAGGCTGAAGATGGTCTTCAGTATCTTGATTTCCTTACAGAAGATGAGTATTTGGATATCATGGACAAGCTTCCAAAAGAAAACCAAATGCTCGACGACGATGATCCTAATAAGTTCATCGCCAAAATGGGGGCAGAAGCCATTGAGATGTTATTGTCTCGTTTGGATCTGGATGATCTATCCTATAGCCTTCGTCACCAAGCGGCCACCGATACTTCTCAGCAGCGTAAAGCGGAAGCGTTGAAGCGACTGAAAGTAGTGGAAGCATTTAGGGATGCAAGGACACGTATCGAAAACCGTCCAGAGTGGATGGTGGTAAGAATGGTGCCTGTAATTCCACCTGAGCTTCGTCCATTGGTGCCATTGGATGGTGGACGTTTTGCTACATCTGACCTTAACGACCTTTACAGAAGGGTGATCATCCGTAACAACCGTTTGAAGCGATTGATCGATATCAAAGCGCCAGAAGTAATCCTTCGAAATGAGAAGCGTATGCTTCAGGAAGCGGTGGATTCCCTTTTTGATAATTCCAGAAAGGTAAACGCGGTAAGGTCTGACGGAAACAGGGCATTGAAGTCACTTTCCGACATGCTTAAAGGAAAGCAAGGGCGTTTCCGTCAAAACTTGCTTGGTAAGCGGGTAGATTATTCTGGACGTTCTGTAATTGTGGTAGGTCCTGAGCTAAAACTTCACGAGTGTGGCTTGCCTAAAAACATGGCAGCGGAACTCTTCAAACCCTTTATCATCAGAAAGCTGATCGAAAGAGGGATCGTGAAGACCGTAAAATCAGCCAAGAAGATCGTAGACCGAAAAGATCCAGTGGTATGGGATATCCTTGAGAACGTATTGAAGGGACACCCTGTATTGCTTAACCGGGCTCCTACGCTGCACCGATTAGGGATCCAGGCTTTCCAGCCAAAATTGATCGAAGGTAAAGCGATCCAGCTGCATCCGTTGGTATGTACGGCCTTTAACGCCGACTTTGACGGTGACCAGATGGCGGTTCACGTGCCGCTTGGACACGAGGCGATTTTGGAAGCGTCTACCTTGATGCTTTCCTCTCATAATATCCTTAATCCTGCCAATGGAGCGCCGATTACCGTACCTTCCCAAGATATGGTATTGGGACTTTATTATGTGACCAAAGGAAGAAGGTCTACAGAAGAAGAGCCTGTTCCAGGTGAAGGCATGACCTTCTACGGTGAGGAAGACGTGATCATCGCCTTGAATGAGAAAGTTATTTCTCAGCACGCTTATATCAAGTGTAAGGTGAAAGTGAGGGATGAGAACGGAGAATTGGTGGATAAGATCGTGGAGACGGTTGCGGGTAGATTGATCTTTAACCAATTTGTTCCAGAGGAAGTAGGTTATGTAAATGAGCTATTGACTAAGAAAAAGCTTCAGCAGATCATCGCTGAGGTGGTAAAAATATGTGGTATCGCACGTAGTGCCCAGTTCTTGGATGATATCAAGCACCTAGGATTCCAAATGGCTTATGCCGGTGGACTATCCATGGGATTGAATGATGTAATTATTCCAAGCGACAAGGATCCATTGATCACGAAGGCGAAGGACGAGGTGGATCAGGTGTGGAATAACTACCTGATGGGATTGATCACGGACAATGAGCGATACAACCAGGTGATTGACATCTGGACCAGAACCAACTCCAATCTGACCAATATTCTGATGAAGCAGATGGAGGAGGATAAGCAAGGCTTCAATGCCATCTACATGATGATGCACTCTGGCGCGAGGGGTTCAAGAGAGCAGATCCGTCAGTTGGGTGGAATGAGAGGATTGATGGCCAAGCCACAGAAAAACCTTCAAGGTTCTGTTGGTGAAATTATCGAAAACCCAATTTTGTCCAACTTTAAAGAAGGGTTGGATGTATTGGAGTACTTTATCTCTACCCACGGTGCCCGTAAAGGTCTTGCCGATACGGCCCTTAAAACAGCCGATGCGGGTTACTTGACCAGAAGGCTTGTAGATGTGGCGCAGGATGTGATCGTTTCTGAGGAAGACTGCGGTACCTTAAGAGGACTGGTCGTACAGGCCTTGAAAGATAATGATGAAATCGTAGAGCCTCTTTCTGAGCGTATCGTAGGCCGTGTATCTGTGCATGATGTGATCGATCCAATCACGGATGAGGTAATCATCCAGTCTGGTGAAGAAATCACAGATGAGCTGGCACGAAAAGTAGACGAGTCAGCGGTAGAGGAAGTGGAGATCAGGTCCGTATTGACCTGTGAATCCAGAAGAGGTGTATGTACCAAGTGTTATGGCCGTAACTTGACCACAGGAAGTGTGGTACAGAACGGTGAATCGGTAGGGGTGATCGCCGCCCAATCCATCGGTGAACCTGGTACACAGCTTACCTTGAGAACATTCCACGTTGGGGGTACGGCATCCAATATTTCCGTAGAGGCCAGTATCAATGCGAAGTTTGAAGGTGTTGTAGAATTTGAAGAAGAATTCAGGTTCATCAATACGACCAATAAAGATGGTGATCCGGTAGCTGTCGTAATGGGACGATCCGGAGAAATCAAAATCAATGATGCGAAGTCAGGAAAGACGTTGGCTTCCAACCACGTTCCTTATGGTGCCATCCTGAACGTAAAAGATGGACAGAAAATTGGTAAAGGTGACTCTCTATGTACATGGGATCCATATAATGCCGTGATCTTGTCCGAATTTGACGGTGAGGTTTCATTTGAATCCATCATTGAAGGGGTGACGTTCAAGGAAGTGGCCGATGATCAAACTGGATATAAGGAAAAAGTTATCATTGATACCAAAGATAAAACCAAGAACCCAGCTGTAGTAGTGAACTACGGTGACGAAACCAAGAGCTATAACATCCCGGTGGGAGCGCACTTGGCAGTAGAAGAGGGGGATAAAGTGAAAGCTGGTCAGATCTTGGTGAAGATTCCTCGTTCTGTAGGTAAAACCCGTGATATTACCGGTGGTCTTCCTAGGGTAACAGAGCTGTTCGAAGCCCGTAACCCATCCAATCCGGCGGTTGTTTCTGAAATCGACGGTGTGGTAACCTATGGTGGTATCAAGCGTGGTAACCGGGAAATCTTCATCGAATCCAAAGATGGCGTGAAGAAGCGTTATATGGTGTCACTGTCCAAGCATATCTTGGTACAAGAGAATGACTTTATCAGAGCTGGTGAACCACTATCTGATGGAGCCATCACGCCAAACGATATCCTTTCCATCAAAGGTCCAACAGCTGTTCAGGAGTACTTGGTGAATGAAATCCAGGAAGTATACCGACTGCAAGGGGTGAAGATCAACGATAAACATATCGAGGTGATCGTAAGCCAGATGATGCAGAAAGTAGAAATCCTTGACGCTGGTGATACTGGATTCCTTCAAGGACAAATCGTGGACAAGTGGGCTTTCCGAGAGGAGAATGATAATATCCTTGACAAGAAAGTAGTAATGGATGCAGGTGATTCTTCGACGCTCAAAGCAGGTATGATCATTACATCCAGAAGGTTGCGTGATGAGAATTCCAGTTTGAAGCGTAAGGACCTTAAGCTTGTTCAGGTGAGAGATGCGGAGACTGCCGTATCCAAGCCGACACTTCAAGGTATCACAGCTGCTTCATTGGGAACTGAAAGCTTTATCTCTGCAGCTTCCTTCCAAGAGACGACCAAGGTCTTGAGTGAGGCAGCCATCCGAGGTAAGCGAGATGAGTTGTTGGGCTTGAAAGAGAATGTAATTGTGGGGCACCTTATCCCTGCAGGTACGGGACAACGAGACTTCCAACATATCATCGTGGGCTCCAAAGAAGAATACGAGAAGCTTTCTTCCACAGAAAGGGAGAGAGAATCCCGTAAGGCTAAGGAAACCGTAAAATAATAGCTTAATATAAAAGTGCGAAAGGCCTGTATTCATTGCAGGCCTTTTTTTGGTTCAAGCCAATTGCGGCCTTCAGGAAGTAAGCCTACTTCCATTGGATCGAAGACTATCGTGGCTGGGGAGATTGGTGCTCCTATGAACCGGTAATAAGAACAAATCAATAACGTCATGGAAGATAATAAAGAAGAAGAAAAAGCGAACAATCAGCAGATCAATGTGGAATTGTCCGATGAGGTGGCAGAGGGCATCTATGCCAATCTCGCCATGATTGCGCATTCCAATTCTGAATTTGTATTGGATTTTATCCGGTTAATGCCCGGAGTGCCCAAAGCTCGGGTAAAGTCGCGCATTATCATGACCCCGGATCATGCCAAGCGATTGCTTTCAGCGCTACAGGACAATGTGGAAAAGTACGAAAAGGCTTTTGGTAAGATAGAAGCAGGTCAAGATGTTCCTGAATTTCCAATGAACTTTGGCGGGACACTTGGTGAGGCTTAATCAAAATATAACTCTTTAATTTTGTTTGTTTTACCGATTTCGTTACCTTTGCAGTCCAAATTTCATATGTTAAAGGAGTAAAATAAATTTTATCAGTTAATGCCTACTATACAACAGTTAGTTAGAAAAGGTAGAACCACTTTGGTGACAAAGTCCAAGTCAAGAGCACTGGATGCATGTCCTCAAAGGAGGGGTGTGTGTACAAGGGTGTACACCACTACGCCTAAGAAACCTAACTCGGCGATGAGAAAAGTGGCCAGGGTTAGATTGACAAATGGAAAAGAAGTGAACGCTTACATTCCAGGAGAAGGACATAATTTGCAAGAGCACTCTATCGTATTGATCAGAGGTGGTCGTGTGAAGGATCTTCCTGGTGTGCGTTATCACATCATCCGAGGTGCACTGGATACAGCAGGGGTGAAAGACCGTAAGCAAGGTCGCTCCAAGTACGGTGCTAAGCGTCCTAAGGACAAAAAATAAACATTAGAAAACAAACTGAACAATGAGAAAAGCGAAACCGAAAAAGAGATATATTCTTCCTGATCCGAAGTTCAATGATACTTTGGTGACCAAGTTTGTGAACTGCCTTATGGTAGACGGGAAGAAGAGTATTGCTTACAGAATCTTCTACGATGCAGTAGATAAAGTAGAAGAGAAGTTGGGTGAGAATGGTCTTGAGGTTTGGAAAAAAGCGCTTAACAATATAACTCCAGCTGTAGAGGTGAAGAGTCGTAGGGTTGGGGGAGCTACATTCCAGGTACCAATGGAAGTAAGACCTGAAAGAAAGACATCACTTGGTATTAAGTGGATGATTACTTTTGCCAGAAGAAGAGGCGAAAAGACGATGATGGACCGACTTGCTGGCGAGATCATCGCTGCATCCAAAGGAGAAGGTGCGGCTGTGAAGAAAAAAGACGATACACACAGAATGGCCGAAGCCAATAAAGCATTCTCTCACTTTAGATTTTAATTAGGATGGCAAGAGACTTAAAATTTACAAGGAACATCGGTATTGCCGCTCACATCGATGCTGGTAAAACAACAACCACTGAGCGGATTCTATTTTATTCAGGCGTTTCCCATAAAATCGGAGAGGTGCACGATGGTGCTGCTACGATGGACTGGATGTCTCAAGAGCAGGAGAGAGGTATTACCATTACTTCCGCCGCTACGACGGTTTTCTGGCCTTACAGAGATAATAATTACCAAATCAATATCATCGATACCCCAGGTCACGTGGATTTTACCGTAGAGGTAAACCGTTCCCTGCGTGTATTGGATGGGCTTGTGTTCCTGTTTAGTGCAGTGGATGGCGTAGAGCCACAGTCTGAGACTAACTGGAGACTGGCTGATAACTATAAAGTACCTCGTCTTGGTTTTGTGAACAAGATGGACCGAGCAGGTGCAAACTTCCTTGACGTATGTAAACAAGTGAAGGAGATGCTAGGAAGCTATGCAGTTCCTTTGCAAATCCCTATCGGATCTGAAGATCGATTCCGAGGTGTGGTTGACTTGATCAACAACCGTGGTATCATCTGGAATGAAGATGATATGGGAATGACTTTCGAAGAAGTGCCGATTCCTGATGATCTTAAAGAGGAAGCTGCTGAATACAGAGAGTATTTGCTTGAAGCAGTAGCCGAATATGATGAGACCTTGATGGAGAAGTTCTTCGAAGATTCCAGCTCCATTACAGAAGATGAAATCCTGACTGCTCTTAGGGCAGCTACCATTGACATGAAGATCGTTCCAATGGTATGTGGTTCTTCTTTCAAAAATAAAGGTGTACAGACCATGCTTGACTTGGTGATGGAATTGCTTCCTTCTCCGTTGGACAAGCATGATATGATCGCTAACGATCTGAATGACGAAGAGAAGCAGGTAGCGATTGCTCCTGACCGCAATGAGCCATTCGCAGGTCTTGCATTTAAGATTGCCACGGATCCTTTCGTAGGCCGTCTATGTTTCGTAAGGGCTTACTCAGGTGTACTTGAGTCAGGTTCTTATGTATTCAATAGCCGTTCCGGTAACAAGGAGCGTATCTCCCGTGTATTCCAAATGCACGCCAACAAACAAAACCAAATCGAACGTCTAGAAGCAGGTGATATCGGTGCGGTAGTTGGATTTAAGGATATCAAAACCGGTGATACCCTATGTTCTGAAGAACGTAAAGTGGTATTGGAATCCATGATCTTCCCAGAGCCAGTGATTGGTTACGCGATCGAGCCTAAAACGAAGGCCGACGTGGATAAACTGTCCATGGCCATTACCAAGTTGGTAGAAGAGGATCCTACGCTTCAAGTGAACACTGACCACGAAACTGGCCAGACGATTCTACGAGGTATGGGAGAGCTCCACTTGGATATTATCATTGACCGTCTTAAGCGAGAGTTTAAGGTGGAAATCACCCAAGGTGCTCCACAGGTAGCTTATAAAGAAGCGTTGTTTGGTTCTGTAGAACACAAAGAGGTTTATAAGAAACAAACCGGTGGTAAAGGTAAATTTGCCGACATCGTATTTGAACTAGGACCGAAAGAAGAAGATCCAGAAACTGGTGAAGTAAAGCCTGGATTGGAATTTGAAAACGGTATTGTTGGTGGTGTAATTCCTAAGGAATTTATTCCATCCATCCAGAAAGGATTCCAAGAAGCGATGAAGAATGGTCCTTTGGCAGGTTACCCAATCGAAGCGATGAAAGTAAGGTTGTTCCACGGATCCTTCCACGATGTCGATTCAGATGCACTGTCCTTTGAATTGGCTGCAAGACTAGGGTTCAAGGAGGCTGCCAAGAAATGTAAGCCTCAGCTGTTGGAGCCAGTAATGTCAGTGGACGTGGTTACACCAGATGAGTATACTGGTCCTATTACCGGTGACTTGAACAGAAGAAGAGGTTTGATGAAAGGGATGGATACCAAAGGTACTTCATCTGTAGTTAAAGCTGCTGTACCATTGTCAGAGTTGTTTGGTTATATTACTGACCTTAGGACAATTTCTTCAGGTAGAGCGACTGCTACCTTGACATTCTCACACTACGAACCAGTTCCAAATAATATCGCCGAAGGTGTAATCGCTGAAGTAAAAGGAGCTAAGGCCTAAATTTAATTGAACATGAATCAGAAAATAAGAATAAAACTTAAGTCTTACGATCATACTTTGGTGGACAAGTCATCAGAGAAAATCGTTAAAGCTGTAAAGACTACCGGTGCTGTGGTGGTTGGTCCGATTCCTTTGCCTACTAAAAAGGAGAAGTTTACGGTACTGAAGTCCCCACACGTAAATAAGAAAGCAAGAGATCAGTATCAATTGTGTACCTACAAAAGATTGGTGGATATCTATTCCAACAGTTCTAAAACTGTAGATGCCTTGATGAAGATCGAACTTCCAAGTGGAGTAGATGTGGAGATCAAAGTTTGATCTTCCGTCCTAAAAATTAACATGAGGACCCATACCGTTATCAACGGATGGGTCCTTTCTTTTTGCTAGCATGCTCATATAATCTTTGGTCAGCGGTACCTAAAGGGGCCGATTCGGGGAAGATAATTTTTGTAAATGTTTGAAAATATATGAGTTGTAATTTGTTAGCTGTTTTAAAATCACTAACTTTGCAGTCCTTAAAAAGGCACAAGTGTGTAAATACTTGTGCATAATTATATTATATAACAGAAGATGTCTGGAATAATAGGTAAAAAAGTAGGAATGACTAGCATTTTCAGTGCCGATGGACGAAGTGTCGCATGCACGCTAATAGAAGCTGGTCCTTGCGTAGTGACGCAAGTAAAAAATGTAGAAACAGACGGGTACAGCGCTGTTCAGTTGGGGTACGGTGAGCGAAAGGAGAAAAACACTCCTAAGCCATTGTTAGGTCATTTTAAAAAGGCCGGAACCACACCTAAGCAGAAAGTTGTAGAATTCAGAGACTTCAGAGTTGAATTTGAAGGTCAAGTGGATCTTGGTAAGTCCGTAAAAGCAGGAGAGGTTTTCGCAGAAGGAGACTTTGTGGATGCTATCGGTACTTCCAAGGGTAAAGGTTTCCAAGGTGTCGTAAAACGTCACGGCTTTGCTGGTGTAGGTGGATCTACCCACGGTCAGCACAACCGTCAGAGACACCCAGGTGCTATTGGTGCATGTTCTTGGCCATCTCGAGTATTCAAGGGGCTAAGAATGGCAGGTAGAACCGGAGGAAGTCGTGTGAAAGTATTGAACCTTAAAGTATTGAAGGTTTATGCTGAAAAGAACTTGATCTTGGTAAGTGGCTCTGTCCCTGGTCCAAAAAATTCTTACGTTATTTTAGAGAAGTAATCAAATGGAATTAGCAGTATTAAAACATAACGGTGAAGAGACAGGTAGAAAGGTAAATCTTTCTGACGAAATTTTCGCGATCGAGCCTAATGATCATGCGATCTACCTGGATGTGAAGCAGTTTTTGGCCAACCAAAGACAGGGTACTCATAAGAGCAAAGAGAGGGCTGAGATAGCCGGCTCAACAAAGAAGATTAAAAAGCAAAAGGGTACCGGTGGTGCCAGAGCTGGTTCTATTAAATCTCCATTGTTCAGGGGTGGGGGTAGAGTATTTGGTCCTAGACCAAGAAACTACTCTTTCAAGTTGAACAAGAAAGTGAAACAATTGGCAAGAAAATCTGCCCTTACTTACAAAGCTAAAGACAACAGCCTAACCATTTTGGAAGATGTGAGCTTTGACAACATCAAGACCAAAAATTATGTAGCCTTGTTGTCTGGACTTTCTTTGGCGGATAAGAAGACCTTGTTGGTGCTTCCAGAAGCAAACAACAATGTGTATTTGTCAAGCAGAAACCTTCCAAAAGCGCAAGTTAAGACGGTATCAGACATCAATACGTATGATCTGTTGCATGCAGATACTTTGGTGCTATGCGAAGGCTCAGTAAGTAAGTTGGAAACCCTTTTATCGAAGTAAGACAATGGATATACTAAAGAAGCCTTTGATTACGGAAAAGATTTCGGCGATGAACGAAAGAGGCGTTTATGGATTTGTAGTGGAAAAGACTGCTAAAAAGCCAGAAATCAAAGCAGCCGTAGAGAAAATGTTCGGTGTAAAAGTGGTGTCAGTAAGGACCATGCGTTATGCAGGAAAGTTGAAGACGCGCTACACGAAGACAAAAGTAGTATCCGGTTATACCAATGCTTTCAAGAAAGCTATTGTACAAGTAGCCGATGGAGAAGTAATTGACTTTTACGGAGAAATTTAATTGAATCAGAATCATGGCAGTTAAAAAATTAAAGCCTGTAACTCCCGGTACCCGATATAGATTGGCGCCGACTTTTGACGAAGTCACTAAGTCTAAGCCAGAAAAGTCGCTATTGGCTCCGTTGAAGAGATCAGGCGGTAGAAATAACTCAGGTAAAATGACCGCCCGTTACATCGGTGGAGGTCATAAGAAGAGACTAAGAATCGTAGATTATAAGCGAAACAAGGATGGCGTGCCTGCTACTGTAAAAGGAATCGAATACGATCCTAACAGAACAGCTCGATTGGCATTATTGTATTATGCTGATGGTGCGAAGGCATACATCGTTGCACCGGAAGGATTGACCGCCGGAGATACGGTGATTTCTGGTGAGCATGTTGCTCCAGAGGTCGGTAACAACCTTCCGATGATGAACATTCCTTTAGGTACCATTATCCACAATGTGGAGCTTAAGCCTGGAAAAGGTGGTACTTTGGCAAGAAGTGCTGGTAGCTATGCGCAATTGGTAGCGAAAGAAGGTAAATATGTGGCCATCAAACTACCATCAGGCGAGTTGCGCTTGATCCTTGGAGTATGTAAGGCCACTGTAGGAACCGTGTCAAATGCAGATCACATGAACGTGGTATTGGGCAAGGCTGGTAGAAATCGTTGGTTAGGCAAGCGTCCAAGAGTAAGAGGTGTGGCCATGAACCCTGTCGATCACCCAATGGGTGGTGGTGAAGGTCGTTCATCAGGTGGACACCCAAGATCTAGGACTGGTTTGCTGGCTAAGGGTAAGAAAACCAGAACGCCTAAAAAGTATTCAAACAAGTTTATCATTAGTAAAAGATCTAAATAATTATGGCACGTTCATTAAAAAAAGGGCCTTATATAGCTCATCACTTGGCCAAAAAAGTAGATGCAATGAACGAATCCGGCAAAAAGTCTGTCATCAAGACTTGGTCAAGAAGATCTATGATCTCTCCGGATTTTGTAGGCCATACCTTTGCTGTGCATAACGGAAATAAGTTTATTCCTGTATTTGTAACAGACAACATGGTAGGTCACAAGCTTGGTGAATTTGCTCCTACAAGAAACTTTAGAGGTCACATTGCCAAAAAAGATAAAGGAAGAAGATAATCATGGAAGCAATAGCAAGACTAAATAATGTACCTACATCGCCTCGTAAGATGCGTCTTGTAGCTGACCTGGTAAGGGGACAGAGAGTAGGTAACGCCTTGAGTATATTGAAATTTACACCGAATCACGGTGCTGCAAAACTGGAGAAATTATTGCTATCTGCCATTGCAAACTGGCAAGCAAAAAATCCAGACGAGAAACTTGAAGAGGCTGATCTGTATGTGAAGACAATTCAAGTGGACGGTGGTCGAATGCTGAAAAGACTTAGACCTGCTCCCCAGGGTAGGGCCCACAGAATTCGTAAAAGATCAAATCATGTGACTTTGGTAGTAGATGCGTTCAACTCTGAAGTTACCGCTGATGAAGTAGAAACAAAAGAAAACGCTAATTAAGATTAGAATATGGGACAAAAAGTTAACCCTATTGGTCTTAGACTAGGTATCGTTAAGGGCTGGGATTCCAACTGGTATGGCGGCAGGGATTTTGCCGATAAACTGTACGAAGATCAAAAGATCAGGAAATATGTATATGCCAGGATTCCTAAAGGGGGCATTGCAAAAGTAATTATCGAAAGAACGCTTAAGCGAATCACCCTTACTATCCACACTGCCCGACCAGGAGTAGTGATCGGTAAAGGTGGTGCGGAAGTAGATAAATTGAAAGAAGAGCTTAAGAAACTTACCAGCAAGGATGTTCAGATCAACATCTTTGAGATCAAGCGTCCCGAGTTGGATGCTAAATTGGTAGGTGAGTCTATCGCTCAACAACTTCAGGCCAGGATTTCATTTAGAAGAGCAATGAAGCAATCCATTGCCGCTACGATGAGAGTAGGCGCTGAAGGAATCAAGATAAAACTTTCAGGACGTCTTGGTGGAGCAGAGATGGCCCGTTCAGAGATGTACAAAGAAGGAAGAATTCCTTTGCATACCTTGAGAGCGGACATTGATTATGCCATTTCTGAAGCGCAAACCGTATATGGTATCATCGGCATCAAAGTATGGATTTTCAAGGGTGAGGTTTATGGCAAGCGAGATCTATCTCCAAATGCCGGAATTGCCAATGAGAAATCAGGTGGTGCGGGTCGTAGAAGAAGAGAAGGCGGTCCTAAGAGAAGAAAGAGAAATAACTAATTTTCACCCAATAAGTGAGAAATCATGTTACAGCCAAGAAGAACTAAATATAGAAAGATGCAAAAGGGACGCATCAAAGGAATCGCGCAAAGAGGGCATACTCTTGCGTTCGGTAACTTTGGTATCAAGTCCCTGGAAGCAGGATGGATTACCTCTCGTCAAATCGAGGCAGCTCGTATTGCGATGACAAGAGCAATGAAAAGGGAAGGGCAAGTATGGATCAGGATTTTCCCTGACAAGCCTATCACCAAGAAGCCTGCTGAGGTTCGTATGGGTAAGGGTAAAGGTGCCCCTGAGTACTGGGTAGCAGTAATCAAGCCGGGAACCATCCTTTTTGAAGCAACAGGTGTAAGCCAAGAATTGGCCCAAGAGGCCCTTCGACTTGCCCAACAAAAGCTTCCAGTGAGTACAAAATTTGTAGTGCGTAGAGATTACGTAGGATAATAACAACTATGAAAAACTCTGAAATCCAAGCACTCTCCGAGAGTGAAATCATTGAGCGTATTGCCGCTGAGCAAGAGAAACTTACAAAGTTGAGGTTTGCTCATGCAATTTCTCCTATAGAGAATCCTAATAGAATTAGTGAGACAAGGAAGCTTATCGCAAGATTGAAGACTTTCTTGACCGCCAAACAACTAGCTAAATAACAATAAGATGGCTACTGAGAGAAATCTACGTAAAGAAAGAATAGGAAAAGTAGTCAGCAACAAGATGGACAAGTCCATTACCGTTGCCGTAGAAAGAAGGATGAAACACCCGATGTACGGTAAGTTTGTTGCTAAGACTACAAAATTTATGGTTCATGACGAGAACAACGAGTGTGGCAAAGGAGACCTCGTTAAGATAAGTGAAACTCGTCCGCTGAGTAAGAACAAGCGTTGGAGATTAGTAGAAATTATAGAAAGAGCTAAATAATCATGATACAGTCAGAATCCAGATTAAGTGTTGCGGATAATTCAGGTGCTAAAGAAGTGCTTGTTATCCGAGTACTGGGAGGAACCGGTAAGCGTTATGCCTCTATCGGAGATAAAGTAGTCGTGACAGTGAAATCTGCTCTTTCTTCCAGCAATATGAAAAAAGGCACCGTTTCTAAAGCGGTAATCGTAAGAACTCGAAAAGAGGTTAGAAGAAAAGATGGATCTTATATCCGTTTTGAAGATAACGCAGCGGTTCTTTTGAACAATAACGATGAGCCAAGAGGTACCCGTATCTTTGGTCCAGTGGCAAGAGAGCTGAGAGAGAAGCAATTTATGAAGATCGTATCTTTGGCACCTGAAGTATTGTAATCATGGAAAGAAAAAAGAATAAGCAACCTAAATTGCACATCAAAAGAGGAGATACCGTGAAGGTATTGTCCGGAGATGACAAAGGTAAGTCTGGTAAAGTTCTTTCGGTAAACTTGGAGAAGAGAAGAGCTATTGTGGAAGGCCTTAACATGGTAACCAAACATGTGAAGCCTACTGCTGCCAACCCTCAAGGAGGTATCGAAAAGAAAGAAGCTGCCATTCACGTAAGTAACCTGATGCTGATCGATCCGAAGACTGGTGAAGCTACCAGAACAGGAAGAAAGCCAGGAGAAAATGGAAAATTAGTTAGATATTCTAAGAAAACCGGGGAGGTAATCAATGGCTAATCCTAGAGTAAAAGATAAATATATCAAGGAAATCGCTCCAGAGCTTAAGGAGAAATTTCAATATAAGACAGTAATGCAAGTGCCTAAGTTGGTGAAAATCGTCATCAACAAAGGAATCGGTGCAGCTGTAGCGGACAAAAAATTGGTAGACCAAGGTGTGGAAGAGCTTTCTTTGATTACAGGTCAGAGAGCTGTTGCTACCAAGGCAAAGAAATCGGTCTCTAACTTTAAGCTTAGAGATGGGATGCCAATTGGTGCAAAAGTAACCTTGAGAGGAAACAGAATGTATGAATTTCTGGATCGTCTTACTACTGTGGCACTTCCACGTGTAAGGGACTTTAAAGGTATCAGCGATAAAGGTTTTGACGGAAGAGGTAACTACACCTTGGGTGTAGAAGAGCAAATTATCTTCCCAGAGATCAGCATCGAGAGAGTCAACAGGATTTCCGGTATGGACGTTACGTTCGTGACCACTGCTGAAACCGATGAAGAGAGCTATGCTTTGTTGAAAGCTTTCGGGATGCCTTTTGTAAACAACAATAAAGAAGAATAATTATGGCAAGAGAGTCGATCAAAGCTCGTGAGAGAAAAAGAGAACGTCTGGTAGCAAAATATGCCAAAAAGAGAGCAGAACTAAAAGCAGCAGGAGACTATGAAGCCCTGGACAAACTGCCAAAGAATGCTTCTCCGGTAAGGCTGCATAACAGATGTAAATTGACTGGCCGTCCTAAAGGATATATGAGGAAGTTTGGAATCAACAGGGTGACCTTTAGAGAAATGGCCTCTGCGGGTAAAATTCCTGGTATCACGAAGGCCAGCTGGTAAAAATCATATAAAAGTTTTTATTCTAAGAATCAATGTGTAACTTTGCACGCTCTTTAGGGCGTGCAGTTAGACTTATATTAATATGACTGATCCAATAGCTGATTATTTGACCAGGTTGAGAAATGCCATCAAGGCCTCTCACCGTATCGTTGAGATCCCTGCTTCCAATATCAAGAAGGAGATCACAAAGGTACTTCATGACAAGGGATACATCCAGAACTATAAGTTCGAGGAAGTAGGACCTCAAGGCACCATCAAGATTGCCTTGAAGTATAACCCTGCCACGAAGCAGAATGCCATTGTGAAACTTTCCAGAGTAAGTAAGCCAGGATTGCGGAAGTACGCACCTAAGAATGAACTTCCTAGGGTGATCAACGGACTGGGAATTGCAATTATCTCCACCTCAAAAGGTGTGATGACCGATAAGGAAGCCCGTACTGAAGGAATAGGCGGGGAAGTACTTTGTTACGTATATTAATAATACCGTTATGTCAAGAATAGGTAAAAAACCAATAAATCTACCAGCGGGTGTTACTGTAGACGTAGCAGCAGATAATGTTGTTACTGTTAAAGGTCCCAAAGGTACGCTGACTCAGGATGTGAATCCCGACATTGCCGTTTCGGTGGAAGACAACGAGGTGGTATTCACCCGTCCGACTGAATCGAAGAGGCACAAGTCACTTCATGGCCTGTATCGTGCTTTGATCAACAACATGGTTGTTGGTGTAAGTGAAGGATATAAGAAAGAATTGGAACTAGTAGGTGTGGGTTATAAAGCCACTACCCAGGGCCAAGTGTTAGAACTTTCCCTAGGTTACTCCCACAATATTTTCTTTGCCCTTCCTGATGAAATCAAAGTTAGTGCTGAGACACCAAAAGGTAAGAACCCGGTGGTATCACTAGAGAGTATTGATAAGGAATTGATCGGGCAAATAGCCGCTAAAATCAAGTCGCTACGTAAGGTAGAACCTTACAAAGGTAAAGGTATTCGCTTTGTAGGTGAACAAATTAGACGTAAGGCTGGTAAAACTGCCGCTAAAAAATAATTGAAAGATGGCTTTTAATAAAAATTTACGAAGATCTAGGATCAAGAGAAGTGTTCGGAAGAAGATTTCCGGCACGGACGCGAGACCTCGTTTGTCCGTATTCAAAAGCAATACGGGTATATACGCGCAACTGATAGATGACCTTAAGGGTCATACGCTTGCCCAAGCTTCTTCTAAAGAGCTAGGTAACAAGGCCAATATCAATGTATCTACTTCCAAAGAAGTAGGTAAGAAATTGGCTGAGCGTGCGGTAGCAGGCGGATTAACAGAAGTAGTTTTTGATAGAAATGGCTACTTGTACCATGGTAATGTAAAAGCTCTCGCAGAAGGTGCGAGAGAAGGTGGCCTTAAATTTTAATCAATTATGTCGCAACTAAGAAGAAAACCCATCAGGGCAACAGATACAGAGCTTAAAGAAAAAGTAGTGGCTATCAACCGTGTAGCTAAAGTAGTGAAAGGTGGTAGACGTTTCTCTTTCTCAGCTATCGTAGTAGTAGGAGATGGCAACGGCATTGTTGGTTTTGGCTTGGGAAAAGCCAATGAGGTAACCGATGCTATTACCAAAGGTATTGAGGATGCTAAGAAAAGCTTGGTACAAGTACCTATCCTTAAAGGAACCATTCCACATGAGTCTATTGGTAAATACAGTGGTGGTTTGGTATTGATCAAACCAGCTGCGCCAGGTACTGGTGTGATTGCAGGTGGTGCGATGCGTGCTGTTTTGGAGAGTGCTGGTGTAACAGACGTTTTGGCAAAGTCCAAAGGGTCTTCCAACCCTCACAACGTGGTGAAGGCAACGATCGATGCATTGTCTCAAATCAGAGATGCGATTGCCGTTTCACAACAACGCGGTGTTAAATTGTCTAAAGTATTTAACGGGTAAGAACATGGCGAAGGTAAAAGTAACTCAAGTAAGAAGCACGATCAGCAGACCTAAGGATCAAAAAGCTACCATCGTAGCCCTTGGCCTTGGTAAAATCAACAAATCTGTAGAAGTGGAAAATACTCCTCAGATTGCTGGAATGATAAGAAAAGTTAGTCACCTTGTAAAAGTAGAGGAAGCCTAATCATGAAATTACATACATTACAACCTGCAAAGGGATCTGTTAAAAACCGTAAGAGAATCGGTAGAGGACAAGGATCCGGTAGAGGCGGTACTTCGACAAGAGGCCACAAAGGTGCTCAGTCAAGATCCGGCTACAGCCGTAAGCTTGGTTTTGAAGGTGGTCAGATGCCCCTTCAAAGACGAGTTCCTAAATTTGGCTTTAAAAACCACAACAGAGTTGAGTACAAACCAATAAATTTAGACGTGTTACAGTCACTGGCTGAAAAGCTTGACACTGACTCCATTACGTTTGATGTACTAGTGGAAAACGGATTGGTTTCTAAAAAAGATGTTGTAAAAGTCCTAGGAAGAGGCGAACTTACGTCTAAATTAAACGTAAGTGCTCATTATTTCTCAGCTTCTGCATCAGAATCCATTGAAAAGCTGGGCGGAACTGTTAACAAGATTTAACAAATGAAAAAATTTATCTCAACAGTTAAGAATATCTTTTCTATTGAAGATCTAAGAATCCGTATCGTGAATACAATTGGTTTTCTGGTTGTATTCAGATTGGGTTCTTACATCGTTTTGCCTGGAGTTGATCCCAATCAACTCGAGGGTTCATCGGAAGGGATCTTTGGCTTGATCGATACATTCCTTGGTGGTGCATTCAGTAACGCATCCATCTTTGGCTTAGGTATCATGCCGTATATTTCTGCATCTATTGTGTTGCAATTATTAACTGTTGGAGTGCCTTATTTCCAAAAACTTCAGAAAGAAGGGGAGTCAGGGAGAAAAAGGATCAATCAAATCACACGTGTTTTGACGATTTTGATCACCTTGGCGCAAGGAATAGGGTATATTAAAGCTACTATCCCTAGCGATGCCATTTTGGTAAGTCAGGTATTGTTTATGTTCAGTTCTCTGATTCTGCTTACATCCGGAACGATGTTCTGTATGTGGTTAGGAGAGAAAATTACAGAGAAAGGGATTGGAAACGGTATCTCCATGCTTATCATGATTGGGATCATATCTAACCTGCCAGGGGCAATCCTAGGAGAGGTTGTTTCTAAAGGAACTTCTGGCGCATTATTATTGATCATTGAATTCTTCGTGTTGTTCTTCGTTGTTGTGGGTGTAGTAGCCCTGACGGAAGCTACCAGAAGAATCCCTGTTCAATATGCCAAGCAAGTGGTGGGCGGAAAAGTATATGGTGGACAACGTCAATACATTCCGATCAAGGTCAATGCATCAGGCGTTATGCCAATTATCTTTGCACAGTCCTTGATGTTTGTGCCGGCCCTTATTGCCCAGATTTGGTCATCTGAAAGTGATATTGCCAATTATATTGGCAGCACATTCAGTAATCCTACATCATGGCAGTATAACTTGGTGTTTGCCTTAATGATCATTCTTTTCACTTTCTTTTATACTGCAATCACGGTTAATCCAGAGCAGATAGCGGAAGATATGAAGAGAAACGGTGGGTTTGTTCCTGGCGTAAAGCCCGGTGCACCAACTGCTGACTTTATTGATAATATTATATCCAGAATAACTCTTCCTGGATCTGTACTCTTGGCGCTTGTAGCGATTATGCCTGCCTTTGCCATGATTGCTGGTGTGGGGAACCAATTCGCTCAGTTTTACGGAGGTACCTCCTTGCTGATCATGGTGGGTGTAATCATGGATACATTACGTCAAATCGAAAGCTACCTGCTGATGAGGCATTATGAAGGGATGATGAAAAGTGGTAACATGAAGAACAATCCTTCTAATTACGCAGTAGCATAATATGATACACTATAAGACTTCAGAAGAAGTCCAGTTAATTAAAGAAAGTGCTCAAATATTAGGCAAGGCTCACGGAGAAGTGGCCAAACTTGTAAAGGCAGGGGTAACGACCTCACAGCTTGACAAGGTAGCCGAAGAATTTATAAGGGATCACGGAGGTGTACCTTCCTTTAAAGGTTACAATGGTTTTCCCGCTTCACTTTGTATTTCCGTGAACGAAGTAGTAGTTCACGGTTTTCCTAGTGATTATGTTTTGAAAGATGGCGATATAATCTCAATAGATTGTGGAGTCTTTCACCAAGGTTTTCATAGCGATTCCGCTTATACTTACCCTGTCGGTGAAGTTTCCCCAAAAGTATTGTCATTGCTCAAAAACACCAAGGAGTCATTGTACCTAGGTATTGAAAAGGCTGTTTTTGGAAATCGAATTGGAGATATCGGTAATGCCATTCAAAAGTTTGTCGAGGCCCGTGGTTATACGGTGGTCAGAGAACTCGTCGGACACGGAGTAGGCAAAAGCCTCCATGAATCTCCAGAGGTACCCAATTACGGTAAAAAAGGTAGTGGTCCTTTGCTAAAAGATGGTATGGTCATCGCGATCGAGCCCATGGTGAATCTGGGAACCCGGAATGTCGTTCAGGAGAGAGATGGATGGACGATCAGGACGGCAGACCGAAAGCCCTCGGCGCATTACGAACATACCATAGCGATCTTTGAGGATCGGACAGAAGTACTTACTACGCATCAATACATAGAAGAAAACTTTAAATTCTAAATATGGCTAAACAAGCATCAATAGAGCAGGATGGCACAATCATAGAAGCGTTATCCAACGCGATGTTTAAAGTGGAACTGGAGAATGGACATCAATTGATCGCCCATATATCCGGTAAAATGAGAATGAATTACATAAAGATCTTGCCTGGGGACAAGGTAAAACTCGAAATGTCTCCATATGATCTTTCTAAAGGCAGAATTGTATATCGATATAAATAAAATGTCATGAAAGTTAAGGCATCTATTAAGAAGAGAAGTGCTGACTGTAAGGTGATCAGAAGAAAAGGTAAACTTTACGTCATCAACAAGAAGAATCCTAAGTTTAAACAAAGACAAGGTTAAAATTATGGCTAGAATTGCAGGTGTTGACATTCCCGACAACAAGCGCGGGGAAATAGGCTTGACCTATATCTTCGGAATAGGCAGAAGCTCTGCTAAAGCGATCCTAACGAAAGCAGGAATATCGTTTGATAAAAAGGCCGGAGAGTGGACAGATGATGAATCTACCGCAATCAGGAATATCATTGCTGAGGAGTTCAAAACAGAAGGTGTTTTGAAGTCAGAGGTTCAGTTGAACATTAAGAGATTGATGGATATCGGTTGTTACAGAGGTCTTCGACACAGAAAAGGTCTTCCAGTAAGGGGACAGAAGACAAAGAACAACGCTAGAACTAGAAAAGGTAAGAGAAAGACTGTTGCTAACAAGAAGAAGGCAACCAAATAAATCTTGATATAGATTATGGCTCAAAGAAGAAACGATAAAGCGAAAGGAAAAAAGAGAGTTGTTAAGGTGGAAGCTGTAGGCCAGGCCCACATCAAAGCTTCTTTTAACAATATCATCATTTCCATTACCAATAATTCAGGTCAGGTGATCTCCTGGGCCTCTGCCGGTAAAATGGGCTTCAGAGGTTCTAAGAAGAACACTCCTTATGCTGCACAAATGGCTGCCCAAAACTGTGGCCAAGTAGCTTATGACTTGGGACTGCGTAAAATCGAAGTGTTTGTAAAAGGTCCAGGTTCTGGTAGAGAGTCTGCAATCAGAACATTGCAGAATGTAGGTCTTGATGTTACTACGATTATTGATGTGACTCCGCTTCCACACAATGGATGTCGTCCTCCAAAACGTAGAAGAGTTTAATTTAACGAAGAAATAAGAATGGCTAGATATAGAGGTCCAAAAGCGAAAATTTCTAGAAAATTCGGAGAGCCTATCGAAGGACAGAGCAAGGCACTTCAGAAGAAAAACTATCCTCCTGGTCAACACGGAAGAGGAAGAAGAAAGAAGCAGTCTGAATATGCAATTCAGCTAGCTGAGAAGCAAAAAGCGAAATACATCTACGGTGTATTGGAGCGTCAGTTTGCCAAAATGTTTGGTATTGCTTCCAGAAAACAGGGGATTACAGGTGAAAACCTTCTTCAGTTGTTGGAAGCTCGTCTGGACAACACTGTGTTCAGATTGGGGATTGCCCCGACCAGAAGAGGAGCGAGACAGTTGGTTTCTCATAAGCATATATTGGTAAATGGGGAATTGGTGAACATTCCTTCATATACATTAAAACCAGGTGATATTGTGTCAGTAAGAGAGCGATCTAAGTCGCTTGAGGCGATTACCTCCAGTCTTGCAGGTAGAGCAAACCGTTATTCCTGGTTAGAGTGGGATAATAATTCATTGTCTGGTAAGTTTGTAAGTGTTCCAGTAAGAGAGGACATTCCTGAGAATATCAAGGAGCAACTTATCGTCGAATTATACTCTAAGTAATAACTAAACTTTCTGACTTAAAAGAACTATTGATATGTCCATACTTGCATTTCAAATGCCCGAAAAAGTGGTGATGGAAAAAGCCGATGATTTCCACGGTTTGTTCACTTTTAAGCCACTTGAAAAAGGTTACGGGGTTACAATTGGTAATGCGCTGAGAAGAATCTTGCTCTCTTCCCTTGAGGGCTACGCCATCACCTCGGTGAAATTACCTGGTGTAGTTCATGAATTTTCAACGATCGAGGGGGTTGTGGAAGACGTAACTGATATTATCCTTAACCTGAAACAGGTGAGGTTTAAAAAGATCCATGATTCCATCGATGGTAAGATCACTGTGGAAGTGAAAAACCAAGATGTTTTTACTGCTGGAGATATCGCTAAGTTCACCTCTTCTTTTGAGGTCTTGAATCCAGACTTGGTCATTTGCCACCTGGATGATTCGAAGAGCTTTGAAATTGAGCTTACTGTGGAGAAAGGTAGAGGATACCTTCCTGCAGAAGAATCAAAACCAAAAGAGCAGGTGTTTGGAGTGATCCCAATCGATGCGATTTTCACTCCTATCAAAAACGTAAAATATAGCGTAGAGAATACAAGGGTAGAACAAAAGACTGACTTTGAGAAATTGGTTCTTGAAGTAAGCACTGACGGTTCTATTCACCCTGAGAAGGCGCTGCAGGAATCTGCAAAGATCTTGATTCAGCACTTTATGTTATTCTCTGACCAAACAATGGTTATTGATACTCCAGGTGGAGATTCTCCTGAACCGATAGACGAAGAATTCCTTCATATGCGTAAGTTGCTTAAAACTCCGCTTAGTGATTTGGACCTATCTGTCAGAGCGTTTAACTGCCTGAAAGCTGCCGATGTAAAAACATTGGGAGACTTAGCAAAACTGGAGATTTCTGACATGATGAAATTCAGGAACTTCGGTAAAAAATCCTTAGCGGAACTGGAACAACTCATCCAAGAAAAAGGACTTCAGTTCGGCATGGACATATCTAAGTATAAACTTGACGAAGAATAATAAACGATGAGACACGGTAAGAAATTCAACCACCTTGGTAGAAAAGCTTCCCATAGAAAGGCTATGCTTTCCAATATGGCAGCTTCTCTAATTCTTCACAAGCGTATTTCTACGACGCTTGCCAAGGCCAAGGAATTAAGAAAATATGTAGAGCCTCTAGTGACTAGAGCCAAGGAAGACACTACACATAACAGACGTATTGCTTTCTCTTATCTTCAGAACAAGGAAGCCATCAAGGCACTCTTTGGTGAGGTGATCGAGAAAGTGGCCAGCAGACCTGGTGGATACACGCGAATTATCAAGACTGGATTCCGTCTGGGTGATAATGCCGAAATGTGTATCATCGAATTGGTAGACTTCAACGAATTGATGTTGAAAGAAGCTAAGCCTGAGAAGAAGAAAACCAGAAGAAGCCGTCGTGGATCTGGTAAGTCTGCTGAGGCAGCTGATGCAACCACTGAAGCGAAAGCCGAAGGTACTGAGGAAGCATCTAGTGAAGCTAAAGAGGAAAAAGCTCCTAAAGCCAAAAAGAAGGCAGCCGAGCCGAAGGCTAAAAAGGAAGATAAGGCAGCAGATGATAAGGCTGCTGATGGTGATGCTGATTCAGATAAAGAAACAAAATCTGAATAAGATATGCATTCATTATATTAAATATAAAAGGGGTTGGACATTCGTTCAATCCCTTTTTTATTATCCTTTTCATAAAAATTTGGGTCTCTTAGTGATAAAATCCTTAAATTTGAGCATTCAATTTCAATAAATGGACAAACAAAAAGCAACACTCCTTCTTGAAGATGGTACCGTATTCTATGGTACGTTGATTGGTAAGCATGGTACAAATGGTGGCGAGATCTGTTTTAACACAGGTATGACAGGCTACCAGGAAATCTACACAGACCCGTCTTACACGGGACAAATTGTGGTAACCACGACTTCGCACATTGGTAATTATGGCGTGATCGATTCTGAAGCGGAATCCGACGGGCCTACTATCGCCAGCATTGTGGTCAACAGTTTTTCTGAAATCTACAGTAGGCTCGATGCAACCCAATCCCTTCAGGAATTTCTCGAATCCAATGGCATCACGGGAATCGCTGATGTGGACACTAGAAAATTGGTACGGCATATCCGTTCTAAGGGCGCCATGAACGCTATCATTAGCTCTGAATTTGACAATCTTGAAGACCTGCAAAAAGAGCTTGATAAAGTGCCTGACATGGCTGGCCTTGAGCTGTCTTCCAAAGTCTGCACCAAGGAGCCTTACTATGTGGGGGATGAAAATTCAACCATCAAAGTCGCTTGTGTAGATTACGGTATCAAAAGGAACATTCTTCGTAACTTGGCGGCACGTGGGGTCTACTGCAAGGTGTTTCCTGCGAAAACAGCCGTGGCAGATATGGAGGCTTGGCAACCCAATGCCTACTTCCTTTCCAATGGCCCTGGAGATCCAGCAGTGATGGATTATGCTGTGGAAACGGTTAAAGAAATCCTTGCCCTCAATAAACCGGTCTTTGGAATCTGTCTTGGACATCAATTACTGGCAGAGGCCGTGGGCATAAAAACCTACAAAATGCACCATGGACACCGTGGAATCAATCACCCTATCAAAAACCTGAATACTGGAAAAAGTGAAATTACTTCACAAAACCACGGGTTTAATATCGTGAGGGAGGATAGTGAAAATCATCCTGATATAGAGATTACCCATGTGCACCTAAATGACAATACGGTAGCCGGTATCAAATTAAAGGACCGACCTGCATTCTCAGTGCAATATCACCCAGAATCTGCTCCTGGACCGCATGACTCTAGATACCTCTTTGATGACTTTATTTCTTTAATCAACAATAATTAATACAACCTATAAACCTTTTAGCATTATGACTTTGATTACAGCAATTCATGCTAGACAAATTTTAGATTCTAGGGGCAACCCTACCGTGGAAGTAGATGTCGCTACTGAAAGCGGTGCTTTTGGAAGGGCAGCTGTGCCGAGTGGTGCTTCTACCGGTGTCAATGAGGCCGTTGAGCTTCGTGATGGCGATAAGAGCAAATACTTGGGTAAAGGTGTCTTGGAAGCTGTGAAAAATGTAAATGAAATCATCCAACCAGAACTGATCGGACAGTCTGTTTTTGATCAGAGAGGTATCGATGAATTGATGATCCAGCTGGATGGTACTGATACGAAATCCAAATTGGGCGCCAATGCGATCTTGGGTGTTTCTTTGGCAGTGGCTAAAGCAGCAGCCGATGACTTGGGCTTGCCATTGTTCAGGTATGTGGGGGGTGTGAATGCAAAGACACTTCCAGTACCGATGATGAACATCATCAATGGCGGTTCTCACTCTGATGCACCGATCGCATTCCAAGAGTTTATGATCCGTCCTGTGGGGGCACCAAACTTCTCAGAAGCCATGAGGATGGGAGCTGAGATTTTCCATAACCTTAAGAAAATCCTTCATGACAAAGGCCTCAGCACTGCTGTGGGTGATGAAGGAGGTTTTGCGCCTAACTTCTCAGGCGGAACGGAAGAAGCACTTAACTGCATCTTGGATGCCATTTCCAAGGCTGGATACAAACCAGGTGACGATGTGACCATCGCGCTTGATTGTGCTGCTTCTGAGTTCTTCGAAGATGGAAAATACAATTATAAGAAATTTGAAGGCGATACCGGCGTCGAAAGAAATAGAGAAGAGCAAGTAGCCTATCTTGCTGAGCTAACCGAAAAATACCCAATCGACTCCATCGAAGATGGTTGCGGTGAAGAGGACTGGGAAGGCTGGGCGATGCTTACTGCCAAAATCGGTGACAAGGTACAGCTAGTAGGTGATGACCTTTTCGTAACCAATGTGAAATTCCTTCAGAGAGGTATCGAAGAGAAATCTGCCAACTCTATCCTGATCAAAGTAAACCAAATCGGTACATTGACGGAGACCTTGGAAGCAATTGATTTGGCTCACAAGGCTGGATTTACTGCTGTGATGTCCCACAGATCAGGTGAGACCGAAGACAGTACCATTGCTGACCTTGCAGTAGCTTGCAACACTGGACAGATCAAAACCGGTTCTGCTTCCCGTTCTGACAGAATGTCCAAGTACAACCAGCTTTTGAGAATCGAAGAGCTTTTAGGCGACACCGCCTATTTCCCTAAGAAATAAGCATTCATTCCAAACTAATAACTGTAGACGCACCCCGACTTGTCGGGGTGCTTTTTTTGTGCATTGCAAATGCACTCATCGGTTAGGTGCCTCGTTATAAACGAGGGGTGGTGGGTACTTTTTTTACTGGGCATGGTTGCGGGTTCACTCCACGTTAAATTCCCTTACCTTTAAAAATTCTTGAAGCCCGATAACTTCTACATTACCTGGAAGGGAGTAAAGGTCTTTTTCTGCGTTGATCAGTCGTTTATAACGGCCTGAACATCTTCATAGGCCTGATGGAATCGTTTGGGTAACGTTGGAGCAGAAGCACGTTTGGCTTCTACTGCCCATGTTTGATTATCCGGGGTTTCAAGGACCAGGTCGATCTCATTTTGTGTATGTGTCCGGTAATAGCTACAGGTCCATCGGTGGTCAAGCTGACCGATGATGTTTTCTACCACAAAGCCTTCCCCGCAGGCTTCCCAAATAGGGTGCCCCGTAAGGCTTTCAAAACTTGAAACCTGAAAGTATGCGTTTCAATTTTCAAGGTTTAGCAAAAACCAAATAGGCAATTGACAAAGGGGAGTGGTTAAGGTGCCACCTGGCAGACAAGGGCCATACAGCTGATACCGGTTCTTTTATCGATCCATAACATGACCGAATCTTCCAATCTTTTAGTATTTACAAATCTTATAACTTTCAAACCTTAACAACCAATTATTCCTTATTGTAGATAGCCGTTCAAAGATTAGTCCCGACTATTTCCTATATTTGTCATAAGTAAAACTTCGCGTCTTATGGCCAAATACCTTAAATACACCAAAAACTTCTATTTTATCTTCACGGTACTTTTTGTGACCTGGATGGTATTTATTGATAATAATGATATCATCAGCCAGATAAAGCTACAGGCTAAACTCAATAGTTTGGAAGACCAAAAGGAATTCTATTTGGAGCGAAAGGAAAAAATTAAGGCTGAAAGAGAAGAATTGCTTAGTAATTATGAACTTTTGGAGAAGTTTGCCCGTGAAAGATACTTAATGAAGAAAAAAACTGAAGATCTGTATGTTATCGTTGACGAGTAAATTCAGGGCATTGCCCCTTTTGGTGGTACTTTTCTTATTTTTAGGAACGGTAGATGTATTTGCGCAGCGGGAATTTTATCAAGAAGAGGAAGCGCCTGTTCCGTTGAGCGAGCGTTTGTATTTCGGAGGTAACCTGGGGCTGCAATTTGGGTATGTGACTTATGTGGAAGTGTCTCCACTGGTAGGGGTAATGATTACGGATCGTTATTCCGCAGGGCTGGGCATTACCTATCAATACCTGAAGTATAAAGACTTTGGAGAATCCTCCAATGTTTATGGCGGCAGGATCTTTAACCGTTATAATATCCTCCCTAATCTTTTTGCCCATGCAGAGTATGAAAACCTTAGTGTAGAAGCATATAAGCAAGATGATTTTGGGAGAATTGTTTCAGAGCGGGAGTGGGTTCCCGGTTTGTTTCTTGGAGGCGGATATTTTGTGCCTTTCGGTCGAAGGGGCGGAATGAATTTCACCCTCTTGTACAATGTTCTTTATGACAACCAAAACCTTATTTATACTGAACCATATGTGATCAGACTGGGTTTTGTTTTATAACTGCTAACGATTACGATGGAATACAGAAAATCATTTATAAAGAAAATTCACGATTCCCACAAACAATGCCCTGGATGTCCCTCGCCAAGGAAGGTACAGGAGTTTTTTGAAGGTGTTCTGGGGGTGCTTTTTCCGGAATATGCCGTTAAGATTCTTAAAGATACCCAAGAGATAGAGGATAAGCTCAAGTATTATGAGGTCCAATTGCAAGGGATCTTGGGCAAAAACAAAAGGTTGATTGATGAAGAAAGTGAGGCGGTGGCAGCAGCTTTTTTTGATCGGCTTTCTGATGTTTACGATGCCATTCACGAGGATATTCAGGCGATGTTTGAAGGAGATCCTGCGGCCAAGTCCACTACCGAGGTAATCAGGAGTTATCCCGGGTTTTACGCCATCGCCGCCTACCGGATCGCGCATTTGCTTCAAGAGCAAGGAGTATCCCTTATCCCTCGGATGATTACGGAGTTTGCCCATAGTAAGACAGGGATTGATATTCATCCTGGGGCAAGCATAGGACGCTTTTTTTGCATTGACCATGGTACGGGCGTGGTGATCGGTGAGACCACCAAAATCGGCGATCATGTGAAACTTTACCAAGGGGTTACGTTGGGTGCATTGAGTGTCAATAAGGAAGATGCCGATATTCAGCGTCATCCCACCATAGGAGATCATGTGGTCATTTATGCCGGAGCGACAATTTTGGGTGGAAAAACGGTCATAGGACCAGAAAGTGTCATTGGGGGAAATGTATGGCTGACCAAGAGCATCCCCGCAAAAAGTAAAATCTATTATCAGACCAAAATGTATGATGCCAGTGCAGAGACCACTGACATGTATGTTTTCAAAAATGACGCCTAACAGATGAAATTATTTGAGTTGATCGGCAATACACCGCTTGTCGAACTTGAGCATATTCCTACCAACCCCAACGTCAAAATCTACTGTAAGCTGGAGGGGCAAAACCCTGGAGGCAGTGTGAAAGACCGTGCTGCCTATAGCATGATCAAGAGGGCCATGGACCGCGGAGATCTCAAACAAGGTGACCGGGTAGTCGAAGCCACCAGTGGCAATACAGGCATAGCCCTTGCCATGATCGCCAAAGTCCTTGGTGTGGAGATGACCTTGATCATGCCAGACAATTCAACTCGGGAGCGGGTCGTGTCGATGGAGGCATATGGGGCGAAAGTCATCTTGACTCCTGCTGCCAAAACGATTGAATACTCCAGGACATTGGCGGAGGAAATGGCCAAGAACGAGGGATATTATATCCTCAACCAGTTTGCCAATCCAGATAATTATCAAGCGCATTATGAGGGGACAGGTCCGGAAATCATGCGCGACACCAATGGGGAAATCACGCATTTCGTGTCGGCGATGGGCACTACAGGGACCATTATGGGGGTTTCCAGGTACCTCAAAGAACAAAAGCCAGCTGTTCAAATTGTCGGAACCCAACCGACAGATGGTTCCAGCATTCCGGGGATCAGGAGGTGGTCGCCCGAGTTTTTGCCCAAGATTTATGATGCTTCCCGGGTGGATCAAATCATCGATGTGAGTCAGGAGGAAGCTACTGAGATGACCCGGAGAATGGCCAAAGAAGAAGGAATTCTTGCCGGGATGAGCAGTGGAGGAGCCTTGCATGCTGCGGTGAAGCTAGCCGAGTCACTCGATTCAGGGGTGATTGTTTGTATCACCTGTGACCGTGGTGACCGGTATTTGAGTTCGGATTTGTTTGGGTGATTTTTCCTTTGTGCATTACAAATGCACTCCTCGGTGGATATGTGGATCAGATTGTTGCTACTGTGCTGGGGGCGGTTGTGATTGTTGAACCTTACTTCCTGAGTTATGAAAAGCAGCTTTATTTCATTCCTGTCGATAGCAATAATTGATACCTGTAGAATAGTATTGTCTCTATTCGTAGGGATATTCTTTATAATGAATTGGGGTGTGATGACGGGTAGTAATGAAGGTCTTACAGTGGAATATAATTTATTTGGGCATGAATTTTTTACTGAAGAAGGAGATACATTTTACCATCTTATGTTTTTTTAAGTTCCTGTTTTTCTTGTATTCCTATCCTTTATAGTGTTGACTTATGTAAAAAAATCATTACTAGAAATAATGCGCTGACATGAAAATCGCATGTCTTTCCCAGATAACAAAGTCATTAAAACCGGAACGGCCGTTTAGACCGTTCCGTTTTTTTTTATTCAGCTGTAGAGAACGATTTTTGTATTATTCCAGTTGGTAATAAAACGAAATGATAGGTAAGATGAAACAAAGTAAACCACTGGATGAGGTAGCCTTTTCCGTACTGGATCTGGCTATTATCAAGGAGCAGCATGATGCAGCTGATGCATTCGAAAGGAGCTTAGACCTGGCTAAGCATACCGAGAAATGGGGATATAAACGGTTTTGGTTGGCAGAGCATCACAATATGGTCAGTGTCGGCAGTTCAGCGACAGCGGTGTTGATCGGACATATAGCAGGAGGTACCCGACACATCCGTGTAGGTTCAGGTGGGATCATGCTGCCAAACCACGCACCATTGATGGTAGCAGAGCAATTTGGCACTTTGGCGTCTCTCTATCCTGATCGGATAGACCTTGGCTTGGGCCGGGCACCGGGCACGGATCAGACCACGGCCAGGGCATTGAGAAGAGACCGGTTGGAAACCGTAGAGGAATTTCCACGAGATTTGGAGGAGTTACAGCTTTACCTTTCTGATGACAATATAGATGGTAAGGTAAGGGCCATTCCGGGAGAAGGACTGGATATTCCCATTTACCTTTTGGGAAGTAGCATGAGCAGTGCTAGGCTCGCTGCTAAAAAAGGATTGCCATATGCCTTTGCCAGCCATTTTGCCCCCGCCCAGTTTTTGGATGCCATTCGCTATTACCGAGAGCATTTCGAGCCTTCTGAATATTTGAAAAGCCCCTATGTGATTTCCTGTGTCAATGTGATTGCTGCCGAAACAGATGAAAAGGCCCATCAGATGGCCACTTCATTTTATCAAATGGCCTTGGGGATCGTACGAAGGAAATCCTATCCATTACGACCTCCGGTGGATACCATGGAGGGGATTTGGACAGAAGCTGAAGCAGCAGCCATCAACCAGATGATGGCTTGTAGTTTTGTGGGCGATGCTACCTCTGTACGGGGGGAATTGGAGCATTTTCAGGAAATCACCCAAGTGGATGAAATCATGGTCTGTTCACATATTTATGATCATGGCGAGCGGCTAAGATCCTATGAATTGGCGGCTTCGTGTTTTAAAAAGAAATTGGTCACACCGTGATGAATGGATGACCGTGTGGGAAGTTGATTTCACCCTAGGATGTATTAAAACTTCACACGACTAACTTTGCGGCATGGGATTAAAATCGTAATTTCACCATAATACAAACTTTAGGGGTGTCCCTGCATGGGGCTGAGATAATACCCTTCGAACCTGAAGCGGGTAGTACCGACGGAGGAAAAAGTTACCTTTTCTTGCAGGCTTTTGCCTGTGCAGTTTGCAGGTTCCCTAAAGTTTTTTAACCCGCTTTATGCATTTGGAATCGTTATGAGAGCTGAAACTACAATAAAATCAGGCTGTTTGGAGATGGAATCATAGCATCGCTATGGTGAGATCGAAAACAGCAGCGAAGCGATTGATTTTGAAGTGGTTTCAGGTCGCAATAGATAGGCTAATGCACAATGCGGGTTTATAAGCTGAGGATATGAAGGAATCTGTAATAAACAATCTGAAAACACTGAGAGAAAAAGGCCCTTTGGTACAGAGCATTACCAATTATGTGGTCATGAACAATACGGCCAATGCGCTATTGGCTGTAGGCGCCTCTCCGATCATGGCTCATGCCAAGCTGGAGATGGCGGACATGGTCAAAATCGTTCATGCATTAGTGGTCAATATCGGTACATTGGATGAGTTTTGGGTGGATAGCATGTTGCTGGCAGCCAAAGAAGCCAATGAGCGAAACACCCCTTGGGTCCTGGATCCGGTGGGAGCTGGTGCCACCCCCTATCGAAACGAGACCTTGACGAGGCTGTTGACTTTTAAACCGACCATTATTCGAGGAAATGCTTCCGAAATCATGGCTTTGGCCAAAGCAAATGTGCAGACAAAGGGAGTGGACAGTACCCATTCTTCTGATGAGGCATTGGCATATGGCAAGCAACTTTCCAAAGAAACGGCAGCCGTCGTATGCATATCTGGAGAGACGGACTATATCATTGATGGGGAGAGGCTGACCAAAGTCAAGAACGGCCATGCATTGATGGGGAAAGTTACGGGAATGGGCTGCACCGCCACTGCGCTGATAGCAGCTTTTGCGGGCATTACCAGCGATCCCTATTTGGCCACGGTCGCGGGGATGACCACTATGGGCTTGGCCGGAGAAATAGCCGCCCGAAAAGCAGAAGGTCCCGGGACACTCCAGCTGTACCTATACGATGCACTTTACCATCTCAAAGAAAGTGAAGTGAAGCAATGGGCAAAACTGGAAGAAAGCCATGCATAAGATTTCTTTTCCCTACAGGCTGTATTTGGTGACCGATCAGCAGGCCTGTTTGGGCAGGGATTTTTTTTGGGTGCTCGAAGAGGCCTTGAAGGGTGGAGTGGAGCTGGTCCAATTACGAGAAAAAAGCCTTTCCAAGGAAGCTTTTCTTACCAAGGCTTTGAGGGTAAAATCCCTTTGTGATCGGTATGAAGTTCCTCTGATCATCAATGATAGTTTGGAAGTGGCGAAGGAGACCTCTTCTTATGGTGTCCATATAGGGCAGTCTGATAGCAGTATGAAGTCTGCCAAAGACTTTTTAGGGAGCCGTTTTCCGGTAGGTTTGTCCTTGGAACGAATGGATGAACTTACGGCTGATAGGACTGAGTTGGCATGGTATTACGGGGTGAGCCCTGTTTTTTCAACCCCGACAAAACCTGATACACGCTACGAATGGGGCCTAAGTGGCCTACAAAAGCTTCGCAAAGCCACTTCGAAACCCTTAGTGGCCATTGGCAATATAAACGAAAGCAATGCGGGTGCGGTCATGAAAGCAGGGGCAGATTGCTTGGCAGTGGTATCTGCGATCTGCAGTGCAGCACATCCAGCAAAAGCAGCAGAAGCATTTCGGAATGAAATAGAAAAAGCAACATGAACGATAAAATCAAAACCTATTTGCCTGTCCTGACCATTGCTGGCTCAGACAGCGGTGGCGGAGCAGGGATCCAAGCAGACCTCAAGACATTTTCTGCTTTGGGGTGCTTCGGTACCAGTGTCATTACGGCTACTACTGCCCAAAATACCCAAGGAGTAAGAAGTATCCATGACATCCCCGAGCAGCATATCCAAGACCAGTTGGAAGCAGTGCTTTCGGATATTGGGCCGAAGGCCATAAAAATAGGCATGATCAACCGGCCTGAAGTGGTTAGGGTGATCGTGGAAGCCTTGAGGAGGTATCCCGATATTCCAGTGGTCTTTGATCCAGTGATGGTGGCTACCAGCGGTGACCGTTTGATTAAGGAAGAAACCGTGGAGGTCATCAAACAGGAATTGTTTCCGGTTTCCAATGTGATTACCCCAAACATGGACGAGGCGGCCGTCCTTATCGGCAAAGCGGTCAATGATCCGCAGGAAATGGAGAAGGCTGCCCAAACGCTCTTAGGTTACGGATCAGGCTTCGTCTTGGTCAAGGGAGGACACCTCCAAGGGGATCAGGTGTCTGATGTGCTTTGTGGGGATGGACAGACTCATGTTTTTGAAAGTGCAAAAATCAAAACAAAAAATGTTCACGGAACAGGCTGCACCCTTTCATCCGCCATCGCCGTGTTTTTGGCCGAAGGACAGGAAGTCAGGCAAGCTGTGGCGTCGGCGAGAAACTATGTTTTTCAAGCCATCGATGCGGGTAAAGCAGTCAAAACAGGCCAAGGAAGTGGGCCTTTAAATCACTTCTATTATCCGAAAAAAATGATTATTCATGAGCTGGACCAGTGAAGCTTGGGAAAAAATTACACCCCTTTATGACAAGATCATCAACATGCCGTTTAACCAAGAACTGCAAAAGGGGAGCCTTCCAAAGGAGGTGTTTAAATTCTACATGGCCCAAGATGCCTTTTATCTGGGGGAGTTTGGGAAAGCGCTGAGTACCATCAGCGGGCGTTTTGCCGACTTGGATAGGGTGCTGGCGTTCTCGGAATTTGCTGCAGGAGCCATTGTAGTGGAGCGAGCGCTTCACGAAAGTTATTTTAAGGAGCTGGGACTTCCGGACGAAGTAGAACCTTCCCCATCTTGCTTGCTCTACACCAACTATATCCGAAACCAAGCAGGATTTGCCAATATAGAAAAGGCTGTGGCGGCCATTTTGCCATGCTTTTGGATTTATAAAGCGGTAGGAGATCATATTTATGCACAGCAAGACGGTAGTGAAAATCCCTATAAAAACTGGATAGATACTTATGCCGGGGAGGAATTTGCAACTTCTGTCGAAAAGGCAATCGCAATTACCGATCAGTTGGCAGAAGAGGCCAGTCCAGCAGCGCGGGAAGAAATGTTTGAGGCTTTTGAGATGGCGTCCAAGCTGGAATGGATGTTTTGGGACAGTGCTTACCGCACTGAAAAATGGCCGATTTAGTGGACGTTATCAAAAGCAGAATGGGAATCCTGGATCAAGCAGAAAAGATGGGGCTATTTCGATGGGTAAATATGTTCTTCGCCACCTTTGGTTGCTATTTGGCTACGGATAAACGCTGATAAACACAGATAGGATGCTTAAGAAATGGCAAATCCGTGTTCAAATCTTTTATCAGTAGCTTACTTGACTTAAATGTTTACGATGCCCATGCCTTTGGCTTTGAACAGGGCTTCTCGGCAAAGCCTGGATTCATCCAGTTCCTAGATGAAATAGCATCCTTTAAAATAAAGCTGCCCCCAGAAATATTGCTTGATCCGAAATCCTTTTCTGGATAGATCAGAAAATACGGTAAACCCGATCAGTTTCTCAAAAAAAAAGAGATCTGCTTTTTTGCAGATCTCTTTTTAGTTGGTTTTAGAAGTGGATACAAATCCTTTTCATGTCACATCAGGCAGGCTTTTCTGTGTGACGTTAAGGTACAGGCCAACCTGGAACGGCCTTGCTGATCGGCTCTGCATCCACGGATGGATGAAGGAGGGATTATTCATCAGTGATGTCTTTCCCTTCATCGTCGTATTTTTTTACAATGGTCTCTTCCTCCATGCCGAAATGTGCTTCATAGGTGACTGTGCCATCCATATCGGTTACCTTAAAGGCCTTGGTGATGGGCATGGCTTTGAGTTCTTCATCATCCAGAATGGATTCCTTAACCTTTTGGGGCAAGTCCTCAGGGACTATTTCCACCCGGCTATCTTGGTGTAGGGTGGTTTGGGCATGTAAACTGTTGGACGTTGTATTTACGGTCCCTAAATACATTGCGGCCCCAATGATGAATATTAATGCTAATTTTTTCATGGTAGTGTTAGTTTGGTTAGTTTTCAAATCACAATAGGGATCAAGCTAAATTCTTGGTCCTTTCGGCTGCTGAACACCAATTGTCCCGCCGAACCTATCGAGCGTTGGCTTGTTTTGATGACCTGCTTGTTTTCTAAAGATAGGTTACGAGTTAACCTCAGCTCGACACTTAAACCGATGTTTAACCGCCCCGATGAGCTTTATGAAGCCCGACAACTTCCTTCGAAGCCGCTCAGGGACAAATTTAAAATCACACTCACGTTATGAAAGGTCACTTTTTGTGCCAATGTTTAAAATGAGCTAGCTAAGGGTGTTTTGATTGGATTTGAGATAAATGCTGTAGGAAATGTTGTACAATTTGTGGAAAAATAGATAGGTTTAGGGGACGGGATGGTGATTTTGGGTAAGAAAATGGTAAAGTTAACCTGGATCAATATAAATTCTTTCGGAAGATTTTGAAACTTTCTTATTTTTGAATTGCCACGATGGTGATGTGGTTATGGGGTAGCACCTGTACCTTTCGTTTTTAGTAAAATTAGCAATACCAAGGCCATGAAAAATAAACAAACCCCTTCTGCGGGAAGTAGAAGGAAATTTTTGAGAAACAGTGCACTAGCGACCATTGCCACGGCGGTAGGGGCCAAGGTGGTGTTCGCCTCATCCATGCCGGAAGGGTACATTCCGGTAGTATTGCAGGATGATGATCCCTATAAGCTTTTTAACAAAGATAAAGGGCTCATTGTCCTCAACAATAAGCCTTGGAACATAGAGTCACAGCCCCACTTGCTTGATGATAAGGTGACGCCAGCAGATAAGATGTTTATCCGCAACAATGGTTTAATACCAGAATCCCTTGATGAAGGCACTTGGGAGTTAGTGTTTGATGGGGAGGCAGTGGCTTCTCCCAAAACGTATTCACTGAAAACACTGAAGGAGAAATTTGAGCATTTTACTTACCAGCTCACCTTGGAATGTGGCGGGAATGGGCGCAGTGAGTTTTATCCCCCTGCCAGTGGAAACCAGTGGAAGACAGGAGCCGTATCTTGTGCTTCATGGACCGGAGTGAGGTTAAGGGATGTCTTGGAAGATGTGGGAATAACCGATCAAGCTGTTTACATCGGGTATCATTCTGCCGATACCCACTTGAGTGGCAACCCCGACAAAGCCCCCATTTCCCGAGGGGTTCCCATCGCCAAGGCACTGCAAGAGGAGACCTTGCTGGCCTTTGAGATGAATGGAGGGCCTATTCCCTTGGCACATGGATTTCCACTTCGCTTGGTGGCGGGCGGTTTTCCTGCATCTGCTTCTGGGAAGTGGTTAAAGGGAATTTCGGTGAGGGATAAGGTGCATGACGGGGCCAAAATGGCGGCTCCTTCATATCGTGTTCCCTGCAAGTCCGTGGCACCGGGAGAAGAGGTGGCCGAAGAAGACATGTGTATCATAGAGTCGATGCCTGTAAAATCGCTGATCACCTATCCCAAGAGTGGTGCAATGATCGGATTAGGCGATTCGCTGGAGGTGCGGGGGCATGCCTGGGCAGGGGAGCTGTCGGTCAGTGAGCTGCATGTTTCCATTGACTTTGGTGCCACCTGGAGGGCCTGTAAGCTTGATCCTCCCGTCAATCGATTGGCATGGCAACACTTCAGCACCACGCTTTCATTTCCGGAAGAGGGGTATTATGAAGTATGGGCGAAGGCCACGGACAGTAATGGTGTGAGTCAGCCGATGGTCGTTCCTGGATGGAACCCAAAAGGATATTTAAATAATGCATGTCACCGGATCGCGGTAAAAGTAGGGTAGGATGGATCAGGAAATTTTTAAATCGTTAAAAGGCCTCATTGGTTTAATGACCGTTTTGGTGGGGTTGGTTTCCATTTTAATAGTCGGGCTATTGGTCGTCCAATATAACCCCCACCTACTTTCCAGTTCCGAAAAGGAGAGGGAGGAAATTCCGCCACCCTTGGAAAATGGAGATGCGGTAAAAGATGGTGTTCATGTGGCCACTGGCTTGGTGGCAGCGGAGGGATATGAAGTTGTCGTGGCCAATTGCACCAATTGTCATGCGGCAAACCTGATTACCCAAAATCGGGGAGACAAGGAACACTGGGAAGCATTGATCGATTGGATGCAGGAAACCCAAGGGCTATGGGATCTCGGCCAAAATGAAGCCATCATTGTCGCCTACTTGGCTGAGCATTATGCTCCCATGCAGCAGGGGAGACGCGCAAATCTCAGTGATATTGAGTGGTATGAGTTCAAAAAAGAGTAGATAAATAGGGCTATAAAACGTGGTTTTTTTGGTTAATTGAGGCGATTTTTACTTTTTTGTTTAATAAATAACGAAAAATATTAAACAAAATAAACGTGTATGGGTTTATCAGTTGTAACAAAACAATAACTTAAAAATCAACTGAACCATGAAAACCGCAAAGACTAAGTTCCCTACCCTTTTAATGCTTTTCTCCGTATGGATGTTTCTGATGGCCTGTAACGATGATGATGATCCGGTACCCATGGAGGAAGACGATATCGTGGATGTTGTCATGGCGAGTAGCAATTTTACTGTATTGGAATCGGCGGTAGTGGAGGCCGATTTGGTGACCACGCTGAAAGGAGACGGACCCTTTACTGTATTTGCTCCGACAGATGCAGCTTTTACTGCATTTTTAGATGATACCAATATGACTGCAGAGGACTTATTAGGGAGCCCTAGTTTAGCGGATGTGTTGACCTATCATGTGCTGGCTGGAGAAGTGATGGCGACAGATGTGAGTGCCGGAGAGGTAAGTACTGTAAACGGTGCCAGTTTCTATGTCAGCGAAGATGTGGAGGGTAAATTTTGGATCAATGGCTCAGCCATGGTGACGGATACAGATATCACTGCATCCAATGGCGTGATCCATGCTTTGGATTATGTGATCATGCCTCCTTCCCAGTCAATAGCAGAAATTGCGGTGGGAATGACCACGGCTGCTACTCCTGAATTCACCCATTTGGTAGGAGCGCTTCAACGCGCCAATTTGGTGGATGCCGTTAGTGGTGACGAGGGCGATCTAACCGTTTTTGCTCCAACAGATGCAGCTTTTCAAGCGCTATATGACACCAATCCTGATTGGAACGATTTTAATGATATCCCAATGGAAACCTTGACGGCTGTCCTTACGGCTCATGTGGTGCCGGCGAGGGCTTTTTCCCAGGATTTAAGAACGGGGACTTCCCTCACTCCATTAAATACGGACGCCTCGCTTGAAGTGGACTTGGGAGCAGGTACTGTGGGAGGAGCCGCCCTGAATACTAGTATGCTGAATATTCATGCCACCAATGGTGTTATCCATGTCATTAACGATGTGATATTGCCTTGATCAGATAATTTTCTTCCAAATAATGGAACTGCCGTGGTGACGCGGCAGTTTTTTTATTATCTTTCATAGTATGGTCTGGCCAGCGGGAAAAAATGATGAGTGTGGTTAAAATAATAATTAAGGGCGTTTTGTCCTTGGTTTTACTGGGATGTGTAGTCGGCGCGCAAGCGCAGGATACTTCTCCCTATCTTGTACTTAAACCTGGCGATCAGCGTATTCGCCCCACGGAATTTTTTGTTTTCGAAGTGCAAGATATCAGGGCCATTCAGGCTAACATTGGGGAGATTTTTACTTCTTCCAGGTCCCCTAAGAAAGAACCCTTAAAGCTGAAAGGTGGGGTAGCGGTAGGGGTAAAGGATTTTATCTCAGGAACCGTTTCTACCGATCGATCAAAAAGGCCGGTGGTGATTCAAGTACAAAAAATGAATGTGCAGGAAAAACAAGGAGCAGAAGGTAGGGTGAAGGGACAGATCGACTTGACGTTACGGTTTATGCTGAAAGGGGATAGTTTAGTTCATCTGCTGGATTATGAAGGAGGGGCGCGTTACACCAGGTCTTTGGGGAGGTATGGGGTCATAGGTGATGCGATGCAGCAATCACTTGGAAATGGGTTAACGTATTTTAATGAATGGATCAATCAGCAAGCACCCCGCAATATAAAATTGGCAAAAGGGGTAAAGCTGGAAATAAAGGATTATCCTCTAAAGGAAAGAGGGGATACTGTTTTTTACCATTCTGAGAGAAAACTTGATTGGGATGATTTTAAGGCCAGGCCACATTTTGGGAGTGATTATGCTGCATCGATTTTCACCAGTTTTGCTTGGGAAGGAGATCCTGTGGTGGAAGATGGAGATGTGAAGCTGGTGCTGGTCGTGAAGGTTTTTATGCTCAAATCATCCTCTTGGGCAAGAAGTTCAAGAAAGGATGGGTATGGATTAAATCATGAGCAGCGTCATTTTGATATCACTAAGATCGTGGTAGAGCGTTTTAAGGAGAAGATTCGTGCGATGTCGCTCACACCTCAGGATTATGATGGTCGTATAGGCTATTTGTATATCGAGACGTATCGAGAGATGAATACACTACAAGAGGCCTATGATGACGAAACGGACCATGGAAGGAACAGCGAGGCACAGGAGAAATGGAACGATTATATAGATCAGGAATTGGCCAAATACCAATAGCCTAATCGTGTGCGCTAATTTCCGAAGAGACTGTCAGCAGCGGGAACGAGTTCCGGCGCCCATATTTTTATGTTGTCAAATTTCCCCACATCGTCAAATGTTCCAAAACCAATTTGCCCCGTCTCGAAGTGGCTGTCCGTGGTTTCCATGATAGGGGAAGTCATGTCATCAAAGTACACTTTGATGCTTTGCTCTTCCAAATTTCTAACCACCCTGACTTTGTGCCATTGCTCGGTGCTTCCCCAGTCTATGCCGTCATTGACATGTTTTCCGATGGCCACCCTTGGGGCATCATTGACCAAGAAGATGTTGTGGGCATGTGGATCCGGTATGGAGGCGATGTGGGTGTAATAGAAGTTTGCAGGGGTTTTCATACCAAAGAATATACAAAGGTCCCGATGGCCATATTCTTTTCCGGTTTGTTGCAGTTCTGCTTCGAGGATAAAGCTGCCCACGCTTACACTTTTGATCACGGCGATGTTAAAAGGAGACCGGAAGGGTGGGACGTAATCGCTCTGTTGGGAAATCTCCAATGCGTAATTGTCCCCTTCTTTACGGAGGGACCAGGCATTGCTATCGGTCATTTCAAAATCCGCAATGGATTTTTCCCCTGAAAAATCCTGTTCATAAACCATTGAATAGTGATCGGGAATGGCTTGTCCCAAGAGGGTGAAATGTACTCCAAAATAAATTAATAACCTGAGTTCGATTAATAATTCCCCATAAATTGTCCGCCAAGAAACGTTCAAGCAAGAATAACACAAAAATTAAT
>JGI2924J29684_1078498_pt1 | contig 57535 bp, 44 predicted proteins | sample BenlonsequencITS_FD_29684 | JGI IMG/M metagenome (IMG submission 29684) | reverse complement strand
CAAGGTCGACTGGAACATCAACAGTCGCAATATCCTGGAATACACTGGTTACGGCAACCAGGACCGTTACAGCGAGAACGTCTACAACTACGGCTTCAACGGCAAGAACAATGCCAGTCCCTATCTGGGCGAATATCTGGGCAACGTCTACAACCGCACCGGTGGCAACACCAATATCCTGAAATACACCAGCTACGTCACCGATGATCTGACCTTCACCGCCCAGTACGGCAAATCCGGCAATGACCGTATCAACTACGCCACCGCCGCCAACGGCACGCGCGAGACCTACGACGGCAATATCAACAACGCGGCCTCATCGCCGGGCTGTCCGAATATCGTCGATCAGCGTACTCCCGTCACCAGCGGCCTGATTTCGCCTTACTCTTCCTGCGCCTTTGCAGGCAATCTGAACACGCCCAACGGCCATGACAGCAATCTTCAGCTGCGCTTCGACGTGGACTACAAGATTGCAGGCAACGACATCACTGCCGGCTGGGGGCGCATGCGCTTCACCTCCTCGACCGGCTCGGCCTATGAAGGCGGTGCGCTTTACGACTATTACTCGATCCCGGAATCGATTCTTGGTCATGCGCCGACCGGCTCGCCCGCGGACAGCGTGGTCCGGCAGGTGACGTTTGCCACCGGTGCCGATCTGGCCTTGGTCCAGAAGTACTACTACCTGCAGGATGTGGTCAATCTCACCGACAATCTGGTGCTGCGCGTCGGTGTGCGCAACGACTCTTTCGACAACTACAATGGCTCCGGCGAAGCTTATGTCCGCCAGGGTCATAGCTGGCAGCCGCGTCTGGGTATCGCCTGGGACGTGTTCGGTGATGGCGACACCAAGATCTATGCCAGTGCCGGCGATTATTCACTGCCGCTGGACGAAGAGGTCGCCATGCGCGGCGCCTCCGCTTCGCTCTATGGTTACCAGTATTACAGCTATACCGGGGTCGATCCCAAGACCGGCAAACCGCTGGGACTGGGTGCTCTTCCGGCCGCCTATGCAGCCGCTTATCCATCTCATGTCGGACAGCAGTACTACAATGGCGAAACCGGGGCCACCCCCAATCCCAAGGCTTCGGCCAGCACCAATCTGCGCCCCTTCAAGCAGCGTGAGTTCATTCTCGGCGCACAGCAGAAATTCGATGACTGGGTGGTCGGTGCCAAGCTGATGTACCGCAAGGTGCTGACCGGCACCGACGACGATTGCGATGTTCGTCCGGTCTATGCCTATATGAACAAGCATTACGGGCTGAACCTGCCCACCGATTCGCTGGCACCGACCGATCCGAATGTGCCGGGTGGCTGCTTCATCTTCAATCCGGGCAGCTCGGTCTCGCTGCTGTTCCCCGCCGATGCCAGCGGCAAGCTGTATCCGGTCAACCTGACCGCTGCCGAGGTCGGCGAGCCCAAATACCGTCGCAACTACGAGTCGGTGCAGCTGACCGCTGAAAAGGTATTCGACCACAACTGGTATCTGAACCTGTCCTATGTCTGGGCCAAGGAGCGCGGCAACACCGAAGGGCTGGTCAATTCCACCAATGGCCAGTCCGATACCGGCACCAGCTATCTGTTCGATTATCCCGAGCTGATGCAAGGTTCCAATGGCCTGCTGCCGAATGACCATCGCCATACCTTCAAAGCCTATGGTGCCTGGCGGGCGACCCCGCAGTGGCTGTTCGGTGTCAATGCGTATATCCAGAGTGGACGTCCGGAAAACTGCCTGGGCCTGAATCCGATCGACAACACCTTGAACGGTGGCTATGGCAATACCTATTTCTATTGCGATGGCATGGTCATGACTCAGGGTTCAGCAGGCACTACGCCCTGGATCTGGAATCTGGACATGAATGTCGAGTACGACCCGTCCTGGGCCAAGGGGCTGAAGATACGCGCCAATATCTACAATATCTTCAACAAGCAGCGATATACCACCATCAACGAAACCGGCGAAGATGCCAACGGTGCCTCGCTGGCAGGCACGACCTACAAGGTGCCGACCAGCTTCCAGACACCACGCTACATCCAGCTGCAGGCCGAGTACGATTTCTCTCTGTAAACACGCTCCATGGCAAGCGAGGGCGTGCGGTCTTCCGCACGCCCTCGCTTGCTTGCGGGTCAGAGCGGCCCTTGCCTGACGGTCCTCGGGTGATGCACGACGGCGTGGGCGTGGATCTATCGAGCCACCCGGAAATCCATCCAGCCATCGATCCGCCTGCGCAACCCGCGGTTTCCCCTGCCTTTCAGCGCCTTCCCCGGGATGGCCGATGTCACTCCGATATCAGTCGCGTACCGGGTCCGGGTTCGAGACGACCTGCCTCCTGACGCTGTCCGCAAGGCATTGCGTCGTGGATCGCGTCATGGCCGCTTGTGCACATGGCCAATCCCTTCGCCACGGCCGGCGGATATCGACACTCGCCAAGACAACTAGATGGCCAACCCCAGTCGACGCATCGCCTGGGCAGCCATTTCGAAAGACTGCAGCCGTGCCTGATGATCATGGATCTGGCCGGCGAACATGATCTCGTCCACGCCGGTACGCTCGACAAAAGCCGCTATGGCACGCTCGACACTGGCCGAACTGCCGACGGCCGAACAGGCCAGCGCCTGCTCCACGCCCAGTCGTTCGGCCTCGGACCAGCGTCCGGCCATGCTGGCCACGGGTGGTGGCAGCGGACCAGGATGGCCACGCCGCAAGGCAAGAAACTGTTGCTGGGCCGAGCTCATCAGAACGGCACCGGCTTCGTCGGTCTCGGCGCCGAACACATTCATCGCCGCCATCGCATACGGCGCGGCACATTGTTCCGAAGGCTGGAAATAACGACGGTAGATCGCCAGGGCATCGTCCAGCAGGCCGGGGGCGAAATGCGAGGCAAAGGCGAAAGGCAGGCCCAGCTCCGCTGCAAGCTGGGCACTGTAGGTACTCGAGCCCAACAGCCAGATCGGCACACCCAGGCCCAGCCCGGGTACGGCCTTCACGTGCTGGCCAGGCCGCAGGGGGCCGAAATAGTGCTGCAGCTCCTGGACATCGCGTGGAAACTGCTCCGCACTGGATTGCAGATCGCGGCGCAGCGCATGGGCGGTAGCCTGATCGGTGCCCGGGGCACGGCCCAGACCCAGATCGATACGGCCGGGAAACAGGGATTCCAGAGTACCGAACTGCTCGGCAATCACCAGCGGCGCATGGTTGGGCAGCATCACGCCGCCCGAACCGACGCGGATCCGCTGCGTACCGCCGGCGACATGGGCGATCACCACCGCCGTCGCCGCGCTGGCGATGCCGGGCATGCCATGATGCTCGGCCAGCCAGAACCGGTGATAACCCAGTGACTCGGCATGCCGGGCCAGATCCAGAGAATGCCGGAATGCGTCAGCCGCGGTCTTGCCTTCGGCAATCGGGGCAAGATCAAGCAAGGAATAGCGCATCGCGGTGACTCCCATCCAGGTCGATATCGGTCCAACCTAGATGGGAGCATCAAGCCACGTGATCAAGGGACCCGGGGAATCCCCAGCGGGTCGCGCTGCTCGGGTACCGGCTCGCCCAGATCATCCTGCTCGGCCTCGATGACATCGCGCACCGGCCAGACCCGGCCCCCGCGACCGAAGGCAAGGGCATTGCGATAGCAGTTCCGTGCTTCCTCGGTGCGCTGCAGGCCCAGCAAGGCATCTCCCAGCACTTCCCAGGCCGCCGCGCTCGGGGACAGCTGCAAGGATCGCGCCAGATAGCCGCGTGCCAGCTCCCACTGGCCCAGTACCACGGCGATCCGGCCCAGGGCCAGCAGCAGCACGGGATCATCGGGATTGGCTGCCAGCCAGGCCTGGGCATGCTTGAGCCGCAGCTCCGGATCCACCGCCAGCACTCCGTAGGTATCCAGCAGCAAGGGGTTCCAGTCCCTTCGCAAGGCCGACTCCAGTTCATCCAGTGCCGCCAGACTGGCGCCGAGTTCCGCCGCACGGCGGACATAGGCGTCAATGGCCAGCGGAATCCGCCGCAAGGTCTTGGGCAGGCGCGACCAGGTGCCGGCCAGGTGCTCGCTGTCAGGTGACACCTGCAACACCGCCTGCACCACCCGTGCTTCCAAGGCCGCAAACGCTCTTGAATTCATGGCCCCGCTTTTCTGCAGCGGCTCCAAGGCGTCCAGCGCCCTCTGGGGATCGCCCGCCTCGAGTGCAGCGAGCACCAGTTCGTGCCAGCCCCCCGGCGGAAGTCGCCGGCTGTCGGCTTCGCTGGACAGCAGGGCCAGCGCTTCGGTCGCCCGGTTCTCGGTGCGCAGCAACTTGGCACGAACCACTCGTGCAGCCAAGGGTGCGCTCTGCCCGGCCTGATCCAGCGCATCATGCGCGCGCGCAGATTCCCCGCGCCGGATCGCTGCATCGGCCGCCGTCAACATCGCCGGGCCCTGCAACGCCGGCAGCCGGGCCGCCCGCTGCAGTTCACGCTCGGCATCGCCATGCCGGCCTTCGGCCAAGGCGACCAGGCCCTGCCCCAGCCGTTGCTGACTCTTGCGCTGCTGCCGTCGCGAAAACACGCCGAAAGGCCAGCGCAGCAGGCGCCAGGCCGCATTGAGCAACAGCAGCAACAGCAGCAGCAAGGCCACCGCGGCCGGCACCGTGGTCTCCAGCCGCCAGCCGCGGATGCTGATCACGACCCGGCCGGGATCCGCCGCCAGCAGGTGCCAGGCAAAAGCCGCCAGCACGGCCACCACCAGCCAGACCAGAATCCATCGCCACAGCCTCATGGCTGCCGGCCCGTGCTGCTGGCCGGGGCCGGAGCTGTCGCCGACGCTGCCGTGGCAGGGACTTCGCTGCCGGCCGCAGGCGGGGCGGCCGCGGTCTGGACCCGCCTGAGATCACGCAGCGCCGCCAGCGCGCCACCCAGTTCGGGCGCGGCCACGGCGCTGTTGCCGCGTTTCAGCAGCAGCTCGACACTGGCCCGGGCATGACTGACTTCCCCCTGCGCCGGATCAAACTGCCCGGCCAGCGCATGACTCAGGCGCTGCAGCGCCTGCTGGTAGCCCGCCGCATCGTCGGCCAGCAAGGCTGCCTGGGCTTCGACCACATCCAGTTCGGCCAATTGCCGTACCAGTACCGTATCCTGCTCCAGACCGGGCTGATCGACGTCACGCCGGATCGATACCACGTGGCTGAGCGCCGACCAGATCCTGGCCCAGACACCATGACCGGTCACCACCGGCGCCTGGACCGGTTTCAGTGCCAGTTCTGGAATGACCCGACGCAGCTCGGCCAGACTCGTCAGAGCCTCCTGCATGGCCTGCGGCTGGCTTTTCACCAGTTCGCTTTCTTCCTGCAACAACAGGGTCCGCACCCCTTCCAGCTGCGGCTGACCAAGTCCCGCCAGGGCCTCCCCGGCCAGTCGATATGCACTGAGCGCCCCGGTCAGGTCATGGAACAGCTCGGCACGCTGCCGGGCGGTGACCAGCAGTGCCTCGACCTGGTCCAGCACCATGCTGTCGTGCACCGACAAGGTTTTCTCGGACAGGCGGGCCACCGCGCTTTCCAGCGTGCGCATCCGCTGATCCATGCCCTGGACCTGATCAGCCGTGCCTTCATCGCGCTGGCTCAGAGCGCTGATCTTGTCGGCGACATCGGCACCTGTACCACGCAGCTGTTCCAGCTGCTGGCCAAGCGCGTCGACCCGGCGCTGCAGACGATCCCCCTGGCTGAAGTCGCTGAGCTGGGTCTGGCGTTGCTGCCAGCCAAGCCAGACCATGCCGGCGATGGCAAGCACGGCCAGCCACAGGGCGAACCAGGCCAGACCGCGACCGGCGCGCGAGGAGGCTGCTGAAGAAGACGGCGGAGACACGGATTCTGGGTTCATGACCGCCATCCTAGCAGTCCGAGGTCGGGAAGCCTTGCGCAGGCCAGCATGTCCATCACCGTGTTCGTCATAAGCATCCTTTTCTCAGGGCGATCTGTTCGCTCGCCGCCAGCATGGCCGGCAGCAAGGCCGAACGGGCACAGCAGCGAATCCGGAATCCTGCCGCCTCGGCCAGTCGCTCCAGACGGGAACTGCTGACGACCAGCGGACAAGCCAACAGGCGCTGCCACAAGGGGGACGGCAATCCGGCCTGCAGATGCTGCATGGCCTCGGCACTGGAAATTAGCAGGATCGAGCGATGCGGCAAAGTGCGCACCCCCTCGAAGTGACGTCGGTCCAGTCGCGGCGCCACCCGCGCATAGACCTCCAGCTCGCGGACCTCGGCGCCACGCCGGCGCAGTTCGGTCTGCAACAAGCCGCGTCCGCCGACACCGGTCACCAACCGGATGCGACGCCCCTCCAGCTGCTGCAAGTCTGGCAGTGCCAGCAGGCCTTCACTGTCCTGCCGCCCTGCAGGAGCGGTCACCGGGCCGCTGCCCAGCGCCTGCAAACGCGCTGCCGTGGCCTGCCCCACCGCCATCAGCCGACCCTTGGGCCAGGCCCTGTTCTGGGCCCAGACCTGCTCGACCGCCACCGGGCTGGTGAAGATCCAGATCACATCCTCGACCGAAGCCCGCCACTGCGCCACAAGCTGTGCCGGCACGGGGACAGGACGGATCGCCAGGCCCGGCAGCAGCCTGACCTCGGCGCCGGCCGCCTGGAACGAGCGACGCCATCCGGCCGCCTTGCCGACCGGCCGGGTCAGGACCACGGTCCAGCCCGCCATTGCGGCAGCATCCGACTCCCCTCGTTGGCAGTGCATCACATCCCGGCTCCCGACATTCCACGCCGCTGGCAGTGTAGCGTCCGTGCCGTCGCTTGCCAGCGCGCAGGTCGACGGGCAGACTGCCACGCCATGATGACACCCCCATCCGTATCGGGCGCCGAGGGCCTGACCGACCTGCTGCATCGCTCCATTCCATTGACGGCCGCCATGGCCCTGGAACTGCAGGCCTATGATGTCCGCAGCCTCAGTCTGAAGCTGCCGCTGCAACCCAATCGCAATGACAAGGGCTGCGCCTTCGGCGGCAGCCTGGCCAGCGCTCTGACCCTGGCCGGCTGGAGTCTGGCGACCCTGGCCCTGGTCGAAGCCGGGCTGCAGGGCGAAGTCTTCGTGGCCGAGTCCACGCTGCGCTATCTGCTGCCGGTATGGAGCGACTGCGTGGCCTGCGCGCGACTGGCCGAGGATGCCAGCTGGGACCGTGCCTTGCGCGCCCTGCGCCAGCGCGGCCGTGGCCGTATCCACCTGCAGGCCGAGATCCTCCTGCCTGACGGCAGGATTGCCGCCTCGATGCAGGCCCGCTACGCCCTGCTGGCGCCCGGGCAGGCCGCCACGGCCTGAGCGGCCCCTTTGCAGCGGCGTCCGTGTCCCGGATAATCGCCGGTTCACCCCCTGCGGCCCGGCCGCGAGCTGCGAACACGCCATGAACGATTTTCTGCAAAAACTGCCCGTCTTCACCCATGACCACATGGCACTGGTCGGGCTGTTTGTCCTGCTGCTGTTCGGCATCCTGGGCAATGAAATCGCCCGTCTGCTGCGCAAGTACAAGGAACTGACACCAGCCGGGCTGACCCAGCTGATCAATCGCCAGACGCCCTTGCTGATCGACCTTTCGGCCATTGACGACTTCACCAAGGCCCATGTCCCGGGGGCCAGGCATGTGGCGATGAGTCAGTTTGATCCCGAACACAAGGATCTGGCCAAGGCGCGCGAACTGCCTGTGGTACTGATGGACAAGGATGGCCGCGGAGCCTCGGCCAAGGCCGCCGTGAGGCTGGTCAAGGCCGGCTTCAGCCAGGTCTATGTGCTCGACGGCGGCCTGCTGTCATGGCAGCAGGCCCAGCTTCCGCTGGCCAAGGGCCGCAACTGAGTCGATCCGCGTCGGATCACGGCTGGCGCGGCGGCCACTCATAGCGATAGCCTGAACCGTATACCGCGTGGATGCAGGCCATGCCGGGGCGCACGTCCTCGATCTTGCGTCGCAGATTGCGGACATGGCTGTCCACCGCGCGATCGCCGACCTCACGCAGGTCTTCGTGCATCGCATCCAGCAGCCGATCACGACTGTGGACCCGTCCGGGATGCGTCAGCAGTTCGCGCAACAGCCTGAACTCGGACAAGGTCAGCGCCAGGGTCTGTCCATCGAGGGCGATCCGCTGGGCCGCATCGTCGATCACGAACGGCGCCGTCCGCATCGGCGGCACGGCGACGGACTGTGCCTGACTGCGCCGCAACAGGGCCTTGACCCTGGCGACCACCTCGCGCGGGCTGAACGGCTTGCAGATGTAATCGTCGGCCCCCAGACCCAGACCCAGCAAGCGGTCGATTTCCTGGACCCGTGCCGTCAGCATGATCAGGCCCAACCGCGCATCGTCCTGACGCAGCTGCCGACAGACTTCCAGGCCGTCGATCCCGGGCAGCATCAGGTCCAGCAGAACCACGTCCGGCCGTTCCTGGCGCGCCCATTGCAGCCCGCTCTCGCCATCACCGGCGACGCGGACCAGATAGCCCTCGGCCCGCAGATATTCCGCCAGCAGCTCGGCAATCCTCGGCTCATCCTCGATGACAAGCATCCTTGCTGCACTCATGCGTTGGGCTCCGCATGACCCGCCGGCAAATGCAGGATCACCCGCAAGCCGCCCAGCGGCGAGGCCTCGGCCCACAATTGCCCGTGATGGGCCTCAGCGATGCCGCGGGCGATCGCCAGACCCAGGCCGCTGCCCCCTGCCGCCCGGTTGCGTGAAGATTCGACCCGGAACAAGGGCTCGAACAAGCGTGATCTATCATCCATGGTGACTCCCGGCGCACTGTCACTGACCATCAACATCATGCCATCCACCGCCCCGGACAGCGCCAGCTCGACCCGGCCGCCACGATCGGTATAACGCAGGCTGTTGCTGAACAGATTGTCCAGCAGCTGGCCCAGTCTGGCCGGATCCCCTTCGACCCACAGCGGACCGCCCGCCGGCAGCAGGACCAGTTGCAGGCCCTGCTCGGCGGCCAGCGGCTGGAACCGCTCCCAGGCCAGTGCCGCCAGAGCACCCAGCTCGACCGGTTCGCGCCGGTAACTGAAGGCTTGCAGTTCAGCCAGGGTGAGCTCATGCAGATCACTGACCAAGGCATCCAGACGCCCGACCTCGTCGAGCAGGATCGCCAGCACCCGCGCATCGGGCCGGTGCAAGCCATCCTGGATCGCTTCAAGCTCGCCCCGCAGCACCGTCAGCGGCGTGCGCAGCTCATGGGCGATATCGGCGACCCAGCGCCGGCGGATGGCCTCATGGCGCTGCAGGGCCTCGGCCAGCGCATCCACATGCCTGATCAGCTCGCCGATCTCGTCACCACGCTGCAGACCGCTGCGTGCGCTGTAATCCCCCGCCGCCAGCCTGGCACTGATTCCGGTCAAGGCCGCCAACGGTCGCACCAGATGACGGGTGAAAGCATAGGACAGCGGCAAGGCCAGCAGCAGCACCCATACCAGAGTCCAGATCATCTCCCGCCATTGGGCATGCAGGAAATCCAGATCATGCGGGGCATCGATCTCATGCTGCGGCGAATACACCAGCCAGCCCACCACGACGTCATCGACCGTGATCGGCTCGCGACGGGCATCGGCCAGCGGCAAGGGGCCGGCCATCCGCCGCTGGCCCGAAGCCGACCACAGACCGACCCTGGCAATCCATGACCAGCGCAATGCACCATGTGCTTCACGATGCGCGGCATGATGCCCCTGCGGACTGACCGCAACCTCGTCGCCGGCATCGCCGCGCGCCTCTGGACGCCCGGCCAGACGCAGCCATTGACGCCAGGCCGCCGGCTGCGCCAGCGGCTCGAAACTGCGGTGATCGCTCCAATAAGTGGCCAGGCCGTCCCGCAGCATGTCGACCTGCTCGACTTGCCGCAGATTGATGTAGGCCAGCAGCCCCCGCCTCAGATTCAGGGCCGCCCCCAGACTGAAGGCAAACAAGGCCAGTACCGTGGTAGCCGCCAGCAGCACAAAGACTTTCTGGGCAATCCTCAAAGGCCTGCACTCCGGCTGTCTCGAAAGCCGTCATTTTCAACCGCAGATGAACGAGGCCACAAGACGACGTTTCTGCACATTTCCTCCACGCTGCCTGCGAATTCCGGAGGCAACATGGGCACACCGGAATCCTCCGATTCCCTCAGGTCAAGGAAACCAACGCATGACCCTCAAATCCGCCTCCATCCGTTTTGCCGCCTTGCTGGCCCTGACCACCTCGGCAGGGATGCTCACGCTTCCCCTCGCCATGGCCCAGACCAGCCCGGCCGCCACCCAGGTCAGCCAAGCCGGAAGCCCCCGTCAGCACACGCCGCCGCCGACGCCCGCCACGGTGGTCAGCCAGCTGGGCCTCAGCGGCAGCAAGGCCTCCCAGGTCCAGCAACTGCTTGAGCAGCGCCAGGCGGCGTGGACCCAGTTCCGTCAGGCCGCCAAGGCCAATCACGACCAGCTCAAGCAGCTGCTGACGCCCGAGCAGTTCAGGCAGTTGCGCCAGATCGAGCATCCGCATGGACCGCATGGCCATCATGGTCACCATGCGCATGATGGCCGGCAGGGCCCCGCGACCGCCGGCAGTGCCGGCTGAACCATCACGACGGGGGCAGGTTCTGCCGGAACATGCCCCCTTGCCAGCCTCTTCTTGCGGATTCAGGCTCGCGGGCAAGGTCAACCTGAACGAAATTTCGACACCTGCGAACGAATATGGCAGCGGCGTAGTCAAAATATGCACATGCGTCGAGACACGATAGGGGGGAACCCGCCATGGCGGCTCCCCGGTATCCTTGTCCGGCGAGCGCATGGCGTACTCCCGGTCCGGCATCAGCCGGATCCGTCCTGACCAGAGAGCACTGCGATGTCCAAACGCCGTACGACCCATCCGCACCCCGGCAAGGTCCTGCTGGACCAGTTCCTGTCCCCGCTGGGAATCAGCCAGAATGCCTTGGCCCGCGCCGCCGGGGTCACTCCCCACCGCATCAACGAAATCGTGCTGGGCAAGCGCCGAATCACCGCCGACAGCGCGATCAGGCTGGGTGCCGCCCTGGGCACCACCGGTCATTACTGGCTGTCGCTGCAGGCGGAATATGACCTGGATGAAGCCCAGCGGACCATCGGCCGCCAGCTCTCCAAGATCGAGCGGCTGACCAGCTGACCCCCGGCAACGGGATGGCGTATCAGGGGCTGCAGGCCCTCGCTGCGTCATCCCGTGACTGCATGTCGCCCGCCCCCCCCTGTTGCCGACGACTTCGGGAGCAGAGCTCAACCGCGGATCTGGCTCGCCAGCGCCGCCAATTGCCCGGCCAGGTGGTCGCGGGTCGATGCATCGGTCAGCAGCAACGTTCCGGGATCGACCTTGGCATAGGCCGCGGACACCATGATCTCGGGCTTGTTCAGCACCCGCGCATCCAGGAACACCAGCGACTGCCGCAGGTGATATTGCGCGCGGGCACCACCGATCTGTCCCGGCGAGGCCGTCTGGATCGCCACCGGCTTGCCCGCGAACGGTGGCGGACTGACCCGCGACAACCAGTCGATGGCGTTTTTCAACACACCGGGCACCGAATAATTGTATTCCGGGGTAACGATGACGACGCCGTCAGCCTGCCGGACCTTTTCGGCCATCGCCAGCACCTCCGGCGGAAACCCTTGCTCCTGCAGATCCGCATCGTAATGCGGGAACTCGCCGATCGAACCCAGCAGCTCGATGCTGACTCCTTCCGGTGCCAGCTCCGGCAAGGCCCGCGCGATGGCGGCATTGACCGAGGCCTTGCGCAGGCTGCCAAGCAGGATCACGAAATGCAGGGGGCGGGGTGTCGTCATGAGGCAATAGTCCTTGGGCAGGATGGGCCGCCATTCTGGACACAGACTCTGGTCCCGGACAACCGCCGGCAGGCTCTGCTCAGCCCGTGACCAGGCGATCGGCCGCCGGCTGTTCCGGCAGTCTGGCCCCCGGCCGGACCCCGTCATGCCGGAACATGGCCTTGATACCGCGGATCGCCTGGCGGATGCGGTCTGGATTCTCGATCAGGGCGAAGCGCACGAAATCATCGCCATAGTCGCCGAAGCCGATGCCCGGGGATACCGAGACCTTGGCCTCGGCCAACAGCCGCTTGGAAAATTCCAATGACCCCAGATGGGCATAGAATTCAGGAATCCGCGCCCATACGTACATCGAGGCACGTGGAATATCGACCATCCAGCCGGCTTCATGCAGGCCTTTGACCAGCACGTCGCGACGCAGCTGATATTGGCTGGCGATATCACGCACACATTGCTGGTCGCCTTCCAGGGCTGCGATCGCAGCCACCTGCAAGGGGGTGAACGTACCGTAGTCGTGATAGCTCTTGATGCGTGCCAGGGCATTGACCAGCTCGGCATTGCCGACCATGAAACCGATCCGCCAGCCGGCCATGTTGTAGCTCTTGGACAGGGTGAAGAATTCCACCGCGATGTCCTTGGCGCCTTCGACCTGCATGATGGACGGGGCCTTCCAGCCGTCGAAGGTGATGTCGGCATAGGCCAGATCGTGCACCACCAGCACATCGTACTGTTTGGCCAGAGCTACCACCCGCTCGAAAAAATCCAGCTCCACGCACTGTGCCGTGGGGTTGGAGGGGAAGCCCAGTATCATCATTTTGGGCTTGGGAATGCTTTCGCGGATGCCGCGCTCCAGCTCGGCGAAGAAGTCGATGCCCGGCGCCATCGGAATCGAACGGATCTGGGCTCCGGCGATCACCGCCCCGTAGATATGGATGGGATAACTGGGATTGGGCACCAGCACGGTATCGCCACGATCCAGCGTCGCCAGCATCAGATGCGCCAGGCCTTCCTTCGAGCCGATGGTGACGATGGCTTCGGATTCCGGGTCGATATCGACCGCGTAGCGCTCGCGATACCAGCGCGAAATGGCTCGTCGCAGACGCGGAATCCCCTTGGAGGTCGAGTAGCCGTGGGTATCCGGCCGCTGCGCGACCGTCACCAGCTTCTCGACGATATGTTCCGGCGTCGCGCCGTCGGGGTTGCCCATGCTGAAGTCGATGATGTCCTCGCCGCGGCGGCGGGCCGCCAGTTTCAGCTCGGCCGTGATATTGAAGACATAGGGAGGCAGGCGCTCGATGCGCTGGAAACGGCGTGCGACAGGCTGTTCGCTCATGGATTCGATCTCGACGTAAGCGCCCGGAACCGTCCGAGCGACGCGGGCCGGCAGTGGCCGCCCCTGACCCGACAGTAGCCGCAGGTCCGGGCGGCTGTCCAGTGGCGGAATCAGCCATCCATCCGCGGCATGCGGGCATCGTCTCACCTGACGAGACAGCACGCCGTTACACTGCTCGCCGGTTTTCCTCACAAGGTCATTGCATGAATATCCTGGTTGTCACCCTGCTGGCGGCGGTGGCCCTGCTCGCCACCGGCCTGGCCTTGTGGCTGATGCTGAAGCGGAACGAATACGGTGCCGACGACGCCGTGCTGGCCCGACTCGACAACCTGGCCTCGGATCAGCGTCACCTGCGCGATGCGCTGGCCACCGAGCTGAGGGCCGGGCGCAGCGAGCTGGCCGAGGTCCTGCATGCCTTTCGCCAGCCGCTGGTCGAGCAACTGGCCACCGCCGGTGCCGCCCAGCAGCGCCACAGCGAGGTCTTCGGCCTGCGCCTGGAGCAGCTGACCCGGCGAGTCGACGAAAGCCTGCAGGCTCTGGCCGAACGGCAGGAGGAAACGGCCCGCAAGAATCGCCATGAAGCCGGGCAGGCCCTGGCCCGCCTGGGGGAGCAGCAGCAGCAGCGCCTGCACGAGGTGCGCCAGACCCTGGAGCAGCAGCTGACCCGGCTGCAGAACGACAACGCAGCCCGGCTGGAACAAATGCGGGTCACCGTGGATGAAAAACTGCAAAGTACCCTGGAAACCCGTCTGGGCCAGTCCTTCCAGCTGGTATCGGACCGACTGGAGGCGGTCCAGCGCGGACTGGGTGAAATGCAGCAGCTGGCCACCGGTGTCGGTGACCTGAAGCGGGTGCTGAGCAATGTGAAGACCCGTGGCATTTTCGGCGAAGTACAGCTGGCCGCCTTGCTGGAGCAGATCCTGGTGCCCGAGCAATATGCCGCCAATGTCGCCACCGTGCCGGGATCCAGCGAGCGGGTCGAGTTCGCGATCCGGCTGCCCGGCAGCGATGAACGACAACCGGTATGGCTGCCCATTGATGCCAAGTTTCCGCTGGAAGACTATCAGCGTCTGCTGGATGCCCAGGAAGCGGCGGATGCCGAGGCTGCCGCCGAGGCCGGCAGGCGCCTGGAGCTGCGGGTCCGCGAAGAGGCGAAACGGATCCATGGCAAATACATCGCGCCGCCGCATACCACCGATTTCGGCCTGCTGTTCCTGCCCACCGAAGGCCTCTATGCCGAAGTCATCCGCCGCCCCGGCCTCAGCGAATGGCTGCAGCGCGAACAACGGATCAGTATCGCCGGGCCCAGCACCCTGACGGCCCTGCTCAACAGTCTGCAGATGGGTTTCCGGACCCTGGCCATTGAAAAGCGCAGCAGCGAGGTCTGGCAGCTGCTGGGCGCGGTGAAGACCGAGTTCCACAAGTTCGCCAGCATTCTGGAAAAGGCCGAGAAGCAGCTCAACACGGTCAGTCGCAGCATCGGCGACGCCGGCAAGAAGACCCGCACCATCGAGCGCCGCCTGCGCAGCGTCGAGTCGATGGGCAGCGAGCAGGCACAGCATTGGCTGGGCGGCCTGTCACTGGATGATATCGGCGATGACGAGCCGCCGGAAACATCGGCACCTGCGGCTCCGCAGACTTGAGCCAGAGCGGATCTGGGCTCAGGGCCGATACCGGCCGCACGCCCAGGCCTCGATCCACCGCCACCGCCCTGCCGCATACGCAGGGTCGAGGTCAGCGCTTCATCCCGCGACGCCGGCCGCTCTCCATGCCGCAGACATACGGCTTGAGCTTATGGCGTCAGCGCGGAGCATGGAGCGCTCTGCCGGCCGTGGCGGTCGCATGGCCACGGCCGGCGCCGTTCAACGGCGCTGCTGGTAGGGGAAGAAAGTCCGCGAGCGCAAGGCCTGCTCGATCTGCTCCAGACTCTTGCCCTTGGTTTCAGGCACCAGGAAATAGATGAAGAGCAGACTCAGCAGGGAGATGCCGGCATACAGCCAGAAGGTGTGGGCCGCCCCCAGCCAGGTGACCAGACTCAGCGTGGTCAGGGTCACTACCAGATCAAAGATCCAGTGGCTGAAGGCCCCCACGCTGGCGCCCTTGCCACGGACGAACAGCGGATAGACTTCGGCATTGATCAGCCAGATGCAGACCCCGAAGCCACCGCAATTGAGCATCAGATAGGCCGCCAGGCAAGCCACCACCAGCCACTGCGACAGTGGCGTGCTGGGGCCGTTGGCACCAAACAGCAGACCCATCACCACCAGCGCGACGATCGAGCCTGGAATCATCCACAACAGAAAGCGACGGCGGCCGATCCGGTCCACCAGCACACTGCCGACCATGGTCGCGATCACCACCAGCAAGGTGCTGAAGCCGGTCGCCAGCACCGCGGCATGCTCGGAAAAGCCCGCCTTGACCAGGATCGTCGGCGCATAATAGATCAGCGCGTTGTTGCCGGTGATCTGGGAAAACATCGAGATGCTGGCACCGACAATCAGGGCCGGCCGGATCCAGGGCTGCAACAAGTCCTTCCAGCTGCCCTCGTCATCGCTGTCGACGACTTTCTGGATTTCGCCCAGCTCGGCATCGGCCTCGGCAGCACTCCCGCGAACCCGGGTCAGCACCTGTCGGGCCTCGTCACGACGGCCGCGCACCACCAGCCAGCGCGGACTCTCGGGCAGAATCACCATGCCCGACAGCAGCAGCAGCGCCGGCACCACGCCCAGCCCGAACATCCAGCGCCAATGGTCGCCCAGCGCGAGGCCGGTGAAATAGGCCACAGTGATGCCGAACACCACCATGAACTGGAACAGCACCACCAGCTTGCCGCGATGATCGCGCGGAGCGACTTCGGCGATATAGACAGGAATGATCTGGGTGGAACTGCCCGCCGACAACCCCAGAATAAAACGCGCCAGCACCAGGGCAACGACACCGGTCGCCGCAGCCGACAGCAGGGAACCGATCGCGAACAGGATACCGGCCACGATCACCATGCGGCGACGTCCGAGTCGATCCGAGAACGGGCCGGTGCCCAGACAGCCGACCAGTGCGCCGAAGATGATGGCGCTGGTGATCACCTGCTTCAGGCCGTCATCCAGGGCGAATTCGCGGCCCAGGCCCAGCAGAGCGACCCCGATGATGCCGGTGTCGTAACCGAACAGCAATCCGCCAAGGGCCGCGACGAGAGCGGTCCAGATCACCAGTCGATGGCTGGAACCGGTACCCTGCCCGGACGGAGTCGCCTGTGTTGTTCCCATCAAATATCTCCTTGCAAAACACTGTCCAGTGCCGGGCCACCGTCGGCGGCATCCAGCTGTTGCGGCCATTCAAAGGGAAACAGGGCATGCTCCCGACTGGCCATGACGCGCACCGCATTCGGCTCGTCCGTGCCGCTGGCCCAGGCTTCGGCCTCGGCCCGGCTGCGGCCGAAACGCATATGTCGCGCCACCAATTGTTCCCGCCGCCGTTGCGGATCCACATCCACAAACCAGCGGTCATCCAGATAATCGCGGACCCGGTTCCATGGCGCATCATCGAGCAGCAGGTAATTGCCCTCGGTGATCACCAGCGGAATATCGGCCGGCACCGCGACCTCGGCGGCCACCGGCTCATCCAGCTCCCGCCGGAAAGCGGGAGCATACACGGTCTCCCCCGGCCTCGGCTCGCGCAATCGTTGCAACAGCGCAACATACCCTTCGGCGTCAAACGTGTCCGGAGCACCCTTGCGATCTTGCCGGCCCAGGCGCTGCAGCTGGGCATTCGCCAGGTGATAACCATCCATCGGCACCAGCACCGCCTGGCCTGGCAGAGCCCTGATCAGCCACTCGGCCACCGTGGATTTGCCGGCTCCCGGCGGCCCGGCAATGCCCAGGATCCGCCGCTGGCCTGTCGCAAGCAGATCACGAGCCCGCTGCAGCACTGCCTGTCCGGATCCCGACCTCATGCCGTCGCCTCCACCAGCGTCACTTCGCTCGCCCGGCGCTTGACCACCGCATAACCCAGACCGATCAAGGTCGCACCCGCCAGGATCGACAGCAGATACAGACCGACATGCACCACGGCATGGGGAATCAGCATCACGAACACGCCTCCATGCGGCGCCAGCAGTTTGCAGCCGAAATACATCGACAAGGCACCGGTGACGGCACCGCCGACCATCGAGACGGGAATCACCCGCAGCGGATCCTTGGCCATGAAAGGAATCGCCCCTTCCGAGATAAAGCACAGCCCCAGCACCATCGCGGCCTTGCCGGCCTCGCGATCCTGCAGCGAGAACTTGCCCGGCGCCAGCAGGCTGGCGAGCCCCATGCCCAGCGGCGGCACCATGCCGGCCGCCATCACCGCGGCCATCGGCGCGTAGCCGCTCTCGCCCTGCGACAGCATCGCGACGCCGAAGGCATAGGCGGCCTTGTTCACCGGCCCGCCCAGGTCGAAGCACTGCATCGCGCCCAGCACCAGCCCCAGCAGCACGGCATTGCCGGTATTCATCGAGCTCAGGAAGCGGGTCAGTCCGCCCATCACCATCGCCACCGGCCCCCCGATGACATAGATCATGGCCAGGCCGGTAACCAGACTGGCCACCAGCGGAATGATCAGGATCGGCTTCAAGGCCTCCATGCTGCTGGGCAGTTTCAGATACCTGGCAAGGCCCAGTGCCAGATAACCGGCCAGAAAACCGGCGGCGATGCCGCCCAGGAAACCCGCATTGAGGGTCACGGCCAGATAGCCGCCGATCATGCCCGGGGTGAGACCCGGACGGTCGGCGATGGACCAGGCGATATAACCGGCCAGCACCGGCACCATCAACTTGAAGGCCGTGCCGCCGCCGATCTGCATCAAAGCCGCCGCCAGGGTACCGTGCTGCTCATAGGCCTTGATCCCGAACACGAAGGACAAGGCGATCAGCAGTCCACCAGCCACCACCATCGGCAACATGAAGGACACCCCGGTCAGCAGGTGGCCGTATACGCCCCGCGACTTGGTCTTGCCCGGTACCGCTGAGGCTCCGGCCTGGCCGCCACCAGCCTGCTCCACCTCGGCCTGCTGCAAGGCATCGCTCAAGGTCTGCAAAGGCTGTTTCAAGGCCGCGCCGGTCGAGGTCCGCCAGATCCGCCGGCCGGCGAACCGCTGGCTGTCCACCTCGATATCACAGGCCAGCACCACCACATCGGCGGCCTCGATCTCGGCCGGACTCAGTTCATCACGGGCCCCGACCGAACCACGGGTCTCGACCCTGATCTCCCAGCCCTTGGCCCGGGCCGCGGTGACCAACGCTTCGGCCGCCATAAAGGTATGCGCCACCCCGGTGGGGCAGGCCGTCACCGCCACGATACGCGGCACGTCCCGTGTCTCCATGCCTGCCGCCGGTCTGGTACTGGCATCCTCGGCCGTCCACACCCTGGCCTCGACTTCGGCCCGATCCAGCCAGCCGCCCGGATCGGCCAGCACCTCGGCAATCGATCCGCGATACACCCTGCGTCCCACGAAGCGGCTCAGATCCCCCAGCTCCGCGCCGGCATCGGCGGCGATCAGAATGCAGTCGACCGCTTCGATCTCGGCCGTACTCACCATCCGCGTCGGCCGCATGCGGCCATGTATCTCGCTGTGCAGCGACCAGCCACGCCGGCGCGCCTCCCGCTCGATGACACTGGCCGCCAGATAGCTGGTCACCATGCCGCTGGGGCAGGCGCTTGCAAAAATCACGTTCATTCCGGCATCTCCGGGGCAGAAACCTTGGGTGAAGGCGCATCCAGACGGACCTGCGCCAGCAATGAAGCGAAATCGGCGGCATCCGGATCGCCGGGACCGACATGGCGCACGCATTCGGCCGCCAGAGCGGTCGCGAAAGCCAGGCTGCGCGATCGCGGCCAGCCACTGAGCTCGCCGTGCAATGCCGCCGCCAGCAAGGTATCGCCGGCACAAACCGTGTTCTGCACGGACACCTCGGGCGGATGCGCCTGCAACAACGAAGTTCCGTCGCACCAGCAGGCCCCTTCGGCCCCCAGCGAAAGGATGACCTGGTCGGCCCAGCCCAGCCGCAGTACCTCGTCCGCGGCCTCTCGCAAGGCGAGCGTATCCGGCAGAGCGCGGCCCAGCAGCTGTTCGAGCTCCTCTTCGTTGGGCTTCAAGACATGAACTCCGGCCTGGCGGACCGCCTGCATCCCCGGGCCGCTGGTATCGACCCAGATCGGCAGGCCACTGGCACGCAAGGCCACCAGCCACTGCGCAAAGGCTTCGACATCCACCCCCGGAGGCAGGCTGCCGGAGACCACCACCGCGTCCATGCCCGCCAGCTGCTCAGGCATCGCGGTCAGCAGCCGCTGCCAGTCGGCCGCCGTGATCGTCAGGCCCGGACCGTTCAAGTCACTGACCCGGCCGTCGGCCTCGGCCAGCTTCACATTGATCCGGGTGCTGCCGGCCACGGTCACGAAGGCGTCTTCCATCTGCTCGCGACGGAACAACTGCCCGAACGGCTCCGCATTGTCCTCCCCCAGCAAGCCACCGAGGCGGACCGCATGTCCAAGCCGCCGCAACACGCGCCCGACATTGATGCCCTTGCCGGCCGGATCCATGCGACTGGATTGCGCGCGATGCACGGTTCCCGGCCGCAGAGCCGGCAGCGTGACTGCCAGGTCGAAGGCCGGATTGAGGGTGTAGCAAATGATTTTCGCCATCAGTCCTGCCCCGGTTCCAGTGCCGCCGCGACGGCCGTTTCCAGCGTCTGCCGCACGGCAGCCGCCGTCGGCTGCGCCAAGGCCAGGCTCGCCAGCTCCCGGGCCTGGGGCATGCCCAGACGGCGGATCATGGCCTTGACCTGCGGAATCCGCCGCGCGGTCACGGACAGTTCGTCCACCCCCAGACCGACCAGCACCGGTACGGCCAGCGGGTCCGAGCCCAGCTCGCCGCAGACACCGACCCAGCGCCCATGGGCATGCGCCGCCTCCACCGTCAGACGGATCAGCTGCAACACGGCCGGGTGGATCGCGTCGGACTGGGCCGACAGGCTGGCGTGGCCGCGATCGATGGCCAGCGTGTACTGGGTCAGATCATTGGTCCCGATCGAAAAGAAATCGACCTCGGCCGCCAGGCTGGCGGCCAGCAGGGCACTGGAGGGTATTTCCACCATCACGCCGAGCTGCACGTCCGGTGCCCGGATCTCGGCCTGCAACCGATCAAACACCCGTTTGCCGGCCCGGAATTCCTCGACGTCCTTGATCATCGGAAACATGATGCGCAAGGGACGCGAACCGGCCGCCATCAACAGGGCACGCAGCTGGGTTTCCAGCACCTCGGGCCGGCTCAGCGCCAGACGGATGCCGCGCATGCCCAGAAAAGGATTGTCCTCGGCCGCAACCGGCCAGTACGGCAACGGCTTGTCGCCGCCCACATCCAGGGTCCGAGCCACCAGCGGACGACCCGCAAGCGCATCGAAAGCCTCGCCGTACTCGGCGATCTGGGTTTTCAGATCGGGAAAGTCGGGATGGGCCATGAAAATGAACTCGGTGCGCAGCAGACCGACCCCTTCGGCACCGCGTTCGACCGCATCCACCGCATGCGCCGTATTGCCCAGGTTGGCGGCCACTTCGACCCGGTGCCCGTCGCGGGTGCAGGCCGGCTCGTGCCGGTTCTGGTAGGCCTCCTGCTCTATCCTGGCCTGCTCCTCGATACGCCGCTCGAAACGGCGCACCGTCTCCGGGTCCGGGGCCGGAATCAGTCGCCCGGCATCGCCGTCCACCGCCAGTTCGATGCCGGCCGTCAGCTGCAGCACGGCCTCGCCGGCGCCGACCACGGCGGGAATGCCCAGCGCCCGCGCCAGAATCGCGCTGTGTGCAGTCGCCCCGCCCTTGGCGGTGACCAGGGCGCGTACCCGCGAGGTGTCCAGCCGGGCGACATCGGATGGCCCCACATCCTCGGCCACCAGCACATAGGGGGTATCCGGCGGCTCCGGCAGCGGCGTATCGCACAGCAAACACAGCACCCGCCTGCCCACATCGCGCAGGTCGGTGGCCCGCTCGGCAAGCAGGCGATCGGCCAGCGCTTCCTGGGCACTCGCCGCGGTATCAATCGCATGCCACCAGCCGGCCTCCGCCGAGGCGCCTTCATGAATCGACTCCAGCGCGGCATCACGCAGACCGGGGTCGGCCAACATTTCGATATGCACCGACAGGATATTGGCGACCTTGGCTCCCTGGGTACCCTGGATCAGCACATCCAGCTGCTGCGCCGCCTGCGCCAGGGACTGATCCAGTCGCCCGATTTCATGGTCGGGGGAAGCCGCCTTCTCCGGATAGTCAAAACGAGGATGGCGCAGCACATAAATCGGCGCCACGGCCAGGCCGGGGGACGCCGGGATGGCGGCCATGGCCACTCCGGGTTCCGGTGCAGCCGGCAAGGCCTCGGTCTGCGCTGCCGGCACTTCGCGCGGTTGCACCACCTCATTCAAGGGCTGCACCGACTCGCCCAGGCCATCCTGGACCGCAGCCAGCATCGCCGCCACGGCCGCTTCGGCCGTTTCGCCATGGGCCGAAAACACCAAGGTCTGGCCGCGCCGGGCACCCAGTCCCAGGACCTTGGTAAGACTGGCCGCCGAAATCGCCTCCGGGCTGCCTTCCAGCACGCGGACACGCACGGGAACCGACTGCGCACGTGCCGTCTGCACCAGAAGCTTGGCCGGCCGGGCATGCAGGCCATGAGCATTCAGCAGGCGGACCCGTCCGGTATGCGTCTCGCCGTCTTCACCGGCCAGCACGGCCAGGGTGGTATCGGCGGAAAGGCCTTTCAGGCCCGCGACCGCGCCCCGGGCCAGCAATTGTTCCAGCCGTTCCAGCAAGGGACGATGCGCCTCGCCGCGCGCCGCCAGGCAGAAGACGCCGAACAGTCCGCCCTCGACCGGCGCCTGCGACGTCGCCAAGGCCAGCGCAGGCACATCCACGGCCTGGGCCGAGCGCACCAGGGCCAGGCCCGGACCCAGCGGAATCAGCGGCTGGCTGGCGACCGCGGCGACAAAAGCCGGTTGCACGCACCCCAGCCCCTGCAGGCGTGCCGCCGCCGCCAGCGCCAGTTCGGCCGCCGACCTGACCGGCAGATTCAGGCACAAGGTGTCCGCATCCAGCTTCGGCGGGGTCTCGACATGACCGAGCACCGCCACGATGGCGTCGGCATCTTCGGCCCGGGCCAGCATCGCCTCGGCACCATCACGCCCCAGGGCATGGGTCAGCTGGCGCAGGATATCGAGATGCTCGTCAGACTGCGCGGCAATCGCCACCAGCAGATGAACCACGTGCCCGTCATGCCAGGCCACCCCGTCAGGAAACTGCAGCACCCGCACGCCAGTCGCCACCACCTCTCCGCGACTGGCCGGCGTGCCGTGGGGGATCGCGATCCCGCTGCCCAGCCAGGTCGAACCCTGCCGTTCGCGCTCCAGCAGGCCCCCGGCATAACCCGGCCGGGCGAAACCGGCCTCGACCAGAGCCGCGCCGGCCAGGGCCAGGGCCTGCTGCCAGTCATCCGCCTTGCACTTCAGTCGCACATCGTCACGCGTTAATGCCAGCATCCGCAGGCCTCCAATGTTACTGGCCGGGATTCAACCCGACCGGTTTGACGTGGCAGGGTCCAGATCGCTGCATACCGGATGCTGAAACGTGTCACTTGATGCGATAATGCTGTGAGTTTCCCGTCAAAGAATCAAGATGCGCTGCAAAAGATGCCGCCCCAACGCCTGAAACTGACCGACATCGCCCGCCTGGCCGGAGTCTCCCGGGCCACGGCCAGCTATGTCATCAACGGTCAGGCCCGTGCACGACGGATCAGCGACGAGACCATCAACCACGTCATGGCCGTGGTCGAACGCAGCGGCTTTCGCATCGATGCCCAGGCGGCGGCCCTGCGCCGCGGCGCAAGCCGGACCCTGGGCCTGATCGTGCCGGACCTGGAAAACGCCAGTTACGCGCGACTGACCAAACTGATCGAGCGGGGCAGCCGGCAGCAGGGCTATCAGCTGCTGATCACCGATTCCGATGACGAACCCGCCACCGAGCGCGAACTGGCCCTGAGCCTGCGGGCCCAGGGCTGCGCCGCGCTGATCGTGGCCACCAGTCTGCCCGATGCCAGCGACTTCTATGCGCCGCTGCAGGACAGCGGTCTGCCGGTGATCGCACTGGACCGACCGATGGATCCGGAACGCTTCATCTGCGTGGTCAGCGACAACGAGGCCGCCGCCGAGCAATTGACCCGCTCGTTGCTGACGCCGCTGCCGGCCAGCCTCGCCTGGCTCGATGCCATGCCCCAGCTCGGCATCACTCTGGAGCGACGACAGGGATTTGCCGCCGCCGTGGCGGGACTGCCTGTTCGCAGCTTCCGCTTGTGCGGCCAGCGCTATGATCGTGCAAGCGGTCTGTTGCTGGGACGCCAGCTGCTGCAAGCGCCGCTTCCCGAGGCCATCGTCACTGCTTCTTATCCCCTGCTGGCCGGCCTGTTCGATGCCTTTCTTGAAACCGGTCAAGGGTTGCCGCAACAGCTGCGCATCGCCACCTTCGGTGATGACCGCCTGCTTGATTTCATTCCGCTGCCCGTGCACTCGATGCCCCAGCGGCACGCCGCCATTGCAGAAATGGTGCTGGAATGCGCGATCGCCGCCACCCTCAAGCACTATTTCCCCGGCCGACAGACCGTCTCCCGCCAGCTGCGTCTGCGCTGAATCCGGCCTGCGAACGGCTTGCAAGACAGCCCGTCAGGCATAAGCCTGAAACCGATCATCATGGGCATCCAGACGTCCAATCCAAGAAAGCCACGCAATCCATACAGAAAAATCACCCCTGCATCACCACCGATTCCGCGATATACGTCCAGACATCCCCTCGCCGGCATGACGCACCTGTCCCGACTGGCGAGACGGATGTCTTTCCAGTCCGAGGCGACCATGCGCCATCCCGGATGCCGCTCCCGCCGGACCGGCGCCGCGTTGACGCAGCCTCGTCCCGGCGAGGCTCATCCACTGAAAAGGACATCGCTCATGAACAGGAAGATCGCTCCTCTCCTGCGCCGGCCGCTCGGCGTGATACTGCCATTGCTGCTTGGCCTCACCGCCCATTCGGCCTTCGCCGCCGATGACTGGGCCCCCACAGCCACCAAGGCCTTCGTCCCCACCCTGCTGCGCGCTCCGGCCAGCCCCGGTTCAAGCACGGCCCGGCTGCAGGCCTCGTTGCGCAGCGCCAGCAGCCATGCCGTCAAGCTCGCCAGTGACGATATCCGCGACATCGACGTCGTGGTCAGCCTGAAGCCACGTGACGAGGCCGGCCTCGACCAGTGGCTGGCCCAGCGCCTTGATCAGCGCCCGCTGCCGGCACTGGGCCGGGATGAACTGATCCGCCGCCACGCCCCAAGCCAGGCCCAGGTCGACGCGGTCGTCGCCCACCTCAAGGCGGCTGGTTTCAACCGTATCCAGGTAGCCCCCAACCGCCTGCTGATCGAGGCCAGCGGTCGGGCCGGGGCCGTGGAGAACGCGTTCCACACCGGCCTGAACCACTTCCAGTACCAGGGGCGGGATGTCATCACCAACACCGAGGATGCCGAAGTGCCCCAGGCTCTGGCCGGCACGGTACAGGCCGTGCTCGGCCTGCAGACGGCGGTGCAGGCTCACACCCTCCATCATGTCGTCAAACCGGCCGGCAGCGGCGCCCGTCCCGATGCCTCCGGCAGCACCTTCTCGCACCAGCTGACCGACTTCCCCGGCATCTACCATGCCGAGGGCCTGCCCAAGGGTACCGACACGACGGTGGCGATCATCACCGCCTATGACCTCAGCGACACCTTGGCCAATCTCAGGCACTTCGCCGCCGATCACCAGTTGACGGTACCAACGACCCAGGTGATCAAGACCTCGACCGGAAATTATGCGAACAACGGCGATGCGACCGGCGAGTGGTCGCTGGACAGCCAGGCCATCGTGGCGGTGAGTGGCGGGCTGAAGACCCTGCAGTTCTTCAATGCCCAGGACCTGTCGGATGCCGCTCTGCTGAAAGCCTACAATGCCGCCGTCAACGACGGTTCGGCCAAGGCCGTCAATGTCTCGCTGGGTCTGGACGAGGCCGTGACCCATGCCGATGGCAGCCAGGCCAGCGAAGATGCGATCTTCAAGCTGGCGGCGGCCCAGGGCCAGACCTTCTCCATCTCGTCCGGCGACGAGGGAGTCTATGAGGCCGAGGGCGGCTACATCCGGGCCATCACGGACCCCGCGTCCTATACCGTCAGCGACCCGGCGACCTCGCCCTGGGTACTGGCCGTCGGCGGCACCGAGGTCGCCACCAGCGGCAACACGGGCTATGTCGGCGAAATCACCTGGAACGAAGGGGTGGACTGGTTCGGCCGGCTGTGGTCCACCGGCGGTGGCATCAGCAAGTACGAGACGGCACCGGCCTGGCAGACCCGGTATCTGGGCAATCGCCTGACTACCGGTCAGCGGGTCCTGCCCGACTTTTCCTTCGACGCTTCAGGTGCCAGCGGTGCCCAGGTCTATGTCGACGGCAGCTATATCAATGTCGGCGGCACCAGCCTGGCCGCGCCGATCTTCGCCGGCCTGTGGGCCAGGCTGCAAACGGCCAACCGCAACAACCTCGGCTTCGCCGCCACCGAGCTGTATCCGCTGGCCAGCGCCAACCCGACCGTGCTGCACGACGTGGTCTCGGGCAACAACGGCTACAACGGCTACGGCTACCAGGCCGGACCGGGCTGGGATTATCCCACCGGCTGGGGAAGCTTCGACACGGCCGGCATCCAGAGCCTGTTGCAACAAGCCGCGCGCTGAACGCCGCCAGGCGGGGCCTGTCCTGAGCCCGGACCATCACCACCCGGTCCCCTCCGGCTTCGAGGCAGGCACCGCATCCCCGGTCCCGGGGTCTTGACTCGGCGGACTCCAGCAGGCCCGCCCTGTCCCGGCGCCCGCGACAGTTGCACCATCGCTTCCCGCCAGACGGTCTCGGCCATGCCTCGCGACCAGTTGACCGACGAATGGCGGGCTCGGCTCCGATCCGGAACCCGCTGCCGTCTCTCGTGCCACGGCTTCAGCGCGAAACCGGCTGCTTCGGTTACACTAAGCGGCTATTTGTTTTGCGCGAGGAGCACTGCCATGAGTGACGAGGCCAACCGACCGGACGTCAGCCGCGAGCAGGCGGAGGAAGCGATCCGTACCCTGTTGCTGTGGGCCGGGGAAGATCCTGCTCGCGAAGGACTGATCGATACCCCGAAGCGGGTCGTCAAGGCCTATTCGGACTGGTTTGCCGGCTATGCCTCGGACCCGGCGGATTATCTGCTGCGAACCTTCGAGGAGGTCGGCGGCTATGACGAGATGGTCGTGCTGCGCGACATCGAATTCGAAAGCCACTGCGAACACCATATGGCAGCCATCATCGGCAAGGCGCATATCGCCTATCTGCCGGACAACCGGGTGGTCGGCATCAGCAAGCTGGCCCGCGTGGTCGACGGTTTTGCCCGCCGACTGCAGGTCCAGGAGAAGATGACCGCGCAGATCGCCCAGTGCATCCAGGAAACCCTGCAGCCCAAGGGCGTGGCCGTGGTCATCGAGGCCGCCCATGAATGCATGACCACCCGTGGCGTGCACAAGCGCGGCGTATCGATGGTCACCAGCCAGATGCTGGGCGTGTTCCGCGAGGACGCGCGGACCCGGTCCGAATTCCTGTCCTATATCGGCATCGCCCGCGGCGTGCGCTGAGGCCATCGGTGAGCGGACCCATCGACCTCGACAGCCACGATACCGGGCTGAACGATCAGCTGCGCGACGGCGTGGTCGCCGAAGATATTCCGGCGATCTTTCCCTTGCTGCGCGGACGCGGCCTGTTGCGGGCCTTCACCGCCCTGTTCCACGGCGGCGAAGGCCAGGTGCTGCTGCGCCTGCTGGTGCTGCGAACGCTGGGAGCACGCAGCAATGCGCCGGAATGGACGCCTCAGGATATTCGCGATCATTTGAGCTTCATTGATCCGGTCAAGCTGGAAACCGTGGTCCAGCGACTGCGCGACCACGACCTGCTGAGCTGGGACGCTGAAACCCAGCGCTATCGGGTCGATGCGCTGGGCCGCAAAGCCCTGGCCGCGCTGACCACCCTGCTGGATTTCGAGCAGGATGACGAGGACGGGCTCGGCTACATCACCTCCCAGCTTGCCGCCGGCCAGGCCGTGGGCCGGGTCTCGGCCGACGAGCTGGGTCATCTGCTGGCCCGTCTGTCCGAGCTCAAGGACGACTTCGACCGCGCCGTGCTGTCCGGCTCCGAGCACCGCATCCATGCCGCTGCCCAGACCCTGGGCTCGGTCTGGACCTGGGTGGAGAAAGGCACCGCCATCATCGAGGCCATCACCGAGGCACAGGAGCTTGACCTGCGCGCCCATCGTCTGGCCCAGGCCGTCGGCCGGGCCCAGAGCGCGATGCTGCGGCAGGCCGGTATCTTCCAGCGCGAGCTGAACAAGATCGACCAGCACCGCATCCATCTGGGACGCTCGGGCCTGTCATCCTCGGACCTGGTCGGCTGGCTGCGCCGGCTGGATACCTCCGCGCTGTGCGCCTTTGCCAGCGAACAGCACCTGCTGCCGCTGCAGCCGGCCTTTGTGCAGGACCAGATCGCCCTGGACGTGGCCGAGTTCGAGCTGCTGGAGCGCGAGCGCGCCGCCGCCGAGGTCACCGCCCTGCCCACCGCGGAGGCGACGCCGCCAGCCACCGATCTGCCGCATGACGAAGAAGACCTCAGTCATCTCGATGCCTGGCAGAAAATTCTGGAAGGCATCACTGAACCGGTGGGTCTGGAACACGCAGTGACCCCGGAAAGCTATGCGATCAGTGCCTACCGGCTGTCTCTGCTGGGCCTGATCGGCGATCCCGAATCCGCTTCGCTGGACGGCGCCGCCGCCGATCTGGCCCGACTGCCGCTGAGCCTGGAAGTGGAACCCCGGCTGCTCGATGTCGATCTCGGCGAAGTCAGACAAATCAGTGCCGGACGCATCAGTCCGCACACCGCCGCATCACCGGTCCGCCGGCGACGCGCGTCCAAAGAGACCCCTCCCCATGCATGACGAAACCGCTACGCTGATCGCGCGTCTGCTGGCCCAGCGCTGGCTGCCTCGTGAAGATCCGCTGGCCCGCAAGGCCTTGCTGGATGAAACCTTCCGCGAAGAACTGGACCGCCGCCTGCGTGAAAGCGGGCTGTGCCTGCACGAGCATCCCTACGCCGGCTTTGTCAGCCTGGGCGTGGCCCGTTCAGCCGAACAGGCCGTCTTTGGCGGCCACGACAGCTGGCAGTCGACCAGCCTGCAGCTGGACCGCGACGCGGTGGCTTTGCTGGTGGTGATCTGGGCCTTGATCATTCTGCCCAAGCGCCAGCGCCAGCTCGATCGTACCCAGGCCGAAGCCAATGTCGCCCAGGCCCAGATGTTTGCCGAAGACAAGCCCATTTCCCGCGAACCGACGATGTCGCCAGTGCTGTCCGAGCGCACCCTGCTGGCCGATTTCGGCGACCGGCTCGGCGGCAAGACCCGCATCAATATCAATCTGGGCCAGCTGGCCCGGCATGGCTTCATCGTGCGCCGCAAGGAGGGCGTGGCCGAAGGTCCGCTGCTGGATCTGGCGTTTGACTACGAACGCACCGCGCGGCGGATTCTCGATGGTGCGCTGGGTGATCTGCTCGGCCACCGGATCCCGCGCGAAGATGAACCCGAGTCCGATGACGATCTGCCGGAAGCCGGCGAGCGTCTTGATGATGCCGACGCAGAGGAAGAGCGCCTGAATGTTTGATTTTCGCAGTCTCGAAGTCGTCCATTGGGATTACTGGCAGCGTTTCAGTCTGCCGCTGGATACCAATATCGTCACCGTGGTCGGCCCCAATGGCTCGGGCAAGACCACCTTGCTGGATGCCCTGCGCACCCTGCTCACCATCGACTGCGCCGGCAATCGCGATTACAAAAGCTATCTGCGCCACAACGGCCGGCCTTTTGCCTGGCTGCGGGCGCGGGTAGGCAATACGCCCGGACCGGCCGGCGAGCGCCCGTTCTTTCCGTTGATGGACGCCGAGGTCACTCTGGCCTGCCGGATCCAGAAGAAGGGCGGCGAATGGCAGCGCCAGTACGCCGTGATGGGCGGCGATGTCAGCATCGAGGACATCGAGGCCCGTGGCGAGTGGCTTGGGCTGCGCGAATATCGTATCCGGCTGGAAGGTGCCGGCCTGTCCCAGGCCATCCGACGGGTGCTGACCCTGGAGCAGGGTGCCACCGACAAGCTCTGCCAGTTGCCGCCGCGCGCCTTGCTGGATCTGGTCTTCGACGTGTTCGGCGACAAGGCCGTGCTGGACGACTACCAGCGCGCCCGCACCGATCAGGGCGAAGCCGAGCGCGAACAGCTGCAGCTTGAGCACCAGCTGTCCCTGCTGGGCGTTTCCCTGCAGGAAGCCGAAGGCCGGGTCCGCTCCTTTCAGGAATGGGAAGGTCTCAAGCGCGAACGCAACGATCTGGTCTTCGACATCCTGCCGCGCTGCGAATTCGCCGAACTGCGTGCCAGTCTGCGCGCCGCCCATCCGCCGCTGCTGGCCCAGCGCCGGCGCTGCCTGGAACTGCAGCAACGTGATGCGGAGCTGGCCGAACGACTGATCGAGCTCGATGCCAACGAAGAGCGACTGCGCAGCGAGCAGGCCGAAGCCGAGGGTCTGCGCACCCAGGCCAGCCAGATCCTGACGGATGCCCGCGCCGCCTTTACCGAAAACGAAGTCCTGCTGAAGCAGGAAACCCGGCTCAACGAGCTGCTGGCCCAGCAGGGCGGCAGCGATCATGAGCGACTGGCCCGGCAATCGCGTGAAGCCCGTGCCGAGCTGGTCACCCTGGGGCATGAAGAGCAGCAGCTGCGCAGCGAAATCGGCTCGCTGAACAACCAGCTGGCCGCCTGGCGCAGCGGACGCCGTTACACCCCCGAATTCGAAGTCAATTTCCGCCGCGCGCTGGATGCCGCCGGCATTCGCCATCGCATGCTCAGCGAAGTAGTCGAAGTGCTGGATCCGCACTGGCAGGGCGCGGTCGAAGCCGTGCTCGCCGGCTATCGCCACGTGGTGCTGCTGGATGACCCGTCCGATCGCCAGCAGGCCTGGTCCATCGGTGAAGCCCAGCGCTACAAGCACTTCGTAGTCGCTGATCGCAGCACGGTGCAGTCCGCCAGTCGCGGCTCGCTGCTGGAAGTGGTGGAATTTTCGGCCGATCCTCCGGATTGGCTGCTGCGCCAGCTGGACCGGATCCGTCGCGTCGAGACCGTGGAGCAAGGTGCCAGCGTTTCGCGCGAGCAGGACTGGATCACCCCGCAAGGCTATTTCCGCGAACGCCGAGGCGGCCGTTATCTCGGCGTCGACGATGTCTATTTCGGCAATGCCGCCCGCTCCCGTCAGCTCAGCGAAGGCGAGGAACGCCTGCAGGTCATCGAGCGCCGGCTGCAGAAGATCGCCGAAAAGCGGCGTGAACTGCAGCAGCAGGCCTCCGATGCCGAAGCCGTGCTGCGTGGCGCCAATGCCAGCGCCCAGCTGGCCGACCGGGCCGAGGAATTCGCCGAGGCCCATGCCCGCCAGCCCGGGCTGCAGGCCGATGTGCAACGCTGTGCCGACAGTTATGCCGCGGCCGACGCCCATTATGAATCCTGCCGCAAGCGCCGCCAGGAAAACTCGGCCGGACGCGATGCGGCCGCACGCGAGCACCGTCAGGTGCAGTCCGCCCTGGCCGATACCCTGCGCCAGTACACCGGCCTGCGTCGGGAGCAGCTGGAACGGCTCGCCGTCTACCGCGAGCGTCGCGATCAACTGCCGGCCGCACGCCGGACGGCAAGCGAACTGGCCCGTCTGCGCGAAATGTTCGAATCACCCCAGGCCGTGCGCCGTGAGGTCGACAGGGTCGAGCGCCGTCTCAACGAAGGCCACTGGGAAGCCGACGGCAGCTGCGTGCCGTTGCGTGACAAGCTTGCCGATGACCACGGCAGCCTGAAGGACGATCTGGCTCGCCGCCACCAGCATCTGGAGCGCGCCAAGCGGATCACCACCGAGGCCCGTGGCGCCTATCTCAGCGTGCTGCGCAATACCGTCAAGCGCTATACCCGCAACCTGGGTTTCCTGGCCGAGCTGGCGGGTATCGGCATCGATGTCGACCTGCCCGAGCTGCATAACGATGATCTCAACCTGGCTCACGCCGGCCTGACGGTACGCTTCGAGTTCGACAAGAAGGGCTGGATCGGCATGGATGACGGCGAGGCTTCCGGTGGCCAGCAGGTCATGAAGTCCCTGCTGCTGCTGGTGGCGCTGATGCGCGACGAGGATCGGCCCGGCGGCTTTGTCTTTATCGACGAGCCCTTCGCCCATCTCGATATCTTCAATATCGACAAGGTCGGCGCCTTCCTCAAGACCACCCGCGCGCAGTACATCCTGACCACGCCGGCGACCCACAACGTCAATGTGTTCCAGCCCTCGGAACTGACCCTGGTCACCAGCAAGCGCCGGCCCGGTGCCGACTGGGCCCAGCCGCTGGCCGTGCTGCGTCGCCAGCCCCTGCCCGAAGCCGGGGCCTGAGCCAAAGGCGGGGTGGCGATCATCGGATCGCCTCCTGCCCGGCCACGCATCGATCATCGCTTGGCGGCTTGCGTCGCGAAACCGCCACTGTCCAGTCATGGTGCATAGGGATACGATGCCGGCAGTCCACGTCCACAGGAACTGCCATGAGCTTGACGATGTACCAGGCCTCGATCCCGGTGTTTATCCGGGCGCTGCAAAATCTGGAGCATGTATTGCAGCGCGCCGCCGACTGGGCCGCTGAAAAGAAGATTTCCGAATCGGTGCTGCTGGCTACCCGGCTGACGCCGGACATGTTCCCCTTGGTCCGTCAGGTCCAGATCGCTTCGGACATGGTCAAGCTGGGCGCGGCCCGGCTGGCCGATGTGCAGGCCCCGGTCTTCGCTGATGAAGAGAGCGGCTTTGTCGAACTGCGTCAGCGCCTGCAGGCGACCTGTGAATATCTGGACTCACTGCGTCCGGAACAGCTGCAGGACAGCGCCGGGCGCGCGATCACCTTGAAACTGCGCAGCGGCGACCAGCACTTTCAGGGCCAGGATTACCTGTTCCAGTTCGTGATTCCCAACCTGTTCTTCCACTGCACCACGGCCTATGACATTCTGCGTCAGGCCGGCGTGCCCCTGGGCAAACGGGATTATCTGGCCGGCGCCGACACCCTCTGAGCATCGACGCCGGCAGGCTGGCTCACGCCTCCAGCGAAGCCAGCCACTCGTCGTCCGAGCCGTCCGGCACACCTTCGAACAAGGGCGTGGAAAGATAGCGCTCGCCGGTATCGGGCAGCACGGCCAGAATCACGCTGCCCGGCTCGGCCTGCTCGGCGTGCTGCAGGGCCGCCGCCGCCGTGGCGCCGGCCGAGATGCCGACGAAGATCCCCTCTTCGGCCGCCAGTCGGCGGGATACGCTGATGGCATCCGTGTCGGTCACCGGCAGCAGCTCGTCATAGACCTGCCGGTTGAGCACGCCGGGAATGAAATCCGGGGCCCAGCCCTGGATCTTGTGCGGCGCCCATGGCTGACCGCCCAGCAGGGAGGCGCCCGCCGGCTCGGTGGCAATGATTCTGACGCCGGGCCGGGCCGCTTTCAGCACTTCGCCGACACCGGTCAGGGTGCCGCCGGTACCCCAGCCCGATACGAAGGCATCCAGCCGCTTGCCGGCAAAATCGCTGAGAATTTCGGCGGCCGTGGTCTGCCGGTGAAAAGCCGGATTGGCCGGATTCTGGAACTGCCTAGGCTGATACCAGCCGTACTTGGCAGCCAGCTCCTCGGCCTTGCGCACCATGCCGGTGCCACGTTCGGCCGCCGGGGTCAGGATCACCTTGCCGCCATAGGCACGAATCAGCTTGCGGCGCTCCACCGAAAAGGTTTCGGTCATCGTGGCCACGAAGCGGTAACCCCGGGCCGCGCATACCATGGCCAAGGCCACGCCGGTATTGCCCGAAGTCGCGTCCACCACCGTGTCGCCGGGTTTCAGCAGGCCGCGCTGCTCGGCATCGAGAATCACCGCCAAGGCCAACCGATCCTTGACCGAGCCACCGGGATTGAAGGATTCAACCTTGGCATACAAGGTGATGCCCTCGGGCGCCAGTCGATGCAGTCGCACGACCGGGGTGCGGCCGATGGTATCCAGGATGCTGTCGTAAAGCACGATGTCGCCCTCTTCGATCTCAAGCCGGTGGCTTACAACCTACTACATTAGGCCTCGCATTCGAGGGGCAACAATAAGCAAACGGACTGACAACCAAACTTGCGGTTATAAGGCCTTCGCCTTGTCCGCTCTCTCCGACGCCAGCCTGTATCATGACCGGATGCTGACAGATGATACCAAGGCCGCGATCAGGACCGCCTACGCGAGCCTCAAGGACGGACTGCCCGGATTCCGGATCCGCCCCTCGCAAGGCAAGATGATCGCCGAGGTAGCCAAGACTCTGGCCGCCACCGGCGGCGCAGGCGTGATCGAGGCCCCGACAGGCACCGGCAAATCGATGGCCTACCTGCTGGCCGGCCTGGAAGTGGCTCGCGCCCACAAGAAGAAGCTGCTGATCGCCACCGCCACGGTGGCCTTGCAGGAGCAGCTGGTGACCCGCGACATCCCCTTGTATCTGAAGCTGAGCGGCAACCAGGCCAAGATCGCGCTGGCCAAGGGGCGTGGACGCTACCTGTGCCCGCGCAATCTGCTGCAGGCCCGGGGCGGCATCGATACCCAGGCCCAGGGCTCGCTGGCCGGCTTCGAACAGGATCTGAGCCTGTGGCCGCGCGCCCCTTCGGACCGCGATCGCAGCGTGCTGGGCAAGCTGGAAGGCGCCTGGCAGCGCGGCGAGTGGACCGGCGACATCGATCTGGCCCCGGAGGCGCCCAGCGATCTGTTGCGCTCGATGCTGACCACCAGTGCCGGCGGCTGCACCGGCCGGCGTTGCAGCCAGTTCATGGGCTGCCCCTTTTTTTCGGCCCGGCGTGCCGTCGCCGACGCCGAAATCATCGTCGCCAACCAGGACCTGGTGCTGTCCGACCTGACCATGCCCCGCGAGGAAGACGGCTTCGGCGGCGTGATCCTGCCCAAGCCCGACGAGACGCTGTACATTTTCGACGAGGCCCATCACCTGCCGGGCAAGGCCATCGACCGCGGGGCCTCGGAGGTGTTCATGGCGGCCTCGACCCGCCAGCTGGGCCGTCTGGGCCGACAGATCCATGCCGCCTACTCGCTGACCGACAAGGAAGTGCTGGGCAAGGTGCCGCTGGAGGCCGGTGACGAGCGACTGCAGGCTTACAGCGACGCGCTGGAAGCGCTGGAACGCGAGATCCGGCTGACCTGGATCCCGGATGAAGGCGAGGACATACCCGTCTGGCGGGCCTCGCTGGGCCAGCTGCCGGTCGCCTGGATCGCCCATGCCGAGCACCTCCATCAGCTCAGCGCCGAGCTGCGCCGCTGGCTGACTGCTGTGCGGCGGGCCGTGCTGGAAATGAGCGAGGGCGGCCCCACCCAGGAGGCTCTGGTCCGCGAACTGGGCATGGCCCTGGAGCGCATGGAGCGCCAGGTCCGCACCTGGCAAGCCTGGAGCCATGAAGACCTTGAAAACGTGCCGCCGATGGCCCGCTGGGTCAGCCTGGGACCGGACCGGCAGCTGGTCTGCCATGCCTCGGCGGTCTCCGCCGGCCATCTGCTGCGCAAGGTGCTGTGGGACAATGCCAGCGCCACGGTGATGACCTCGGCGACGCTCAGCGCCGGTGGCCAGTTCCGCCAGTTTGCCGATGCCGTCGGTCTGCCTGACGATGCGATCACCCTGAGTCTGCCTTCACCATTTGATCTGGCCCATCAGGCCCGGCTGGAAGTGCCCGCACTCAAGGCCCTGCCCGAAGCACGCGAGGCCCATGCCGAAGAGATCTGCCGCTGGCTGGAGCAGCATCTGGACTGGGACGCCGGCAACCTGGTGCTGTTCACCTCCCGCGCCAAACTGGACCGGGTCCTGCAACGGCTGCCGATCGCCATGGTCCGCAAGGTCCGTGCCCAGGGCTCGCTGGGCAAGAGCCAGCTGATCGCCGAGCATACCGCGGCAGTGGAGGCCGGTCAGGGCAGTACCTTGTTCGGACTGGCCTCTTTCGGCGAAGGCCTGGACCTGCCCGGCAAGCTCTGTGAAACCGTGGTGATCACCCAGCTGCCCTTCGCGGTGCCGACCGACCCGGTCGGGGCAACCTATGCCGAATGGCTGGAATCACGTGGTCGCAATCCCTTTATCGAAGTGACCGTGCCCGAGGCCACCCGGATCCTGACCCAGTACTGCGGCCGCCTGATCCGCACCGAAACCGACCAGGGCCGAATCGTGCTGCTGGACCGGCGCGTGATCGTCAAGCGCTATGGGGCGCGCATGCTCAATGCCTTGCCGCCGTTCGAGCGGGTGATCGAAGCCACGCCCTGAATCCCGCGACCGTCGCAGTCACGACGGTCGCGGCCTCTTGCCGGTTGGCAGGCCTGCCGGCCCGCTCGATCCAGTCTCGCGACGGGCAGGCTCAGGGAGTGATGGAGGCCGGATCCTGCTTTGCCTTCAAGGCCGAGCACAGCTCGGTGGCTTCCACCGTCTGCGCCAGACCGCGGGCCGCGCCCGTGACCTGATCCACCCGGCTCTTGAAGAACGCCTGCAGCCGCTCAGACTCGGCGGCGGAACAGCCACCACCGCCCATCAGTGCAGGCAACCGGCCGCCCGAAAAACTGCCGGTACGATCGACGATGGCCTGATAGTGGGCCACCGACCAATGCCAGATCGCATCGCGACCGGCTTCGGTGTCGCGATTGCCTGACAGCAGGGCGGCCATCTCGCCGACCTTGACCCTGGGGTCCAACGCCAGGTCGCGGATGCGTGCCGCCTGAGACGGCTGCTCGACCGCTGCCAGAGCGGCCAGGATCGCGTTGCGCCGGGCCGGATCACTGGTCAGTGGCAGCTGCTCGATCAGGCGATCGACGGTCGCCTTGCCATGGATCTGCGCAGCCACGGCCAATGCCAGTCCGGCCAGATCCGGATTGGCCACCGAAAAGTCCAGATGTCCATCCTTGAGGTTCAGTACCGCATCACCTTGCTGCAGCAAGGCGCTGCGCACTTCGTCCTGAGGAAAGTCCAGCGCCAGCAGCCGCGCCAGCTCGCTGCGCAGCAAGGCATCGGCCGCCGACTCACCCGGCTTGCGCTGATAGCCCAGGGCCTGCAGCCGCGGCAGATAGGCCTTGGCCACCCATGTCTGCAAGGTAGCCTTTTGCGCCGGCGTCTGCGCCTCATGGCTCCTGATCCAGCCCAGCACTCCCAGCGGTGCCGTCGCCACCTCGCGTACCTTGGACCCCGTCAGCGGCTGCAGTGCCTGCAGCACGTCGGAGGCATCCAGATCTCCGTGCCGGAATGCCGCCGCTACCGCATCGGCATAGGCCAGCTGCTCGGCATCATCGAGCTCGCTGAGATGCCGGCTCAACACCTTGAGATCCGCCCCGTCCATGCCAAAGCGGTAATAACCACGCGCCTGGGCATTGGGAAGCACCCAGCCCCCCTCGACCGCACCGGGCAGCTCGATCCGGCCCTGGACCTGATCCAGCAGTTCACAGGCACGCTTGCTGCCACCGGCAATCTGGTAGCGCACGCAGACCGGCACGCCCCAGACGGCATCGGCACGCCCCTTGCTACCCCAGGGCAGATAGCGGCTCTGGCTCAGCTCCAACCAGGTCCGTCCGTCCTGCCGCACGGTACGGGTCTGCACATAGGGAACACCCGGCTGATCCAGGAAGCTGCGAAAAGCCTGCTTGAAACGCTCGCCCTGGCCGGCGGCATCAGCTACCGAGTCGATCAGATCATCCGCCGTGGCATTGCCGAAGGCATGGGCCTGGATATAGTGGCGCATGCCCTGCCGGAACTTGTCCGCACCGACATAGGCTTCGAACATGCCGAGCACCGCAGCACCCTTCTGATAGGTGATGCCGTCGAATGCCGTCTCGATATCACCGTTGCCGGTGATCGGCTGGCGAATCTTGCGGGTGGTGACCAGGCTGTCGCCATTCATGGCCTGCTCGGCACCGCGGACCCGGTCCAGATCGGCCCGATATTCGGGATGCAGCTGCTGGGTCACCTTCTGCTGCATCCAGGTGGCAAAGGATTCGTTGAGCCACAGATCATCCCACCAGGCCAGGGTCACGGTGTCACCGGTCCACTGATGGGCCAGCTCGTGGGCCGTCACATTGAAGGACAGCTGGACATAACGCGCCGCGGAATCGGGATCCAGCAGCAGCAACCAGTCGCGGAAGGTCACCAGTCCCGGATTCTCCATCGCACCGGCCGAAAAATCCGGCGCTGCCAGCAGGTCCAGCTTGCCGAAGGGGTAGCCGAAACCGTAATAGTCTTCCAGCGTCCTGATGATGGCCGGCGTCTCGCTCAGCACATGCTGCAGGCGATGGCCTTCGCCCTGGGCCGCGATGCCCCGCAGCTCCACCGGCTCGCTGCGCTGGGCATCGGGCTGGATCACCGGACCCTGCTGGATATCCCAGGGTCCGACGGCAAAGGCGACCAGATAGCTCGGCAGGGGCCGGGTCGGCGCGAAACTCAGGGTTTTCCAGCCGGCACCGGCCGGCTTCTCGCCGATCTGACGGGTATTCGCCACCCCGGCCTCATCGGCAGGAATGGTCAGACTCAGATGGTAAGGCGTCTTGAAGTCCGGCTCGTCAAAACCGGGAAAAGCATAGCGGGCACTGACCGGCTCCATCTGGGTCATGGCATAGGGCTTGCCTGCATGGCTGACCTTGTACAGGCCTTGCAACTGCCGATTCAGAGGGGCCACATAGCTGATGCTCAGCTGCAGCTTCTGCGGGGCCAGACTGCGCCCGAAGTCGATACGGACCACGCCCTCCTGCGGCGCGACCGACACATAGCGCGCCGGCAGCTGCCGCCCATCGGCGGTACGGATCGAAACCGTGCCGACCTTCAGATCCTGGCCATGGATCCAGACATGGTCTGAGTCCTTCTTCAGATCGAAATCGATCACCGCCGTTCCGGAGAAATCCGACTGTCGCGGATCCACCCGCAAAGCCAGTGCATAAGACTCCGGCACCGCCCAGCGAGGCAGCTTGCCCAGAGGAGCCGGCTCGGCCGTCGCAGCCAGAGCGCTGCCACAGGCCATGGCCAGGCTCGCCAGAGCGAGAGGACGAAGAAGACGCTGCATCGGATACCTCGACTATTCAGACAAGCTCCTGATTGTGTCGGATGCCATCCGCACAGGCAAACCTGGATGAACCGACAGATTGGAGCGCACGCCTAAAGTGCATATCGTTCTTGCCGATACAGTGGATTGCGCTGCCAAACCTCCGGAGTATCCGCGCTTGCGTCCGCGGCCCTGCGGCCTTGGCCCAAGCGTCATGTCATGCTCGACAGAGCCGTTCTCTCCACCATGCTGCGTCGTTGCGCGGCCGGCCTCAGGCTGGCACATTTCCTGCCGCCCGCGATCCTGCTGATCAGCTGGCCAGCAGCATGGCTGACCACCCGCCACCATGAGCTGGCCGGTATTCTCGCCGTGCTGCCCTGGTTGCTGCTGCTCCTTGGCGCCGCCTTGTGCTGTGTGTTCCAGCGCTGGCAGCAGCTGCTGCTGATGGCCTGGATGATGGTGCTCGAAACCGGTCTGATGCGTGATGTGCAGTCCATGGACCAGCCGTTCTTCCCAGGTCCCGCCGTCATTGCCGATTTCATCCTCGCCACTACGCTGTGGCCCGCCATCTGCAGCGTATTTGCGCTGTGGTCCGATGGACGGCGCCTCTTGCCCGAAGTAGCTGCTCGTGCACTGGTTCTCGGCATCGCGATCCTGGGACTGAAGTATCTGCATGACCACCCCGACCTGGCATTGATCCGCCAGCTCGGTCAGACCTGGTGGCCCGCGCTGCATGCCGGCTGGATGCGCCTGCCCCAGCTCAGCTATCCGATCTGCGTCGGCGGCATGATCCTGCTCGGCCTCGGCTACCTGCTGGAACCGCGTCCCCGCCATGCCGTGCCATGGCTGCTCCTGCCATTCACCCTGGCCATCCTGCCGCATGTTTTCATCGAGCCTCAGCTGTTGCCGATCTTCTGCTCACTGGCCTTGCTCAGCCAGATGGCCGCCCTGGTGCAGGAATCGCTGGAACTGGCCTTTCGTGACGAACTGACGGGCCTGCCTTCGCGACGGGCCCTCAATGAACGCCTGCGTCAGCTCTCCAGACAGTACTGCCTGGCGATCGTCGATATCGATCATTTCAAACAATGCAACGACCGGCATGGCCATGACGTGGGCGACCAGGTGCTGCGGATGGTGGCCAGCCGCCTGCGTCAGGGCAGCCGCGGACGAACCTATCGCCAAGGTGGCGAGGAGTTCGTGATCGTGCTGGATCGTCAGGCGCCGGAGGCGGCCAGGGTATGGCTGGAGGCCATCCGTGAAGATATTGCCGACTATCCCATGCAACTGCGCGATATGGCCAGCCGACCGGCCGGCAAGCACCGGAACCTTCGCCGGCCGGGCTCATCGGCAAGCGGCCGCCGCTCACTCACGGTCACCGTCAGCATCGGACTGGCCGCCGGCCACCGCCAGTCCGATGTCGCCGAGGTACTCAAGCAGGCAGACAAGGCCTTGTACAAGGCCAAGGCTCTGGGCCGCAACCGTGTCGTGCAGGCATGAGCCCATTCGACAGCTGATGCCTTTGACCGGCAGCGGCCCGCCTGATCAGGCCAGTTCTTCAGCCGGGCCGAAGAACTCGCAATGCATCTGCGCAGCCGGCACACCCAGTTCGGCCAGGGCATGCTTGACCGCCAGCATGAACGGTTTCGGCCCCAGGAAATAGGCCTCGACCTGCTCGGCCTGCGGCAGCCAGGCCGCCAACTGGCTGGCCGAAGGGCGGTTGCGGCCATCGCCTTCCGGCGCATCGTGCACGAAATGCAGCTGCAGCCGGGAATGTTCGGCCGCCTTGGCCTGCAACCACTGGCCAAAGGCCTGCTGCTCGGGGTTGCGCGAATAATGCACGAAAACCACCGGCTTGCCGGTGGCCAAGGCCTGATCCATCATCGGCAAGGTCGGCGTGATACCGACGCCTCCGCTGATGAAAACAGCGGTACGCGGACTGTCCGCCAGCACGAATTCGCCCGCCGGCGGGAACAGCTCCAGCTCGGCACCTTCCGGCAGCGCATGCAGATAACCGGAAACCACGCCACCCGGCTCCTGCTTGACGCTGATGCGGTACTCGCGACCATCCGGACTGGCCGACAGCGAATAGTTGCGGCGGGTCTCGACCCCGTCCACCACCACCCGCAAGCCGATGTATTGGCCAGGCTGGTTGTGCAGCACTTCACCACCGTCGACCGGCTGCAGATACAGCGAACGGATCACCGAGCTTTCCTGCACGGCCCGTATCAGCCTGAACTTGCGGCCACCGCGCCAGCCACCCGGCGCGGTGGCCAGGGCGTCGTACACGCTGGCTTCAGCGCCGATCAGCATATCGGCCAGCTGCTGATAGGCCGCGGCCCAGGCTTCGATCACCGCGTCAGTCGCGATCTCGGCACCCAGCACCTCGCGGATCGAACGCAGCAGGCAGCTGCCGACAATGGGATAGTGCTCGGGAAGTATCTGCAAGGCGACGTGCTTGTTGACGATCTGGGCGGCCAGCGGCCCCAGCGCATCGAGGTCATCGATATGCCGGGCATACATCAACACGGCATGAGCCAACGCGCGAGGCTGGGCACCACTGGCCTGATTGGCCTGGTTGAACAGCGGCCGGACTTCAGGATATTCGCTCAGCATCAGCTTGTAGAAATGTGTGGTCAGCGCTTCGCCGCCCGTTTCCAGCAGGGGAACCGTGGCCTTGATGATCTCGCGCTGTGCATCCGTCAACATGATTGCTCTCCGGTGGGGTTGATGACATCCCTCTCTGAGCAAACCGCGTGCCAGAATCCAAACCCTTGATTTTCTGTGCATCGAAAACCGGATGCAGTCAAGATGACATGTCATAATGACAACATTTGTTCCCGATGCTGTCATTATGACTCCGCATGATTCCCTGCTGGACCGTCTGATTCCGCTGGTGGCCGATCTGGCACGCGACCTGCCCGCCGCTACCCGCTATCGACGGCTGCTGGATACCTTGCGACAGCTGATTCCCTGCGATGCCGCCGCCCTGCTGCAACTGGAAGGCGGCGAACTGGTGCCGCTGGCAATCCACGGTCTCAAACCCGACACCATGGGCCGGCGCTTTGCTCTCGCCCAGCAACCGAGATTGCAGGCACTGCTGGGTCAGGACGGCCCGATGGCCTTCCCGCCGGGCTGCGAGCTTCCCGATCCCTATGACGGGCTGGTCGACAGCGAAGCTTCGGACCTGTCCGTGCACGACTGCATGGGCTGCCCGCTGCGGCTGGACGACACGGTCTGGGGGCTGCTGACCGTCGATGCGCTGGAGGCCGGCCATTTCGGTCCCGACCAGCTGTATCGGCTGGCTCGCCTGGCCGAGATCGCCGCCGCCACCGTCGCCGCCACTCGCCGGATGGACCAGCTGCAGCAACTGGCTCGTCGCGAACGCCTGCGCGCCGACAGCTTTCGCCAGGCCCTGCCCCAGCCGCGTCACCACCTGATCGGCCACAGCCCCGCCTTCGAACAGCTGCTGGCAGAGATCGATCTGGTCGCCGGGACCAGCCTGCCGGTGCTGATCAGCGGCGAGACCGGCACCGGCAAGGAATTGGTCGCCCATCGCATCCATCAACTGTCACCGCGTGCCGACAAACCCATGATCAGCGTCAACTGCGCGGCACTGCCTGAACATCTGCTGGAAAGCGAATTGTTCGGCCATGTCCGTGGCGCCTTCTCGGGAGCTGTCAGTGACCGCAAAGGCAAGTTCGAGCTGGCTGACGGCGGCACCCTGTTTCTGGACGAGATCGGCGAGCTCGCACTGGCCGCCCAGGCCAGCCTGTTGCGGGCTCTGCAGGACGGCCAGCTGCAACGACTCGGATCGGACCGTGAGCATCAGGTGGACGTCCGTCTGATTGCTGCCACCAATCGCGATCTGGCCGAGGAGGTCCGGCAGGGACGTTTCCGTGCCGATCTGTATCACCGCCTGGGCGTCTATCCTCTGAGCGTGCCCGCACTGCGGAATCGGCAGCCCGATGGTCTGATCCTGGCTGGCGGATTTATCGAGGAAAACCGGCGCCGCATGGGCCTGCGCGGCCTGCGCCTGGAAGCCGCGGCGGAGGCGGCGATCCGGCGCTACGACTGGCCGGGCAATGTCCGCGAGCTGGAACATGTCATCAGCCGAGCCACCTTGAAAGCCATCGGCCGCAGCCACAGCTTGCCGGCCGGGTCCGATGGGATCCTCCGCCTGACTGCCGCCGACCTGGATCTGGATGGTGCCGCCACGGTTCTGGAGCCGGCCGTCCTGGAACCGACGGCCGACCCACGCGAGCATGCGCTCATTGCCAGCGCTCCACCCATCAACCTGCGCGTGGCAGTGGACGACTATCAACGCCAGCTGCTGGCCCAGGCCGTGGCCCGATATCCCGGCAATCTGGCCGCCGCTGCCCGCCAACTGGGTCTGGACCGGGCCAATCTGTTGCGACTGGCCCGCCGCCTGGAGCTGCCCCTGCCCTCCTCTCGCCGGAGCTGAGCCTCGCGAGCAGCCGGCCGGTTCAGCCCTGCCGGCCATCTACAGCCAGGTCAGCAACGGCGATACGCAAAGCAGTAACCCGACCAGGATCACCAGGACCAGCCCTGGCCCGCGGTAATGTCCCAGTGCAGGGACCTTCAGCACCAGCCAGGCCGGAATCAGGCAACCCAGGATGCCGAAGATCGGGCTGCTGAGCGTGGTGAAGGAAAGCACCGGCAGATTGCCTTCGATCGCGCCCCAGGCCAGCAGGATCGCGAACAGCATGATGCCGCGCTGTCCCCATGTCGACCGGCCGGCCTCGGCCTGCCCATGCCTGGCCAGCAGATTGGCCAGCAAGCCCTGGCAAGCCTCGCGAAAGCCCAGGTAGACCCCGAAAAATGCCGTCATCACCGCAAAGATGTTCAGGATCAGGCCGACATAGGTGGCCCAGCTGCCGGGAAAAATCTGCGCCGTGATCGCCAACGCCGAAATGTTTTCCCGTGAGGCACGCACCGCATCGGCATGGCCCATCGCCAGAGTGAAGGAAACCGCATAGAAAAACACCGCCACGAACAGTATGCCAAAGGCGATATTCATCGCTCGCAGCGCCTTGTGCCTGGCCACCAGGATCGAGGTCTCGCGCGCCCGATAGGAAATCACCATCGGACTCAGCGTCTGGATAAACAGGATCGAGGTCAGGGTGAACGGCAAGGTGATCACCGCATTCCTGACCAGGGCCCCGGCGGCCGGCGGCACGCCGAGATTCGCCGGATTCCAGCGCGAGACCATGAACAGCCCCAGCGCCACCACGATCAGCAACTTGGTCGCCACCAGCACGGAGGAAAGCCGAAACAGCAGTCGCTCGCCGCGCGAAGCCAGTGCCACCAGCGCAGTGATCAGTCCCAGGCCATACCAGGGACTGTCCGACCACAGCCCGCGAGTCAGCCCGAAACTGTGCAGATAAGAGGCACTGTCGCGAGTGATCGCGGTGGCGTAGACGAACATCCAGATCAGCAGCATCACGAAATACAGCAGGCCCAGAAACCGGCCCCAGCGCGGCCCCAGCCAGGCCGAGATCATGCCCGGATAATCCAGACCCCGCCCAGCCTCGGCCAGGGTATTGATGAACAGCCGCTGGAACAGATACATGCCCGGATAGCCGATCACGGCCGACAGCAGAAACACCCAGATCCCCATCAACCCGACCTGTACAGGCAGGAACACGATGCCGGCACCGATCGCCATGCCGATGCTCATCATCACCCAGCCGACATCGACGGCATCGAAGCGGGTCGCCGCCTTCCATTGCTCGCGGGTCCAGCTCCCGGCTGGATCTGTCGTGGTGGCGGCCGACAGCCGCGCCTTGTCCGAAGTCATTTCATATCCGTGAAGCGCAAAGCGCGCGATCCTTGTCGGCCAAACGGCCACTGTCAAGCCCGCCTCCGCGATGCGGAGGCCGGCCGTGTGGTCAAATCACGTTTCCAGCCGTTTTGACGGCTTGATATTGGGATAGATCTTCTCCACCTGCCGCTCGACCACCTTGCCCTTGGCCCAGTTGTAGGCATTGACCGGCTGGCTGCGGTTGATCCAGCCGGCGTAGTACAGGTGGTCCGAACGCGGATCATCGGTATTGGGGTGGATCAGAATCGTCAGCCCCAGACTGTTGAGCTGCAGCCAGGGATAGATCTGCGCCAGCTGTTCCGGCATAAAACCGAAATAGAACGAAGGCGTCACGTGCGGCCCGCGCGGTTCCAGATTCCAGTCGCCCAGCTCGACCTCGAAGCGCTCGATGACCCACTGCCGCAGCAAGGCCGCCTTGGCATGATTGTCTTCGTCAAAGTAGACATGGGCGTGATAGCTCTTCACATCGGTATAGGCCCGCGGCTTGGCGGGCAGCGACTGCTCGCCTGGACGAACGTTCGGTGGCGCCGGGGTCGCTTCCCGCCAGGTGTCGTAACCCCAGGGGCTGCGGCCCGAATCCTGATATCCCTCGGGGGCCGGCTGGTCTGCCTTCCCCGGTACCTGTGCTGCCACGGCCCTGCCTCCTGTCAATCCCACCGCCACCATTGCGGCGCCCGATCCCGCCAGCCACCGCCGCCGCCGCGGTGATGAAAGACTGTCCGGAAATGACGCCGGTATGGCGGCATTCATCGTGATGTGTTTATCGTTCATCGACAACCCTGCCTCTTCATGCCTTTGACGGAAACAAGCGGATCGCGCCGGATGGCGGACCGGCTACGCTAGCAGCCCCGCCCCCTGACGCCACCCGATATTTCTTCATATCGCCATGCCGCCACAGCATGAGTCGCGCAGCCAAACCGGTACCGCGGATTCCTCCACGGCCCGTATCGATGATCCCGGCCTGGTTGGCCGCGCACCCGCAATTGTTTTACCTTGCCGGTCTCAGACCGCCATTCGCGCAGAATCAAGCTCATGATGAATTGGGACCAGCTCTTGAATACCACCCGGCTCGGCCACCGTGCCGCCAAACAGGAGCCGGGCCGGTCGCCCTTCAATTCAGACCATGACAAGGTGATCTTCTCCGGGTCTTTCCGCCGGCTGGCCCGCAAGACCCAGGTCCATCCGCTGGCCACCAACGACCACGTCCACAACCGGCTGACCCACAGCCTGGAAGTGGCCTGCGTCGGCCGTACCCTGGGCATGCGGGTCGGCGAGAAGCTGATCAGCGAACAGCGCATCCATCCATCCTTTTCACCCACCGACCTGGGTGACATCGTGCAGACGGCCTGCCTGGCCCACGACATCGGCAACCCGCCCTTCGGACACACCGGTGAAGAGGCCATCCGACACTGGTTCACCCATGATGCCGGCAGCGAGCTGATCGCCCGGCTCGATATCGAGGAGGCCTGCGATCTGCGCCATTTCGAGGGCAATGCCCAGGGCTTTCGGGTGCTGACCACCTCGGAATACCACGCCTACGATGACGGCATGCGCTTGACCTATGCCTCGCTGGGCAGCTTTGTCAAATACCCCTGGATGTCGCTGGCCGCTGTAGACGGCGAACGCCCCAAGCGCAACAAATACGGTGTCTACCGCGCCGAGCAGGCCTTGTTCGAGGAAGTAGCCCAGGCCACCGGCCTGCTGCAACGCGGACCGCAATGGTATTGCCGCCATCCGCTGGTGCATCTGATGGAGATCGCCGACGATTTCTGCTATGCCCTGCTGGATCTGGAAGACGGCATCGAGATGGGCATTCTGGACTGGGAAGAAGTCTTCAGCCTGCTGGAGCCGGTGCTGGATACGTCCCGGATCCAGGAGCTGAAGCAGGACATGCACCGCTTGCGTCCCGGCCGGCGACCGCCACTGATCCGCGGCAAGGTGATCTCCGAATTCGTCGATGCCGCCGCCGAAGCCTTTATCAGAAACGAGACGGCGATCCTGGCCGGCGAACACGACGAGCTGCTGGGTCTGTGCGATCAGCGGGTCCGCGACTGCGTGATCGCCGCCAAGGAACTGGCCAAGCAGAAGGTGTTCCAGCATCCGCGCAAGATCGAAATGGAAATCGGCGCCTACAACACCATCGCCACCGTGCTGGATGTCAGCTGCCACGCGGCACTGAACTATATCCATGACAACGACATGTCCGACTACAAATCACGCCGGGTCATCGACCTGATCGGCAAGGACAGCTTCGGCCCCGCCGCCCGGCCGAGCGATGATCAGCCTTGGTCGCGGGACTATCTGACCCTGATGCGGGCCCTGGATTTCGTCAGCGGCATGACCGACAACTACGCCATGCATCTGGCCCGCCAGTTCAAAGGTTTCGGCTCGATGACTTGAGCCCCCTCCACACGCGACAGCGCCTGCTCCGAGGTGCCATGCCACCGTTGACCGCCTGGCAGCGGCTTGCCCTCGAGCAGCAATCAATACATCGGACAGCCCCCATCGACCTATGGGGACAACGCATAAATCCCGAAGTGGGCTGCCCTGCTCGGCCTGATCCGTGGCCTGGCGGCTAACCGGCAAATATTGCACCCCACAGATGATGGGGCGGTTGTGCCCGCTGAACCTCGCCCTCAGGCATGTACATGGCAGCCGCCCGCGACTGGAAAATGCTCACCCCCCCAGAAAATCAATCAGCCGCCGCAAACGCAACTTGATACCAGCACCGATCGAGTCATGCAGTTCCATCGGAAAGCCCGCCGGCAAGCAGGCAGCCAGATGATCCAGTGCCAGCTCCATTCGACCGGCCACAGACTCCATGGCCGATCTGATCACAATATCCGGCACGCCTGAACGTTTTGCCGTCTGTATAAAATGTCTGGGCATCACCTCATGTATACGATAATGATTGCGCTCACCTACCGACATTGCCAGTTTGTATTGCTTTCTCTGCAGTTGCTGCCTATCCAGATAAGGCTGTGCGCTCAACACATCGTATAACGGCGTCAGGGCATAGCCTCCTCCCGGCTTCAGGAACAGACTGAAGTTCTTGGCATGGCCATCGGTTGCACCGACAAGCCAGAAAACCAGTTGTGCCGAGAACAAGGTCAGGTGATCATTGGCCGGTGAATCACTGCCTTTCAGAAGGTTGGCCAGATCCACCAGAGATGGACCGCCTTCGGCCTGATATTTACGTGTCGGGGGTACCGACAAAGCCTGACAGCAGTCTTCTTGCGGCAGCCGGATCAGGCGACCCCGATGCCAGCGCCGGTCAAAGCGCTCAACCACGAGGGCGGTGGTACCACCGAAGCTCATGATCTGGGCACGATTCACCGGCAAGCCCAGCTGTTCCAGCAACTGCAGACAGTAGAATTCGTTTTCGACGCTGTCGGAAAGATCGAGACCATTTCCAACGGGACCGATACGGGTCTTGAAAATATGCGTGGTCGGCGTCAAGCCATGCGGCTTCAACCAATGACCGTCGTACAGCAGCAAAGCCGTTTTTTCCTGTGCGCCAGCCACGGAAATACGAAAGTCCTCATCACGAGACAAACCCAGCGGCGCTTGTTTCAATGATTTCAGCAGCCGCTCGATCGCCAACTCATCCAGCCGCTCTCCCGAAATGTGTTCCGTGACAACCGGCAGCTCGGCGCCATCACTGACAAACTGCAGGCTGCCGACACAGTCATGGCCGATTTTCGACAGCAAACTGTAAGCATCAACGCCCTCTGCACCGACCTTGTCCGCCACCATCCGGCGCAAATTCGCCGAGTCGGGAAGCAAATTGTCAAAAACGGCACTGACGACCGCACCCCGGTAAGGCGCTTCCTGCAAGGGCAGTGACAAGGACACCGGGAAATTGCGCTCACGTTGCAACCAACTGGCGTCATATTCAAAACTGATCGCCCCGCTGGACTCCTTCAGCAATACCCCTACCGAACGAGCATTCTGATAGACCCTCAAGGGAGCGTGACGACGAGGACGAGCCATCAGCCGATCAGATCCTCAATATCGTAGTCATGGCTGCGTGTCTCGACCTGCAGCTGCAGATCCAGTGCGGCGAGCAGATCCAGCAGCGTATCGAGCCGCACCGCGGCATGGCCGTTCTCGATCAAGGACACGGTTTCCTGGCGCAGGCCGGCCTTGCTGGCAAGTACCGTCTGGCTCCAGTGCAACTGTTTGCGGCGGCGCCGGATCAAGGTCCCCATTTGCAGCGGGGTTCGAGCGAGGCTGGGCACGGCATCAATCCTGTAGCGTCAGCTGCTGATCATAGCTCAAGTTATCGGCATTGACTAATATTTATATTTTATTACCCACATCCTATAAATCTATTTTATAGGATATGGGTCATATTAATTGTATATGTGCCAAGTCGCATATGATCCAGTCACAAGCCACTGGCCTTCAAGCCGGAGCGGCCTGCGGCACAGCTCCGTCACGTCGCAGGCCAAGTCAGTGACAAGCCTTATTCCACCGTCACCGACTTGGCCAGATTGCGGGGCTGATCGACATCGGTGCCGCGCAGCACGGCCACATGGTAGGCCAGCAGCTGCAGGGGCACGGTGAATACCGCCGGGGCGATAAAGTCGCCGCCGCCATCGATCTGCACGGTCAGGTTGCGCGCCGACTGGACGTCCATATTGACGGTGCGATCGGCAAACACGATCAGCTCGCCGCCGCGGGCCCGCACTTCCTGCAGGTTGGACTTCAGCTTGTCCAGCAATACCCCGCCGGGCGCCACCGCGATCACCGGCATATGCTCGTCGACCAGGGCCAGCGGACCATGCTTCAGCTCGCCCGCCGGATAGGCCTCGGCATGGATATAGGAGACTTCCTTGAGCTTCAGCGAGCCTTCCAGCGCCACCGGGTACTGTTCGCCGCGGCCCAGGAACAAGGCATGCTGACGATGCATGATGTGCTCGGCGATGGCCTGGATCTGCGGCTCGGCCTTCAGGCTATCCTCGATCGCCCGCGGCAGATGCTGCAACTGGGCGCACAGACCCAGATAGACGTCCTGGTCCATGCCGCGCAGCCGGGCCAGCTCCAGGCTCAGCAAGGCCAGCGCGGCCAGCTGGGTGGTGAAGGCCTTGGTGGAAGCCACCCCGATTTCCGGGCCGGCCCGCGTCATCAGCTTCAGGTCGGCCTCACGCACCAGGGATGATTCGGCTACATTGCAGATCACCATGGTACCGAGATAGCCACGACGCCGGGAGTCGCGCATGGCCGCCAGGGTATCGGCGGTTTCACCGGACTGCGAAATGGCCAGCAGCAAGGTGTTTTCCGGCACGACCACGTCGCGATAGCGGAATTCACTGGCCACTTCGACACTGACCGCGATGCCGGCATGGGTTTCCAGCCAGTAGCGGGCGACCAGTCCGGCGTGATAGCTGGTGCCGCAGGCCACGATATGGATCTGCCGGACCTGGCCCAGCAGGGCCTCGCTGTCGATGCCGAAAATATTGGGCAGCACGCCCTTGGGCCCCAGCCGCGATTCCAGGGTATCGGCCACCGCCTTGGGCTGCTCGAAGATCTCCTTCTGCATGTAGTGGCGGTATTCGCCACGCTCGACGGCATCGCTGGACAGTTCGCTTTCGTGCAGGGCCCGCTGGACCTCGACGCCCTGCAGGTCCCAGATCTGGACTTTGTCCCGACTGATCTCGACCACGTCGCCCTCTTCCAGATACATCATCTGGCGGGTGAACTTGATCAGAGCCTGGGCATCGGACCCCAGGAAATGCTCGCCAATGCCGATGCCGACCAGCAAGGGCGCACCATAACGGGCGCCGACCACATGGCCGGGTTCGTCCTCGCTGATCACCGCAATGGCGTAAGCACCATCCAGCTGCTTGACGGTGGCCATCACCGCCTCGCGCAGCCGGCGCCCCTGATCCACCTGCTCGCCGATCAGGGCGGCGACGACCTCGGTGTCGGTCTCGGAGTGGAATTGGTGGCCACGGGCGATCAAGGCCTCACGCAGTTCGGCATAGTTCTCGATGATGCCGTTGTGCACGATCGCGACCTTGCCGGCGATATGCGGGTGGGCATTGGCCTCGCTGGGCACGCCGTGGGTGGCCCAGCGGGTATGCGCGATGCCGGTGCCGCCCGGCAACGGACGGGCCAGATACAAGGCTTCCATCTCGCGGACCTTGCCTTTGGCCCGGACCCGTTCGATGCGGCCGGCCTCCAGCACCGCCAGACCGGATGAATCATAACCACGGTATTCCAGCGACTTCAGGCCGGCGATCAACAGCGGAGCGACATCACGCTGGGCCGCGGCGGCAACGATTCCACACATCAGGATTTCCTCAACTTCGACAAGGCCGAACAGGTCCGAATACCTATCGGGCCTAACTGCAATTTAACGCTTTGACTGCGCGACCGCCGATCAGTTCACTTTGCGGCGCAGATAATTCAGCAGATCGATCCGGGTGATCAGGCCCAGGAAACGCTCGCCATCGACCACGATGGCGACATGGCCCTTCTCGAACACCGGCAGCAGATCCTCGATCGGCGCACGGACATCAAGCTTGTCGATATGCCGGACCATGGCGATCTCGACCGTGTCGCGGAACCGGCTTTCATCGGCATGGACATGCATCAGCACATCGGATTCGTCCAGAATGCCGACGATCTGGTCGCCGTCCATCACCGGCAGCTGCGAGACGTCATACAGCTTCATGCGGTTGTAGGCCGTCATCAGCCGTTCCTGCGGACCGATGACCACGGTGTCGCGGCGCTGATACGGACGCATCAGCAGATCGCGCAGATCGCCATGCTGTTCGCGCTCGATAAAACCGTTGTCCAGCATCCAGTAGTCGTTGTACATCTTCGACAGATACTTGTTGCCGGTGTCGCAGACCAGGGTCACCACCCGCTTGGGCTCGGTCTGTTCACGGCAATATTTCAGCGCCGCCGCCAGCAAGGTACCGGTGGAAGACCCGCCGAGGATGCCTTCGGCAGCCAGCAGCTCGCGGGCAGCAAGAAAGCTCTCGCGGTCCGAAATGGCATAGGCCTTGCGTACGCTGGAAAAATCGCTGATCGAGGGCAGGAAATCCTCGCCGATGCCTTCCACCATCCAGCTGCCGGACTTGGTCGAAAGCACGCCTTCATTGATGTACTGGGCCAGGATCGAGCCGACCGGGTCGGCCAGCACGATTTCGGTCTGCGGCGAAACCTCGGCAAAATAACGCGACAGCCCGGTCATGGTGCCTGACGAGCCGCAGCCGACCACGATGGCGTCGACCTTGCCTTCCAGTTGCTGGAAGATCTCGGGGCCGGTGGTGGCAATATGGGCCTGCGGGTTGTCGGGGTTGCCGAACTGGTTGATGAAATAGGCGCCCGGGGTCTCGCGGGCGATCCGCTCGGCCATGTCCTGGTAATACTCGGGATGTCCTTTGGCCACGTCCGAGCGGGTCAGAATGACTTCGGCGCCCATGGCCTTGAGATTGAAGATCTTCTCGCGGCTCATCTTGTCCGGCACCACCAGGATCAGGTGATAGCCTTTCTGCTGCGCGACCAGGGCCAGACCCAGGCCGGTATTGCCGGCCGTGCCTTCGACCAGGGTCGCGCCTGGGGCCAGCTTGCCGGCCTGCTCGGCTGCCTCGATCATGGCCAGACCGATGCGGTCCTTGATCGAGCCGCCGGGATTGGCGCTTTCCAGTTTCAGGAACAGCTCGCAGGGACCCGTGTCCAGACGCTGGCTGCGCACCATCGGGGTCGAGCCGATCAACTCGAGAACATTCCGGTATAGCTTCATCACGACATCCTGTGCAGAGGTCGCCGCGGGGTATGTCCCGGCCGGCGGTTGCACAGGATGATAACGGATGGGCCGCATTCACCGGAAACCCGGCCCGAGGCGAGGGCCATCGGCCAGCGCTTGATCACGCAAGCGGAAGCCTCCGGCGGCAAAGCCGCACAGGCAGGGGCTCAGCCCGCGGAGCGATGCCGATCCCAAAGCATCTGAAGCCTCTGTTTCAGAAGCAGTTTTTCCCGCTTCAGGCCCGCACGGGCCGTGGCATCCAGCGGCAGCACGCCGATGTCCGCCTCGTGCAACTGACGGTCCAGCCGGCGATGTCGATGGTACAGACGCCGGAATTCAGCATCGGCGTCGAGCAGGGCCTGCACTCCGGCCGCGGACTCGTTTTCGAACATGGTTCGACCTCGCTGGCCCTGGGGCCGTCGCATCCGTCCACCTGTGTACCGGTCAGCTGCCCCGGTGACTCGTGATCCAGCCCCGAGGGCGAACCGTCCGCATCGAAACAGCAGACGGTCGCTCCCTACCGGGCCCTCAAGGCTTGCCGCCTGCCTGGGATCCACTCTTGCCCGTGGTGGCGGCAGGCTGCTGCTGCATCTGCTTGCGCATCAACCGGGCGGCTGCCGCGGCCAGCGCGGCTTCACGCTTGGCCGCATTGGCCATGCGGCCCTGGGCTGCCGCGAGTTTGCGGGCCTGCTCGGCCTGGGCCAGAGCCTGCGCCGTGGCGGCAGCCCCCTCGGCCTGACTGCGCTGGGCATCTTCCTGAGCCAGCTGATATTGCAGCCGCTGGCGCTCCAGTTCACGACGCGCCTGCTCGGCATCGGCGCGCAAGCCCTCCAGCTGGATCTGGTCATGCTCGCGATCAAGGCTGTAGACCTTGGTCTGGGCCAGCTGCAGCTGGGCGGCGGCCTTGGCCACATCCACCCGCCGCTCGGCCAGATACAGGGCATAGGCCCGATGATCGGAATCGGCCTGCGACAACTGGGTCACTGCACTGCGGGCGATCGACTGCTCGGCCAAGGCCCGACCGCCGAGCTGGGGATCGTTCGCCAGCTGGTCCAGGCTGCTGTTGAGTCGGGCCACGTCCAGATCATCCTGCTTGGCATGGACCACGCCGCCGGCCAGCGCCAGACTGAGCATGGACAGACGAACCATCCACGAACGCTTCATCGCGGACCTCCCGGATTCTGGCTGGCATCAACCGAGCCGGCAGGTGCCGGTCCCAGCATGGATTCTGGTGGGGCAGGCATATCGCCCTCCAGCGTAGTGCCTGCATCGGTTGCCGGTGCCGCTGGCGCGGCCGTGGCCGCCGACTCGGCCTGCTCGATCTGTTGGCGCAGACTTTCGTTGGCCTCCGTCTTGGCCTGGATCTGGGCGCGCACGGCGGCAAGCTGCGACTTCACCCGCGCCAGATCCGCATCGGCACGCGCCTCGTCGGCGTAACGGCCGGCCTGCTCGTACTTGTGATCGCGCATCGCATCCAGCGCCTGCTGGAATCGATCACGGGCAAAGCCCAGACCGACCGGATCATAATCCTGGGCCTGCGCCGACTGGGCGGACTGGATCGCCATCTGTGCCTGGTTCATCAGCCCATCCGGAGGTGGCAGGCTGGCGCATCCGCTGAGACCGGCCAAGACCAGCGCCGACATGATCGCGGCAAGCCGTGGCGTCATTCGGCCGGGTGGCCGCGACAAGGGAAAACCGAACTTAATCACTCCAGATCCTCACGGCGGTGTCCGCTTATTTTGGCCAGCCCACGGCCATGATTGCAATGTGCACGTGCCTGCCATCCGGCCGTTTACAGTGCGGGCGGGGCCGCCGACAATAGTCCGGCCGTCTTTCAGGGGTCTTCCCCTCACCTTCCATCCCAACCGGAGCAAGGCCGTGACCGTTTCCCGCATGAGTGATCTGGATCTGCGCGACCAGCGCGTATTGATCCGCGAAGATCTCAACGTTCCCATCGAGCACGGCCGGATCACCTCGACCCAACGTCTCAAGGCCGCCTTGCCCACCTTGCGGGCCGCGCGCGACGCCGGTGCCCGCGTGCTGGTGATTTCGCATCTGGGCCGGCCCAGGGAAGGTGAATTCGATCCCGCCGCCTCGCTGCAGCCCGTGGCCGAATGGCTGGGACAGACCCTGGGCAGCCCGGTGCGACTGGTCCGGGATTATCTGGATGGCGTCGAGGTCGCCCCCGGCGAAGTGGTCGTGCTGGAAAACTGCCGCATGAATCCCGGCGAAGCCAAGGATGACCCGGCCCTCGCCAAGCGTTATGCCGCCTTGTGCGATATTTTCGTCATGGATGCCTTCGGCACCGCCCACCGCGCCCAAGCCTCCACTCATGGCGTGATCCAATATGCCCCGCGGGCCGTGGCCGGCCCCCTGCTGGCCGCCGAACTGGATGCACTGGGCCGTGCCCTGAAGCAACCGGCCCATCCGCTGCTGGCCATCGTTGCCGGCTCCAAGGTATCGACCAAGCTGGCCCTGCTGGAAAGCCTGGTCGGCAAGGTCGACCAGCTGATCGTCGGCGGCGGCATCGCCAATACCTTTATTGCCGCCGCCGGCCATGGCATCGGGCGTTCGCTGTACGAGGCCGATCTGCTGCCGGCCGCCCGCAAGGTCATCGCCGATGCCAAGGCCCGCGGTGCCGAGGTGCCGATCCCGGTCGATGTCGTGGTGGCCCGCGAGTTTTCGGCCACCGCCACGGCCACGGTACGGCCGGTGGACCAGGTCGGTGACGATGAAATGATTCTGGACATCGGGCCGGCCACCGCCGCCCAGTATGCCGAGCTGATCGTCAAGGCCGGCACCGTGGTCTGGAATGGTCCGGTCGGCGTCTTCGAATTCGATGCCTTCAGCAAGGGCACCGAAGTGCTGGCCAAAGCCATCGCCGCCAGCAAGGCCTTCTCGATTGCCGGCGGAGGCGACACCCTGGCCGCAGTAGACAAGTACGGCGTGGAAGCCGGGATCTCGTATATCTCGACCGGCGGGGGGGCTTTCCTGGAGTTTCTGGAAGGTCGGACGCTGCCGGCCGTGGCGGCTCTGGAAGCCCGCTCGGCCGCTTGATGACCGCTTCGCGTCCGCTCCAGATCGGGGCGGACGCGCGGTGACTCAGTAGCCGCGGGAAACGGCGTAGTCGGCCAGAGCCGCCAGCGCATCGCGCCACTCGGAGGGCGGCAGCTCGGCCAGCGCCTCATGGGCCTGCGCCGCGTACTTCAAGGCCACCGCGCGAGTGCGTTCCAGCGCACCCGAGTTCTGGATCGCGAGGATGATCTCGTCCAGCGAGGTCAGGCCGCCCTGTTCCACCGCGTGACGCAGGGTTTCCAGCAGCTCGGGGGCGGCGCCTTCCATCGCGTAGATCAGCGGCAGCGTGGGCTTGCCTTCGGCCAGATCATCGCCGATGTTCTTGCCCAGGGTGCTGGCATCGGACATGTAGTCCAGCAGATCATCGGCAATCTGGAAGGCATAGCCCAGGGCCATGCCATAGCGGCGCAGCGCCTGCACCTGGCTTTCCGGCATATCGCCCAGCACCGCGCCCAGCTCGCTCGCGGCCGCGAACAGCACGGCCGTCTTGCGCTCGATCACGGCAAGATACGCCGCCTCGGCCACGTCGGCATTGCCGATGTTCAGCAGCTGCAGCACCTCGCCTTCGGAGATGGTATTGGTGGTATCGGCCAGGATCCGCATGATCCGCGGCGAATCCAGTTCCACCATCATCTGGAACGAACGCGAATACAGGAAATCACCGACCAGGATGCTGGCCGCATTGCCCCACAGGGCGTTGGCCGTCTTGCGGCCGCGGCGCAGATCCGATTCGTCGACCACGTCGTCATGCAACAGGGTCGAGGTGTGGATGAACTCGATCACCGCCGCCAGCTTGATGTGATCCTCGCCCACATAGCCCGCCGTATGCGCGGCCAGGATATGCAGCATCGGGCGCAGGCGCTTGCCTCCGCTGGCGATGATGTGATCGGCGATCTGGTTGATCAGGACGACATTGGATGACAGGCGGTCCCGGATCAGCTGGTCGACCCTGCGCATGTCGGGCGCCGCCAGCTCGCGCAAAGCGTCAAAATCAAGGGATCGATCATGTGCAACAGTGGCGGTCATGGCGTAATCAGTGACGAGGTATCGATGGATTATAGAGGGTGCGCGCGAGAAACGCCGCGTCAGAGGGATGCAACAGCAAACAGGCCTGTGAATCTATACTACCCGCCATGTCTACAAAGCCGACTTCCACCCGTTCGAAATCGACCAAACTGTCCAAACTGGAGCTTCGCAGCGCTCTCACGCTGGCCTGCGTCGTCAGCCTGCGACTGTTTGGCCTGTTCCTCATCATGCCAGTGTTTTCACTTTATGCCCAACGCATGCCTGATGCCACGCCCTGGCTGATCGGCATGGCCCTGGGCGTCTATGGGCTGGGCCAGATCCTGCTGCAGATTCCGCTGGGCATGCTGTCCGACCATATCGGCCGCAAGCCGGCCATCAGCCTGGGCCTGCTGGTCTTCGCCATCGGCGGCGTGGTCGCGGCCTGCTCCCATACGCTGACCGGCATCGTGCTGGGCCGGGCCCTGCAAGGCATGGGTGCCGTCGCCGGTGCCGGCAGTGCCCTGCTGACCGACCTGACCCGCGATGAGAACCGCAGCAAGGTGATGGGCATCCTGGGGGTGTCGATCGGCCTGTCCTTTCTGCTGGCGCTGATCCTGGGGCCGCCGCTGGAAGCGGCTACCGGCCTTTCCGGCCTGTTCGGCTGCACCTCGGTCCTGGCGCTGGCCTCGCTGGTATTGCTGTGGCTGATCGTGCCGACTCCGACCCTGACCCGTGCCCCGGCCGCGGCCGGCCCCTCGGAAATCCTGCGCATGCTGTCCGATTCGCGCATGCTGGCCCTCAATGGCTCGGTGTTCTTTCTGCATGCGGTACTGACGGCGGCCTTCGTCGGCCTGCCGCTGCTGCTGGCCGACCAGTTGCAGCTGCCGGTGAGCAGCCACTGGAAGCTGTATCTGCCCGTGATGCTGTTCGCCGCCCTGGTCATGGGGGCATGCATGCGACGGGCCCAGGACATCGGTCAGGCCCTGCGTCTGGTCCGGCTGTGCATCATCGCCATCGCGCTGGCCTTGCTTGGGCTGGCCTTTGCCGGCAGCCGCCTGATGACACCGGCGATCTGCATGGCCGTGTTCTTCTCGGCCTTCAATCTGCTGGAAGCGATCCTGCCCGGTCTGGTGTCGCGGCTGGCACCCGGCACCATGCGGGGCGCCGCGATGGGCGCCTACTCCACCAGCCAGTTCATGGGCGCCTTTGTCGGTGGAGCCCTGGGTGGGCTGATACTCGGCGACGGTGGCTTCGAGGCGATCTTCATGGCGGCGGCGGCCCTGTGCCTGCTGTGGATCCCGCTGATCCTGTGGGGTGCTCCCCGCATCGCCAATGCACCGCAGTTGCGGACCTGACCGGCCGCACCGCCACTGGAGCGGCCGGTGTTCGGCCGCTCCAGTGGCACCTCAGAATTGCAGTTCCGCCCCCAGCATCACCGCCCGTCCCGGACCCGGCTCGAAATAACGGCTGTTGCCGTCATCCACAATC
>JGI2924J29684_1078499_pt1 | contig 57785 bp, 64 predicted proteins | sample BenlonsequencITS_FD_29684 | JGI IMG/M metagenome (IMG submission 29684) | reverse complement strand
CCGTCGAGTACCGTGACCGGTGTCGCGTCGATGCGCCCGGTCGTTTTCGAGCACGAGACCCTCCACTGGTTCGAATGGTTACAGTTTCCGAAACGGTTTTGCCAGAGAGTAGTGAGTGTCCTGGTGGCACAACAGTCATGTCACGAGATGACACGCCACGACGGACGGCGGGACAGGCGGGAGAACGAACGACGTCCTCGGGGCTTCGTCGTCGGGCCTTTCTCTCGAGCGCGGGGGTCGCCGCGGGGGCGCTTGCGTTCGGGACGCCGACGGTCACGGCCGACGACTACCAGCCGGTCACCGACGTTCCCGGCTTTAGCTGCGACGATCCGCAGTTCACCTGCGGACGAGAGGTCACGGCCGCGGACGGGATGGTCTCGACGGTCGATCCGATCGCCTCGGGGGTCGCAGCGCAGATCCTCCGCGAGGGCGGGAACGCGATCGACGCAGCCGTCGCGATCCAGTACGTCCTGACCGTGACCCAGCCCCACGGGTCGGGGATCGGCGGCGGCGGGTTCATGGTCGTCTACGACGCCGACTCGGATACGGTCGAGTGCGTGAACAGCCGGGAGCGCGCCTCCCAGACCGCCTCTCCGGAGCTGTATCGTCACGACGGCGAGTACGACCAGGACATCGAGACTGGCGAGGCGATGGGGACGCCGGGGACGGTCAAGGGACTCGAAACCGCCCGCGAACGGTACGGGAGCTGCTCGCGCCAGCGGCTGATCGATCCGGCGATCCGCCTCGCGCGCGACGGGTTCACCGTCGACTGGTTCCTCGCCGAGGAGATCGCGGAGAACACCGACAAGTTCAACGACGCGGCCATCGAGACCTACAGCGACGATCGGGGCAACCTCTACGAGGAGGGCGACACGATGACCAACCCGGACCTCGCGGACACCCTCGAGTGCATCCGACGGCGAGGGGCCGACGGCTTCTACGAGGGGGCGGTCGCGGCGGATATCGCCGCGACGATCCGGGAGTACGCTCGCGACCCCGACCAGGTCGTCGACGAGGACGACCTCTCGACGTACGACGTCACGATCGACGACCCGGTTCGCAAGGAGTGGCGCGACGTCGAGCTCGTCGGCCAGCCGATGCCCAGCTCCGGCCCGACGGTCGTCGCGATGGTGCTGCGGATGCTCGAGTTCCTCGATATCGAGGAGTACGACGTCCGCTCGGCGGAGAAGTACCACCTGATCGCCGAGTCGATCTACTCCGCCTGGGCCGATCGGATGGAGTACATGGGCGACGACGAGTTCGTCGACGTCCCGGTCGACGCCCTGCTCTCGGACGACTACCTGCAGTCGCGGGCCGATCCCATCGAGTTCGGGGGGACGGTCTTCCCCGACGACGAGATGGGCCCGGGACAGCCCGGCGAGACGACCCACTTCTCGGTCATCGACAAGTGGGGCAACGCCGTCTCCTACACCTCCACGATCGAGCAGTTCATGGGCTCGGGCAAGATGGTCCCCGGCCGCGGGTTCCTGCTCAACAACGAGCTCACCGACTTCGACGCCGAGCCGGGCGGGCCAAACGAGCCCGACGCCTGGAAGCGCCCGCTGAGCAGCATGAGCCCGATGATGGTGCTGCGGGACGGTCGGCCGGAGTTCACGGCCGGCTCGCCGGGCGGCTGGGCGATCGTCAGCGCGACGTTCCAGACGATCCTCCACCGGTACGCCTACGGTCTGAGTCCGCTGGAGTCGATCACCGAGCCGTCGATCTACACCCACCACATGGGCGGGATCGAGTGGGACGAGGGCGTCCCACAGGAGGCCCGCGATACCCTCGCGGACTGGGGCCACGAGGTCGACGACGAGCCGAGCGAGATCGGCAACGTCCAGGTCATCGCCAGCGAGGACGGCCTGCTGACCGGCGCGGCCGACCCGAACCGTGACGGCCAGGCGGTCGGCTTCGATCGGGAGCCCGGGACCAACGGCGACGACTGACGGCCCGGACGTCCTCGGTTGTCCCACAGCCGAGTTGATCTGGAGGCGAATTCGAGCCCAACATTCCTTTCTGACTTTGTACTGTGAGTTAAACAGCTATCTTTATTCAGGCTGCATGCACTACTGCATACATGAGCACCTCGATCCGGCTTTCGGAGGAGGCGAAGTCTCGGTTAGATCTATTCAAACGGGAGGACGAGAGCTACAACGACGTGATCCTCCGTCTTACGTCGGAGGATAAGTGGGCCGGATTCGGGATCGCGTCGAGCGATCCGGAGCGATCGAAGGAGGGGATGGAGGAGGTCCGAGAGGGGATTCGAACCCGAATGGATCGCCACGTCGAGGAGATCGATCAGTGACGGTACTCGTTTTCGACACCAATCTCCTCAGCGATTACCTCAACGGTACGGACGACGCGAGATCGTTCCTCGAAGTACACGAGCAAGATCCGTGGGGTGTGCCGTCTATCGTCCTCTTCGAAGCCCTCATGGGGAGTCTGTACGGATATATCGATGCGACTCCGGAGGCGATCATCCACTCCGTAACGACCTCGATGGACGTCCTCGAGACCACCCGGGAAACGGCAATCGAAGGCCACGAGCTTCAGCAGGTGCTCCAGGAACGAGGCGCCCCCGTGGATCAACTCGACGCGTTGATCGCGGCGTCCGCTCGAGAGCACGGCGGACGATTTGCAACGGCTGAAAAGCAGTTCTGGACGGACGACGTTCAGGCCGTACTGGACGTCGAGAAGTACGATCCGCACTGACGAGGGGTGCTGGCCGGAGTCCGTCCTCGACCGGCGACGCGAACCTATTTGACGCGACGGCGACCACACTCGAGCGATGGTTTCGGAACTCTTCGACGAGGAGCGCTGGGAGCCGATCGAGGACGTCGATCGCGACTTCCGGGATATCACCTACCACCGGGCGGTCGACTCGGGAACGGTCAGGATCGCGTTCGACCGGCCCGCGGTTCGTAACGCCTTTCGACCGGGCACGGTCGACGAACTGTACGACGCCTTAGAACACGCGAAACGCCAGACCGACGTCGGCTGTGTCCTGCTGACGGGGAACGGCCCCTCGCCGAAAGACGGCGGCTGGGCGTTCTGTTCGGGCGGGGATCAGACGATCCGCGGCGAGGACGGCTACCAGTACGAGGGGGACGAAGAACGAGCCTCCGAACAGGGACGGCTGCACATCCTCGAGGTCCAGCGGCTCATCCGCCACATCCCGAAGGTCGTGGTCTGTGTCGTCCCCGGCTGGGCGGTCGGGGGCGGCCACTCGCTGCACGTCGTCTGCGATCTCACCCTTGCCAGCGAGGAACACGCGAAGTTCCTCCAGACCGATCCCGACGTCGCGAGCTACGACGCCGGCTTCGGCTCCGCGTACCTGGCCAAACAGATCGGCCAGAAGAAGGCCCGAGAGGTCTTCTTCCTCGGGAAGACCTACGACGCCGAGGAGGCCGCGGAGATGGGGATGGTCAACGAGGTCGTCCCCCACGAGGAGTTAGCGGAGACCGCCCTGGAGTGGGGCGAACGGATCAACGCGAAGAGCCCGACGGCGATGCGGATGCTCAAGTACGCGTTCAACATGACCGACGACGGGATGGTCGGCCAGCAGGTGTTCGCCGGCGAGGCGACCCGACTCGGCTACATGACCGACGAGGCCCAGGAGGGCCGTGACGCCTTCGTCGAGGGCCGCGACCCCGACTTCGACGACTACCCCTGGCACTACTGACGAACGGATTGCCGCTATCGACGACGGCCGTCCTTATACCGTCGCCGACAGCGGTCGAAACCGACGGCGTGAGAAACCCATATGACGCTCACACTCCCACACTGGAGTAGTGTCCCTCCCAGATCGATCCGCGCTCTCCCGGCGCGAGTACGTTCGCGCGCTGGTCGCCGCCGGCGGGGCGACGGCGCTGAGCGCCTGTCTGGACCTGTCGGACGACGACGAGGACGAGGACGCGGACCCGGTTCCCGCAGGTATCGACGACCCGTCGTCGCTGCCCGACCGCCAGCACGCCTGGGACGAGCAGCTTCCGGCCGACGGGGACGAGAACGTTCGCCCGGCCGAGCACCACGTCCTCGTAGCGCTGTCGGTGAGCGACGACGTCGGGAGCGTCGCCGACCCCGACGCCCGGGAGACCGTCGAGGACGCCCTGCGAACGCTCGAGCGGGCCTACGAGCGCAGCAACGACGGCTTGCTGTTTACGATCGGCTACACGTCGGCGTACTTCGACCGGTTCGAGGAACCGCTGCCGGAGTCGGTCGATCTCCCCGAGCCCGAGCCGCTCCGTGAGGGCGAGAACCCGGCGTTCGACGAGTTCGACGCCCTCCTGCACCTCGCGAGCGACCGCCCCGAGGTCGTCCTCGAGGCCGAAGAGGGGCTGTTCGGCGACCGGGAGTCGGTCAACGGGATCGAACCCGAGGCGGAGCTCTCGGGCGTTTTCGACCGCGAGGACGACCGCCGTCGGACGGGGTTCGTCGGTGACGGGCTGCCGGCCGAGCGGACCGACGTCCCCGGCGTGCCCGAGACCGTCCCCGAGGACGCGCCGTTCTTCATGGGGTTTCGCTCGGGGTTCGCCGACAGCCAGGCCAGCGAGGACCGCGTGACGATCGAGTCGGGGCCGTTCGCGGGCGGAACGACCCAGCAGGTGTCCTCGATGGAGATCAACTTGGCGCAGTGGTTCGGCCAGGAGAACCACTACCAGCGCGTCTCGAAGCTGTTCAGCCCCGAACACGCCGCGGAGGAAGCCGTCGGCGAGGTCGGGGAGGAGCTCGGCGCGACGAACGGACTGACCGACGAACGGATCGCGGCGACCGAGGACGACGCCCGGGAGCGCGGCGTCGTCGGCCACGCTCAGAAGGCCGCACGCGCTCGCGAGGACGGCGAGCCCCCGCTCCTGCGGCGGGATTTCAACACCGTCGACGGCGACCGACCGGGATTGCACTTCCTCTCGTTGCAGCGGGAGATCGCCGACTTCGTCCGGGTTCGCGAGGCGATGAACGGGACGGACCTGGACGTCGCGACGGCGAACAACGGCATTCTGCACTACCTCTTCGTCGACCGACGGGGGAACTATCTCGTCCCGCCCCGATCGCTGCGGGCGCTCCCGCCGGCCGAGCCGAACGACGATAGCTGATCACGGTGTGACTCATGAAACAGGAACGACACGACACGCGACGGACGATCGACCGCCGGACACTCGTCCGGCGAACGGGCGCGCTCGCGGGAGCGGTCGCGCTCGCGGGATGTACCGGAACCGACGGAGACGACGACGAGACGGACGACGAGAACGGAGCCGACGACGATGTCGAGGCCGTCCCCGAGATCATCGAGGTCGAGGACCCGCCCGAGGCCGTCTACGTCCCGACCCACCGCGAGCAGATGCGCATGCTCGAGCCGATCGAGGACGGCGACGTCGCGATCGCGCCGATGCTGTCGTACCCGCATCCGTTCTGGATCGTCGCCGGCGGCGACGAGGACTCGGTCGAGCGCGTCGACCCGGCGGAAGGCCACGGCGTCCACATGATGTTCACCGCCTGGGACCGGGAGACGGGAACCGTCCTCCCGGTCGACGAGGGGGCGGAGCTCCGGGTGTTCCGGGACGGCGAACGGATCGGCTCGCCGCTGTCGCCGTGGACGATGCTCTCCCAGGAGATGGGCTTTCATTTCGGGGACAACGTCTCCTTGCCCGGCGACGGCAGCTACGCCGTCGAGATCGACCTGCCCGCGCTCTCGACCCGGCGGACGGGAGCGCTCGAGGACCGGCTGACCGAGGCTGTGAGTGCTCGCTTCGAGTTCGAGTACGACGAGGCGTTCCGCGAGGCGGTCGTCGGCGGGGTCGAGTACTTAGACGAGGAGCTGTGGGGCGAGCGGGGCGCGCTCGAACCGATGGAGCACGGCGACCACGATCATCATGGCGACGAGGACGACCACGAAGCCGATCACGGTCACGACGACCACGAACACGGCGAGGACGACCACGATCACGACGACCACGAACACGACGAGGACGATCACGCCCACCACGAGGTTCCCTACTCCCAGCTCCCGCCGGTCGAGGAGTACCCCGGAACGCTGCTCCGCGAGGACGGCGCCGACGAGACCGAACCGGGCGACGACGCCGACCTCCCCCGCAGCGGGGACGCGGCGGTCGTCGCGACGCTGCTCGAGCCCGACTCGCGGCTCGCGGGCCACGAGCGCTACCTGCTGGTCTCCCCGCGAACGCCGTACAACCGGGTGCCACTGGCGGACGCGACGCTGGCCGCGACGGTCGAGCGCGAGGACGGCTCCGCCGCCGACACCGTCCTCGAACAGACTCTCGACGGCGAGTACGGGCTCCACTACGGGGCCGACGTCGCGGCCGACCCGGGCGACGACGTGACGGTGTCGTTCGAGTCACCCCCTCAAGTCGCCCGCCACCAGGGGTACGAGACCGCGTTCCTCGAGATGGAGCCCCTCGAGCTGACGGTCCCGGAGGAAACGGAATGAACGCCGATCGAACCCGGCGGGTGCTCGCGATCGCACTGGCCGCGCTGCTCGCCGTCGGCGTCCTCGTCCCGGCGACGACGCTGGCCGGCGACAACGCGACCAGCTTCTACTTCGACGACGAGGAGATCGCGGCCGATCCGGGCGAGACGGTCGAACTGGCGCTGATCGCCAGCGACCACGGCGATCTCCACGGCAACGGGATCGACGAGCTCGAGGCGACGATCGCCTACGAGCGTGACGTCCTCGAGGTCGTCGACGTCGAACACGGTCCGATGCTCGCCGCGGGCGACGCCGACGCCGAGGTCGAGGGCTCGAGTACCGTCGACGAGGACGCGGGGACGGTGACGGTCGAACAGGAACGGACGCCCTCGGGCGACGGTGCGACCGGGTCCGACGTCGCGGCGACGATCACCGTCGCGGTGGCCGAGGACGCCGACGCGACCAGCGAGCCGATCGAGATCGCCGACGCGTCGACGACGCTGGTCACGGACTACCCGCAGGCGACCTTCGAGTACGACGCGACGATCCACGTCGACGGCGGGGACGAGGACGTCGAAGACGAGGACGACGACGGAACTGACGGCGTGACGCTCGCCGACGAGGACGACGCGGGTGAAGCCGAGGACGCGAACGGCGCCGACGCCGACGAGAACGGAACGACCGATGGCGCGGGCTCGGGTGACGATACGGAGTCGAGCGACGACGACTCCGTCCCCGGCTTCGGTGCGCCCGTCGCCGTCCTCGGGCTCGCGGTCGCGCTCTGGGCGGTGCGCCGACGCGCCTGACAGCGGTCGCGTCGACCCGATCGGTCGGCGTCAATGCCAACGTTGACACGTCTCCGAGTCGGAGTAGTCGGACAATGAGTACGGCGGAGCTCGATATCTCGCGGACGAAGGCGTGGGTGATGGCCGCGCGCCCGCAGACGTTACCCGCGGCGGCGGCCCCCGTTATCGTCGGGGTCGGGATCGCGGTCCACGAGGGCGTGTTCGCCCCGCTGCCGGCGCTGATGGCCTTCGTCGGCGCGGCATTGATCCAGATCGGTACCAACTTCGCGAACGACTACTACGACGCCATCAAGGGCGCTGACACCGACGATCGAGAGGGGTTCACCCGGGTCACCCAGTCGGGGCTGATCTCGGCCGAACGGGTCAAACTGGCGACGATCGTCACCTTCGGACTGGCGATCCTCTCGGGGACCTACCTCGTCTACGTCGGCGGCGTGCCGATCCTCGTGATCGGCCTCGTCAGCGTTCTCTGCGGGTGGGCTTACACGGGCGGTCCCTACCCGCTTGGCTACCACGGGCTCGGGGATCTGTTCGTGTTCGTCTTCTTCGGACTCGTGGCCGTCGTCGGCACGTTCTACGTCCAGGCCGCGGCCCACCTCGAGCCGTTCATCACGACGCTGCCCGAGGGGACCGTGACCCGCGAGGCCGTCCTCGCGAGCCTCCCGATCGCGGGGCTCTCGACGGCTATCATCGTCGTGAACAACGTCCGGGACGTGGAGACCGACGCCGAGGCCGGGAAGCGGACGCTGGCGGTGCGGCTCGGCTACCGGGGGAGTCGCGTCGAGTACCTCGCCCTGCTCGCGCTGGCGTATCTCACCCCGCTGTGGTTCTGGCTCGGCGAGGGGTTCGGCCCCGCAGTTCTGTTGCCGGTGGTTACCCTCCCCTACGCCGCGCCGATCGCCCGCACGATACTGACCCGTACCGACGGCGAGGCGCTCAACCCCGCCCTCGAGCAGACCGGAAAGCTGCTCGCGCTGTACGCCGTCCTGTTCGCCGGAGGGCTGGTGCTCGGATGAGCCGGTACGACCTCGAGTACCGCTCGTTCTCGCTGTCGCTGGCCGACCCCCTCGAGACCGCGAGCGGCACGATCGAGTCCCGCGACGGCTTCCTGGTCCGCGTAACCCGCGAGGACGGCGCCGTCGGCTACGGCGAGGCGACCCCGCTGCCGGGGTGGACCGAGTCGCTCGCGGACTGCGAGGCCGCTCTCGAGCGCGCGCAGGAAGCGCTCGATTCCGGCGACGAGGACGGCGTCCTCGAGGCCGTCGACGAGGACGTCGCTGCCCGACACAGCGTCTCGCTTGCCCTCGCGGATCTGGCGGCCTCGAGCGAGTCGGTCCCGCTGTATCGCTACTACGCACCCGACTCGCTTGTCGCCCGGGTACCGGTGAACGCGACCGTCGGCGACGGCTCGATCGAGGAGACCGTCGCTGCAGCCCGGGGCGCCGTCGAGCGTGGCTTTAGCTGCTGTAAGCTCAAGGTCGGCCGCCGGAGTGTCGACGCGGATATCGAACGGGTCCGTCGCGTGCGGGAGGCCGTCGGTCCGTCGGTCGAGCTCCGGGCCGACGCCAACGGCGCCTGGAACTACGAGGAGGCGCTCGCGGCGGTCGAGGCCTTCGACGACGAGGACGTCGCGCTCGTCGAACAACCCCTTCCCGCGGGCGCCCTCGAGGGTCACGCCGAGCTCCGCGGACGGGGCGTCGAGATCGCCCTCGACGAGGGGCTGCTCGAGCACGGCGTCGACGCGATCTGCGAGGCCCAGGCCGCCGACGCCGTCGTCGTCAAGCCAATGCCGCTTGGCGGGCTCGACGTCGCCCAGCGGGTGACGACCTGGGTGGCCGAGTTCGGCATCACGCCGCTTGTGACGACGACGATCGACGGCGTCGTCGCCCGCACCGGCGCCGTCCACCTCGCGGCGTCGCTGCCCGAGCTGCCGGCCTGCGGGCTGGCCACCGGCGACCTGCTCGCCGAGGACCTCGGTCGGGATCCCGTCCTCTTCGAGAACGGGGCCGCGGTCGTCCCCCAGGCCAAGGGGCTAGGCGTCGAGGGGGTGTGGGAGGCGTGACGTCGCTTTCCTGGCCCGCCCGCGATCTCGTCAGCCACCGCGTCGCGTCGACGCCCCAGCGGACCGCCCTGATCGACGCCGACCGGGACGAGTCGTGGACGCTCCGCGAACTCGACCGACGTGTCGACGCGGCCGCGGCCGCGCTCCGGGACGTCCTCGAGACCCCGCGCGAGGCCCGGCTCGGATTCCTGCTCGATACCCGGCCCGCGTTCGCGACGCTGTTTTTCGCCGCGATGCGGCTCGGGACCACCGTCGTCCCGCTGAACGTCCGCGAGGCGCTCCCCGAACTCGTCGAGAAGGGCGAACGGACGGCCCTCGACGCCGTCGTCTGCGAGGACGACACCGCGACAGACGCCGTCGCGCTGGCGGACGAACTGGGCGGACTCCCGGTTCGATCCGTCGACGATCCGGGCTCGGGTCGGGTCCGACCGATCGCGGTCAGCGACGGAGCAGCCGACTCCCCGTCCTCGTCCGCGGTCGAGCCCGCCGAACTCGACCCCGACGACGTCCAGCTCGTCATGTTCACCTCCGGCACTTCCGGCGAGCCGAAGGGAGTGAAACTGACCGTCGCCAACCTCGTCGCCAGCGCGACGGCGTCGGCGTTTCGCCTCGGCGTCACCCGCGAGGACCGGTGGCTCTGCTGTCTCCCGATGTACCACATGGGCGGGCTCGCACCCGTCGTCCGCTCGGCGCTGTACGGCACCCCGGTCGTCGTCCAGCGATCGTTCGCGCCGCAAGCGACCGCCGACGTCCTCGAGGCGTTCGGGATCACCGGCGTCTCGCTGGTGCCGACGATGTGCAAGCGCCTGCTCGAGGACGGCTGGCGGCCCGCCGACTCGCTGCGGTTCGTCCTCCTGGGGGGTGCGCCCGCCTCGACGGAGCTACTCGAGCGCTGCCACGAGGCCGACGTTCCGGTCCACCCGACCTACGGGATGACCGAGACGGCCTCCCAGATCGCCACCGCGACGCCCGCCGAGACGCGGACCCACGAGGGAACGGCGGGCCAGCCCCTGCTCGGAACCGACGTTACCGTCGTCGGCGAGGACGGCGAGCCGGTACCGACGGGCGAGGTCGGCGAGTTCGTCGTCGCCGGACCGACGGTTACGCCGGGCTATCTCGATCCGGACAACACCGCGGTGGCGTTCGGGGACCGCGGACTGCACACCGGCGACGTCGGCTACGCCGACGAGGAGAGACGACTCTGGGTGCTCAACCGCCGGAGCGATCGGATCGTCACCGGCGGGGAGAACGTCGACCCCGGCGCGGTCGCCGACGTCCTGCGCTCCCATCCCGCGATCGGAGACGCAGCCGTCGTGGGGCTCGAGGACGCCGAGTGGGGCGAACGGGTCGCCGCGCTGGTCGTTCCCGACGACGGTCCGGTCGACCTCGAGGACGTCCTCGCGCACTGTGACGACCGCCTCGCGGGATTCAAGCGACCGAAGACGCTCGGGGTGGTCGACGCGCTCCCGCGTACCCACTCGGGAACCGTCGACCGCGAGCGCGTTCGGACGCGGCTGCTCGAGTTCGGGACCGATGTCTCGACGCGGTCGGGGTCGGAGTAAGGAGGGCTCGTCGAACGGCCGTTCCGTCGGGGCGTGGAGGGCGGGAAGCTCCGCTCCGGATCGACGACTCTCGACGAGTCGCCCCTCGAGAAACGGGCGACCGCTGGGCTAGGGTTCGAGATCGACGGCCGAATCGGTCGCGAGCCAGCCGTCCTTGTTGCCGCGTTCGGTGATGACGAGCTTCCCTGGACGGGGTTCGTGGCTCGACACGATCGCAGTCGACTCCTCGTCTCCGTCCTCGGTGTCCGTCTCCTCTTTTCGGGCGGGTACGTCCATTACGAGGGATTAGGCGTACCTAAATGTAAAAGGTTTTGGTCGGCCTAAGACCGCGGGAACGGGTCAGTTTCCGACCGATCCGCCTGCCGGGCGTACTTTCAAATCGGACAGCGTCGTAGCCGCGAGTATGGAGTTCGACGTCGTTCAGGGCGATATCGCCGAACAGTCCGCCGACGCGCTCGTCAACGCCGCCGGAACCAGCCTCGAGATGGGCTCCGGCGTCGCCGGCGCACTCCGCGACCGGGCCGGCGAGGAGCTCAACGAGGCGGCCACCGCAAAGGGACCGATCAATCTCGGTGAGGCGGTCGCGACCGACGCCTACGGTCTCGACGCCGACTACGTCGTCCACGCCGCGGCGATGCCCCACTACGGGGACGGGCAGGCGACCGCCGAGAGCATCCGCGACGCGACCCGCAACGCCCTCGAGACGGCCGACGAGCTGAACTGTCGGTCGCTCGTGACCCCGGCGCTCGGCTGTGGCGTCGCGGGGTTCGACCTCGAGAACGGCGCCGCGATCATCGGCGAGGAGATCGACGCGTACGAGCCGAAGCACCTCGAGGACGTCCGGCTCATCGCCTACAGCGACGCGGAGTACGACGCGGTCCGGGCGGCGACCGGGAGCGCCGACGAGTCCCGTCAGGGCGAACGCGAGGCCGATCGGTAACCGACTCTCGACGAAAGCGATCGGTCAGGTCCGAGCCGAGCAGGGTCCGAATTCGAAATCGGCCGGCGGCAACGAGTTCCTCCTCGCCGGGAACCGCTCCCGGTCTTTACGTGCCAGAGCGTCGGAGTGTCAAACGGGTGAACGGAGATGTACGATACGATCCTCATTCCGACGGACGGGAGCGAACAGGCCGCTCGCGGCGTCGACCACGGGCTGAACCTCGCCGAGCAGTACGGCGCGTCGGTGGTGTGTCTCTACGTCGTCGACGAACGACGCCACGGACGACCCCCGGCGCTTGGCAGCGTCGAGGCCGAACACGAGAAAGTCGAGGACGAAGCCGTCGACATGCTCGAGGGGATCGCCGATCGCGCCGGCGAGATCGGTCTCGAGGCGGAGTGTGAGTGCTGCCGCGGACTCCCCTGGGAGGAGATCGTCGAGCGCGCGGAGCGGGAGGGCGCCGACCTGATCGTGATGGGACGCCGGGGAGAGACCGACGACCGACGGACGCCGCTCGGCAGCGTCACCGAACGGGTCGTGCGTCAGACCGAGACCCCAGTACAGGCGGTTTGAGAGACCGACACGGGCGCGTCGCGCTCGACCAGGCCTCGAACCCGTCGACGCGGTTGCGTTCAGGACAGCGTCAGGCCGCGGATCTCGACCGAATCGCCGTCCTCGACGCGGCCGATGACCCGCCCGTCGGTGGCGTCGACGAGCCCGTCGGCCCGATCCTCGGGGACGGCGGCGACGAACCCGGTTCCCATGTTGAACGTGCGATGCATCTCCTCGTCGGAGACGTCGCCCTCCGCCTGGACGAACCCGAAGACCGGCTGGGCCGGCAGCGGATCGTCGATCACGTACCGGCGCTCGCCCATCCGCGAGAGGTTCGTCCAGCCACCGCCCGTGATGTGGGCCGCCGCGTGGACGCCGTGGGTGCGCATCGGCTCGAGCAAGTCGGTGTAGATCCGGGTCGGTCGCAGCAGCTCCTCACCGATCGACACCTCGGGGTTCGGCGGGAACGGGTCCGCGTACTCGTGCTCGCGGGTGACGGCCTCCCGGGCCAGCGTCAGCCCGTTGGAGTGGATCCCGTCTGAGTGAAAGCCCACGAGGACGTCACCGACCTTCGCCTCCCCCTCGAAGATCGCGTCCTTCGGCGCCAGGCCCGCACACGTCCCGGCGAGGTCGAACCCGGAGACGACCTCGGGCATCACGGCCGTCTCGCCCCCGAGCAGCGTGAGATCTGCCTGCTCGAGGCCGACGGCCAGCCCCTCGCCGATCTCGTTTGTCAGGGCGTCGTCGGGCTCGTCGACCGCGAGGTAGTCGACGAAGGCGACGGGCTCGACCCCCGCGGCGACCAGATCGTTGACGTTCATCGCGATACAGTCGATCCCGATCGTCGAGAAGTCCTCGATCGCCTCGGCGACCAGCAGCTTGGTGCCGACCCCGTCGGTCGCCAGCGCGAGATACCGGTCGCCGATATCCAGCAGACCGGCGTACTCGGTCGTCAGGTCGCTGCCGAAGGCCTCGAGCAAGGCGGCGGTGGCGTCCTCGCTGGCCGCGATGTCGACGCCGGTGTCGGCGTAGGTCAGTCCCTCCGTGTCACTCCCCTCGTCGGCGTGGTCCGTCATACCTCAACGACTGCCAGGGTCGAGCAAAAGATCACCGGTCCGCAGAAGGGAACGGCCTCAACCGAACAGTGCCGGGAAGCCGAAGACGAGGTAAAAACCCACCAACAACAGCAGGCTCAGCCCGAAGACGGCCCCGAATATCGGCTTGTGCCACTCGAGGACGGACTTTCCGTCCAGCGGGCCGAAGGGGATCATGTTGAACGCGGCCAGAAAGAGGTTGATGAGGACCCCGAGGTGGCCGACGAGTCCGATGATGCCCGGAAACAGCATCAGCGGCAGGAACAACAGCGCGAGCAGGTGGTTGGTCACCGGTCCCGCGAGCGCGATCAGGCCGTTCTCCCGGACCGTGATCCGGCCGCGGTGGTAGACCGCGCCGGGGGCCGCAAAGAGGAAGCCGACCAGCGCGCTCATGATCGCTAAAAATAGCATCTGGTAGTCGGCCCGAAACTCCGCGGTCTGGCCGTGCTCGATCGCGACGACCTTGTGGGCGAGCTCGTGTAGCAGAAAGGCGACGCCGACGGTGACGAAGCTCAGCCCGATCATCGTGACGAACCAGCCGAGCCCGATGTCGAACCGGTGGATCGGCGCCAGCAGCAGTGCGAACGCGACGCTCAGGGAGATCCACGCGATCGCGAGGTCGAACAGCTCCTTGTCGCTAAAGGACAGCGCCGAGGCGCGCTCGGTCGGGTAGCTCACGCCACCACCCCCCGGATGAGATCGAGGCTGTTCTCGGCGCCCCGGATCAGCTCGTTCATCAGGGCGTCGACACCACCGATCTCCGGCGCGAGCCACGGGATGACGACGATGAAAAACAGGAAGGTTGCGATCATGCTTCCGATGTTCGTCAGCGCGACGATCATGATCAGCCGGAACAGCGGGACGTCGAACATCTCCTCGATCGCCTCGCTCATCGGGCGGTCGGCGTCGCCGATGATCTCGTTGAGCTGCTGGACGTCCCGGACGTTGACCGGGCGGTACTTGAGTTCGACGTAGCCGGCGAACCACCCCGGCGCCAGCAGCGGGTTGATACTCGTAAGCCAGGCGACCGCTCCGCCGACGCCGGCACTGATCCAGCGTGCGCCTGCCAGCCGGGCCAGCGAGAACGCGAAGATCCCGTTGAACGCGAACCACGCCAGAAACAGCTGGAGCAGGAAGGTGTTCTGAACGCCCGCCATGATCAGCAGGAAAAAGAAACCGAGGAAGGCGACCATCACCAGGTAGCCGACGATCTTCACCGGCGAGAACCGTCGCCCCGACGCGGTTCCGGTTAGCGACTCCATCGGCGGCAGTTCCCGCGGATTCTCGAGGTAGCGCTCGATCCCGGCCTTGTGGCCAGCACCGACGACGGCGACGACGTGGTACCCCTGCTCGCGGAGCCCGTGGAGCTTGTGGGCGATGTAGGCGTCCCGTTCGTCGATCAGAGCCTCGGCTCCGCGAGGACTGAACCGGCGGAACTCCTCCATCATCGCGGCGACGACGTCGCCATCGGTCATCTCCTCGATGTCGATCTCGTCTAACTCCTCGGTGTCCTCGGCGAGCCCGTCGAGAACGAACCCGACGACGGCGCCGACGGAGACGCCGATACCGAGTCCCGCGACAGCGCCGACACCGCCGCGAACCGCGTACCCGCCCCAGTTCTCGAAGCTTCCCGGAGAGAGGGGTCCGATGGCGGTCCCGGTCACGACCAGCGCGAGACAGCCGACCAGCCCGAGGACGGCCCCGCCGAGCAAGCGCAGCGAGAACCCGCTGATGGGCCCGCCGGCCGCGCGGCCGGCCGACTCGAGCGAGGGCAAGAAGAGCAGCCCGACGACGAGTCCGCCGACGAGTCCGACGCCGGCGGCGCCGACGTACTGCAACGTTGCGGGATCGGTGACCCCGAGCGCCAGCAGGTCGCCGAGTCCGAACGTCGGCGCGAGGAAGGCACCGAAGATCAGCCCGAAGAACGCACCGAGGGCCGCACCGAAGGTGAGCCCGATCGTCCGCGGATCGGTGACTCCGAGCGCGAGCCCGCCGACCATTTTGAGCTTCTCGGCGAACGACAGCCGCGTCCAGAATCGCTGGATCGTGATCTGGATGTCACGGTCGACCAGTGCGACGCCGCTGCCGTTCCGTTCGGCGGCCTCGATGGCGGCCCGCATATCCGCACCGGGCTCGATGTCGAACCGACTTCCCAGCCGCGACTGGACGTACGACAGCATCCAGTAGGCCAGAAACTGGAAGACGGTGTTTCCGGAGAGGAGATCCTTCGCTTCGATATCGTCCGGGGTGCCACCCTGCATCTGGCGGTACCGGTTCTCGTCGAGCTCGACGGCAACGACGTCCGGCTCCCGCTCGTCGACGGTCTCGTGGACCTCCTCGACGCTGGCCTTCGAGACGTGGGCGGTCCCGAGGACGTCGACGGAGCCCCGTCCCTCGCCGGCGGCGTCGGGGGGCTCCGGGACGTCGGCGTCGCCTGCATCACTCATTAGGAGTGCCAACTCGTCGCCGACTTTTACCAGTATCGAAGGCTTGAACGAGATATGTTCACGGCTGACAACGGACTCCCGGCATTCCTAACTGTGGAGACGGGCAACCCCTCTTCGATGACCGATCTACTCGAGACGCTGATCGAGAACCGCGAGATGGTCCAGCCGAACCACGCGAACATGCTCGAGGTCGCCCACGGCGGGAACGTGATGAAGTGGATGGACGAGATCGGCGCGATGTCGGCGATGCGTTTCTCGGGCGAGACCTGCGTCACGGCCCGCGTCAACCGGATGAACTTCAAGCGACCGATCCCGGTCGGCGACACCGCCTACATCACGGCCTACGTCTACGACGCCGGGACCTCGAGCGTGAAGGTTCGCCTGCTCACCGAGCGCGAGGACCTCCGCACCCGGGAGCGCGAGAAGACCACCGAATCGTACTTCGTCTACGTCGCGATCGACGAGGAGAACCAACCGACGACCGTGCCGGAGCTGACCGTCGACACCGACGAGGGCGAACGGCTCCGACAGGCGGCTCTCGAGGGTGAAAACGGCTGAACCACCGAGAAGGCTAAATTCGGTGTGATCCAAAACCTCGCATGGTTGCGCTGAAGACAGTCTTCGAGCTCCTCGAGAACGAGCGCCGCAGGTACGCCCTCTACTACCTCTACGAGCGGGACGGTCCGGTCCCCATCGAGGACGTCGTCGAGACGGTCGAACGGTGGGAGACGGACGGTGACGGACGCGTTCTGGACGACGGCTCCTTCGAGGAGATCGCCCTGGAGCTCCAACACCGCCATCTGCCACGCTCGGCCGAAGTCGAGTTCGTCCAGTACGATCCGAGCCAGAACGTCGTCCAGATCAACGGTTCGCCCCCCGAGTTCGACGCGTTCGTCACGATCGCGAAGCTCCTCGAGAGCCCGGACGATTGAGACGAACTGGGCCTGGACGAGCTACAGCAGCCGCTCGACGTCGGCCAGCGAATCGAGGACGTGGTCGGGTTCGACGCTTGTCGACGCGAGGGTGTCCTCGTCGGTGATCCCCGTCAGCACCAGTGCGGTCTCCATCCCGGCGCGTTCGCCAAGCGCGATGTCGGTGTCGAGTCGGTCGCCGACGACGAGGACGTCCTTGGGATCGGCGCCGAGCCGCTCGATCGCCGCCTCGGCCGCGACGCCCGAGGGTTTCCCCAGGATCGCGTCGGGCTCGCGACCGCCGACGGCGCCCATCGCCGCGAGGATTGCCCCTGAACCCGGCATCAGCCCGTCGTCGACCGGGATCGTCGTATCCGGGTCGGTCCCGTAGAAGACGGCCCCGTTCTGTAGCGCCTGCAGCGACTCCCACAGCGTGCCGTAGGAGAAGTCGCTGTCGAACGAGCCCAGCACGACGTCGGCGGCCTCGGGGTCGGCGGTCAGCTCGACGTCGGCGTCCTCGAGGATCGACTCGAGGCGTTCGTCGCCGACCAGGTACACCGCCGCGTCGGGGTGGGCCGAGGCGAGATGGGCAGCCGAGACCGTCGCCGAGGTAAGCACTCGCTCAGGGTCGACCTCGATGCCGTGGGGCTCGAGCTTCGACCGGTAGTGGTCGCTGCCCCGGGTCGGGTTGTTCGAGAACAGCAGCCGGCCACAGCCCGCCGCGTCGATGGCCGCCAGCCCGTCGGTCGCACCCGGCAGGAGTCGCTCCCCGCGGACGATCGTCCCGTCGACGTCGAGGATCGCCGCCTCGTATGTCATCCCGCGTGGGTACGGACGGACGCGGGTTGAGTGTTCGGATCCGCGAGCTAACGGCAGGTACTTCATCGGGACGGGTCTACCGTCGACGAACGCGTCGAACCGGTGACCGTACAGGATGTCCGTCACACCGCTGCTCGTCGACGTCGGTACCGTCCTCGAGGAAACTACGGGTCTCGTCCGGTACGCGCTCGTGTTCCTGTTCGCGGCGATCCCGGTAATCGAGATCCTCGTCGTCATCCCGGTCGCGGTGGGGCTCGGACTGAACCCGGTGACGACCGCCGTCGTCGCGTTCGCGGGCAACGTCGGCTCGGTGTACGCACTAATCGTGAGCTACCGGCGGCTGCTGGAGTGGTGGCGAGGATACGCCGGGGACGACGAACCAAGCGATCGCTACGCCCGGGCACGCCGGCTCTGGGATCGGTACGGGCTGCCGGGCGTCTCCATCGCGGGTCCAGTGATGGCCGGCGTCCACGTCGCCGCCCTCGTGGCCCTGCTCGCGGGCAGTCGCGGACGGCTCGTCGCGGGCTGGATGACCCTCGGGATCGCGGTCTGGACGGTTCTGCTGACGGTCGCCTCGGTCGCGGGCGTTTCGCTGCTCGGGATCGCCTGACCGGTGTGGGAATCCTTATCCGCCGACCGATCGTACCCCGCGGTATGGGACTCGAGGTCGAGCCGCCGGAACCACCGGAGCTGTCGTTCGTCGATCCGAACGAGTACGACGACGCGACGATCAGCGCCGAGGATCCGACCGAGATCGATTACCGACGCGAGGAGCTACAGGAATTCCTCCACGAGGGCGCCTGGGAAGAGGCCTTCGAGGAGTGGCTCGAGGACACCGACCTCGACGAGCGCGAGTACGGGATCGCCCGCGATCTCGACCTGTTCGCGGGCTTTGATTTCTTCTGGGACGACTTTGCCGACCGCGTCGGCTACCACGCCCCCGGGATTCCCGAGGACTGGCAGGAGCGGGAGTACCACCCCGAGCTCGACACCTGGGGGACCGTCTCGGCGATCAACGCCGAACTCACGGAGTTCGGCCAGATCGTCTCGGTCGTCCTCAAAGAGGAGTACGTCGACTGGGAGGCCGAGTACGAACCACCCGAAGATCTGCCCGACTTCGACTGACCGTTCTACTCTCGGGGGACGGCGATATTCCTGAGCTGGCCGGCGCAGTCGGGACACAGCTCACCCGAGCCGGGACCGCCCCTGTAGCCGCAGTTGGCACACTCGTAGCGCGGTTCGTCCGGGGTGTACGGATCCACGATCATGACGACCGTGAGAGTGCGGCGATAGCGGAAAAAGCGTTTCGTACGAACAGGTAAAGGCGTTATCCGTACGTTGGAATATGCGCAACCTCCTTAATATCTGGACGCTCGTCCACTGGACGTCGTCGCGGTCTGGGGTTACCGCACCGCGACCAGCGCGAACGTCTCGGGCCGGTCGCGAGCGCTCTCGACCGTGAACCCCCCGGCCTCGAGCTGGGCGACGGCGTCCTCGAGCGAGTACCGCTCCGCGAGGTCGGGGCCGTCCTCGCCGTTTCCGTCTGCCGACCAGTCGACGGTGACGAGCCGACCGTTGGGCCGAAGTACCCGGGCGAGCTCGGCGATCGCGTCGCCGGGAGTCGCGGCGTCGGGCGGGCTCGCGTACTCGTGGTGGGTCATCGTCGAGAACGCCCCGTCGAGCTCATCGTCGGCGAACGGCAGCGCGGACACCTCGCTCGTGACGAACTCGACGTTTTCTGGCGCACCTGCCTCCCGGTACCGGTCGTGCATCGCCGACTGGACGTCGACCGCGTACACCGTCCCTGCAAACGGCGCGACGTCGTCGGTGTAAAAGCCGGTTCCCGATCCCAGGTCGGCGACGACGTCCTCGGCGGTCGGCGCGAGCATCTCGAGCAGCTCCTCCCTGGAACAGAACCGGTACCGTGATGGATCGTCGAGCGCGTCGGCCCGCTCCATCGGAAACGTATGAAAGCCCATACTGTCGGTTGACGCCGGCGATACTTCCCGGTTCCTATCGGTCCCCCCTCCCTCTCGCCGGTTACTCGTACAGTACGTTCTTCGCTTCGGCTTCGTGGACGACGTCGGGATGGATCGACTCCTCGTTCATCACCTGGACACAGCAGGACAGACAGAGCAGCTGGTGGTAGTTCGGTCCCTGCCAAACCTCCCGTTCGAGCCACCACCCCTCGGTCTCGTCCCCGTCGACACCGGTCCCACACCGCTGACAGGGTTTGGGGACGCAGGGCGGGTTCGGGCTGGGGAAATACGGGTCCATACGCTCCCTTCGACAGCGAACGATATTGGTATCGGGGTCGTTACAGAAGGTACAGGCGAACGCCTACGGCTTTCGCCATGGGAGGTGTGAAATCGAGTGTGCCCGAACGACGGCGAGTACGTCCTCGCCAACGAGGGGTCGGATCGCCGGCAGCGCTTTTTTGTCCTCGTTCGCCGAACCGTCGGCTATGTATTCGATTGCTAACCTCCAGAACGTCGACACACGCGAACTCGACGGTGAGGCGCCGACACTGCTCCAGACCGCAGCGGAGCTGGAGTCCGAACGGATGCGTCCGACCGTCTGGCACTACAAGAAAGGCGAGGAAAACGCCTACCACCGCCAGGACCAACAGGAAGAGCTGTACGTCGTCCTCGAGGGAACCGTCGACGTGACGATCGAACGCGACGACCAGCGCGACGTCGTCGAGCTCACCGCCGAGGACGTCCTGCTCGTGCCGCCCGAGTCGTGGCGCCAGCTCAGAGCCGTCGAGGAGAGCCGCGTCCTCGTCGTCGGCGCGCCGAACGTCGCGGACGACGGGATCCTCGAGGAGTAACGCTTCCGCTTCTCGCCGGTGTGTCGTCGACCGACCAGCGACGCCCGTCTCCGGCAGCCCGGAGTCGCGTCAGGTCGACGGGACGTCCTCGGTACGTTTTGTGTCGGGTTCGCCGCTCGGTCTGACCTGAGAGTGTACGGCGTTCAAAATCGAATCAGAATTAATTTTGATCCGAGTACTCTTCGAGAACCATATGAAACGTGATAGCTACCGAAATTCCCGAAACGGTAGCGATAGAACCCATATCGTACGCTATACCTGTTTCTCTCAGGGCCTCGGTAGAAAGTGACACGCTCGAATCAAAGGCCACCATGTTTATACATAGGGAAGATGATGACCGAATCGTATGTCCGAAACCGGGGCGGAGCCGCGTCCGCCGAGCCGAGCGCTTCCCGATCCAGCGACCGCATCGAACGTCCGGTACGATCCGTCGCTCGAGGAGCTGCGCGAGCTCGCCGAACACGAGGAGACGACGACGGAGTTTGGCTCCCCGTCGTACGTCAGTGACGTTCGCTCGCGGAGCTCAGATCGAACGAAAAACGCCGTCGACCACGGGTTCGGCGAGCGCGATTACGAGTTCGTCGACACCGCGATCGAGGCTGCCGGAAGCGACGAGCTGCTCTGTGTGGACCGACTGATGGGGCGCCACCCCGAGGCAACGTTCTGCTGTCGGCTCTACGTCCCCGTCGAACACGCCCGGATCGCGCTCGCCTGGGCGAGCCTGTTCGAGCCCAGCGACGGCCGCGAGCCCGACCTCCAGACCGTACAGCTCCCCGACCACGACGAGACCGCGATCCGAATCCTCCCCGAGGACGGGTTTACTGCGGTACTTGGCAGCGACTACACCGGCGAAGCCAAGAAATCGTTCCTCCGACTGTTCATGTACCGGCTCAAACAGCAGGGTGGGCTCGGTCTCCACGCCGGGAGCAAACGGGTCCGCGTCCGCGACGCCGACGGCGACCTGCGCGACGTCGGCCAGCTCTTTATGGGACTGTCGGCAACGGGCAAGTCGACGCTGACCGCCCACGGCTGCTGGCTCGACGGCGAGGAGGGCGCGACCATGCTCCAGGACGACGTCTGCGGACTGTTACCCGACGGGACGGTACCCGGTAGCGAGGGGAAGGGGCTGTTCATCAAGACGATCGGACTCGGCGAGGACGAACAGCCCGCCCTCTACGAGGCCGCGACCGACGAGTCGGCGATCCTCGAGAACGTCGCCGTCGACGACGACGGAACGGTCGATTTCGACGAGGCCCGATACACGTCCAACGCGCGTGCGATCGTTCAGCGCGACGAGCTCTCGAGCGCGGCCGACGAGATCGACCTCGACCGGGTCGATCAGGTGTTTTTCATCACGCGGAACCCGCTGATGCCGCCCGTCTCGAAGCTCTCGACCGCACAGGCCGCCGCGGCGTTCATGCTCGGCGAGTCGATCGAAACCAGCGCCGGCGACCCCTCGCGGGCCGGCGAGTCGATCCGTGTCGTCGGGACGAACCCCTTCATCGTCGGTCCCGAGGGCGAGGAGGGGAACGTCTTCCGCGATCTCATCGACGAACTCGACGTCGACTGCTACCTGCTCAACACGGGGTATCTCGGCGACGACGCGAAGGACATCGGCGTCACCGAGTCGGTAACGATCCTTACCGAGACCGCCCGCGGTACCGTCGAGTGGACCGACGACGACGCGACCGGGCTGACGATTCCTGAATCGGTCCCCGGAATCGATATCGAGGACTACTACGTCCCGGACTACGTCGACGACTACGAGACAGCCATCGCGGAGCTGCGCCGCGAGCGCCGTGACTACCTCGCGCAGTTCGACGAGCTTCGCGAGGAGATCCTCGAAGCGGTCTACTGAGCGCGGTGTCGACCCGTTCGACAGTCGCTCTCGAGCGGTGAAACGACCGCCGTCGATCGGTGACTGAAACGGGATCTGAGAGATCGCCCATACCAGTAGACGAGCCGACACTAGGGTGCTCGTTCCCCACGTCGGCGCGACACTGTCCCTCGAACCGACGTCCCGTGGAAGGGTGGACATAATTGGTACGTTCCGCCGCGAACAGCGACTAGAGCCGAATTACACCGCGGAACGGGATATTTATCAGTGAAATAGCAGTCCCAGTTTAAGCGGGACGGCCCCCCGTATCACGAACGCGGGGCATGAGCGTACGTACCATACTCGTCGTAGTAGTCGCGCTGATGGTGCTTGGCTCCGGCGGAGCCACGGCCATCGCAGCGAGTCCCGCTGCAACCAGCGTCGACGACTACGACAACGACGACACCGCGGACGAGGCACCGACCGACGCTCCCGACGATGACGGAGCGATACACGTAACAATCGATCAGGCGACCGTCTACGTCCTCGTCGAGGACGTCGACGAGGACCCGGTTGACCCGGCTGACGACGAGGACGCACTCGACGAGACTGACGACGAGGAGGTTACCCCGGACGAGGAAGCTGACGACTACGAGAACGACGAGGCTGACGACTACGAGAACGACGAGGCTGACGACTACGAGAACGACGAGACCGACGACTACGAGGCCGACGAGGAGGTCGACACTGATGACGAACTCGACGAGAACGACGTCGAGGACGCACAGGAGATCACGATCGGACAGGCGACCGCCTACGTCATCCTCGAGGAGGAGCCGGTTATGGAACCGGTCGATGAGGAACCGGTCGATGAGGAACCAGTTGACGAGGCCGACGACGAAGTCGAGATGGACGGGGACGAAAACGACGAGCAGGAGATCGAACACGCCCCGGTCGAAAACGATGACGACGAACTCGACGAGAACGACGACGAGGACGTCGCCGCGGACGATGAGGCCGACGACTACGAGAACGACGACGAGGACGTCGCCGCGGACGATGAGGCCGACGACTACGAGAACGACGTCGAGGAGGACGAACTCGATGACGAGCCTGCCGATCCAGCTGACGACGAGCTACAGGTGACCGTCGAACAGGCCACGATCTTCGTAACCGTCGACGACCTCTCCGAGCTCGAGGACGAACTCGACGAGAACGGTCTCGAGGGTGAACTCGACGCCGACGACGAGGCTAACGACTACGAAGACGACGAGGCTGACGACTACGAGAACGACGAGGCCGACGACTACGAAGACGACGAAGCCAACGACTACGAGAACGACGAGGCCGACGACCACGACGTCCACGTCTACGAGGGATCGCTCGAAGTAACGATCGAACAGGCGATCATCGTCGATCTCGGTGTCCACCACGACGACGCGCCGGTCGACGAGGAACCGGTCGATGAAGCCGACGACTACGAGAACGGCGAGGCTGACGACTACGAGAACGACGAGGCTGACGACTACGAGAACGACGAGGCTGACGACTACGAGAACGACGAGGCTGACGACTACGAGAACGACGAGGACGTCGGAGTCGATGACGAACCCGTCGACGACGAGCCCGCCGATCCGGCTGACGACGTTCTCCACGTGACGATCGAAGAGGCACTGATCTTCGTCGCGATCGCCGACGCGAACGACGTCGCGGAGGAAGCTCCGATCGACGATCCTGTCGAAGAGGAGCCAGCTGAGGACGAACCCGTCGAGGATGAGCCTGCCGAGCCCGAGGAGCCGGTCGATGAAGAGCCCGTAGAGGAGCCCGCTGAACCCGAGGAGCCGATCGACGACAACGACGAGAACGCGTACGACAACCACGACGACGCGACTGACGACCAGAAGCACAACGACGAGGCTAACGACCAGAAGCACAACGACGTGACTGACGACCAGAAGCACGACAACTACGACGGCGAGAAGGCGGCGACCGCCTGCTAACTGGCCCCCGAGGCGGTTTTTTGATCGGGCCGCCACCACGGCTGCTCGCCGATCGAATCCGCCCTCGAGACGCGAGCCAACCGATCGGGATAGTTATTCACTCCGTACCGTCACGGATCCGTTACCGTCTCGTTTCGATGACGGTGGCAGCAATTGCCGGACAAAGACAGCGTTATGTGCGTCGAGTTCTCACACCCGACAATGAACGCACAGGTACGAAAACCGACGACGCGGGTATGCGAGGAGTGCGAACGAGCAGAACGATGGGACGAGGATCTCGGTGCGTGGCAACTGGTTCTAGAGGACGGCGACAAACAGGTCGGTAACCCCCACTGTATCCACGAGTGGGATATCACCGGCACGTTCAACCCGATCTCGGGACACGGCGAGGACGCCTGAGCGACTGCGGAACCGCCGGGCGCGACGATCGAACCGTTCGCCGGAACCGATCCGACCACGTTTTTTGTCCCGCATCCCCGTACTCCCAGGTATGCCGACCGTCTACATTACCGCGCCACCAGAGGACGCGCCGTCGATCGCCGAGACGCTGCTCGAGGAGCGACTGGCCGCCTGCGTCAACGAGCTGTCGGCGACCTCGACCTACCGGTGGGAAGGCGAGGTCCACCGCGACGAGGAGGCGGTGTTGCTCGCCAAGACGACCGACGACGCCTACGACGAGCTCGTCGACCGGGTTCGGGAGCTCCATCCCTACGACGTCCCCTGTATCGAGCGGTTCGACGAGGCCGACGTCCTCGAGTCGTTCGCCGACTGGCGCGCCGACAGCGTCGAGTGACCGCGCACGTCAGTCGGTGACAGGCTCGACTGCCCGAAAAAGCAATCCTTAAAACTCGCGCACGGATTGTGACGGGTATGGCTGGAACCATCGAAGTGCTCGTTCCGGGTGGCCAGGCCAACCCTGGCCCACCGCTCGGTCCCGAGCTCGGACCGACCCCCGTCGACGTGCAGGCGGTCGTACAGGAGATCAACGACCAGACCGAAGCGTTCGACGGCACCGAAGTGCCCGTCACCGTCGACTACGACGACGACGGCTCCTTCGAGATCGACGTCGGCGTCCCGCCGACGGCCGCCCTGATCAAGGACGAGGCCGGCTTCGAGACCGGCAGCGGCGAGCCCCAGGAGGACTTCGTCGCCGACCTCTCGATCGATCAGGTCAAGACGATCGCCGAGCAGAAACACCCCGACCTGCTCGCCTACGACACGCGAAACGCCGCGAAGGAAGTCGTCGGCACCTGCGCCTCGATGGGCGTCACCATCGAGGGCGAGGACGCCCGCGAGTTCAAGGAGAAGGTCGACGACGGCGAGTACGACGACGCGCTGCTGGCGTAAGTCGCTCGGATATCGTTTTGCGGTTCTTCAGTGGACGATCAGCGTCCGCGCCGTCCGTTACATGGGAACCAGGAGAAAGCCCACGACTTCAGTCGTGGGAGGAGGTCAATCGGGCCGGGCGAGGACGTCGATATTGTGGGCGACGAAGACCAGCTCCTCGCGCTCGAGTTCGTTCCGTCGACGCCGGAGCCACCGCCGTCGCTCGGCGGACTCGAGTTCGCCGAACTCGGATTCGGGTTCGTCGCCCGCGAGCTCGGCGAGCGCGCCGTCGATCGTCTCGAGCAGGCTTTCGAGAAAGAGCCGTTCCGCCCCCGGATACTCCTCGTCGCGCGGTCGGACGATCCAGTCCGAGCCGCCGTCCTCGAGCACGGACCAGCCCGACTCGGGAAGCCGCCACAGCAGCTCGCTGCCGACGCGACTGCCGCCAGCCGACCGCACCGTGTCCATGTGGCGGTGGTAGCCGCGCTCGATCCCGTCATCAGCCGGGTCTCGTGGCGCGAACGCCGTTTTCCCGTCGAACGTGAGCGGCGCGTACAGCAGGCCGTCGGACGCGAGCAGCTCCTCGATCGCCGGCAACGCCCGGTCAAGCGCGACGATATCGAGGACGGCCGACGCGATCACGGCGTCGGCGTCGTCCGCGATGGCGAACCCGTCGGCGACCTCGAGTTTGACCTCGAGCCGTCGGCCGTCTGAACGGGCCACCAGCGTCGTCTCCGCTCGCCCGTCGTCGAGTCGGTCGACTGCATAACCTGCGTCCTCGAGCCAGTCGGGGACGCGCTCGCGAGCCGCCCGAACGCTCTTGGCGTCCGTATCGACCGCGCGGTAGGTGACCTCGTCCGGCAGCCGACCCCACGCCGCCAGCCGGGCGATCATCGTCCCGATTCCGGCGCCGATCTCGACGATCCGGACGGGGGCCGGGCGCGCCTCGAGCGCCGCGGTGAACCGGTCGAGGACTCGTCGGTTCAGCGCCCGGTCGTCGACGGTGCGTTTCGCGGCGAGGAAGGTCCGCTGGTCGGTCACGCGTCGGTCCCTCCGCGGTCGAAAGGAGCGGGCGTCTCGGCTCCGTCCTCGAGGACGTTCAGCAGGAACGACCGAACCGCTTTCGCCGCGTCGTCCCACCAGGGGTGGGCCGCCGCGGTCTCACGGGCTCGCTCGCCGAGCGCCGCGAGCCGCTCCCGGTCGGCCGCGAGCTCGTCGAGTAGCTCCGCAACGTGCGCCGGGGTGCCCGGATCGGCGAGAAACCCGTTCTCGCCGTCGGCGACGAACTCCCCTGCTCCCCCGTTCCGGCCTGCGACCGGGACGACGCCGTACTCCATCGCCTCGAGGTAGACCATCCCGAACGCCTCGTATCTGGAGGGGACCGCCAGCACGTGGGAACGCTCGTAGACGGACTCGAGGACGCCGTCCGGAACTCGCCCCTCGAACGCGATCCGATCGTCGATCCCGAGCGCCGCGGCCTGCTCACGCACGGCGGCCGCGTACTCGGGGTCGGCCTCGCGGCCGACGACCGTTAGCTGCCAGTCGCGATCCATCGCGGCGAGTGCCTCGATCAGCGCGTCGAGTCCCTTCCGGGGGACGAGGCTGCCGACGAACGCGATCCGGAGCTCGCCCGTCCGGGCGCGGTCGGCGACCGTCGCCCGATCGATCGGCGGCGTCTCGTGGCGACCCGCGGGGTGTGCGACCGTCGCCGGCAGGTCGACCAGCTCGCAGACCCGGTCGCGGGTGTGCCCGCTCGTACAGACGGCCGCGTCGACGGTCTCGAGGTAGCGACGCTCGCGCTGGCGGACCCGCGCTCGATCCCGGTTCGCGAGCGAGGGATCGTCGGACTGGAGGTTGTGAACGAGCGCGACGACGCGCTCGGGCGCCCCAAGGACGTCGTTGGGGGCCGCGAGGCTGTCGTAACAGAGCTCGTCCTGCAGCAGGACGTCGAACGGACGGTCGAGGTTGGCGCGGACGGCGCCGTCGGGAATCGCCGAGAGAGCGATCACCTCGACGTCGTCTCCCCGGGCCCGGAGCTCGGCGACGAGCCGTCGATCGTACCGGTATCCCCCCGAGGTCGTCTCGAGGTCGTCGGGAACGACGAGTCCGACCTCCATCTACAGGTCCCGCTCGTGGGCGACGCGGGCGACGTCGTCCTCGGCGATCTCGACGCGGAGTTCGGTTGCGCCCTCGGGCTCGAGCTCGTCGAGCAGCCGGTCGCCGAACGCACGGGCGAACCGCTCGGCGCTGGGGTTTGCGTCCTCGAACTCGGGCAAGTCGTTGAGCAGTCGGTCCCGGTAGCGGTCGGCGACGGCGTCCATCGCGGCCGTCATCGCGTCGATGTCGACGAGGTACTCGAAGCGGTTCAGCTCCGGGCCTCGGAAGGTCGCCTCGACAGTAAAGTGATGGGAGTGGGGCTCTCCCTCCGGACCCGGATCGGGGACGGTCAGGTAGTGCTGGGCGACCAGCGACCGGTCGACGGAGACGGCGTACATACGACGACCTACGAGGTGGCTCGTGTAAACTGCTGTGCCCCGACCTACCCGCGTCGCAGGGTTCTCGTCCACTCGTTTCCGCAGTCGCCACAGGTCATCGTCGCCGTCACTTCCGCTCCGTCCCGGTGTTTCTCGATCTCACCCGCCGTTCCGGACTCGCAGCTCGGACAGCTCGCTCTGATCTCTCGGTCCATACGCCGTCCTCGTGAGCCATCAGGATCAACGACAGGCTTGCATACGGATACGTTTGCGCGGAATCGAACGGAACGCTCACTCGTAGGTCAACAACACCTGGATCGTCGACCCGGGACGGTTCTCGAGGCGCTCGTAGGCCTTCGTGGCGTCCTCGAGGGGGAACTCGTGGCTGATCAGCCGGACGAGTTCGAGCTCCCGGAGTCGGTCCCAGGTCGTCTCGTGGCGGCGCCTTCGGTCCCACCGTCCCGAGAGATCGGGCGCGATCGTGCTCACCTGGCTGCTCCGAACGTCGATCCGGTTGCGGTGGAAGCGACCGCCGAGGTCGACCGTCGTCGGTTTCGTCCCGTACCACGAGCCGACGATCACCCGCCCGTCGAACCCCGTCGTCGCGATCGCGTCGTCGAGCGCGTCGGGGTTGCCCGATAGCTCGTAGGTGAGATCGGCCCGTCCGCCGGCGATCTCGGCGAATCGGTCGTCGGCGTCGCCCGCATCCGGATCGAGCGCTCGATCAGCGCCGAACGATTCCGCGAGTTCGCGCCGTCGCTCGTACCGGTCGAAGACGACGAGCTCCTCGAGGGGGAACCGAGCGAGCAGCGCCGTCGTCAGGAGGCCCACGACTCCCTGTCCGAACACGGCCACCCGCTCGCCAAGCAGCGGACGGCCGTCGAGGACGAACGTTGCCGCCGTCTCGAGGGTCGCAAAGAGCGCGGCCTCCCGCGGGGTGATCGACTCCGGGACGGCCAGTACGTCCTCGGGTCGGGCACAGAAGTGGCTCTCGTGGGGGTTGTACGCGAACACCTGGCGGTCGAGCCAGTCCCCGGAGACCCGATCGCCGACGGCGATCACGGTACCGACCGCGGCGTAGCCGTAGGAAAGCGGGTAGGAGAGATCCCCCTCGAGGGCGTCGAGCTCGGCGTCGGCTTCGAGATCGGCGGGCGCTTCGCCCCGGTAGAGCAACCCCTCGGTGCCGGCGCTGATCGCCGAGACGGTCGTTCGAACCCGCAGCTCGTCGGGGTCGGGTTCGGGAACCGGTTCAGTCCTGACGGCGACCGACCGGGGAGCGACAAAGGAGAGTCCTCGCGCGTTCATTCGTCCCTCCCGGAGGCGGCGTCGACGGGGACAACCGAGTCGTCGTAGCGAGCGATCACAGTACGGAACGATTCCGCGGGCAGACACTTGGTCGTTGTCCGTGTCATCCTCGTCCGTATCCACAGACGGCGAGCCAGTCACGACAGAAGTTCGCCAGGAACGGCACCATCACCGCGGCGCCGACCGCGTAGGAGATCGTTCGGCCGGGAACCGGCGCCAGTGCGATCCAGACGGCAGCCATCGCCAGCGCGCCGAGCGGACGCCGTACCCGGCTGGGCGGGAGCTCGAGGACGGGCCGTCCGCGTCGCCGTCGCCACCACGTCCCGAGGACGAACAGGTATCGCGCCGCGCCGACCGCGAGGAAGGCCGTGGGGACGGCGTCGGCGGCGACGGCGACGACCGCGCCGACGAGGACGGCCAGCCCGTCCGTCTCGACGTCGAGCCGGGCCCCGAGCTCGGTCGTCGAGTCGGTCGCCCGCGCGAGGAGGCCGTCGATCGCGTCGAGTCCGGCCCCCAGCGCGAAGAGGATCGCCGGCGCCCACGCGATCGGGCCGGTGGGAGTCGGCGCGAGGAGGAAGCCGGCGAGGACGGCGATCGTCCCGCCGCGGACGAGGGTCACCCACGTCGCGGATGTAAGCGGCGCCGATCGGGTGCGGTCGATCGTCCGGAACAGCAGCGTTGCCTCGAGGACGAGGACGCCGGCGACGACCGCGAGAAAGCCGCTCGAGGGGCCCTCGGGCCAGACGGCCTCGAGGGTAAGGACCGCGAGGGCGGCGGTCGCGACACAGCCTGTCGTCGCCAGCCCCCACCGGGGAAGCGTCCGGCGACGTCGTCCGAGGTGGTCGGCCGTCACGGGTCGTCGTCCTCGCTGACCAGCAGGGTGACGAGCGCGACGAGCAACAGTGTCTGTGCGACCTTGTCGACCGCGCCGGCGACCGTGAGGTCGGCGAGTCCGGACGGCTCGTTGACGACGTACCAGAGGACGATCTGGGCGCCGGTGAAGGGGATCCCGACGAGATAGACGAGGCGCCGTCGGCGGTCGGCGAGGACGAGCCAGATGCCAAGCAGAAAGCCAGCGGTCGCGACCAGGAAGGCGCCACCCATCCAGTGGGGGAGAAAGGAGAGCCCGAGCGCCAGGTGGACCACGGCGGTGACCGCCGCCAGCCCGATCGCCGCCCAGTGGGTCGGCGTGAGCGACTCGCGTTCGAGATCCGCGGCGGGATCGGCCATACGGCCGGCTACCAGAGGGAGGAGCAAACGCCTTTCGCCGACGGCGCCGATCCCGCGGCTACGGGCTGGAGACACACAGGCAGGACAGTTCGACGGGTTTAAGTCCGGCATGCCACTTCGTTCAACAGAGACAGGCCTAGCCTGTTTCACTACCGTAGGAGCACTCCTGCGTACTACGGAGGTGAACGATGGCAGATTCGGATATCCAAACAGCAGTAACTCGCGCACTCGAGGACGCACCCGATCGGAACTTCACCGAGACGGTCGACCTCGCGATTAACCTGCGCGATCTCGACCTGAACGAACCGTCGAACCGTGTCGACGAGTCCGTCGTCCTGCCGTCCGGAACCGGCCAGGAAACGCAGATCGTCGTCATCGCCGAGGGCGAAACCGCGGTCCGCGCCGAGGAGGTCGCGGATCGGGTTCTCTCGGAGGACGACGTGGCCGATCTGGACGACGACGAGGCCAAAGACCTCGCCGACGAGACTCAGTTCTTCATCGCCGAGGAGGCGATGATGCAAGATATCGCCCGGTATCTCGGTACCATCCTCGGTCCCCGAGGGAAGATGCCGGACCCGCTCAGTCCCGACGACGACGTCGTCGAGACGGTCAACCGACTCAAAAACACCGTGCAGATCCGCTCCCGGGACCGCCGCACGTTCCACACGCGCGTCGGCGCCGAGGATATGGACGCCGAGGACATCGCCGAGAACATCGACGTGATCCTCCGGCGCCTGCACGCCGACCTCGAGAAGGGCCCCCAGAACATCGACACCGTCTACGTGAAGACGACGATGGGCCCGTCCGTGGAGGTGGCCTGAGATGAGCGCAGAGGCCGAACGCAAGACCCAGAACCTTCCCCAGTGGAAGAAAGAGGAAGTCGATGAACTCGCCGAGCTCATCGAGAGCTACGAGAGCGTCGGGATCGTCGGCATCGCCGGCATTCCGAGCAAGCAGCTCCAGGACATGCGCCGGGACCTGCACGGCACCGCCGAGCTGCGCGTGAGCCGCAACACCCTGCAGGTTCGTGCGCTCGAGGACGCCGGCCTCGGCGACCTCGTCGAGCACGTCGAGGGACAGGTCGGACTCGTCGGAACGAACGACAACCCGTTCGCGCTCTACAAGGAGCTCGAGGCGTCGAAGACCCCCGCCCCGATCAACGAGGGCGAGGTCGCGCCCAACGACATCGTGATCCCCGAAGGGGACACGGGCGTCGATCCGGGGCCGTTCGTCGGCGAACTCCAGAGCGTCGGCGCCAACGCCCGGATCGAGGACGGTTCGATCCAGGTCATGGAGGACTCGACGGTCCTCGAGGCCGGCGAGGAGGTTTCCGCCGACCTCTCGAACGTCCTCAACGAGCTGGGGATCGAGCCCAAGGAAGTCGGGCTCGATCTGCGGGCCGTCGTGGCCGAGGGAACGCTGTTCGACCCCGAGGACCTCGACATCGACGTCGACGCCTACGAGAGCGACATCGCGACCGCGGCCGCGCGGGCCCGGAACCTCTCGATCAACGCGACGTTCCCGACCGCGTCGACGGCGCCGACCCTCATCGCGAAGGCCACGGGCGAGGCCAAGAGCCTCGGCCTGCAGGCCGCGATCGAGGACGAGGCGCTCATGCCCGACCTCGTCAGCAAGGCCGACGCGCAGCTGCGCGCGCTCGCGGCCCAGATCGACGACGAGGAGGCCCTGCCCGAGGAGCTGCAGGGCGTCGAAGCGCCAGCCGCGCAGGCTGACGCCGACGACGAGGGCGAGGAGGAATCGACAGACGACCAGGAAGCCGAGGCCGACGAGGCCGACACCGACGACGATGACGATGACGACGAGGACGGCGGTGGCGGCGAAGGGCTCGGCGCGATGTTCGGATAACCAACTTCGAGGTATACGACAATGGAATACGTTTACGCTGCACTCATCCTGAACGAAACGGGCGAAGAGATCACCGAAGACAACCTGACCGACGTACTCGACGCTGCGGGCGTCGACGTCGAGGAGTCCCGCGTCAAGGCCTTGGTCGCCGCGCTCGAGGACGTCGACATCGACGAAGCCGTCGACGAGGCTGCTGCCGTCCCCGCTGCGGGAGGCGCCGCCGCTGGCGCCGCCGCGGCCGACGAGGGCGCAGCTGACGAGGACGCCGACGAGGCCGACGAGGCCGACGCGGCCGAGGAAGACGATGACGACGACGACGAGGACGAGGAGGCCGGTGGCGAGGGCCTCGGCGAGCTCTTCGGCTAAGTCGCGACGCGACGATTCAGCGAACCCGATATTTTTTCGCGCCCACACCGACAGCGGTAGCGCTGCAGTTCGAACTGGTCTGAGAGTTTAAGTCCGAAGCCACGGCCAACGTCGGTGATGATCGAGCTCGTCGGGGACCCCGGGCTGGCGCTTCGCCTGCTCGCCTGGGTGCTCGCGGGCTCGGTGCTTGGCACGCTGAGCGGGCTCGTCCCCGGCCTGCACGCCAACAACTTCGCGCTGTTGCTCGCGGGAGTCGCCCCTGCGATCCCCGGCCCGCCGCTGTTCGTCGGCGCGGGGATGCTCGCGGCCGGCGTTGTTCACACCTTCCTGAACGCCGTGCCCGCGATGGCGCTTGGCGTTCCAGACGCCGAGATGGCCGTCACCGCACTGCCGGGCCACCGGATGGTGCTTGCGGGGCGGGGGTACGAGGCGATCCGCCTCTCGGCGCTGGGAAGCCTGCTCGCCGTGCTGATTGCGATCCCGCTTGCGGTCCCCATCACCCGCGGGGTGACCGCCGTCTACCCGACGATCAGGAGCAACCTCTCGCTCGTGCTGGCGCTGATCGTGGTCGCGCTGATCGCCTCCGAGCGGGGCTGGCGCGGCAAGGCCGGTGGAACGCTCGCCTTCGGCCTCGCGGCCGCGCTCGGGGCGGTGGCGCTCGATCTCTCCCCGGAGGCCCCGCTCGAGGCCGGCGGGATGCTCGCGCCGATCTTCGCGGGGCTGTTCGGCGCGCCGGTGTTGATCGACGCGATCCGGGGCGGCGGGATCCCCTCCCAGGAGGACGCGGCGCTCGCGTTGCCCCGCTGGCTGGTCGGGGCGACAGCCGTCGCCGGCGCCCTCGCGGGAGCAGTGGTCGGCTACCTGCCGGGGATCTCGGCGGCGATCGCCGCCGTCGCGGCGCTCGTGTTCATTCCCGGCGACGCGGGCGATCGGGGCTACATCGTCGCCACCAGCGGGGTCGACACCGCCAACACCATTTTCGCGCTGTTCGCCCTGCTCGCGATCGGCCAGCCCCGGACCGGCGTGATGGTCGCCTTCGAGAGCGTGAACGCGCCCCTCGAGATCCCGATCCTGCTGTCGGCGATCCTTCTGGCCGGCGTCATCGGCTTCGTGGTCGTGATCGTCGCCGGCGACGCCTACCTCGAACTAGTCGGCCGAACGGCCTACTGGAAGATCTCGACGGCCGTCCTCGGCGGGCTGGTCGTCCTCTCCTTTCTGTTCGCGGGGGCCGTCGGCGTCGGCGTCTTCGTCGCCGCGGCCGCGATCGGGATGGTGCCCGTTCGGCTGCGGGCCAGGCGCGTCCACCTGATGGGCGTGCTGATCGGGCCGCTCATGCTCGGCCTCTAGGCTCCGCTTGTCCGAGATTTATCCCGCCGCGACCCGAACGGGCGCACGATGACACTCGACAGATACGCTGACGCGATCGCCGACCTCGAGCCCGACGAGGGTGAGGTCGAAACGGCGGAGCTGGTCGTCGAGGACGACGTGCTGGTCAAGGCCTTCGCGCTCGGTCCGGGCGCGACCCTCGAGCCCCACGAACACGGCGACAGCACGAACGTCTTCCACGTCCTCGAGGGGACGGTGACAGTCCTGCAGGACGACGACCGGGAGTCGATCGAGGCGCCGGGCGTCGTGCTCAACGAGCGGGGCGTCGAACACGGCGCGGAGAACGAGACCGACGAGACGGTGATCTTCACCGCGAGTCTCTGCCCGCTGCCGTCCTGAGCGGTCGCTGCGGGCCATCGGAATCGACTTCGAGCGGTCGTCGATACCGATAGCTGTCGGCCGTGAGTCACCAAAAACGAAGTACCGTTTCCCGCCGCAGAACTGCGACGGAGCAACGAGACTAGTTGCGGACGACGTTCGTCGCGCGGGGGCCCTTGGGAGCCTGTTCGATGTCGAATTCGATCTCTTCACCCTCTTCGAGGTCCGGGCCGCCGACGTCTTCCATGTGGAAGAACACGTCATCGTCCGCGTCGTCCGTCGAGATGAAACCGTAGCCGCCTGTATCGTTGAAGAAGTCAACGTTACCTTTCGCCATTACAAACAAACGTATGTCCGGTCAGGGGATAAGGGTTCCGAGAGTCGTGGTACCACGACCGTCGCCGGGGCGATCGGTCAGTTTTCGAGCAGCGATTCGACGTACTTCGTGACGTGGTCGTCCATCCGTCGCTTGTAGCCGGCCTGGCGGGCGAGCCGATCGAGTTCGCGAGCGACGAGGCTGCCGTACTGGACCGCCTTCTTGTCCCGCGTCGCGACCTCCTCGGGGAGGGAGTCGGCCGCGACCCGTCGGAACCCGCGCTTGCGGACGTCCTCGTCGGCCAGCAGTTCGTCGGGCAGCCGGAGTGCAGCGTCGACGACGTCGTCGTGCAAGAGCGGCGCCACGGACTCGAGCCCGGTCGCCTCGATCGCACGGACGTCGCGGGGCAGCTGTTCGGGCAGGCTTCGAATCTGTTCGCGGACCGCCCCGCGGGTCGTCTCGGCCTCGACGCGGTGGTCGAGCCGGACGACCTTCTCGTAGCCCCCGAACAGCTCGTCGGCGCCCTGGCCGACCGCCAGCGCGTCGAAGCCGTCCGTGGCGACGCGCTCGCCGACCAGGTACAGCGGGAGCGCGATCTGGACGTCCATTGCGTTCGTCCGCCCGATCGCGCGAGCGACCTCGGGGACCGCCCGTTCGAGGTCCGCGGGCTCGAGCTCGAGGACGCGAAGCTCGCGGCCCATCGCGTCGGCAGCGGTCCGGGCGGCCGCGAGGTCGTGGCTGTCCGGGAAGCCAACGGCGTAGATCGGCGCGTCGAGGGCCTCGGCGAGCAGCGCCGAGTCGACGCCGCCGGAGAACGCGACCGCGAGGTCACGGTCCGCGCGTCGGACGCGCTCGGTCGCCGTTCGGATCGCGCGATCGAGCCCGGCGAGAGCCGTCTCGTGGTCGGGTTCGGGCGTCGGCTCCGGAAGGGGCCAGACCTGCCGGGGCTCCGTACCGGGGGCGCCGACCGAACCCGCAGGGAAGAGGACGGCGTCCTCGAGCGGGCCGGGCGCAAAGTCCCAGTCGTCGCCGTCGCGCTCGACGAACAGCGGAACCCGCCCCAGCGAGTCACGGACGAGTCGGCCGTCGAGGACGCCCGCGAAGCCGGCGGTTCCCGGGAGCGAGTCCTCGGCCTCGAGGGCCTCACGAACGGTCTCGGGGTCGGTACCGCGAAGTGTCATCGGAACAGCCCCACCACCGTACTTCTGACGCGTCGCGTAACGCCGCCACCGAACTGGCGGAAGCTGATGTGCCACGGTGTTCGTTTCCCCTCGACCGACGTCCGTCCCTCGCGGATCGCCTCGAGGATCGCCTCGGCCGAGCGCTCGTCGGCGTCGACGCGGGTGATCGCCTGCCCGACCATCTCGCTGATGTGGGCGTCGCTGCCCGCCGTCATCGGAAGGTCGTGCTCGCGGGCGAAGCGCTCGGCCTGGCGGTTGGCCCGCCCGGTCAGCAGACGGGAGTTGTAGACTTCGATCGCGTCGCCCTCCGCGAGCGCCTCGAGAGAGATTCTGGCGGTGACGCCGTGGCGCGACTGCTGGAACGGGTGGGGAATCACCGCCAGTCCGCCCTGCTCGCGGATCCGCTCGAGGGTCGTCTCGTAGGACAGCCCCGGCGGGACCGCCTCCTCGATCCCCAGCCCGAGGACGTGGCCGGCCGTGCTCGAGATCTCGATCGCCGGGATGCCGACCAGGCCGTACTCGGGGGCGCGCTCGGCGGCCTCGAGGCTCGCGTCGATCTCGTCGTGGTCCGTGACCGCGATCGCGTCGAGGCCGACGGCTTCGGCCTGTTCTAAGATGAGCTCGACGGAGTCGCGGCCGTCGTAGGACAGCGACGAGTGGGCGTGGAGTTCGACCGACAGCACGTCCTCGTCTTTCGCGCGATCGGTCAAAAACACCCCGATCGCGGGGCGAGCGCCGTCGCTCGTCGGTGGGGCGACGAAAGAACGTCGGTGGAGGGGACGCGTCAGCGGGGACGCGAACTCGTCGTAACTCCGGGCGCTCCAATATAGTCAAATCCTGTATAAGTATTTTTCTAAAAACAGACCGACCGGCACGCCCCGAATTCGTAAACGCAAGCGCAAACGTGTTCGGAAACGGTTCAGGTTCCGTCCGACGCGTACAGTATGAGAACAGACTGCGGTATCCACGAGCGTGCATATAGAAACCCATATACTCCCCGGCTTTCATCACCTAGGTGAATGAGCCTTGCCGATTCGGACCGCGAACTCGTCGTCGAGGAGCTCGGTCGGGAGCCGACGCCGGCCGAGGCGGCGCTGTTCGAGAACCTCTGGAGCGAGCACTGCGCGTACCGCTCCTCGCGGCCGCTGCTCTCGGCCTTTTCCAGCGAGGGCGAGCAGGTCGTCGTCGGACCCGGGGACGACGCGGCCGTCGTCGCGCTGCCGGACCAGGAGACGGGCGAGAACAGCGGGACCTACGTGACGATGGGGATCGAGAGCCACAACCACCCCTCCTACGTCGACCCGTTCGACGGCGCCGCGACCGGCGTGGGCGGGATCGTCCGGGACACGCTCTCGATGGGCGCCTACCCGATCGCGCTCGCCGACTCGCTGTACTTCGGGAGCTTCGACCGCGAACACTCGAAGTACCTGCTGGAGGGCGTCGTCGAGGGGATCAGCCACTACGGCAACTGCATCGGCGTCCCCACCGTCGCGGGGAGCGCCGACTTCCACCCCGACTACGAGGGGAACCCGCTGGTGAACGTCGCCTGTGTCGGACTCACCGACGAGGATCGCCTCGTCACCGCCGTAGCCCAGGAGCCGGGCAACAAGCTCGTCCTCGTGGGCAACGCCACGGGACGGGACGGGCTGGGCGGCGCGAGCTTCGCCAGCGAGGACTTGGCGGAGGACGCAGAAACCGAGGACCGACCCGCGGTCCAGGTCGGCGACCCCTACGCGGAGAAGCTGCTGATCGAGGCCAACGAAGTCCTCGTCGACGAGGGACTCCTCGAGTCGGCCCGCGACCTCGGCGCCGCCGGGCTGGGTGGGGCCTCGAGCGAACTGGTCGCCAAGGGCGGACTCGGCGCTCACATCGAACTCGAGCGGGTCCACCAGCGAGAGCCGAACATGAACGCCCTGGAGATCCTGCTCGCGGAGTCCCAGGAGCGGATGTGTTACGAGGTCACGCCGGAGAACGTCGACCGCGTCCGCGAGATCGCGGAACGGTTCGATCTGGGGTGTTCGATCATCGGCGAGGTCACCGACGGGAGCTATACCTGCACCTTCGAGGGGGAGACCGTCGTCGACGTCGACGCCGAGTTCCTCGGCGAGGGGGCACCGATGAACGACCTTCCCGCCACGGAGCCCGACACACCCGAGACCGACCTGCCCGAAGTCCCCCTCGAAACTGCTCTCGAGACGGTCCTCTCGAGCCCGAACACCGCCTCGAAGCGCTGGATCTACCGCCAGTACGACCACGAGGTCGGCGTTCGAACGAGCGTCGGCCCGGGCGACGACGCCGCGATCGTCGCGGTTCGCGAGGCCGACACGGGCGTCGCGATCTCGTCGGGCGCCGCGCCGAACTGGACGAGCACCGCACCCTACGAGGGCGCCCGCGCGGTTGCCCTCGAGAACGCGACCAACGTCGCGGCCAAGGGCGCGACCCCCCTCGCAGCGGTCGACTGTCTCAACGGCGGCAACCCCGAGAAGCCCGACGTCTACGGCGGGTTCCGGGGTATCGTCGACGGGCTCGCGGAGATGTGCGAGACGCTCTCGACACCGGTCGTCGGCGGGAACGTCTCGCTGTACAACGACTCGGTCGCGGGCCCGATCCCGCCGACGCCGACGCTCGCGGTGGTCGGCACGAAGGCGGGGTACGACGCGCCCCCGCTGTCGGTCGAACCCGAGGGCGAGCTGGTGCTTGTCGGCGACCGCGTCCTCGCGTCGGGCGAGGCCCGGCTCGGCGGCTCCGAGTATCTCGCGCGGTTCGACGGGAGCGACCGGTTCCCCGCCCTGCCCGAGGAGCCGGCCGCCCTGATCGAGACGCTGGCGGCGGTCGCGGACGACGATTCGACGCTTGCGGTCCACGACGTCAGCCACGGCGGGCTGGCGGTGTCGCTGGCCGAGATGGTCACCGGGGACGCGGGACTGGCGGTGTCGCTTCCCGGCGACGATCCGGCAGGCGAACTGTTCCACGAGCAGCCGGGTCGTGCGCTGATCCAGACCGACGACCCCGAGGCCGTTCGCGAGGCGTTCGAGGACGTCGCACCCGTCGTCTCCCTCGGACGCGCGACCGACGACGGCCGTCTCACGATCGACGTCGGCGATGAGCACCTCGCGGTCGACGCGGCGACGATCGGCGACTGGCGGGCGACGATCGAGCGCGGACTGGACTGAACGCCACACCGCGCCCAGTAGGTTGATATACGCTCGCGTGGAATCCCCCACGAACCGATCGTTCCGGAACGGCCCAACATGGATAGCGACACTGCGTCCGTACTGCTCGTCGAGGACGAGCCCGACCTCGCCGAGCTGTACGCCTCCTGGCTCGAGGACGCTTACCACGTCGAGACCGTCCGTGACGTGGCGACGGCGCGTGCGGTCGACGATCGGGTCGACGTCGTCGTCGTCGACGGACGGCCCGACGGCGGCGCTGCCGAGCTGAACGACGTCGGTGGCGACCGAGACGCGGTTCCGACCGTGGTCGTAACCGGGACCGAACCGGACACACCCGACGCGGCAGTCGACGACTACCTTCTCAAACCGGTGTCGCGGACGGAGCTGCGAGCCAGCGTCGAGACCCAGCTCCTGCGGCGACGATACAGCGAACAGCTCGAGACGTACTTCGAGCTCGCCTCGAAGAGGGCGACCCTCAGCAGGCGGCTCAGCGAGGCGGAGCTCCGGTCGAGCCAGGAGTACGCCGAACTCGAGGATCGGATCGCCGTGCTCCGGACGAAGATCGACGAGACCCGGACCCGGCTGCTCGATCAGGACGAGCACCAACAGCTCTACTGGGAGGTTTCGGTCGCCTCCGATTCCGTCAACTAACCCGTTCGAGGGTCGCCAGCTCCCGGATCTCGATCCGGATTCGACCCTGCCCGTCGCGTTCGATCACCGGCCGCCAGTCGTGGGCTCGCGCGATCGCCCGCAGGACCGTGAGGTCGGTCTCCTCGTGGTCGATGTCCGCACGACCCACGCCGGGAACGGCCCCAGCCTCCCGAACGAACAGCCCGGGCTCGCCGTCCTCGAGCGGACCGACCTCGACGTCGACGTCGCCGTCGGCTCGCGTGGCGATCCCGTCGAGCGCGGACTCGAGAAGGTGGCAAAACCGATCCCGATCGGCCCGGAGCCTCGCCCCGTCGAGGAGACGGACCGCGTCCGGATCGAGTCCGGACGCCGATCGGGCGTCCTCGAGCGCGGTCGCGAGATCGATCCTCGAGCGAGCCCCGACCGCCCCGGCGTCGCGGGCGAGTTCCCGGATATCGTCGACGAGCCGGTCGGTCCGCTCGAGGGTCGTCTCCACCTCGCGTTCGGACAGGGAGTGCTCCCGTGCGTCCTCGTCCGCGAGGACGTCCGCGACCCGCTCGAACTGGCACTGGAGCTCCCCCGACAGAAGCCGCGCGATCTCCGCTAACCGTTCGGTCTGGCGCTCGATCCGTTCGGTTCGCTCCCGGAGCGTCTGCTCACGTTCGGTCCGATCGAGCGCGGCGCGGGTGTTCTCGACGAGCGTCGAGAGCAACTCGACGTCGGTCTCGTCGAACGCCTCCGGCTCGAACGACCCGGTCATGAGCACGCCGTGGGTGCCGATCGGCGCGATGATCTCCGACCCAAGGGGTGTATCGGGGTTGTACGGGTCGTCGGCGCTCCGGAGGTCGTCGATCCGCTCGATCTCGCCGGCCTCGAAGACGTCCCAGACGATTCCCTCGCCCGGCCCGAACCGGGGGAAGCCGCCGAACTCGTCGTAGGCCTCGGCGGTGCCGGCGACGGGTTCGAGGTAGCCCTGCTCCTCCTCGAGCAGCCAGACGCCGCTGATCGGCAGTCCGAGCAGGTCGCTGCCGGCGTGGACGGCGACCGCACAGATCTCCTCGGGATCGTCGGACTCGAGGAGCCATCGGGTCACCTCGTGGAGCGACTCGACGACCCGTTCGTACTCGCGGCGGTCGGTGACGTCCCTGACGACGGCCGCGACCGAGGCCGTCCCGTCCCTGATCGGCACGAGCCGGAGCTCGCCGACGCGCTCGCTCCCGTCGCCGTCGGTGACCGGAAGGTCGAACCGGCGATTTCGGGCCAGTCCAGACTCGACGTCGCCGATCCCTCGACGGATCGCCTCGAGGTCGTCGTCGGCGACGCCGGCCAGCGCCGCGAGGACGTCGACGTCCTCGCCGACGAGCTCCGCGCGGTCGGCGCCGAGAAACGACGTCATTGCCTCGTTGATTCCGACGATGCGTCGGTTGCCGTCGATCGTGACGACCCCGTCGTCGATCGCCTCGAGGACGGCCGCACGGCGGTCGACGTTTCGTTCCCGGTCGTCGAGTTCGAGAACGAACGCCGAGAGGCCGTCCTCGACCGGGTAGGCGCGCAGCTCGAACCGCGCGTCGCGCTCGTGGTGGTACAGCTCGAAGGTCGCCGGAAGATCGTCCTCGACGACGCGGTAGAACGCCGCGGGGAACTGCCCCTCGAGGATGTCGGGGACCGCCTCCTCGACGTGCTCGCCCAGGACGCCCTCGCGGTCGGCGTCGAACAGCGACGCGGCCGCGTCGTTGAGATAGGTAACCCGGAGCCGATCGTCGAGTGCGAAGACGCCGTCGGCGATTCGATCGACGAACGGGATCGACCGAACCGTCACGCTCGAGTCCTCCGAGTTCGTCCTCGCGGGCCGTCGCGGCCCGTCCTCGTTCGCTCCCCGTGCATCGATTCGGATAGACGTTGGGCGGACGCCCATTTGAGTGCCGTGGCCGCACGTGCCACCCTGCCGGTTAGAGCGGAACGTCGGTGCCGAGCTCCGTCTCGCGGGCCCGGTCGTAGACGAACGCCGCAGTCGCGGCGTCTAACACCGCCGAGCCGACGCTCGCGACCACGACGATCTCGGCTGACGACTCCCGGTCGAACTCGCCGGCCAGAACGCCGCCGAGGGGGACCAGCTCCCGATCGTCGTGCTCGCGCAGATCGCCCGTCTCGGCGGCCTCCTCGGGGACGTCCGCGACGATCGTCGCCGCGCGGTCGATCGTCGTCGCGTCGAGCTCGCGCATCTCGGGCGTGTAGGCCCCGACCGCGACGACGAGCGTTCCCTCGGCCAGCGCCTCGCCCGGGAACACCGGTTCGGTGCTCGTCGTCGCCGTCACGACGACCGACGACGCCGAGACGGCCTCGCGAGGCGTCTCGACCGCGGTCGCCGGAACGCCGAGTTCGTCCTCGAGGTCGGCGGCGCAGTCGACCTTCGAGTCGCTGGGCGAGTAGACCCGGATCGCCTCGAGTCGCGAGCCCACCGCGGCCGCGATCGCCCGGGTCTGCCAGCGAGCCTGCGTGCCCGCGCCGATCACGCCGAGTTCGATCGACCCCTCGGCTGCCAGCTCGCGGGCCGCGAGCCCGCCGATACAGCCAGTGCGGGCGCTGGTGATCCGGTTTGCGGCCATGTAGGAGCGAGGTTGCCCGGTCTTGGCGTCGACGAGCGCGAGCTGGGCCGTGACCGTCGGCAGCCCGCGGTCGGGGTTGTCCGGACAGACGGTCGCCAGCTTCGTCGTGACGTACGGCTCGCCGTGCAGGTAGGCGGGCATACACAGCCCCGTTCCGGTCGACTCCGTCGGTGCGTCGGGATCGAGCCCCGTTCCGATCGGGTAGTGGGGACGCTCCGGGCGCTCGACCTCGCCCGCGTACTGTTTCTCGAAGGCCTCGCCGAGGGCCGGCAGGAGGGCCTCGAGTTCGAGCACCGACGCTACCTCCGACTCGGAGAGCACGCGTACCATACTCCGACTATCGTCGGGCCCCCACTTCAGTGACGCGAGCGCGGGAAACGACTGTATTCCGGGCCCCCGAAGGGAGGGTATGCACACCGTCATCGTCGGCGGCGGGATCGTCGGCACCGCGATCGCCGCCCGCCTCGGCTCGACTGACCACGAGATCACCGTCCTCGAACGATCCGAAATCGGCCGGGAGACGACCGCCGCCTCCGCGGGACTGCTGATGCGGACCGTCGTCGATCCCGAGCCGTTCGATCTCCGGTTCCGGAAACGGGCCCGCGAGCGCTACCGCGAGCTCCGCGAGGACGGCCTCGAGACCGATCGGATCGGTATCGTCTACGTCGCCGAAAGCGAGGCCTTCGCCGACCGCCTCGCGGACTCCGCCGTTGCGCTTCGCGAGGACGGGATCGAGGCCTCCGTCCTCGAGCCCGACGAACTCGTCGGGCTGGGGATCGAACCCGACGGCCTCGCGGGCGGGCTCTACACGCCCGAGGACCGAGTCTGCGATCCCGCGGTCGCGGCGAGGCTGTTCGCCGACCGCGCGCGGACGGCGGGCGTCGACGTCCGGACTGGCGTGTCAGTTACGGACGTCGAGACCCGCGACGGCGCCGTTACGGCCGTCGAGACGAGCGAGGGCCGGCTCGCGGCCGATCGGGTGATCAACGCGGCCGGACCGTGGGCGCCACAGTTGAACGAGGCCGTCGGGATCGAGCTACCGCTGTGTCACACCCGCGGGCCGATGCTCGCGGTCGAGACGGGCGAGCCCCTCGAGGGACCGACGGCGATCTTCGAGTCCAAGCGGTACGTCCGGCCCACCGAGACCGGCGCCTGGCTCGGCGCCTACCGGACCGACTACGTCGAGGGACAGCGCTACGACCTCGCGGACCGATCGGTCTCCGCGTCGTTTCGCGACTCCGCACGGGAACTCGAGGACGTCGTCCTCGCCCTCGAGGACGCGACGGTCGTCGACGACTGGGTCGGCTACCGGACCGTCACCCCCGACGGCCGCCCGCTGGTCGGCGAGACCACCGTTGAGGGCTACCTCGTCGCGGTCGGATTGAGCGGCCAGGGAATCACGCTGGCGCCCGCAGTCGCCGACGTCATCGGGGGTGACGTCGACCCCGAGTACCGGCGTCGGCTCTCGCCGACCAGGTTTCGGGGCTGACGACGAACGCTTATCCCGACCCGTGCCAACGTATCCCGTATGCGCATCGTCGTCATCGGTGGCGGGATCGTGGGGCTCGCGAGCGCGCTCGAACTCGCCGAACGCGGGGTCGACGTCGTCGTCTGCGAGAAGGGCTCGGTCGGGAACGGGAGCACGGAGCGGTCCGCGGGTGGGATCCGCGCGCAGTTCTCGACGCCGACGAACGTCGAGCTCTCGCTCGCGAGCATGGCCGTCTGGAGCGAGTTCGAGGACCGGTTCGGGACCGACGTCGACTACCGGACGAACGGCTACCTGTTTCTCGCGCGCACCGCCGAGACCGCCGCGGCCCTGGAGACGGCCGTCGAGATGCAGAACGAACGGGGAGTGCCAAGCGAACTGCTCGAGCCCGAGGACGCCCGCGAACGCTGTCCGGGGATCGACCCCGACAGGTTCGTCGCGGCGACGTACGCCCCGACCGACGGCTTCGCGGACCCCCACCTCGCCCTGCAGGGCTACGCCCGCGCGGCCGCCGACGCGGGCGTCGATATCAGGACGGAGACGCCCGTTACGGACATCATATGCGAGGACGGGGACGGCCGCGTCGTCGGCGTCGAGACGCCCGACGGTCCCCTCGAGGCCGAGTACGTCGTCAACGCCGCGGGGCCGTGGGCGCGTCGGGTCGCCGCGATGGCCGACGTCGACTTACCGATCGCGCCCAAGCGCCGCCAGATGGTCGTCGTCGATCCCGAGACGTCAGTCCCCGAAACCGACCCGCTGACGGTCGACCTCGAGACGGGCACCTACTTCCGACCCGAGCGCGACGGCGAGGCGCTGGTCGGGGGCCACCTCGGCGACGCGGACCCGGACCGGGATCCCGACGGCTACGACCGCGGGATCGACTTCGGCTGGGCCGCCGACGTCCTCGAGACCGCATCCGAGTGGGCGACCTACTTCGGACCCGACTCCCGGATCAAACGGGGGTGGGCGGGGCTGTACGCCGTCACCCCCGACGACAACGCCGTCCTCGAGGAGACGGTCCCCGGCCTGATCACGGCCGCGGGCTTTTCGGGCCACGGCTTCCAGCACGCCCCCGCGACGGGGCGGATCGTCGCCGAACTGATCGTCGACGGGACGTCCTCGCTGGTCGACGTCGGGGCGCTCTCGAGCGACCGGTTCGGGACCGAACGCGAGCGCGTCGAGCGAAACGTCGTCTAAGCGTCGAGGGGACGAACGGTGTGCGCTGGGACGCGATTCGCCGTTTGCTCCGGAAAGCACTTGCACTCGTATCATACTGCTTTTATCATGCTCGGTGATACGGTTGCTACCGGCGGTTACAGCGGAATGCAGGCGGTAGGGATGGGCGTCGCCGTCCTGGCGATCGTCGGCACGTTCGTCCTGTCGCTTCTGGGGCTCTCAGGTGGCGCCCTCGGTGCCTCGTTCATCCTTCTCTGGACGGGCCTGATGGTGCTGGCGTGGCCGTTGTTCAAGAAGACCCATCCCCGAGACGGCTCGACTGCCCGGGAGTAGCGCCAGTACGCTTCCACTGCAGCCAACGACCTCGCCTAACCAACATCGCCCGGTGAAAACCGACCTCCCACACTGTCTCGACGGCTCCGTTCTGTCGGCCGAATTCTTTTCCGCGTACTTCGAATACCAACGTCTATGAGTTCGGCTCCCCCTCCGAACGAGGTCCTCGACGTGTTCGATACGCTTGGACCCCACGGAACGCCGTTTACGACACCGGAGGTAGCCGACGAGTTCGACTGTACTCGTCGAACGATTTCCGAGAGGCTCGAGGTCCTCGCCGGGGACGGCGTGCTCCGGACGAAGAAGGTCGGTACCGGAGGGCGCGTCTGGTGGCGTCCCGTCTCCGACGACCGCGGGAGGGCCGAGAACGACCGCTCGAACGCGGATTCGCAGTCATCCCGCGTCGAGCAGCCGCCTCCGTTTCACTCAGACGGAGAGATGGCCGAACGCATCCGGCAGTTCGAGTGGGCCGAGACACCGCTTGGTCCGATAGCCGACTGGCCGTCTCAGCTCCGGATCGCAGTCGATATCATGCTCGGCGCGAACGAGGCGATCGGAATCTACTGGGGAGACGACCGCAGGTTGCTGTACAACGATGCCGCTCTCGAGCAACTCGGCGAGAACCACCCCGACGCGCTCGGACGACCCGCCCGAGACGTGTTTCCGGAAGCCTGGGAGACGCTCGAGCCGATCTACGACGGCGTTATGGCTGGCGATGGGTCCGCTCGGAAAGCGGAGTTCTCCCTCCCGCTCGAACGCAACGGGGAGCCGGAGGACAGCTGGTGGGACGTGACGTTCAATCCGATTCCGGACGGAGACGACTCGGTTGGTGGCCTGTTCACGATCTCGTTCGAGGTCACGGATCGGGTACGGGCCAAACGGGAACTCCGCGAAAGCAAGCGACGCTATCGACGGCTCTTCGAATCGATCAACGAAGGGTTCTGCATCGTCGACGTGATTTTCGAGGACGAAGTGCCAGTCGATTACCGCGTCGTCGAAGCCAACGAGACGTTCGAGACGTTCACTGGACTGGAAAATCCCGACGGACGGACGGTCAACGAGATGGGTGCGGAGCTCGAGCGCTACTGGTACGAGCGCTACGGGCAAGTCGCCCGCACCGGCGAGTCGATGCGGTTCGAAGAGTACGTCGAAGCGTGGGGGAAGTGGTTCGACGTCTTCGCGTTCCCCGTCGGTGACGAAGCCAGCAACGAGGTGGCTATTCTCTTCGACGATATCACCGAGCACAAGCGGGCCGAGGAGAACCTCCGGAAGAGCAAGGAGCGGTTCCGCGCGCTGGTCACCGCGAGCTCTGAGGTTGTGTACCGTATGAGTCCCGATTGGAGCGAGATGCACGAGCTCGAGGGTAAAGCGTTCCTCGCCGATACGGACGAGTCGACCAGCGACTGGCTCGATAAGTACATTCATCCGGACGAACAGCCGCGAGTCCTGGCGGCTATCGATGAAGCGATCCGGACGAAGAGCACGTTCGAGCTGGAACACCGGGTGGAACGGGAGGACGGAAGCACGGGCTGGACGTTCTCGCGTGCAGTACCGATGCTGGACGAGGACGGCGAGATCGAGGAGTGGATCGGCATGGCCAGTGACATCACCGAGCGGAAGCGACGCGAGCGAGCGCTCGAGAAGTCGGAACGACGGTATCGGGCGCTCGCCGAGAACTTCCCTGACGGTGCGGTCGGGATGTACGACCACGACCTCCGGTACACCCTGACCGAGGGGAGCGTCCTGGGCGAGACCTTACCGAGCGCCGACCGCCTGGAGGACAACCGGATGCCGGAGCTGTTTCCCGAGGACACGGTCGCGGACCTCGAACCGGTGTTTCGGGCCGCCGTCGAGGACGGTGAAACCGGGAAGACGACGACCGAGTTCGGCGGGCGGAACTGGCGGGTGTGGGCGGTACCGCTGTGCGATCCTGACGGCGATATCTTCGCCGGGCTGAGCTTCGCCCAGGACATCACCGAACAGGTCGCCCGAGAGCAACGCCTCGAGGAGGTAGTCGACCGACTCGAAGAATCGAACGACCGTCTCGAACAGTTCGCGTACGCGGCCTCCCACGATCTGCAAGAGCCCCTTCGGATGGTTATCAGCTACCTCAGGCTCCTCGAGAACCGGTACGCCGACGCTTTCGACGAGGACGGCGAGGAGTTCCTCGGGTACGCGGTCGACGGCGCCGAGCGGATGCGCGAGATGATCGACGCCCTGCTGGCGTACTCGCGGATCGACACACAGGGCGAGCCGTTCGAACCTGTCGACCTGAACGCCGTTCTCGAGGACGTGGTCGCGGATCTCCAGGTCCAGATCGAGGAGCACGGTGCCGACGTGACGATCGAGGAGTTGCCCCGTGTCGAGGGCGACGCCAGCCAGCTCCGGCAGCTGTTCCAGAACCTGCTCGACAACGCAATCACTTACAGCGGGGACGAGGCGCCGCGGGTTCACGTCGGCGCCACCCGGCGCGGCGACGAACGGGTGATCTCGGTCGAGGACGAGGGTATCGGGATCGAGCCGGAGGACCAGGACCGCATCTTCACGGTGTTCGACCGGCTCCACAGTCACGACACGTACGAGGGGACGGGAATCGGGCTCGCGCTCTGTCAGCGCATCGTCGAGCGCCACGGGGGCGAGATCTGGGTCGAGTCCGAACCCGACGAGGGATCGACGTTCTCGGTGACGCTGCCGTCGACCGAGACGTGACCTCGGTGCGGTCCTAGAAGTGGTGGCCGAGGTAGACGTCGGTCTCGGGGTAGACGTCCTCGAGGACGGCCACCGTCTCGGCGTCGGCCGCGAGCCGATCCGCGTACGCGAGGGCGCTCGCCGAGCGGGCGCCGACGGCGAGCTGCGAGAGCGCGCCGATATCGAGGACGGCGTCGGGCTCGCCGTCGCCGTCGCTCCGTTCGCAGGTCGCCGTTCCGTCGGTCGCCTCGAGGACGAACCGGTCGTCGTTCCAGTCGGCCAGCGGGTCCTCGACCTCGAGCGTTAGCGCCGCGTCGCCCTCGCCCGACGTCAGCGCGGGAAGCCCTTCGATAACGTCGACGAGCCGGACCATCGGGCCGTTCTCGACGGTCGTCTTGATCTCGTCGGGCTCGAGCGCGAGCTCCCGGACGGGGACCGCCTCGGAGACCTGCAGCTCCACGCGGGCGACCTGCGAGTCGTGGTCGGCACAGAAGGCAAACAGTGCGAGTAGCGCCTCGCGGTCGACCGCCGCCAGCTCCGAGACGCGCATCGTTCGGTCCCCGTCCTCGCGTTCGATCCGGTAGACGAGATAGCCCGCGGGCTTGCCGTCCCGTTCGTAAACGTAGACGAACGGGTCGGCGTCGTGGCCCGCAAAGATCCGGTGGCGCCACCACTCCTCGTCGCGTTCGATCGCCAACCCCGCCGCGGCGGCGTCGTAGACCGGCTCGAGGACGTCGTACTCGTCGGCCGCGAGAGGACGGAACGAACCCTCCTCGACGCCCCTGGCAAACGAGAGGACGTCGGGCTCGAGCGCGTGGGTGAGGATTCGGTTGGCGGTGTCCCAGCCGTACTGCCGGTAGAACCGGTACTGGAACGGCCAGAGGATCGAGAGGCGGTCGCCCCGATCGCGGTACTCCGCGAGCGAGCCCGCCAGGAGCTCGCGGACGTTGCCCTCGCGGCGGTACTCCGGGGGCGTCGCGACCGACGCCAGCCCGGCGACGGGGTGGGCGTCGCCGCGGACGCGGGCCGCGAGCCAGTAGTGCCGACAGACGGCGCGGGGTCGCTCCTCGCCCTCGGCGACGATCCCGCGGCGGGCCCCTCGCGTCGATCGTGGGTCCTCGTGTTCGTCGGGGTCGTAGGGCGGGACGCCCCCCTCGGGTCTGAACGCGTAGCTGCGGTACTCGTGGAAGCGCTCCCGCTCGTCCGGGATCGGACGGTAGTCGGCCATACGAACGACCGCGTCGGCGGCGGAAAAGAAGGTTCTGGAGCGCGCTCAGACGGTGTTCTCGACGAACGTCTCGATTCGGGCCAGAGCCTTCCGGAGGTCCTCGAGCCCCGTCGCGTAGGAGATCCGCAGGTGGCCCTCCCCGCCGGGTCCGAAGACGTCCCCGGGGACGACGGCGACGCCTTGCTCGCGCAACACTCCCTCGGCGAACTCCTCGGCGGTCCAGCCCTCGGGCACCTCGGGGAAACAGTAGAAGGCCCCCTTGGCCTCAAAGACGTCCATTCCGATCTCTCGGAACCGAGAGAGCACGAACCGCCGTCGACGGTCGTACTGATCGACCATGTCGCGGACGTCGTCCTCGCAGGATTCGAGGGCCTCCAGCGCGGCGTGTTGGGCGGTCGTTGGCGCCGACAGCATCGTGTACTGGTGGATCTTGTTCATCGCCCCGATCGCCTCTTCGGGTCCGAGCGCGTAGCCCAGCCGGAGCCCGGTCATCGCGTGGGCCTTCGAGAACCCGTTGAAGACGATCGTCCGCTCTCGCATTCCTGGCAGCGTCGCGATCGAGGTGTGGTCTGTGTCGTCACCGTAGGTGAGTTCGGCGTAGATCTCGTCGGAAAACACCGTCAGGTCGTGCTCGCGGGCGAACTCGGCGATCGGCTCGAGATCTGATTCGCGCATAATCGCACCCGTCGGATTGTTCGGGTAACAGAGCACGAGCGCGTCGGCCGTCTCGGCGCCGGCGTCCTCGAGGGCCTCGACCGTGAGCCGGAAGTCGTCGTCCTCGGTCGTCGGCACCGACAGCACCTCGCCGCCGGCGAAGATCACGCCGGGCTCGTAGGAGATGTAGGACGGCTGGGCGACGGCGACGGTGTCACCGGGGTCGACGAAGGCTCGAAAGGCCAGATCGACGGCCTCGCTGGCGCCGGCGGTGACGAGGATCTCCTCGCCGGGATCGTACTCGAGTGCGAATCGGTCGGCGACGTAGTCGGCGATCGCCTCGCGCAGTTCCCGGGTGCCGCGGTTGGCCGTGTAGGAGGTCCGACCCCGTTCGAGGGAGGCGATCGCGGCGTCGCGGGCCGCCCACGGCGTCGAGAAGTCGGGTTCGCCGACGCCAAGCGAGATGACGTCGTCGCGCTCCTCGGCGATCTCGAAGAAGCGCCGGATGCCCGAGGGTGGAACCTCCTGTACCCGCTCGGAGAGTTCGAACGTCATGGTGAGAACGAGAGCCGATCGTCTTCCTCGCCGTCGCCGAACTCGATCCCGTTCTCCTTGTAGGAGGTCATCACGTAGTGGGTGACCGTCTGGGTGATCTCGGGGACTGGGGCGACCTTCTCGCTGACGAACTGCGAGACCTCCCGGATCGAGTCGCCCTCGACCTCCATGTCGAAGTCGTAGTCCCCGCTGACCAGCCGCAGCGCCTTCACCTCGGGGAATCGTGCGAGGCGCTCGGCGATCTCTCCGTAGCCGGTCTCGCGGTCGAGGTGAACGTTGAGTTCGACCTCGGCCCGAACGCGCTCGTCCTCGAGTTCGTCCCAGTCGACGACGGCCTGGTACCCCCGAACCACGCCGGCTGCCTCGAGTTCCTGGATGGTCTCCTCGACCTCCTCGGCCGAGAGGTCGGTCATTCGCGCGATATCCTCGGCGGAGTAACGCGCGTTCTCACGAAGCAACTCGAGCACCTCGCGTTCGCTCATACCCCACCCAAGCGCGAGGGCGAAGTAAAGCGTTGTCCATCCCCGGTTTTTTGCGCCCGAGCGCCCGCTTCGGCCGGGGGCTCACCGGTAGTGTTTGAACAGCAGCGCCCGGACGTCGTCTTTCGTCTGGACCGACTCCGTCGAGCCGTCGGGCAGCGTCACCGTGTACCTGAAATCAGCCGCGGACGACTCCGTCCACTTCCCGTCGTGAGTCTCGAGAAGGTTCAGCATCTCGTCTAACATCTCGTCGTCGTCGGCGCCACCGTCGTCACCCGTCGTTTCCTCACCGTCGTCGGTCGGCGCTCCGGGCGTCCCCGCGAGCCCCGTTTCGGAGCTCTCCTCGACGGTCGGCTCCGGTTCCGGCGCCGAGTCGCCGTCATCGTCCTCCTCGACGGTCTCGCTCTCGTCGTCGACCGATTCGCTCTCGTCGTACGAGACCGTCTGCAGATCCGAGTCGTCCTCGAGGACGGCGTCCTCGCCGATCTCGACGTCCTCGCTCGCCGTTCCCGGTTCGAGTTCGAGTTCGTCGTGGAGGTTGTCGATCAGGAACTGCACGGCGTCGCGCTCCCGGACGTGGCCGTACTTGCCGACGACGTGGTCGCCGATCTCGTCGCGTAGCTGCTGGACGATCGCGTACTGGTCGTCGGTTACCTCGAGTGTCTTCATATATAACCAGTCATTCTGCTGGTACAAATATATTCCTGGGAATTCGACACAGAATACTACCGACCATCGAGGGAGGGACGCCGCGAGAGCGGGCTCGGTCGATTCGCGCTCGGGTTGCGCCCGCTCGCGTTCGCCGGTTCGGTGATCGCCTCGGTCGTGACCGGAGTCGGTCTGGAACAGTCGCTCGTTCCGGCAGCACTCGTCGGCGTCCTCGCGGCGTATCTTATAAGATCGGCTAGCCGTAACTACCGGTATGGTCCAAGAGTCCGATTCCGAACTCGACGCCGGCGACCCCGCACCCGACTTCGAGCTCGAAGGCGCCGACGGCGACACGTACTCGCCCGAGGACTTCGCCGACAGCGAGGCCCTGCTGGTCGTGTTTACCTGCAACCACTGTCCGTACGCGGCGGCGAAGTTCGACCTGCTGAACGAGCTGGCCGACGAGTACGACGCGGTCTCGGTCGTCGGGATCAACCCGAACGACGCCGCGGAGTACCCCGAGGACTCCCTCGAGAAGATGCGCGAGTACGTCGCCGACGGGACGATTCAGTACGACGCCTACCTCCGCGACGAGAGCCAGACCGTCGCCCGCGAGTACGGCGCGGCCTGTACGCCCGACCCCTTCCTGTTCGAGCGCGCGGACGGCGAGTTCCGGCTGGTCTACCACGGTCGGCTCGACGACGCCCTGAACCCCGAGGACGAACCCACCCGGTTTCACGTCCGCGAGGCCATCGAGCGCGTCCTCGCCGACGAAGACGTCGACCTCGAGTGGCAGCCCTCCCAGGGCTGTTCGATCAAGTGGGCCGACGACCGGTAGCGACGCGACGATCGCATCGCTGCGGGACCACAAGAGCTTACTGCGCGGCCCCCCGTCGATCTGACAGGTCCCATCGCCATGGCCGCCGTCCCCTCCAGCGCGTCGCTGCCGCTCGGTTTAACGCTCCAGCCCGACGGCGTCGAGTGGATCCAGGAGACGTATCTCGACGCGTTCGGTGCTCAGCTGTTCGCGACGATCCTGCTGGTACTGCTGGTCCTGCTCGGCGCCACGAGCGCCTCCAGGGTCTACGACGCGATCCGCAGTCGGTACGGGCCGAAGCTCGGCGAGATCGTCTCGATCCTCATCCTGGGGGTCGTCGTCGCCGTCGTCGTCTACAGCTTCAGCGCGATCTGGGGCGTGTTGTTCGTCCTCGAGTTTACCCTCGAGTCCGCGACGATCGACCGGTGGGAGGCCGCCCAGCAGATCATCACGCTCGGGATCGCCATCACCGCCTATCTGGCGATCCGCTTTGTCAACCGGTCGATCGACACGCTCGCGGAGACGAGCGCGGTCACGAAACACCAGAGCGAGGTCGCCCACCACGTCGCCGACGTCACGATCATCGCTGCGGCGGCGACGGTGATCCTCTCGCTGTGGGGGATCAACCTCACGAACATCTTCCTCGGGGCGGGCGCGATCACGGCGATCGTCGCGCTAACCGCCCGTGAGACGCTGGCAGCGATGCTCGCGGGGTTCGTCCTGTTGTTCTCCCGGCCGTTCCACGTCGGCGACTGGATCGAGGTCAACGAGACGGGCGGGATCGTCACCGACGTCACGATCTTCACGACCAAGATCCAGACCTTCGACGACAAGCACGTGCTGGTCCCCAACGACGAGGTGACGAGCAGCCAGCTGACGAACTACTCGCGGAACAACCAGCTCCGGGTCGAGGTCGAGGTCGGTATCGACTACGACGCCGACGTGAGACGGGCCCGAGAGATCATCGTCGACGCCGTCGAGGACTGCGAGATCGTCAAGGACTCCCCGAACCCACAGGTGATCACGAAAGCCTTCGGCGACTCGTCGATCCTGCTCGAGTGTCACGTCTGGATCGGTAACCCGACGAAACGCCGGACCCACGACGCCAGGACGGCGGTCATCGAGTCCGTCGCGGACGCGCTCGACCGGGAAGGAATCTCGATCCCCTACCCACACCGGGTCCACTCCCCGCGGGGTGAGGGATTCCGCGTCGAGAGTGCGCCCCGCGAGGAGGCCGGGATTTCGACGACCGACGACTGACGGCCGACGACCGACGACCGGCTACCGTCGGCACCCCACGCGTCGCTACTCGACGCGAATCTCGCCTTCCATGCTGCCGTGGGGTCGACAGCGGTAGGCAGCCATCTCCTCGGTCGCGGTGATCGAGAGGAGCTGGTCGTCGCCGGGGTCGTCGGTGAGGTCGGTCTCGTAGTCCTCGACGACGTCGCCGTTTTCGTCCCAGATCTCGATGTTGTGTCTGGTGCCGTCACCTTCCGTCCAGCCGATCTCGTACTCCTCGCCCGCCTGCAGGATCAGCGTCGGGTTCTGTTCGTCCGCAATCGCCTCGGGCTCGATCCCGACCCAGCCGCTCGTTCGTCCGTCGAACAGGATCGTCGTTCCGGGATCGATCTCGTAGCCGTCGACGTCCTCGTCCTCGTCGTCGCTCGCTTCGTCGTCGTCACCGTTCGAGCCGAAACAGCCCGCAGTCGCCGTCACGAGGACGGTGCTGCCGATCGCTTTCAACGTCGTTCGTCGTGTCGGTCGCGTCATGAATTCCGTTGGAGACGAGAGCACAGAACGGTATCGATGACTCCCACGGATCGGGAACGGTCCGGTCGGGTCGACCGTCCGGAGCTACTGCACGGCGCGTCGGTACTGGATCGGCCAGGACTCGGGCTCGTCGGCCAGTTCGTCGGCCGCCCGGAGCCCGAAGTACGGATCGCGCAGGAACTCCCGGCCGACGAGGACGAGGTCCGCGCGGCCGTTTTGCACGATGGCCTCGGCCTGCTCGGGTTCGGTGATCCCGCCGACCGCGCCGACGGCGATCCCGGTCTCCTCGCGGATCTGCTCGGCCAGGGGCACCTGGAAGTTCGGCCCGCCCGGCGGGTTCTGGTCGGGGTGGAGCCCGCCGGAGCTGACGTCAACCAGGTCGACGCCGAGTTCCTTGAGGTCACTGGCCAGTCGAACGGATTGCTCGATGTCCCAGGACGGGCGGTCCGCGAGCCAGTCGGTACCCGAGATCCGCACGAAGACGGGTTTGTCGTCGGGCCAGACCTCCCGGACCGCCGTGACGACCTCGCGGACGAACCGCGTGCGGTTCTCGAAGCTGCCGCCGTACTCGTCCTCGCGGTGGTTCGTCGCCGGCGAGAGGAACTCGTGGAGCAGGTAGCCGTGGGCCGCGTGGACCTCGGCGATCTCGAAGCCGGCCGCCAGCGAGCGCTCGGCGGCCGCGCGGTAGGCCTCGACGACGTCCGCGATGTCGTCGTGGGTCGCCTTCCGGATCGATGGATCGTCGCCCGGGAACGGCGGATACCCCGACGGGGACGGCGAGAGCACTTCCCAGCCGTCGTCGTTCTCCTCGGGGTGGATCGGGACGTTGCCCTCCCAGGGACGGGTCTTGCTGGCCTTGTGGCCCGCGTGGGCCAGCTGGATCGCGGGGACCCCGCCCTGCTCGCGGACGAACTCGGTGATCGGCTCGAGCGCGGCCGCGTGCTCGTCGCTCCAGATACCCAGGTCGGCGGGCGTGATCCGCCCGCGGGGCTCGACGGCCGTCGCCTCGGTCATCACGATCCCCGCGCCGCCGACGGCGCGGCTGCCGAGGTGAACCCGGTGCCACTCGGTCGGCAGCCCGTCGGGCTCACAGGAGTACTGGCACATCGGCGAGACGGCGAGCCGGTTCGGTACCTCGACCTCGCGCATCGATAGCGTCGAGAACAGTTCTGACATCGACCGCGGGTAGCCGCTCTCGGGGGTTAACGACCCCGAAAACCGAGGCTCTTGCCGGTGTGAGCTACGAGAACGGACCCCTTATTCCCTTCGCAGCGACAGTGCGGGTATGAGCAGCGACTTCATCGATCGGTTCGACGCCGACAGCCCCGTCCTCGGAATGGTCCACCTCCCGGCGCTTCCCGGCGCGCCCGGGTACGACGCGGACGGCGGCCGCGAGGCGATCCGCCGTCGCGCCCTCGAGGACGCCCGCACCCTCGTCGATGGTGGCGTCGACGGGATCGTCCTCGAGAACTTCGGCGACGCGCCGTTCTATCCCGAGGACGTGCCGACCCACACCGTCGCGGAGATGACCGCGATCGCGACCGCAGTTGCCGAGGCCGTCGACGTCCCGCTGGGGATCAACGTGCTCCGCAACGACGCCGAGGCGGCGCTGTCGGTCGCCGCGGCTGCTGGCGCCGCGTTCGTCCGGATCAACGTCCACGTCGGGGCCGCCGCGACCGACCAGGGCGTGGTAGCGGGACGAGCCCACGAGACGCTGCGCCTGCGGGAGCGCCTCGACGCCGACGTCGACGTCCTCGCGGACGTCCACGTCAAACACGCGACGCCGATCGGTGACGGCGACGTTCGGCGGACGGCCCTCGAGACCGCCGAGCGCGGCCGCGCCGACGGGGTGATCGTCTCGGGTTCCGGAACGGGCGCGGCGACGCCACTCGAGGACGTCGAGGCTGTCGCCGACGTCCTCGGCGGGGGAGACGGCAAGACGTCCGTCCTCGTCGGCAGCGGCGTCACTCCGGAGACGGTCGGTGACTGTCTCGCAGCCGGCGCTGACGGCGTCATCGTCGGCACCGCGCTCAAGGAGGGTGGCGAGACGACGAACCCGGTTTCGGGCGAGCGTGTTGCCGAACTCGTCGCGGCCGCTTGCGAGCGTGACACCCGAACGTAGCGCTCGGCGATGGTAACGGCGAAAACGGCACTCGGCAGGAGAAACGGTCAGTCCTCGATCTCGGTCGGCAGGGCGTCGTCGGGCTCGTCGGCGGTGTTCTCGGAGACGGTGCGGCGGTTGGCCTCGCTGACCCGATCGGCGACGGTGGCGACCATCTCCTCGAGGATGTCCTGGACCTCGCTGTCGTCGTCCTTGACGAGCGTGCCCTTGCTGCCCTCGGCGCCGAAGTCGGGGTGGATCGGGACGCGACCGACCAGCGGGACGTCGTACTTCTCGGAGATCCTGTCGGCGCCCTCGGTCCCAAAGAGGCCGTGCTGGTCGCCACAGCTCGGACAGATAAAGGAGCTCATGTTCTCGACGATCCCCAGCACGGGCGTGTCGTGTTTATTGAACATCTGGACGCCCTTGCGGGTGTCGTCCAGCGCCATCTCCTGGGGGGTCGTGACGACAACCGCGCCGGTTACCGGCATCGACTGCAGCAGGTTCAGCGTCGCGTCACCCGTCCCCGGCGGGAGGTCGACGATGAGGTAGTCGAGTCGGCCCCACTCGACGCCCTCGAGAAACTTCATCATGAACTTGTTGACCATCGGCCCACGGAGGATGGCGGGGTCGTCTTCCTCCTCGGTCATAAAGCCCATACTGATCACGCGGACGCCGTCCGAGCGGGGCGGGACGATGTCCTCGTTGGGCGTAACGCCTGGATCGCTCTCGACGGGCAGGATGCGGGGGATGTTCGGCCCGTGGATGTCGGCGTCGAGGATGCCGACCATCGCGCCGCGTTTCTCGAGCCCGGCGGCGAGGTTGGCCGCGACGGTCGTCTTGCCGACGCCACCTTTCCCCGAGGAGACCGCGATGACGTTGCGCACCCTGGGGAGGACCTCGTCGTCGAAGCCGTGTTCGGCGCCGGCGTGAGCCCGCAGGTCGGGCTCGAGGCCGGCCTCCTCGACGACCTCCCGGACCCGGTTGCCGATCTCCATCTCGGCGGGGGCGTAGGGCGTGTTGAACGCGAGCGAGATCCGGGCGGTCTCGTCGTCGATCGTGACGTCGTTGACCAGACCGAGCGTGACGATGTCCTCGCCGACGTCCGGATCTTCGATGCCCTCGAGTTTGATCTTGAGTTCGTATTCTGTGATGCTCATACTGTGTCGGGCTGTGCTCGGAAATCGGTAGGGTGTGCAACGGGATACGTGTGATGGTTCGGACCCTGAAAAACCAGCCGAGAACGACGAACGGGGGCGAACGCGGCGCTAGATCGCTATCGACCCAAAAAAGCAAACAAGTGATCGACGGAGTAGTTCCGGACGCCGTCGGGTCAGGGGCCCGGCGAGCCGAGCGGCTCGGGCATCCCGCCGTAGAACACGATCCCGATGATGACGGTCAGGATGAACA